>Ga0209056_10000344_pt1 | contig 52330 bp, 51 predicted proteins | sample GraSoiAngelo_114_FD_185876 | JGI IMG/M metagenome (GOLD analysis project Ga0209056, IMG submission 185876) | Grasslands soil microbial communities from the Angelo Coastal Reserve, California, USA - 14_0903_13_40cm (SPAdes) (version 2) | ecosystem: Environmental > Terrestrial > Soil > Grasslands...
AACTGCGTCAAGATAACTACGTCAAGTAAACTACGTAGAACGGCGTAACAATACTTCGATAAGTGCGCGAAAGGCCCGGCCGCGGTGCGAGACGCGATGCTTCGCGGCGGGGGGAGCCTCCCCGAACGTCATTTGCAGCTCCGGCGAGAAAAAGAGCGGGTCGTAGCCGAAGCCCCCGCCCCCGCGCGGCTCGGTCAGGATAAACCCGTCGCAGGTGGCTTCGACGATCTCCGGCACGCTGCTCGGCGTCGCGATAAACGCCACGACGCAGCGGTAGTGCGCGCTGCGGCGGTCGTCGGGAACCCCCGCGAGCTGCTCGAGCAGCAGCGTATTGTTCTCCGTATCCCCGCCGCTCGCCGACCAGCGCGCCGAGCGTGGACCCGGCGCCCCACCGAGCGCGTCGACTTCGATTCCCGAATCATCCGCCACCGCAGGCAAGCCGCCCCGCGTGGCGTAGTACCGCGCCTTGGCGACCGCGTTCTCCACATAGCTCATGGCGCGCTCGAGATCGGCTTCTTCGGGAAGGGGCGCGAGCAGCCGATCGGCGGGAAATGCCAGCTCGAACGGGAGCCCGGCGAACAGCTCGCGGATTTCGCGCGTCTTCCCCGGGCTGCGTGTGCCGACGAGGAGCTTCATCAGCGGCGCCGCAGGCGCTCGAGCAATCGCGTCGTCGAGGTGTCCTTGACGAGTGGCACGCGCACGACGCGCCCCCCCCACCCCTCCACATCCGTCGCGCCGACGATCGCCTCGGCCGCGTAGTCCGCGCCCTTCACCAGGACGTCGGGCCGGAGCGTGCGGATCAGCGCAAGCGGCGTATCCTCGTCGAACAGCACGACGCAGTCCACCGCGGCGAGCGCGGCCACCACGCGGGCGCGCTCGCCCTCGGCGACGACGGGCCGGTCGGGCCCCTTGCCCAGGCGGCGTGCGGAGGCGTCGCGGTTGACGCCGACGATGAGCGCGTCGCCTTCGGCGCGCGCCGCCTCGAGCAGCGCGACGTGGCCGGTATGCAGCAGGTCAAAGACGCCGTTGGTGAAAACGACCCGGCCCTGAGCCCTCCGCCAGGTTGCGGCGGCCTCGGGCGTACGAATCTTCGCGGCAGTGTTCAGAGCGGCTGCACGGCTCTGGGGTGGAAAGAAAAGCTGTGATTGAAGAAGGGTAGCGACACCGATTCGCTGTAGCGCGTCTCGATGACGATCTCGCGCGGTGAAGCGGTGCGGCGGATCAGGAGCTGGCGGCTGCCCGCGGAATCGGGAAGACCGATTTCTTCGATGGCAGCCTGAATGCGACGCCGGATCGTCCCATCGTCGAGTCCGGACGCGATGCGTGTCTCCGTCTGCATTTCATCGACCAGCCGGTAATAGCGGAAGTACACCTCACCGATGTTCACGCCGTAGTACAGCGCCGCCACGAACAGGAGCAGCGAGAAGAGGCAGCCGCTGGAGCTGGCGCCGCGGCGCGACGCGATCACCATTGCGACTGCGCCCCGTCCACGATTTGCTGGACCAGCTTGGCCAGCGCCGCCTTGCGCCCGTCCGGCTCCGCCGGGGGATCGTAATCGCCGTCCACGGAGAGACCCTGACGCTTCCAGACGGTGGTGCCGTCGCGCTGGTTGACGATCTCGACGTCCACGATGATCTGCACTTTGCGCTTGGTCACCGTCACCTGCCCCAGGCCGGGCTGTACGCTTTGCGGCACGTCGGGATCATACCGCACCACACGGCCGCGGACGATCGCGTCCGCCGTCGCTTCCGTGGCCACCCGCAGTCCCAGCCGGCCTTCGAGCGCCTGGCGGACCGCGTCGCTGACCTCCGCGGTCAGGCGCGGCTCGGGCGTATCGTTGTCAAACGGCAGGATGGCGACGGTCTTGACGTTGGGGAGCGTGCCGCCGGCAAATCCATAGAGGCAGCCGCCGAGCCACACGCTGGCCGTGCTAGCGACGACTGCGCCACATAGCCGGCCCAAAGACTGGCGCTGTATCCACCGCGACCACGATGAGCTCAAACCTCGCCCCCCCTGCCCGACCCGCAGCCTCAGGGAACTCGACGCGTGCGTTCGCGGCGCGCGCCAGTGTGTCGAGCTGCGAATGGCTCTGCGCCACCATCTTCGCGCGCCGCCGCCACTCCGCTCCCAGCATGGACCCACGACCCGCGCTGTCGGTCACGACATAGTCCAGTGTATCCTCGGGCTGTGCGAACCGCCACACGACCCGGCGCTTGCGCGTCAGCGTATCGACGAGCTGCGCGCCGAGCACGGTGGCGTCGTCGGCCGGCGGCCGCACCATCGCGAATGCGGCCCACAGCATCGGGATGGCCGGGACCAGCGAGCGAAAGTTCTTGTCCGGATCCGCCCACAGCACCGAGTCGCCGATCACGACGGCCGCTCCGCTGCCGAGGCCGAGCGGTCCCACGTAGTCGAAGCGCAGCGAATCGGGCGGTGCGATCCGGAGACTGCCGCGTCCCGCGTACTTGACCCGCTCGTCCTGATAATGCCAGCGAAACCGAATCAGCGTCCGCGCGCGCGGCAGGGTCGCCCGGGTCCATTGTACGGCACTGTCGCGACTCGCCGGCGCCACGGCCATCGGCACGAGGGGTGCGGGTGGACGATAGCCCGGACACGCCGCGAGCAACGCACAGGCGCCAATGTAGGAACGTGAGCGCAGCCCGGTCAATAGTTGAACCCGAAAAAGAAGTCCACGAAGCGACGCTGGCGTGTGCTCGCGGGCAATCCGTACCCCGCGATGTCCGGCGTGCCCAAGCGATACCCGATGTCGAGACGCAACACGAGCGGCGGACCGACGGGCATCCGTAAACCGAGACCGCTCGCGCCCAGGACACCGCGGTCCGCGGTCGTGCGGGACCACGCGCGCCCGTAGTCGACGAACAGCGCACCCTGCACACCCGGGAATCGCGCCGCGCCGAACGGAAAGCCGATCGTCAGGAAATCGAGGATGGGGAAGCGGTACTCCGCGTTGACGAGCCAGGCGCGGGTCCCGGCGACATAGCCGTATTGCGGATAGCCTCGCAGTCCCCAGGAGCCGCCGATGCTGATCCGCCGGGGCCGCTCGCCGCCGGAGGCGTAGCCCTGCACCCGCACGGCGACGGCGCTGTGCAGCGATGTTCGGATGTACTTGCGCCAGTCCACCGACACGAGCCACGAGTCGAACCGGCCGTGACTCAGATCGTTCACGAGGCCGCCCGTGAAATTGTAGCGCTCGCCGTCAATCGGACCGGTGGAGAGCCAGAGCGTGTTGTCCTTCACGTAGCTGAGGTAGTTCGACGCGAGCCACCCGATGCGGCGCGGCTCGTCCACTTCGTCCGTCGTGAGGTCCAGCCGATCCGAGCGTTCGATCCGATACTCACCCACGATGCGCCGGAAGCGGGTGAAGGGATAGCGCACCTGCGCGAACGCGCCGTACGACCGCTCTTCGAACAGGGTGTTGAAGTCGCCCTCATAGAACAGGCCGCGCTGGCGAAACGCGCCGACGCCCCAGTTGATGCGCCGCGACTGATTCAGGTAAAAGGCGGACCCACTGATGTTGTCCACCAGACTGCCGAACCCGCTGCTCTGAAACGACGACAGCGAGAGAAACAGCTGGTGATCGGACAGGAGGTCGCTGAACGCGAACACCGCGCCCTGGGCCGAGCCGAGCCCGGGAGCGACGGCGGCATCACCCGCGGCGAAGTCGAGGCTGAATTTCCGCTCGTAGGGCGCGCCATCGGCGCGCGCATATTGCGGATGGGAGAGCTCGCCCCACGTCCACGAAGGCGCCGGCAGACTCTCGGCGGCCGCCAGGGTAAAGGGCGGCGCCGCCTCCGCCAGGGGGGGCGCGAGATAAATATTGAAGCTCAGATCCGCGAACCCGCCGAACAGCAGGCCCCCGTGCGTGCCGGGGACCCACTGCGGATCGAACGCCCCGTTCAGCGTCCTCGTCTCGCGCCGACCGGTCCCCGCCGCATCGATCGAGTAGACCTGGAACGTGCCATCGCGGTCCGACGTGAAATAGATGCGATCCGCGCCCCAGCGCGGCGCCTCGTCGCGCCAGTCGCCATAGGTCAGATACCGGATCGCTCCGCTCGCGAGATCGAGGGCGAACAGGTTGTGCGCGCCGCTTCGGCCGAAGGGCGTGCGGTCCGAGGAAAAGACAACGGTCTGTCCGTCAGGACTGATCGTCGGATCGAGGTCCTCGTAGCGGTCGGACGTCAGCCGCTCCAAGCGTCCCGCGCGGAGCGAATCGCCGGGATCGGCCAGCCACAGGCGATACAGGTCGGAGTAGCCGGACTCCGAAAGACCGCTGAACACGACGCTCTTGCCGTCGGGCGCCCACGCCGGCGACAGAATCGAGACCAGCGCGGCGAACTGATAGCGGCCGACCACGCGGGCGTGCCGCAAGTCCCAGAAGAACAGCGCGTCGCGCTCGGCGTACTTGCTGCTGAACGCCGCGATCCCGCGCGCGTTCACGTCGATCCGCGATTCGAAGAAATGGAACGATTCGAATTGCTCGCTGCGCTCCCCCTGCACCACCGGCCGGCGGGCACGGCCCGTCAGCGGTTGCGCGTAGATCGTCGTGTAGCCGCTCGCCGGCGAGAAGAACAGAAACGAGGGCGCCGAATCGCCGGGAAGCTGGTAGGCGGTCGGCTTGATCGCGACGTCGCTGAGCTTGCGCGCGGTGATCGCGAGGGGCGGCTGGCTCGCCACCGCCGGGTAGTAGTGCTGCCGCATCCAGTACTGCCATTCGTCGGACAGCTGATCGATCGTGCGTCCGTAGACCGCGGCGAGCGCGTCGTCGAAGCTCGAGTATTTCCAGATGTCGTTGTACAGCTCGAGCACGCGCCACTCGCCGTAGCGCTCAGCCAGGAACCGGTGGATGCTGCCGCCGACCGGATACACCAGTCCGCCGTACGCGTACATCAGGTCGGGGAGCGTGGGTAAATGGCCCGCGATCGTCATGTCGCGCAGCACCATCTCGTCCCGGCTGTCCTCGCCCGCCGAAAAGAACTCCGCGAGACCTTCGGTCCACCACAACGGCACCCCAACCTGCCGGAAGCGCGGATAGCGGCCAAACGTTTGCGACGCGACGCTCAGCTGGAAGACGTGCACCAGCTCGTGACGGATCGTGTGCCGGAACTCGGCGTAGCTGCCCCGGAACGGCAGCGCGACGCGCCGCTTGAGAAACTCGGTCACGCCGAGCAGCCCTTCGGGCGGGATGAACGGCAGGATGTTCGTCTGCTCGAAATCGCTGTGCGACGCGTACACGATCAACGGGATGCGGCGCGTGACCGCGTGGGTGAAGCGGCGCGCGAGGGAGTCGTAGCTCTCCTCCGCGTACGCCAGCGCGACACGGCCGAGCTCTTCCGCTTCGGGATAGTAGTAGAGATCGACGTGCTCGCCGCGTAACACGCGCCACTCGAAACGGCGGTACTGAATCTTGTTCTGCCCGAAGTAGCCGTATTGGGCGGATAGAGAGGAGGCGAACCCGATCACCAGGGCGATGACCCAGACCATCCCCTTCATCTATGGATGCTCCTGATGCGGTCGCCCTGCCCGATCGCGTTCAGCACCACGGCACCACTGACCACCCGGCCAAAGATCGTATAGATGCCATCCAGGTGCGGCTGCGGGGAATGCGTAATGAAATACTGGCTGCCGCCGGTGTTGGGTCCCGACAGCGCCATGCCGACCGATCCGGTCTCGTAGCGCACGGGATTGATCTCGTCGCGGATCGCGAACCCGGGTCCACCGAACCCATCGCCGCGTGGATCGCCGTCCTGCACCACGAAATTCGGCACGACGCGATGCCAGCGCGTGCCGTCGAAATAGCGACGCGCGACGAGATCGATGATCGCGGCGACGGTCAGCGGCGCCTCCGCCGGCAGCAGCTCGATGTCGAGCGTGCCGCGATCCGTTTCCAGGAGGACATGCGGGTTCGAACCGACCAGCGCCGGGGCCAGCCAGCGGCGCACGACGTCGCGATAGTCCGCCAGGGTCCGGCCGGTCGCAATCGGCAGGACCGGCCCCCAGGCGTCGCGCGTATTCGGCAAGGTATCGGCCGCAAGCCGCCGCACGAGATAATCGTCGGGCCGCGGCGTCGCCGAGACAAACTTCGTGGCGACGCGCAGGCGGCCGGCCGATGACGACGCGGCGATGGCGCCGAGGGCCGAGACCGCAGACAGACGGGCATCATTGAACGGGTCGCCCTCCGCTCGGCCGTAGGCAGCGACCAGGAGCTCGACGTCGTTGACGCTCGGTTGCCGGGCGACCAGATCGGCCGCGACGCTGCGCACCGCGGGGTCGGCGTGCGTGAGTAACGCGCGCGCCTTGGCGGGCAAGGAAGAATCCGTGGCCGGCACGATCCGCTGCAGCATCTGCAGCGCCTGCGCCACCACACGGCCATCGGCATCGGCGAGCTGGCCTTCCAGCCGGTCGCGCGCGCGCGCCGCCCCGAACGCTTCTGCCGCGACGCTGCGCCACCGCCAGTCGCCGTCGCTCCCGACGGCCAGCGCGGCGGCCACGCCCGCGGCGCTGTCCGCCTGCGCCACCGCGATGAGCGCCTGCCGCTTGATCGCGAAGACACTGCTCGTGAGCCGGGCCTCGAGCGCCGCGAGCGCGGCGGCGCCGCGCACGACGCCGAGCGTCGTCTCCGCCTGCACCGCGACGCCGATGTCACGATCGGCGACGAGCGGGACCACCGCGCCCGCCACGCTGGAGTCGCGGAACGATGCCAGCGCGCGCAGCGCATTGATGCGGATATGCGCGTCGCCATCCGTGAGCAACCGGCGCAGGGCGGCAATGGCGTCGCGCGGATCGAGCCGCGCGCTATCGACGAGGGCCTTGCTGATGCCTCGCGCCGCCACGGTGCGGGTCTGCGGATCCGGATCGCTGAGCGCGCGTACGAGCGCGGCAGCGCCGGGGGCGGCACGCAAGCGCGCAAGCGCGTAGAGCGCACGCCAGCGGGTGGCCGCGTCGGTCGCATCGGTGAAGCGCACCAGCTGCACGACCGGCGCGCGCGCGCCCAGGCGCCAGGACTCGAGGAGCGCGGCATTGACCGCGGGCGTCGAGGCGCCGGGCGAGCCCGCGGCGATGATGTCGCTGAGCGCGCGCGCGCCGTCCTCTCCTCCGATCTTGGCGATCGCCGTCACCGCCTCGAGCTGCGGCGCGCCCTGGTCCCGCGACGGCACCGCGCGGACTGTTTCGAGCAACGCGGGAATCGCGCGCGCGTCTTTGAGCAGGCCGAGCGCAAAGGCGGCGGCGGCCTGGACGGTGGGCACGGAGTCGTGGAGGACTGGAAGCAGCAGATCGACGGCCCCACCATCCCCAATCCGGCCGGCGGCCAGCGCGCCCTGACGACGGACGCCCGGATTCGGGTGGCTCAACGCCTCGCGCAGTGGCGCGGGATCGAAGCGGCGGGCGTCGGACGCCGCCAAAAGCGCCGCGAGCACCCCGACGGTCGTCTCATCCACGGGCACGGCCGGTTGTTGGGCAACAACCGGCGCAGCAACGGTCAGAAGAAGAAAGAAAAGGCTAGAGACGAACCGGGTCGGCCGTGGGTTCAAGCAGCTCACACACATGCTCCGGAAGACGCGACAGAGTCTGTTGTGGGTTCAAGGCGATCAGCGAGGTTTCAGCGGTGGCGAGCAGCTCGTCCGTCTCCGCCCGCTCGATGGCATAGCCGAAAATCACCCGGCGCGACGCCAAGTCTCGCACCCAGCAGCGGACCCGAATCATGTCATCATAGCGAGCGGGCTGGCGGTAGCGAACGTGCACGTCGGTCACGGTGAGATACGTGCCCTGCTGCTCCAGCTCCTTATACGACATGCCGCGTTCCCGGAGATGTTCCGTCCGCGCCATATCCATCCAGATGAGATAGTTGGCGTGGTAGACGAAGCCCATCTGATCGGTTTCGGAGTAATTCACGCGGTGGTTGACCGCGTTGATCACCGGCGCCGCTGACGGCTTATTCGCCGTATGGAATCCAGATGTTCTTGACTTCCGATGCGCGCCGGAGGAACTCCCGCCCCTCCCCTTGCCGTGGATCGAGCCAATCGCGGCCGCGGGCGGACGCCCAGGTCCGCTTCATGTTCGCGGCGGACGCCAGCTCGACGGCCTTCACCCCCGCCGGAGTGCCGAAGTACCACATCCCGTCCACGTCGTCGTGCTCGGCGAGCACCTTCGCGAGCGCATCCTTCGTCCCGGTGATGACGTTGATGACGCCGTCCGGGACGTCCGACGTCTCGAGCACCGAGTAGAACTCGGTCGCCGCGATCGGCTGCGGCTCGGAGGGCACGACGATCACGGTGTTGCCGACGGCAATGGCGGGCGCCACCAGCGATACAAAGCCAAGCAGGGGGAAGTCGTCCGGCGCCGCTAGCCCTAGGACGCCGACCGGCTCATTCATTGCCAGGGTGACGCCGCGGATCGGCGTCTGGTGCACGGCACCGTCCCACTTGTCGGCCCAGGCGGCGTAGGTGAAGAGCCGCGAGATGCTGGCGTCGACTTCCTGGCGTCCCACCCGGGCGGCGAATTCCTCGGCCCGCGTCGCGAGATTCTCGGCGATGAAATAGAGGATCTGGGCGCGCAGATGGCCGCTGCCGCGCCCCCACCCTGCGGCGGCATGGGCCGCTTCGACGGCATTGCGCACGTCCTTACGATTGCCCTCAGCAACCTCGCCGAGCACGCGGCCGTCGGGAGCGACGATCTTGCGACTATAACCCTGGTCGGGACGAGCTTGCTTGCCGCCAATAAAGAGCTTGTAGGTCCTATCGATAGGCGGAAGCGCTGAATGCGGAGTGCGAAATTCGGAAGGCGAAATTGACGCCTCCGGCTCCTCGACGCCCACCTTGTCATTTCGCATTTCGAGTTCCGCATTTCGCGTTTCGTATTCCGCTTTCAGATACTCATGCATCCCTTCCCTTCCACCCTCTCGGCCGAACCCGGACTCGCGGTAGCCACCAAACCCGGCCGCCGCATCGAACAGATTCGTGCAGTTGATCCAGACGACGCCGGCTTTGAGCTTGGGTGCGACGTCGAGCGCGAGGTTGATGTTCTCCGACCAGACGCTCGCCGCGAGACCGTAGGGTGTGTTGTTCGCCAGCTCCACCGCTTCCTTCGGGGTCCGGAACGTCATGCTGACGAGCACCGGACCGAAGATCTCGATCTGCGCAATCGTCGCGGCGGGCGAAACGTCGGTGAACAGCGTGGGCGGATAGAAGTAGCCTTCGGTGGGACACGCCCAGGAAGGCTGCCACATCTTCGCGCCTTCCTCCACACCCTTCTCCACCAGACCCCGTATGCGCTCGAGCTGCACGGGCGCGACAATTGCGCCCATGTCGACCGCTTTATCGAGCGGCGACCCGACGCGCAGCTTCTCCATCCGCGCCCGCAGCTTCTGGGTCAGCCGGTCGGCGACGCCTTCCTGGACGAGCAGCCGCGAGCCGGCGCAGCACACCTGGCCCTGATTGAACCAGATCGCGTCCACGACGCCTTCGACGACACTATCGAGATCGGCATCCTCGAACACGATGAAGGGACTCTTGCCGCCCAGCTCGAGCGTCAGCTTCTTGCCGCTGCCGGCGGTGGCTTTGCGGATGATGCGGCCGACTTCCGTCGAGCCCGTGAACGCGATCTTCTGCACGTCGGGATGCTCGACCAGGGCCTTGCCGGTTGCGCCGTCGCCCGTGACCACGTTGAACACACCCGGCGGCAGCCCCGCCGACTGCGCGATCTCCGCAAAGCACAGCGCGGTGAGCGGCGTGAACTCGGCGGGCTTCAAGATCACGGTGTTTCCCGCGGCGAGCGCCGGCGCGACTTTCCAGGCGACCATCAGGAGCGGGAAGTTCCACGGGATGATTTGCCCCACGACACCGACCGGCACGTAGCCCGGGAACTCCGTGTCGCGCAGCTGCGCCCAGCCGGCGTGATGATAGAAGTGCCGGGCGACGAGCGGGATGTCGAGGTCGCGGGTTTCGCGAATCGGTTTGCCGTTGTCCAGACTCTCGAGCACCGCGAGCAGGCGCGAGTGGCGCTGCACCTCGCGCGCCAGCGCGTACAAGTAACGGGCGCGGGCGTGCGCCGGCAGCGCCGCCCAGCCGGGCGCCGCGGCGTTGGCGGCGGCGACCGCGGCGTCCACGTCCGCCGGACTCCCCTGGGCGACGCGCGCCAGCACCGCCTTCGTCGCCGGATTGATCGTCTCGAAATACTGCCCGGCGGTGGGCTGGACCCAGCGGCCGTTGATGAAATGGCCGAAGCGGCCGTTGTCGTGCTGCCTGATCCACTCGAGCGCAGGCGCGTCGCTCTCCGGCGCCGGCCCGTACTCCATCGTCTCGAACAGCTTGGCAACGGTGGCCACTTTATACCATCGGGTGACGGTGCGCGGCGGCGTAGCGCCCGGTCACGAAGTGCTCGAGCTGCCGTTCGATGTCCGTCAGCAAGGCGCTGGCACCCAGCCTGAACAGCGCGGGCCTGAGCCAGCGATCCCCCAGCTCTTCCTTCATAAGGATCAGCCAGTCGAGGGCCTGCTTTGCGGCGCGGATCCCGCCGGCCGGCTTGAACCCCACGCTCGCGCCGGTGCGCATCTCGTACTCGCGGATCATCCGCGTCATCACGACGCCGACCGGCAGCACGGCGTTGACCGGCTCCTTCCCCGTGGACGTCTTGATGAAGTCGGCGCCCGCCATCATCGCCACCATGCTGGCGCGCGCGACGTTCGTCAGCGTCGCCAGCTCGCCGGTGCCGAGAATCGCCTTCATGTGCGCGCGGCCGCACGCGTCGCGGAACGCGCGAACCTCGGCGTAGAGCGCCGGCCAGTCGCCGGTGAGGACGTGCGCGCGCGTGATCACGATGTCGATTTCCCGCGCACCGGCCGCGACCGACGCCTGCACCTCTTCCAACCGCTGCGCGAAGGGACTCAATCCCGCGGGAAAGCCCGTCGAGACCGCCGCCACGGGAATCCCGGAGCCTTCGAGGGCGGCGACGGCGGTCGGCACGAGGGCGTGGTAGACGCACACCGCGCCGACTTTGATATCGAGGTGGGCGACGCCGAGGGCCTCGACCAGATCAGGGCGTAGCGGACGGCGCGCCTTGGCACAGAGCCGCAGCACGTTGCCGGGGGTGTCGTCGCCCTGCAGGGTGGTGAGGTCCATGCAGGTGATGGCCCGCAGCAGCCACGCCGCCTGCCATTCCTTCTTGACGGTGCGCCGGGTAGGGATCGTCGCCGCGCGGCGCTCGACGGCGCTGCGATTCACGCGCAGCGCGCGCACGGCGTCGAGATCGAGCGGCATGCCGGGATTGCGCTCGTCCGTGAGTGCCGAACGAACCACGCCCACGGCGCGCAACCGTTCCGCAGTGATCTTCATGCTGGCGGGAGAATGCGAACCGCCGCTGCAAAAGTCAACGCGACGCGGGAAGTCCTGCACCGAGGCGGCACGCCGTCACCGCCTGCGGCTCCTCGGCGCGCAGGCATTGCTGCTCGCGCTCCGGCCCGCCGGCGAGCAACGTCGCGATCTCTTCACCGAGGGCCTGGTAGCAGGTCGGCCCGCCGGCTTCGGGTCCCACGATGCGGCAGAACGCGAACGCCGCATCGGTCGTCGCGGTCCAGTCCACGAGCGCTTTCGCGGCCCCGAAGTAGCAGGAGGGGCGATACGGCTCGCGCGCCTTGTCGCACAGGTCCGCGGTCTTCTGCGGATCCCGCGCGGTGTACGACGTGATGTCGCGGCCGAGACTCTGGAAACAAACCGGGCGCACGCTGGGGGGCGCGCCCTCGCACGACTTCGCAGCATTCCCGATGTCGCCGTGATTCAGGTTCAGCATGACGGAGGTCTGCATTTGATAGCAGGCATGCAGGTACCGCTCCGCCATGATGGAGCACGGATACAGCGGATCCGCGGGATCGAGGGCCTTGAACGTAGTTCCGCTCATGTGGTGATGGCTGTGCGCAGCCAGCATCGTCCCGGGATGATGCGGGGCGGTCGCGTTGATCACGCTCTCCATGAACGCGCCGCCGTAACACGATTCGCGATCCCAGCCGTCGGCGAGCAGGTCGCAATCGGTCAGGGCGCGCGGCAGATCATGGCCGTATAGCATCGTCAGACCGTGCCCCATCCCATGCACGCACTGGAACAGCACCCACCGGCTCGCGGTCGGGCTCTTGAACGGTTGGCACAAGGCTTCCACTTCGGGCTGCGTCACCTGGTCGCGCGACTCGAAGTACGCCTGGATCACGCCGTGCCGGCAGCCGGACGAAAAGCCGTCGCCACAGGCCGTGAACGTCGCGGGAATATCGGTCGAGATGCCGTACGCCTCGATGCCGAGGCCGTGCGCGAACTCATGCGCGTGCTCCGCGACATCCGGGTCGGCCGCGGCGAGCGCGTCGAGGGTCGCAACCGCGTCGGCGACGCCGCGGCTCCGCAGACGCTCCGACAAGAGCTGCGCGTAGCAGGTGCTGCGCGCCTCGCCGACGTAGCGGCGGCACGCCTCGCCCGTGCCGTTCACGCCTGCGGAGGCGAACCGGTTCGCGGCGAACCCGGCCCCGGCCAGGACGGCGACGGCGATCAGGAGCTTTTGCGTTTGCGTCATGGCAGAACAGTAATGTGCTTGCGTGCGTGGTTCCAGGTTCCTAAGCTTGGGCCGTGTCCCGCGTGATCGTCGTAGCGGACGCCCATCTCGGTCAGGTGCCGCCCGCCGTCGGGACGGCCTTTCACGCCTTCCTGGACGAGGTCCCGCAGCCCGGCGATCACCTGGTGCTCGGCGGCGATCTGTTCGACTTCTGGTTCGAATATCAGAGCGTCATCCCCCGTAAACATTTTGCCACCGTCGCGAAGCTGCAGGAGGTTCGTGCCCGCGGCGTGCCGATCACCTTCGTCGGCGGTAACCACGATCGCTGGGGTGGGACGTTCTTCACCCGGGACCTCGGGATCGAGTTTTTCGGCGGCGCCGCGGAGCTGGATCTCGGCGGGCGGCGTGCCTTTGTGACGCATGGCGATGGTCTCACCGAGCAGCACTGGAGCGGGGCGCTGATGCACCGCGTGCTGCGTCACCCGATCACGGTGGCGGTGTTTCGCGTCCTGCATCCGACGATCGGCTTCTGGATCGCCGACCTGTTCTCACGACATCTCGCCGACAATACAAAGGACCGCTCGGTGCTCGACCGAGCCGCCGTCGCGCAGCGAAAGTGGGCGGCCGACTTTCTGACCCAGCACCCCGATGTGGAACTCGTCATCATGGCGCATACGCATCGGCCGGTGGCGGACCAGCTGCCGGACGGGCGCGCCTACCTGAACCCGGGAGCGTTTCTGGATGGCGGACGTTACGCCGTGATCACGCCCGCCGGAGTGGAGCTGAAACAGTTCACAACGGCACAACTTCGACCTGCTTGAGCTTCTCCCCGAGGAAGAGGACGCCGACCTTTCGGAACCGCGCCTCGTCATCCGAGACCACGAAGCGATGGTCATGACTCCCACCGTTCGCCAGCAGATCCAGCCGCTGTAGCTCTCGCGACACCGCGGTGGCGGTTTCCTCCGCAGAGTCGACCAGTTTCACATCGGGTCCCATCACGCGGGCAAGCAACGGCTTGAGCAGGGGATAATGCGTGCAGCCCAGCACTAGAACGTCTACCTTCGCACGCCTGAGCGGCTCTAAATACTCGCGCGCGATCAGCTCGGCCGCGGGATGCTCGAACCATCCCTCCTCGACGAGCGGCACGAACAGCGGACAGGGCTGGCTATGGACGCGCGCGTCGGAGCGCAGCGCCTTGATCGCACGCTCGTACGCGCCGCTGGCGATCGTGCCGGCCGTGCCGATCACCCCGATCGTCCCCGTTTGCGTCGCCGCCACCGCCGCTCGCGCGCCCGGCTCGATCACCCCCACGACCGGCACCGACGAACGCTCCTGCAGGTAGCTCAGGGCGTGCGCGGTGCTGGTGTTGCAGGCGACGACCACGGCCTTCACGCCGCGCTGTAATAGAAAGGCGAGAATCTCGGCGCTGTAGCGGCGGACCGTATCGGGCGACTTGGGGCCATACGGCACGCGGGCGGTGTCCCCGAAATAGATGACGGATTCTTGGGGTAGGCGCTCGAACAACGCGCGCGCGACGGTCAGTCCCCCGATTCCGGAATCGAAGACGCCAAGTGGAGCCTTATTCATGGATCGGAACGCTGATGCCGATGCCGCCGGGAAACGCACGGACTTTGAGATCGGGGGGGAAGTCGCGGAGATGGGCCGAGACGTAGGCCTCCGCACCCGAGAAGAGATGATTGAAGACCCAGAGCACGAGCCAGTCCTGCACTTCCTGCCGTTTGAGCCGCAGGTTCTTCGAGTGAATTTCCTTGAAGTAGTTCGCTTCCTGTTGCGCCTTCAACGTCATCATGGCGGTGACACCTTCCCACGCCACGAACACCGAGCCCGTCATCGGCCGGCCGGTGGCCGCCTGGCCCCAACCCGGAAAAACGAAGGAGCGCAGGAAGGCGCCCATGGGCCGCACGCCGTGGTGCATGGTGTCGGCGGGGAGGACGATGTGGCTGGTATCTCGGGTACGGGTGGTATCCTGAGCAGAAAGATGGAACGATGGAATGATGGAAAGAAAGGCCGCCACAGCGACCACATTCCATCGTTCCCTCATTCCATCGTTCCTCATCGCGCCACCAGTACGTTCAAGCGTCCCCGCTCCAACTCCACCGTGCATTCGTTGACCCCCGGTTCGCGCAGCTCCCCATCCACGTGCAGCACGAGCGGCTGCTCCGGCGAGCGAATGACGAGCTTGGCGGTCTTGATGAGTGCGACCTCGCGCATGGTGAGGTGGGTGCCGCGCATGACTCGTGGAATCGCGACGAGAAAGCGCGGCAAGGACACGCGGCGGATCAGACACACATCCATCTTGCCGTCCGCCGGATCGGCGTCGGGGGCGAACCGATAGCTGCCGCCTGCCGTCGTCCCGTTGCACACCTCGACCATCATCATGTACCCCCGCTCCCGAAATCCGGGCGCCACGACTTCGAAGACGGGCGGCTCGAACTTGAAGAACGTCTTCACGATGGGCACGAGATAAGATAGAAAGCCGCGCAGGTGCGGCATCGCGTTGCGCGCCTGCACGACGGCAGGCCCGAATCCGAAGCCGACGCTGTTCACGAACCATTCGTCGCACACACGACCCGCATCGAACCGCCGGGACCGGGCGGTGACGAGGCGGGCCACGGCGCGCACGGGATCGTGCCCATACACCCCCACCAGCTTGGCAAAGTCATTGCCGGAGCCGATCGGGACGACGCCGAGCGCAACGTCGGTGGCAGTGCGAAGCAAGCCGTTGGCCACCTCGTGCACCGTGCCGTCGCCGCCGACGGCGATCACATGCTTCGCCCCCTGCCGGACCGCCGCCGCGGCCAGCTCCCGGCCGTGACCCGGCCCGTCCGTGCGGGCGACATCCACGGCCCACCCTTGCGCACGGAACGCCCGCGCGACGACGGACTCGGCGCGTCGCGCAGCGCCTCGTCCCGCAGCCGGATTGAGGATGACGTGGGCATGAAGCACGCGGCAGACAAGATACCTCTTGTCTGCCGCGCCAGGACGTGCAGTTAGACGCTGACGTTACTTCGCGAGATACTGCTCTTCCCAATCGACGGCGAACTCGACGCTGCAGCGGCCGCACATCATGCGGGTGGGCCGGCCCCGCAGCGGGACCCGGTCCCGGCACGAGGGGCACACGGCGTAGTGTTCCCCAATCTCGAGCGAACGGGGAACACTGCGCGGACGCGGAACGACCGTCCATTTGCGCGGAGGCGAGTTCGACATCTGAAGGAACGCACGCACGACCGCGACGGGCGTCCCCTTCACATCAACCACGGCGGCGAGGCCTTGGGCCTTGATGAGCCGGTACCAGGCGCCACGCCGCAGATTGCAGTTCACATCGGCTTGCAGACGAGCCCACACCATCAGTACTCTCGGGCGACGAGGGGACGAGAAGAGTAATGCGCAGCAACCGAGTTGGAAGTGACGGCTGTCACTCTAAGCTTTGACGCCATTGCCCTCCGCCCAGTTAATCTCGAACTCCTGGCGGCATTTCACGCACTCGAGCGTGCGCACGGTCGTCTTCTTCGGCAGCGGCGCGCGCGCACGGCAGTTCGGACACACGCCGTAAATTCCCCGAAGATGCGGTGGCGCTTTCCGATTCTCCGCCGATCCGTGCACGATGCTCCAGAGCTGGGGCGGGCGCGGCTGGATCTCGAGCCAGGCTCGCAGGACACCAACCTTGCGGTGATTGACTTCGATAACTGCCTGGAGATCCGTGAGTTCGATGACGCGGTACCATGCACCGCGGCGCAGCTTGAGGGGGACGTCGGCCTGCAGGCGCGCAAACAGAATAGCCATCACGGCTCCTGGTGCGGGAGACGAGAATGGGCGCGGGCACAATATACTGATCAGCGCAAGCGGGGGATGTCCTAACCTGGCGTCAGGAGTTGTCCCAGCCGATGTCGAAATAGCCGTTGCACTTGGGACAGCGCATGCTGGCCGTACGCTCTTCCAGCCGGGCGCGCTCCCGGCAATTGGGACAGACGCCGTAGCGCGCGCCCCAGGTCATCGGCAGCCGCGCGGAGCGTGTCGGCCGCGGCACGACGGTCCAGCGTGTAGGCCGTGTGGGCAGAATCTCGAGCGACGGGCGCGGGAACGCGGTCGGGGTGCCGTTGACGTCCAGCACGGCTTCGAGCGGCGTCAGGCGCACGACACGATACCATGCGCCCCGGCGCAGGTGTCCGGCTTCCGCAGGGCGCAGGCGAGCCCACTGAGCCGTGCTCATATCATAGGAATTGTGACCGGCGGGGGAAAAGTCAACTCTGCGGTGGCGGGAGCGTGTGGGAATCGAACCCACCGAGGCCCGTTAGAGCCCCAAACAGTTTTGAAGACTGGTCAGGCCACCAGACCCAATCCGCTCCCAACGCAGGGATTGCCGATGATTCGGTAGACCGCTAACGCCTGGTTCCCCATCATCCGTCGAAAGGCGGCCGGAAAGCTCACCACGAATCGGTCGAGATATACGGCCTCTGCATCCGAAGCTGGTGGCCCCGTGATCACGTAGCTGGCGCCGATCTCCGCGATATACTGCCATAAGCGGCAGCGGTCGTCGGCGATGAGGGGTGCCGACGCCCGGCGGTCCGTGAAGAGCGCCAGCGCGCGCGGCTTGCTGAAGACGAAGATAGCCTCAGGAGGGGTCGCCTGCTTCACGAATTCGAAAAGCTCGACGCTCTCGGCTGTGGCTACTCCCTCAGCTAACGGTCCAAAGCGCATCGTCGAGTATTTCGCGCCATACAGCAACGCGACCACCACGGCGAGCACGACGATTACGCGGTTGCGTAACTGAAGTGGAGCATTCAGCCCGCGAACGCCAAGCATGCAGTAGTAGAGGTAGAACGGGATCAGCGGTATGAGAAACCGTGTGCCCTGATTCGCCGGCCACAGCAGTACGGGCACGGTGTAGAGCCACGGGAAGATTTCAATACCTGTCGACCCCAACCGCAGCGCTCGGGCGTAGCCATACACCGCGAATCCAGCCGTCACCACAAACGCGACCTTTCTTCCCAACTCGGTGTACCCGTTCGCCCAGATGTCCGACAATGCCCGCAAATAGGCCACCGCGTTGCGCACCACGGTACCGGCTGAGAGCGAGAGTTGGTCGAAGTAGCTTGCGTCCCGCGCTCCGACGGCGTACTGCACCCCGGCCAAAACGATTGCGACCCCGCACGTCACCGCCGTCATCTGACTGACGCGCCGCGTACGCACCAAGTCGTGCAACAGGAAACAGGGGATCAGGACGACACCCAGCACCCGGGTCGCCACGGACGCATAGGTCGCGACCCCCGCCAGCACGGCAAACGCGAGCCGACGGCGATTGTCCAGTTCCTCCACGAGTTGAAAGAGGTACAGGCTGAGGAGCGTGAAGCAGAGGAACGGGATGTCCGAGAGCACATCATCTTTGATGTCCAGAAAGTACGGATTGAGCCCCATAACGAGGATGAGCGCGATCAGATACGGCTTTGGAAGATCGCGCCGGAATACTCGCGGCATCAGGAGCAACGCGCCGACGAAGCAGACGACAACCAGAACCTTCATAGGACGAAAGTCGAGACCGAAGACCTTGACGACGGGGGCGAGCAGCAGCGGGAAGCCGGGTGGGTACGTCCGCGGACCGATCGAAGGGTTGTGCGGATTGTAGATATAGCCGGTCTCGGCGTACGCCACGCCTGTGGCGATGTTGCGGGCATGGTGAACGTACTGCGCGAAGTCGTCGCCCCAACGCTGCCCCGGCCGGATCGTCGCCAGGTACACCAGGCCGACCAAACCGGCCACGCGCCACATCAGGCGTGCCGAGACGTGACGGCGATGACGTCGATCTCGACCCGCGCCCCCTTGGGAAGCCCGGCCGCCTGCACGGTGGATCGTGCCGGCTTGTGCGAGGCGAAGTGCTTCGCGTACACCTCGTTCATCTGTGCAAAATCCGCCATGTCCGCCAGATAGACCGTCGTCTTCACGACGTTCGCGAACGACGTTCCAGCCGCGGACAGCACGGCCCGCAGATTCGCCAACACCTGTTCGGTTTGCTCCCCCGTCGTGCGGCCGACGAGCTCGCCGCTCTTCGGATCGAGCGCGACCTGCCCCGCCGTGAAGACCAGGCGGTCGAGCGCGATGGCCTGACTGTAGGGTCCAATGGCTTTCGGCGCGTCAGCGGTGGCGATAGTACGCATCAGAACAGTCCCTCGATCGTGCCGTCAGGAAGGAGCCGGATCCGCTCGGCGGCGGGGCTCTTGCCGAGTCCCGGCATGGTCATGATGTCGCCCGACAGCGCCACGATGAAGCCCGCGCCGGCGGAGGGCAGAATGTCGCGGACGTGCAACGTGAAGCCGCTCGGCGCGCCGAGCTGCGTGGGGTCATCGGAGAAGGAGTACTGCGTCTTGGCCATGCATACCGGCGTCTCGCCGAGCCCGAGCTTCGGCAACAGCTCGAGCGCGCGCTCGGCGGCCGGGGCGAACGACACATTGCCGGCTCCATAGATCTCGCGCGCTATCGTCTCGATCTTCTCGCGAATCGGCCGGCGCTCGTCGTACAGCGGCTTGAACGTCGCCTTGCTCGTTTTGAGCAGGCCCAACAGCGACTCCGCGACGGCCACGCCCCCTTCCCCGCCCTTCTCCCAAACGTCGCAGCGGACGACGTCGACGCCCTCCGCGGCGCCGACGACCCGGATCGCTTCGACTTCGTCGTCTGTGTCGGTGATGAAGCGATTGAGCGCGACGAGCGCCGGAACTCCGAACTTCTTCACGTTACGGACGTGGCGGCGCAGGTTTTCAGCACCCCGCTGCACCGCAGCGGGGTCCGCCGTTCCCAGGCGCTCCTTCTTCACCCCGCCGTGCATCTTCAGCGCACGGACGGTCGCAACGATGATCGCGGCCTCCGGCTTGAGCCCCGCGAACCGGCACTTGATGTCGAAGAACTTCTCGGCGCCGAGGTCGGCGCCGAAACCCGCCTCGGTCAGGACGATATCGCTCAGCGCGAGGCCCAGTTTGGTCGCCACGACGGAGTTGCACCCGTGCGCGATGTTGCCGAACGGGCCGCAATGGACCAAGGCGGGACCGCCTTCGAGCGTCTGCACCAAGTTCGGATTGATCGCGTCCTTGAGGAGCAGCGTCATGGCGCCCTGCGCCTTGAGATCGCTGGCGCGCACGGCGGTCTTGTCTGGGCGGAGGCCGACGATGACGCGCGCGATGCGTTCTTCCAGATCCCCGATCCCCGTGGCCAGCGCCAGGATCGCCATGATCTCCGAGCCGGGTATGATGACGAAGCGCTCTTCCCGCATCGGCCCGCCGGACAGGCCGCCCAACCCCACGATGATGTTGCGCAGCGCCCGGTCGTTCATGTCGATCGTGCGCGGCCAGATCACGCGGCGCACATCGAGGCCGAGCGCATTGCCGTGATGGAGATGCGCATCGAGCATGGCGGACAGCAGGTTGTGCGCGCTCGCGATCGCGTGGAAATCGCCCGTGAAATGGAGGTTGATGTCCTCCATCGGCACGACCTGCGCGTACCCGCCGCCCGCCGCGCCACCTTTGACGCCGAAGACGGGGCCGAGCGACGGTTCGCGCATCGCGAGGATCGCGTTCTTGCCGAGCTTCCGAAGCGCCTGCGTCACGCCGACGGTGACGGTGGACTTGCCTTCTCCCGCCGGCGTGGGATTGATCCCCGTGACGAGGACGAGCCGGCCTTTGGCCGGCCGGGCCGCCAGCGCGTGCAGCGAGATCTTCGCCTTGTACTTGCCGTACAGCTCCAGCTTGTCATCGGACAGCCCCAGCTCCGCGGCGACATCGCGAATCGGCCGGAGCCTGGCAGACTGGGCGATGGCGATGTCGGAGGGGACTTTGGTGGCGGTGGCGGTCATAGGGTGGATTCGATCCGTGAGACGCGCGCGTTGCGTGCCGCGAAGCAGCGCCGGGCATTGTCCGTCGTGCGCTGCGCCAGGGCCTCGACGGTTTCGCCGCACAGCGCCGCCGCGCGCTCGGCCACCTGGCGCACGAACGCCGGCTCGTTGCGGTGGCCACGGTGCGGGACCGGCGCGAGATATGGCGCGTCCGTCTCGAGCAAGAGACGGTCGCGCGGGCACGCGGTGACGCGGTCGGTCCGCGTCCAATTCTTGAAGGTGATCATGCCGCTGAACGAGAAATATGCATTGATCGCGAGCCCCGCTTCCCAGACTGCGTCACCGGACGAGAAGCTGTGCAGCACGACGGGCGGAGCGCCGGCGGGCACGGCATTGAGCATTGCCGCCATATCGGCGTCGGCGTCACGGGCGTGCACGACGACCGGCAGCCCAAACTCCATGCCCAGCTCGAGCTGCTTTTCGAAGGCCGCCCGCTGCGCCTCGCGCGGCGAATGGAGATAGTGGTAATCGAGGCCTGTCTCGCCCACGGCAACGACGGCCGGGTCCGAGGCGATGAGCTGCCGGATCCGCGCCCAGGTGGCGTCTGACCAGCTGCTCGCCTCGTGGGGATGCACGCCCGCGGTGGCCGACAGGCCCGGCTTGTTCGCCAGCGACGCCACGCGCTCGGTCGCGGCGACGGACTCCGCGATCACCACGACATGCCCGATGCCCGCGGCTTTCGCGCGGGCCAGCACGGCGTCGCGATCAGCGTCGAACGCGGCATCGCCGAGGTGACAGTGGGTGTCGACTAGCGTGCGGGCTGCGGGGCGCGGGGCTGCGGAGCCGACGGCGTCACCGGCGGTCCAGCGACGGGCGGCGCCGCGGGTGCGCGGCTCCCGAACGTCCGCGCGCCGCGCGCATCCTCACCGGGCCAGCGCTTCTCGATCCACAGCAGCACGGGCGCCGCGATATAGATCGAGGAGAACGTGCCCGTGAAGATGCCGAACGACATGACCCAGGCGAACGGCCGGATCACCTCGCCCGCGAGGATGAGCAGCGAGAGGGTGGTGGCGATGGTCGTGCCGTGCGTCAAGACTGAGCGCGGCAGCGTTTCGTTGATCGAGAGGTTAAGAATCTCGTACAGATTCTGGCGCCGGTACTTGCGCAGGTTTTCGCGCACGCGGTCGAAGATGATGATCGTGTCGTTGAGGGAGTAGCCCACGACGGTGAGCACCGCGCCTACGACGACGAGACTTACTTCGAGATGCATGACGCTGATGAACGCGATCGTCGCAACGATGTCGTGGGCCGTCGCGACGACGGCGGCCAGACCGAACCGCCACTCGAAGCGCACGGCCAAATAGATCAGGGTCACGACGAAGCTGAAGAGGATGGCGATGAGCGCCTTCCCCTGGAGCTCGCGGCCCACTTTGGGTCCCACCGCCTCCCGGCGCTGGATCTGGTACTGTCCGGTCCCGACGCTCTGGTCGAGGGCCCGTGCCACGGCGTCGGCCACCGCCTGCGTGCCCGCTTCGCCCGTCGCTTCCGCGCCGAGTCGCGCCCGCACCTGGTAGGAGGTGTCCGAGCCGAAAGTCTGAATGTCGGCGCCGAGCAGGCCGACGTTGTCCAGCGCGGCGCGGATGTTGGCCGTGGGCACCTTATGCGCCACGTCGAACTGCACGAGCGTCCCGCCCGTGAATTCGATGCTGTAGTTGACGCCCCGGGTCACCAGAAAGACGAGGCCCACGAGCATGATGGCGCCGGTGAGCGAGAACGCCCAGCGGCGCCACTTGATGAAGTCGTACGATGCGTTCGCGAAAAGTCTGATCATCAGATGCTCAGGGTGATCATGTCGGGCCGCCGGTACAGCCACACGAGGAAGAGTGTCTTCACCACAAAGATGGCCGAGATCATCGAGGCGATGATACCGATGATCAGCGTGATCGCAAAGCCCTGCACCGGGCCCGTTCCCACGGCGTACAAAATGAGCGCAGTCAGGATGGTGCTGACGTTCGAGTCCACGATCGCATTCATGGCGTGGAGGAAGCCGTCATCCACCGCGAGCCGCAGCGACTTGCCGTGGACCAGCTCCTCCCGGATGCGCTCGAAGATCAGCACGTTCGCGTCCACCGCGATGCCGATCGACAGGACGAAGCCGGCGAGGCCCGGCAACGTCAGGGTGAAGCCGAAGAGCGCGAGTCCGGCCAGCGTAAAGAGGCAGTAGAGGGTGAGCGCCGCGACGGCCAGGGCGCCGGACATCCGGTAGTAGCCGATCATGATGACGACCACGAGCAACACGCCGACCACACCCGCGAGCACGCCATCGTGAATCGAGTCGGCCCCCAGCGTCGCGCTGATCGAGCGCTCGTCGACGATGGTGAGCGGCGCGGGCAACGCCCCCGCGCGCAACACCAGCGCCAGGTCGCTCGCTTCCTGCAGCGGCTTGGTCCCCAGCTCGATCTGGCCGTTCGCCCCGATCTGGCTCTTGATGATGGGCGGCTGACCCTGGACGCGGGAGTCGAGGATGATTGCCATGTAGTCGTTGATGTGCCGCGCCGTCTCGTCCGCGAACTTCCGGGCGCCGCGATGGCTCAGCTGGAACGCGACGATCGACTGATTGGTGACGGGGTCGCGGCGGGCGACGGCCTTGACCAGCTCTTCACCGGTGATGATCGGCCGCGCCTCCACGGCGTACAGGGCCCGATAGGCGCGCGCCCCGCGCGATTCGGATTGCGCGCCCCACCGCAGCTCGAGGCCGCGCGGGATGGCGGCCCGCACGTCGGGCCGGCTCGTGAGGCTGTCCACCAGCGGCCACTGCTCTTCGGGCACCAGGAACTCACCCGGGAGCTGGCCCTGAAACAGCAACGACGACAGCACGCCGGGGGTGTTCGCATCGGCGGCCGAGTCGCGGGCCGTCTTGGTGGTGTCGCCGCCGAACAGCTGCGCCACCGCGGACGGCGCCGCGGTGCTGCGCGACTTGATGCCCGCCTTTCGCAAGGCGGCATCCATCAGGGGCAGCGCGTCCTTGAACAGGCTCTTCATGTCGGTGATGCGGAACTCGAGGAATGCCGTGCGCTGAATGACGCCCCGGGCACGGGCGGGATCCTTTTCGCCCGCCAGCTCGACGATCAGCCGGCAGCGGCCCTGGATCTGCACCACGGGCTCCTTCGTGCCGAACTCGTCCATGCGGGTGCGGACCACGCGTTCGGCGCGCTGGATGGCGTCGGCGCAATCGGGCACCGGGCCTTTGGACTGGTCGACCTCGAGCGCCAGGTGAATGCCGCCCTGGAGGTCGAGCCCCAGGTTGATCGGCACGCGCCGCACCGTCGTGTCCTTCATGGCGCCGCTCGTGGCATCGCGGACGCGCTGCTTCGTGTTGCGCGGCACCAGGGCGATGATGCTGACCACGATGAGTGCCGCGATCACATATAGCCGCTGACGAATCTTCCCCATCGTCTCTCTCTACCGGTTGAGGGTCGCCCGCGCCGCCTGGCGGTCGCGCTCGAGCTGCGCCACCAGCGCGTCGCGGGACGGGAACGCCTGCACGTCGCGCAGGCGACGGACCCATTCCACATCTACCGTCTCTCCATACAGGTCGCCGTCGAAATCGAACAGGTGGATTTCGAGCGTGCGAGCCGCTTCACCAAATGTCGGCCGGGGACCCTGATTCATCATGCCCCCGAACGTCCTTCCATCCTGCAGCCTCGCGCGGACGGCGTAGACGCCGTCAGGCGGCAGCAGCTTCCTCGAGTCGGGCGACGCCAGGTTGATCGTCGGAATCCCGATCGACCGTCCGCGCCCCGCCCCGCGCACCACCGCGCCGCGAATCCCATACGGCCGGCCCAGCCAGCGGGCCGCCGCCTCCAGATCGCCGCGCGCCAGCGTGGTGCGGATCAGCGTGGACGATATCGGCTGCCCGTTGTCGCGCACCGGGTCCACCACCGCCACCGCAAAGTCCTGATCCCGCGCCAACCGCTGCACCAGCTCCACGTCCCCGGCCCGGCCGCGGCCGAACCCGTGATCGTACCCCATCACCAGCTCGCGCATCGCGTACTCGTCGCACAGTCGTCGGACAAACGCCGTGGCGTCGAGCTGCGCGACCGCCGGCGTGAACGGCATCAGCACGAATTGCTCGATGCCGTGCGCCGCGACCAAATCTCTTTTTTCCTCCGGCAGCGTCAACAGCTTTGGCGCCGCCGCCGGATTCACCACCGCGAGCGGATGCGGCTCGAACGTCACCAGCACGCTCGTCAGGTTTCCCGCCGCCGCCCGTGCCCGCCGCGTCACCTCGGCCAGCACCGCCTGGTGTCCGCGGTGCACGCCGTCGAAGGTACCCAACGTCACGACCGCCGGACGCATCAGCGCTCCGCCACCACCACACGGGGCTTCAGAAGGTCGCCCACCGAGTCCGCTACGGCTAGAAGCTCATCGCCGGCGAAGATGGCGATCTGCCGTCTGCCGTCGGCCGTCTGGCCGCTCGCTATCGGGCGACCGTGCACCACGGCGTCGCGTTCCTTCTTATCTACCTGTCGCTGCGGCATGTGTGCGACCAGGACCGCCGCATCCTGCAACACGGCCGGCGTCACGGCCTCCGGCGCCACCGCATCCTCCAGCCGCAGCGGCCCGACGGCGGTGCGCCGCAGCATCGTCAAATGGGCACCGCACCCCAGCTTCGCCCCGATGTCCCGCGCCAACGAACGCAGATACGTGCCCGCGCTGACCGTCGCACGGAACTGGAGATCGGGCACCGCCGCCTCGACGATCTCCAGCTCGCGGATCTCCACCGGCCGCGGTTCGGGCGCGACGGCTTCGCCGCGCCGAGCGCGCCGGTAGGCCCGCTCCCCCGCGATCCTCACCGCCGAGTAGGCCGGCGGCCGCTGCTCGTAGGCGCCGCGAAAGCTGCCGATCACATCCGCGAGCTGCGCCGGGGTGATACCCGTCCACGGCGCGGTGGCCACGACGGCCCCGGTGAGGTCGTCGGTGTCGGTGGTGACGCCCAGCCGGATGACGCCTTCGTATGTCTTGGGCCATTCCGCCGCGAACGGCGCGAGCCGCGTCGCCCGACCTACCACCAGCACCAACAGCCCCTTCGCGAACGGATCCAGCGTCCCCAGATGTCCGACGCGCTGTTCGCCGAGCGCGCGACGGGCGATGTCGACGACGTCATGGGACGTGGGGCCGGCGGGTTTGGCCACCAGGACCAGCCCACCGGGTCTCAGTCGTCCGTCTCCTTCAGCTCCTTCAAGACCCGATCGATGTGCTGCGCGTGCTCGAGCCCGCGGTCCAGGTGGAAATGCAGCTCCGGGCTCGTGCGCAGATGCAGCTCCTTGGAGAGCTGCGCCCGCAGAAACCGCGCGGCGCTCGCCAGGCCCTCGAGCGACGTCGCCTTTTCTTCGTCCGAGCCCATCACGCTCACGCGCACATTGGCGTGGGACAGATCGGGCGAGACGTCGACGCCGGTCACGGTGACGAAGCCGATCCGCGGATCGCGCACGTCGCCGGTGAGAAACGCACCGACGGCCTGGCGGATCAGCTCGCTCAAACGCTCGGGACGATGGCTGCGACGCTTCATCTCAGAGATAGCTCGTGCTGGTGTCCACGATGCGCGCGCCATCGGCGCCGGCGACGAGCTGGTCCGCCTCGCGCAAGACGCTCTCGGCGTGGCGCCGGTCGGTGCTCACCACCGCAGCCGTCAGCTCCGCCCGCTGCCAGAGATCGTGATGCGCCGTTTCCGCCACGGACACATTGAAGCGGTTGTGCATCCGATCCTTAAGGCTCTTCACGATCGTGCGCTTATCCTTGAGCGACTGGCACGCCGGCAGATGCAGCTCCCACACCATCACGCCCACCATCACGACTCAGTCGCGCTGAGGGAGCGCGCAACCTCCTCGATCCGATACGACTCGATCAAGTCGCTCACCTTGACGTCGTTGAAATTCTCGATGCCGATGCCGCACTCGAAGCCCTCGCGGACCTCGCGGACGTCATCCTTGAACCGTTTCAATGACGCCAACGTCCCGTCGTAGACCTCGACGCCGTTGCGGATGACCCGCACCCGTCCCGTCCGCGGAATCACGCCGCTCCGCACGAAGCAGCCGGCGATCGTGCCGATCTTCGCAATCTTGAAAATCTGCCGCACTTCCGCCTCGCCCAGCACCACTTCCTTCTTCTCCGGGGCGAGCAGGCCTTCCATCGCCAGCTTCACCTCTTCGACCGCCTCGTAGATGATGCGATACGTGCGGATCTCCACCCGCTCGCGATCCGCCGCGGCCCGCGCGTTGGAATCGGGACGGACGTGGAAGCCGACGATGATGGCGCCCGAGGCGCGCGCGAGCAGCACATCCGACTCGGTGATCGCGCCGACGCCGCGGTGCACGACCTCGACCTTCACCTCCGCCGTCGAGAGCTGTGCGAGCGCATCGGCCAGCGCTTCGGCGGGACCGCCCTGATCGGCCTTGATGATGATGCGCAGCGTGGCGACGCCGCCGGCGGCGGCTTCGGCCATGAAGTCTTCGAGCGTCTTGACCCGGCCGGAGCGGCGATGCTGCGCCTCGCGCTCGAGCCGCTGGCGCTTCTGCGCGATGTCGCGCGCGGCGGCCGCGTCGTCCATCGCGAGGAAGCTGTCGCCGGCCTCGGGAACGCCCTCGAAGCCGAGGATCTGCACCGGCGTGGAGGGGCCGGCGTCGGCTTCGGTGCCGCCGCGCTCGTCGTACATCGCGCGGACGCGGCCCGAGTACTGGCCGCAGATGAAGTCGTCGCCGACGCGCAGCGTGCCATTCTGCACGAGGATCGTGGCGAGCGCGCCCTTGCCCGGATCGAGCTGTGCCTCCAGCACGGTGCCCTGCGCCTTGCGGTCGGGATTCGCCTTCAGGTCGAGCAGCTCCGCCTGGAGCAGGATCTGATCCAGGAGCGCGTCGACGTTGGTGCCTTTCTTGGCGGAGATCGGCGTCATCAGCGTCGTCCCGCCGAACTCTTCGAGCACCACGCCGTGCGACAACAGGTCCTGCTTCACCTTCTGCACGTTCGCGGTCGGCAGATCGATCTTGTTGATCGCTACGACGAGCGGCACGCCGGCATTCTTGGCATGCGAGATCGCCTCGATCGTCTGCGGCATGATCGCGTCATCGGCGGCGACGACCAGCACCACGATGTCGGTGACCTGGGCGCCGCGGGCGCGCATGGCGGTGAACGCCTCGTGGCCCGGCGTGTCGAGGAACGTGATCTTGCGGCCGTCTTTCAGCGTGACCTGGTAGGCGCCGATGTGCTGGGTGATGCCGCCCGCCTCGCCCGCCACGACGTTGGCTTTGCGGACGTAGTCGAGCAGGGACGTCTTGCCGTGATCGACGTGGCCCATGATCGTCACGACCGGCGGCCGCGGCTTCAGCGTTTCAGCGGCGTCCTTAGTCGCTTCGGTCTGGGTGGTGGCGTACTCCTCTTCCTTGACCGCCTGGAACCCGAAGGCCGACGCGATCAGCTCGATCATGTCGAAGTCGAGCCGCTGGTTGATCGTCACCATCTGGCCCAGCTCTTTGAACGCGAAGGTCACGATCTGCGTGGGCGGGACCTTGAGCGTGTTGGCGAGCTCGGAGACGGTGATGAACTCCGTCACGCGCACCAGCGTCTTCTCGCGCTCGCGCTCCTCGCGCCGGCGCTCCTCCTGGACCTCGCGGAACGTCGGTCCCTCTTCGCGGCGATGCACGCCTTTCTTGCCGACCGGCGCCTTCAGCGTGGCGAGGGTCCGCGAAATGTTCTGCGCGACCGCTTCTTGATCGACGAGCGACTTCTTCCCTTTCTTGCGCTTCTTGCCCTTCTCCCGCCGGCGCTCATCGAGCGGCGGCGCGCCCGGCGCCGCCGACGCCACGGGACGCGGCGGCACCTGCGTGCCTCCCCCCCCCCCGGGGCCAGACGGCGTCCCGCGGGCGACGGGCCGCGGGCGGACCGGCGTCGGGATGAACGGACGGGGCGGCGGGGCCGAAGGCGGCGAAAAAGTCGGCGGCGAAGGGGCGGCGGGGAGCGCCGGCGCGAACGTGAGGTTCGCCGTTGGAGCCACGGGCTCCGCCGCCTCGGCCGGGGCGAGATCCCTGAAGAGCGCGGCAGCCCGCTCCTCGAGCGACGCGGCCGGACGTTCCTCTTCCTGCTCGCGCGCGGCGGTCTCGAGCGCGAGGCGCGCGATCTCGGCTTCGGCCGCTTCCGCGGCCGCCGCTTCCGCCGCCGCGGCATCGGCGGCCGCGACTTCGGCCGCCGTCCGGCGGCGGCGCTTGGGACGGCTCTCGGCGGCGACCACCGGCTCCGGCGCGGGCTCGACGGCCTTCGCCGCCCGGCGCCGCTTGGGCGGCGCGGATGGCTGCTTCTGTTTGCGCTTGTCGCGCTCCCAGCGCGCGCGCATCAGCGACACCTGCTCGTCTTTGAGCGGCGTCAGGTGACTGCGCACGAAGATGTCCATCTCCTTGAGCATCCCCATCAGCTGCTCGCTGGAGATACCGAACTCTGCCGCTAAATCATGGATCCGCGTTGTTGCCACTCACTCCTCCGCAGACATCAGTCCCTGTGCCAGCGCCTGATCGGCGACGCCGACGGCCTGCACCGGCGGCCGGCCGAGCCCCGCGCCCAGCTCGGCCGCGATTGGCCCGCGCAGCACCGGGGTTTTCCGGGCTGCCGCGAGCCGCGCTACTTTCTCCAGCGTGCGCGGGCCGGCATCCTGGGCCAGGACCACGCACGCCAGCTTCCCGCGCTGCAACCCTGCCCGCACACCCGCCACACCGATGACGACACTGCCTGCCCGAACCCCCAGCCCCAACAGTCGGACGATGCGCTCGCTCAAGCGGGGGCTTCTTCGGCGCCTTCTTCGGTCATCTCGTTGAGGAAGGCCATCATCTTCTCGGCCAGATCGGGCGTCATGCCCGGGATCTGGTCAACGTCCTCGCGCTCGAGATCGAGAATGTCCTGGAGCGTTTTCTTGCCAGCCTGCTCGAGCACCGCCACCAGCTCGGGCGAGAGACCCTTCATTTCCGTGAGCGCCACTTGCGTGACCGATTGATCCGCCGGTGGCAGCGGCGCGAACAGCGGGCCTTCCCCGCCGCGCTCCAGCCATTCGCGGCTGGAATAGAGGTCCACCTTCCATCCCGTCAGCTCGGACGCGAGCCGCACATTCTGGCCGTTGCGGCCGATCGCCAGCGACAGCTGGTCCTCGTCCACGATGGCCTGGATCGTCTTCGACTCCGGATCGGAGAAGACGCGCGCCACGCGCGCGGGCGCCAGCGACAGTTTGGCAAACCGCTCGGGATCGGACGACCACGGCACGATGTCGATGCGCTCCCCGTTCAGCTCGTTCACCACCGCCTGCACGCGCGACCCCTTGAGCCCGACGCACGCGCCGACGGGATCGATGCCGTCGTCGCGCGACCAGACGGCGATCTTGGTGCGGCTGCCCGCCTCGCGCGCGGTCGCCCGGATTTCGACGATCTGCTGCTGGATTTCGGGGACTTCCAGCTTGAACAGCGCCTTGACGAACAACGGATCGGCACGCGAGAGAATGAGGCGCGGCCCTTTCGGGGTCTCCTCGATCCGCTTCAAGACGGCGCGGATCGTGTCCCCCTGATGGAAATGCTCGCGATGATTCTGGTCGCGGTACGGAATGATCGCTTCGGCTTCGCGGAACTTGTTCAGCATGACCACGATCTTGCCGCGCTCGATCTGCTGGACCTCGCCCGAGAGCAACTCCCCCACTTTGCCGGAGAACTCCTCGCGGATGCGGGTGCGCTCGCCCTCGCGGACGCGCTGAATGATCCGCTGCTTCGCCGCCTGCACCGCGGTGCGGCCGAACTGCTCGAACGGCACCTCTTCTTCCAGCACGTCGCCCGGCTGGAAGTCGGGATCTTCGTAGCGGGCTTCCTCGAGGGACACTTGGGTCCCCGGATCCTCGATGGTTTCGACGACCGTTTTGAGAACCACAATCCGGATCGATCCCTTCATTTCGTCGATCCCGATCTCGGCGCGGACGTTGGGGCCGTAGCGCTTCACCAACGCGGCATGGAGCCCGTCCTTGAGCAGGTCGATCAACTCGCCGCGCTCGAGCTGCTTGGTGTTCGTCAGCTCTCTGATTGCGGAAACGACATCAGTTGTATTTGCCATCACAATTCCTTGTCGGCCGTCAGCCGTCTGTATCGCTCGCGAGGCGAGCATCCTTTACGTCGGACAACCGGTACTCGCGCTCCATTCCGCCCTGCGGCTGGAGCACCACGGAGTCCTGATTCGGCACCGCGACAATGCGCGCCCGCACGCGGCCCATCCCCGCCAGTTTCACAGTGACATCGCGGCCCACGAACTGCGCCCAATGCCGGTGCCAGCGCACGGGCCGCTCGATCCCCGGGCTCGACACCTCCAAGACGTAGCGATTACCCAGGGGACCGCCCGCGTCGAGCCATTGTTCGAGGGCTCGGCTGACCCGGCTGCAATCTTCGACCGTGACGTTCCGTGGCGGACAGTCAATGCGGACTTGAACAAGCGGTCGGTTCGGCGTACCGCCGATGCGCAGGTCGGCCAGATCGAACCCGAGCGTTTCCAGCCGGGTCCGGAAGGCCTCGACAAGACTCTCAGTGAGCATGGAAAAAAAAGCGCGGGCCGAACTTCGCCCGCATCACGCAGGGGAATGTAGCCGGGGTCCCCTCGATGTCAACCGAGCGGCCGGCCGAGGTACGCCACCATCCGTCCGTCGCGCCCGCGTGAGGCACGATGCGAGAAGAACCGGTCTCGCTCTTCGGCACTGCACCACGGGGAGACGGTGATCGTTTCGACGCCGAGCTGGCGCGCTTGCTGCGTCAGGATCGCGCGCAGGTCGAGCAGGACGGTCCCGCTTAATCCAAACTGTACGGCGACCTCAGAACCTACTTCATAACACTTGCCACAAATGCCTACGCCACAATGCATTACAATCTGGCTCGACTTGGCAAAGCCGCGCCATTTCAGCAGCTCGATGCATTGCTCCAGGATCCCATCGGCGGTGCCGCGCCAGCCCGCGTGCAGCAGCGCGACGGTGTCTTTCTCCGGGACGGCGAGATACACGGGAATGCAGTCGGCGACGGTGACCGTGAGCAGCACGCCGAGCTCGGTGGTCGCATGGCCGTCGATGCCGTCGAGGATCAGCCACCCTTCGGGCAGCGCATCGTGCCAATGCACGTCGGTGCCGTGGATCTGATGCGCCAGGACGGTTGACGGAAAGCGCGCGCCGAACGCGGCCCGGAACGCGCGCCAGCGGCCCATGACCTGCCCCACCGGTTCGTCGCTCCACAGGCCAAGGCTGAGGGGCCGCGTCGTGATCCCCGCGACGAGGCCGTACCGCGAGGCCCATTCGGTCAGCTCGAGACGCGGGACCGCGGCATCGCCAACGGGAGTCTCGGACATGGACGGTAGGGGCGCAGCATGCTGCGCCCCTACCGCGCGATCACCGCGCACCATCCCGCCGCTCAATCTGGGCTCCCAGCGCCCGCAACCGCTCGTCGATGTGCTCGTAACCCCGCTCGATCTGGCCGATATTCTGAATCACCGAGTCGCCTTGCGCGGCGAGCGCGGCGAGCAGCATCGCCATGCCGGCGCGGATATCGGGACTCTCGACCTGCTGCCCCCGGAGCGCGGACGGCCCCGCGATCACCGCGCGATGCGGATCGCACAGCACGATGCGCGCGCCCATGCCGATCAGTTTATCCACGAAGAACAGCCGCGACTCGAACAGCTTCTCGAAGACGAGCAGCAGTCCTTCGCATTGCGTCGCGACGACGATGGCGATGGACATCAGGTCGGCCGGAAACGCGGGCCAGGGTCCGTCCTCGAGCTTCGGGACGTGGCCGCCCAGATCCGGACGGATCCGGCGCTCCTGGTCGGCATCGACGATCAGCTTCGCGCCGTCGAGCCGCGGCCGGACGCCGAGCCGCTCGAAGGCCAGCAACGTCGAGCGGAGGTCGTCGCCACGGACCCCGTCGATCGTGACGGCGCCGCCGGTGACCGCCGCGAGTCCGATGAATGAGCCGACTTCGATATGATCGGGTCCGACCGTGTGGGCGGCCGCCTTGAGCGGACGCCCGCCTTCGATCGTGAACGTGTTGCTGCCGATGCCGTCGATCGCGGCTCCGAGCGACACGAGGAATCGCGCGAGATCCTGCACGTGCGGTTCGGACGCGGCGTTGCGCAACACCGTCGTCCCGGGCGCACGCACCGCCGCCATCAGCGCGTTCTCCGTTCCCGTCACGCTCGGCTCGTCGAGAAAGATGTCCGCCGCTTTCAGCTTGCCTTCGAGCTTGTAGGCATCGCCGACGCTGACCTCCGCACCGAGCTGCTCGAGGGCCAGGAAATGTGTGTCGACGCGCCGGCGGCCGATCACGTCGCCGCCCGGCGGCGGCAATGTGACGCGTCCGAAGCGCGCCAGCATCGGCCCCGCGAGCAGGATCGACGCGCGGATTTCCTTGCACAGCGCCGGATCGAGTGGCTTCGGTTCGGTGCGGCTCGCGTCCACTGCGACGGTGTTCGGCCCCTGCCAGTGGACCGTCGCGCCGACATGCTGCAGCAGGGCCAGCAGCGTTTCGACGTCGCGAATGCGGGGCACGTTGTCGATGCGGCACGGGCCGTCGGCGAGGAGTGTCGCCGCGAGAATCGGAAGGGCCGCGTTCTTGTTTCCTGCGGGGCGGATCGTGCCCGAGAGGGGGCGCCCCCCCGTGACACGGAACGACGGTGGCATAGGTCCGCCCAAGCTACGGGGGCGCTTGCGCCTGCGTCAAGCGTTTGCGAACGTTGGCCCTCGTGCATCCCGTGCTCGCGCTGGCGCTCGTCATCGTCGCCGGTATCGGCGTCACGCGCCTGTCGCGGCCCTCCCTGCGTCGCCCCGCATTGCTGGGTGATCTCCTCGCGACCGGCGCGCCCTTCCTGCTGCTCGGACTGCTGCTGGGGCCGGGGCTCGGCGTCATCGATGCCGCGGGCCTGCACCTGCTCGAGCCGGTTGTCGCGCTGGCGCTCGGCTGGACCGGGGCGATGGTCGGCGCACACCTCGAGTGGCGCATGGTGCGGCGGGTGTCGTCCCGCACGTGGATGATCGGCGCGACACTCGCCATTCCCGTGTTGCTGGCGACGATGGTGATGGCGGTGATCCTGGCGCGCGCCCTTCCCGCTCTCGCCGAATCGTGGGGTCATCCCTCGCTCGCGGTGGCGCTGGCCCTCGGCGGCGCGCTGACGACCGCCACCAGCCAGCGTGGACCGCGACTCGGCCGGCGCAATGCGCTCATGGATACCGCCTTCGGGGCCGGTGCGGTCGCGGTCGCCGCCGCGCTGGATCACCCCCATACTGCCGTGCGCACCCTGGCGCTCACGCTGCTCGCCGGAGGAGCATGCGGCGGCCTGTTCGTGGTATTGGCCCGGGCCGGATTGCTTCCCGACCCGAGTGAAACCGGCATCGCCGCACTCGCCGTGATCCTCTGCGGGGCGGGCTTCAGCTACGCGGCGGGACTCTCGCCGTTCGTCGTGTGCGGGTTGGCGGCGGCGATCTTCATGAGTTTCTCCCCCGCGGAGGTGCGCCGCGCCATCGCGGCGGTGCTGAGCCGCTGGGAGATCCCGCTCTACGCGGCCTTCCTTATAGTTGCCGGCGCGCTGCTGCGTCCGATGAGCGTCTGGGTGCTCCCCGCGGCGGCGATTCTCGCCCTGCTCCGAGTCCTAGTGCGCTGGGTGACCGCGCGGTTTGGCCTGGAGGTGGATCCCGTTTGGCGCTCACTCCCCTTCGCGCCCCCACCGGAATTCGCGCACTCACCGATCCGGCAAGGCGCCAGCGCAGTGGCGCTGGCGGCCGGATTCGACCTGGTGCGCGGCGCGTCCGGCGCCGTGCTGGTAACCGTGCTGCTGAGCGTCATCGCGGCTGAGACCATCGCGGCGCTGACCCCGTTGACAGCACGCCCGAGGTCCGCAGAGGTTACGTGATGCTGCCAGCCTGGGTGGGCGTCGTCTCCGCGATCAGTCTCGCCGTCATCGCACTCGCCGCCCTGGTGACTGCGGGCGCACTCACCGCCGCGGCGCTCGGCGTGCGGACCGCGGTCAACGCGCTGAAAGGCTTTGCGGGGCCCGCGATCGCCGATGTCCGGCAGCTGATCGGCTCGATCAAGACCGAGACCGATGCGCTGGTGGGGGCGTCGCGGGACGTGCGACAGCGCATTCTCCGGGCGGCGGACGCCGCCGAGGAGCGCCTGACCGATCTCGATGCGCTCGCCGAAGTGATGCAGGACGAGCTGGAGGAGACCGCCATCGATGCCGCCGCCACGATGCGCGATGTGCGCCGCGGATTGTCCGTCTGGCGCTGGAGCCGCAAGCTCTTGAAGGGCAAGAAACGACGGTGAGGCGCCTGGGGTCGGCCGTCGCCCTTGCGCTCGTCGCCTCGGTGCTCTTCCCCGGCGTCGCCCACGCCTGGACGCCCGGGACGCACATCTTCCTGGGCGAATCGGTGCTCGCGAATCTGCACCAGCTCCCCACCATCGTCGCCGACCTGCTGCGCGCATTCCCGTACGACTTTCTCTACGGCAACATCGCCGCCGATACGTCGATGGCGAAGAAGTACGCGCCCGTCGGCCGGCACTGCCACGCCTGGCATGTCGGCCAGGAGATCTTCGACCTCGCCCCCAGCGATCCCCTGCGCGTCTTCGGCCTCGGCTACCTCTCGCACCTCGCGGCCGACACGATCGCCCACAATTTCTTCGTGCCGCGCCAGCTCGTCCTCACGTCGAGCACCGTCGCGCTCGGGCACTCCTACTGGGAGAGCCGGTTCGAGACCCATCTCGGCGACGCTTACGCCCGCGAAGCGCGCGACGTGATCCTGAAGGATCACACGGCGAGCGACACGCACCTCGACGAAATTCTCTCTCCCACCCTCTTCAGCCAGCGGACCAATCGCCGGCTGTTCCGCGGCATGGTCCATCTCACCGAAAGTCAGAGCTGGCAGTGGGTCTTCCAGGTGATCGCGGGCGCGAGCCGCTGGGATCTCGCGGACTCGGACATCGAGAAGCACATGGCCGTCGCGTTCGAGTACGTCATGGAGACGCTCGGCGCCGACGCCGCGGATGCGGCGGCACGGCGGCTCGACCCGGCTGGGGAAAAGGCATTGGGACTAGCGAAGCGGATGCGGCGGCAGGCGCTGCGCGAAGGCGGCCGGCACGAGCCCGAGCGGGTGGAGGAAACGGCCCAGCAACATTTTGGATTACCGACGCCCGCACTCGACTACTGGAAGCAGTCGCAGGCGCAGCGGCCCTGGCGGGAGGGTTAGGCGGAGAGCTTCTCTTCGAGGACGCGCTGCGTCAGCTTCGGATCCGCCTTCCCGTTGGACAGCCGCATCACTTTCCCGACAAAAAACGGCAGCAGCTTCACCTCACCCTTCTTGTACCGGGCGACTTCGGTCGGATGCGCTCCCAGCACATCAGTGACCCACGCCGCCACCACGTTGGTGTCCGCCACCTGGATCAGCCCGAGCGACTCCGCGATGTTGCGCGGCTCACCGCCCTTCGCCGCGACCTCGCCGAAGACTTTCTTCGCCGCCTGATGACTGAGCGTCCCGCCTTTGACCAGCGCGATGATCTGCGCGAGCGCACCGGGCGCGACCCGCAGTTGTTCCTGATGATCTTTCGCGTCGGCGAGCCCCTCGGTCATCACCCAGTTCGCGGCGGCCTGCGGCTCGGCGCCTGCCCGCACGACGTTTTCGTAATAGTCGGCCACCGCGCGACTACTGGTCACGACGACGGCGTGCTCCCGGCTCAGCGCGTACGTCGCGACGAACCGGTCGCGCTTGGCCGCGGGCAGCTCCGGCAGCTCGCTCTGCTGCTCGGCGACGAACTCCAGCGTCAGCACCAGCGGCGGCAGGTCGGGCTCCGGGAAGTACCGGTAGTCGTGGCTCTCTTCCTTCGAGCGTTGCGGGCGAACGGCGTTCTCCTTGGAGTCGTACAGCAGCGTCTGCTGCGTGACGCTGCCGCCCGACTCGACCAGCGCGATCTGCCGGTCGCGCTCCACGGTCAACGCCTTCTCGACGAATGCGAACGAGTTGATGTTCTTCACCTCGGTGCGCGTGCTGAGCGCGGTCTCTCCCGCGCGCCGTACCGACACGTTCGCGTCGACCCGCAGGCTGCCCTTCTCCATGTCGCAATCGGAGATGCCGATGTATTCGAGCAGCTGCTTTAACGTCAGCAGGTACGCGCGCGCCTCGGCCGGCGAGCGCAGATCGGGCCCGCCGACGATCTCGATGAGCGGGACGCCCGAGCGATTGAGGTCGATGCCCGTCCCTCTCGCAAAGCGATCGTGGATCGATTTCCCGGCGTCTTCCTCGATGTGCAGCCGCACGATCGTGGCAGTGACGATGCCGCGCTCGGGAGCGACAAACGAGAGCGTCCCGTCGGTCGCCAGTGGCTGGTCGAATTGCGAGATCTGATAGCCCTTGGGCAGATCGGGATAGAAATAGTTCTTGCGCGCGAAGATGCTGCGCGGATGCACCGTGCAGCCGAGCGCCAGCGCGCCGCGCACGGCGAGTCCGATCGCGGCGCCGTTCGCCGCCGGCAGCGCCCCCGGCAGGCCGAGGCAGACCGGGCAGACCTGCGTGTTGGGCGGCGCGCCGAACGCCGTCGAACAGCCGCAGAACATCTTCGAGCGCGTGCGCAGCTGCACGTGCGTCTCGAGCCCGATGATCGTCTCCCAGCTCACGCTTCGTCCGTCGCCGGGACGACGCGCTCGAGCGCGTACGCCGCCTCGATCATCTCGTCCTCGAGGAACGCCTGGCCGATCAGCTGGCCGCCGATCGGCAGGCCTTTGACGCGGCCAATCGGCACCGAGATCGCCGGGAGGCCGGCGAGATTCGCGGTCACGGTGAAGATGTCGGACATGTACATCGCAATCGGATCCGCGAGCTTCTCCCCGGCCTTGAAGGCGGGACTGGGCACCGTCGGCGTAAAGAGCAAGTCCACGCCGCGGTCGAATACGTTGCGGAAGTCCTGGGCGATCAGGGCGCGCATCTGCTGCGCACGCCGGTAGTAGGCGTCGTAGTAACCCGCCGACAGGACGTAGGTGCCCACCAGAATCCGGCGGCGCACTTCGGGTCCGAATCCCTCCCCCCGCGTGGCGCGATACAGGCCGCGCAGATCGGTGTTCCCATCGAAGCGGGGGCCATAGCGCACGCCGTCGTAGCGGGCCAGGTTGGACGACGCTTCGGCAGGGGCGATCACGTAGTACGTCGGCACCGCATACGCTGTATGCGGCAGGGAGACTTCGCGCATCGCGGCCCCGAGCTCCTTCATCATTCGGATGGCGCGATCGCAGGCCCGCCGCACCACCGGATCGAGCTCGGGCGGGAAGTATTCTTTCGGCAGGCCGATCACGAAGCCCTGCAGCGATTCGGGGACGGTCGGGAGCCGCAGCGGATCCCGGTCTTCGCACGTCGCATCCCGGGGATCGCGGCCGCTGATGACCGACAACACGCGCGCAGCATCGTGCACGCTGCGGCCGAACACGCCGATCTGGTCGAGCGACGATCCGAACGCCACGAGCCCGCAGCGGCTGACGCGCCCGTACGTCGGTTTGATGCCGACGACGCCGCAGAAGGCGGCTGGTTGCCGCACTGAGCCGCCGGTCTCCGAGCCGAGGGCGGCAGGCACCGCGCCCGCCGCCACCAGCGCCGCCGAGCCGCCAGAGGAGCCGCCGGGGACACGCGTGCGGTCGAGCGGATGCAGGACGCGGCCGTACACGGAGTACTCGGTCGAGGAACCCATGGCGAACTCATCGCAGTTCGTTTTGCCCGCGATGAGGGCGCCGGCCGCCTTGAGCTTGGTGATCGCGGTCGCTTCGTACGGCGACTGATAGCCCTCGAGAATGCGCGAACCGCACGTCGTCGTGAACTCGAGCGTGCAGATGTTGTCCTTCACCGCCACCGGCATGCCGTACAGCACGCCCGTGGGGCGCGCGGCGGTTGCCTGCGCGAGTAGCGACTTGCGGAGATCCTTGGGTGGCGTGAGCAGCGCGTTGAGGCGCTTGGCCTTCACCAGGCGGTCGGCGACCGCTTTCGCGTCACTCACTCGAACTGACCGAGCTTCGGAACGACGAAGAAGCCCTCCTTGAAGACCGGCGCGAACACCTCCGGACCGAACGCGAGGGGGAACGGCGCGACTTCATCGGGTCGGAAGCGGATCGCATCCGGTCCCGGCACAAACGTCTTCACGCTGCCATTCGTGGGGATCGCGCTGAGCTGCGCGACATAATCGAGAATGCGCGACATCTGCTCGGCTATCTCCGGCAGCGCGTCTTCCTCCACATCCAGCTCCGCGAGCTGCGCGATACGGAGGACGTCGTCCCGCGAAACACTCATGCCCCTTCTCCTTCCCAATCACGCTCGAGCCCGGCATAGGCGACGAGCAGTTGCTTGGTGCCGATGTCGGGATCGTCGAAGTCCACACTCACGCGCAAGTCGCGGCCTTCGCCCGACACCGCGCGCACGATGCCACCGCCGAATTTGCGGTGACGCACCCGCTCGCCTGTGACGTACCGCGGCGCGTCCTGCGAGACCTCTTCCGGAAACCCGAGCTCCGGGAGCAGCCGCCGCGCCGCGGCGCCGCGCGGCCGTGAGGCCCTAGGTGGCATGGCGCCGGACGAACCGCGCAACGGCCGCCACGACGGCGTCGTGCTGCGTTCCTCCACGACGTGCGGTGGCAGCGCGTCCAAAAAGCGTGACGGCTCCGCGAGCTCCAGCCGTCCATTGCGGTAGCGCGTGCGCGCCCATGAGAGATACAACCTTTCGCGCGCGCGCGTGAGACCCACGTAACAGAGTCGTCGCTCTTCCTCGACACCACCGGGTTGCTCGGTCGAGCGACCGAGCGGGAAGAGTCCATCCTCCAGACCCGCGAGCGCCACGATCGGCCACTCGAGTCCCTTCGCCATGTGCGCGGTGAGCAGCGTGACCCCCGGCTCGTCCCGGTCCTCGTCCGCCGGTGTGACGAGGGCGGCCTGAGTCAGGTAGCGCTCCACGGGACTGCCCGTGCCTTCCGCGGCGTCGGGATCCTGGACCTCCGCCCACGCCGCGGCGCCCGCCACCAGCTCCCGCACGTTCTCGATCCGTTCCATCCCCTCGGCGCCTTCATCGGCCAGGTACTGTTCGTAGCCCGTCGTCGCGAGGATCGTCTCGAGCGCGGTGGCGGGATCGGCCTGCCCCACGGCGTCGCGCAGCCGGTCGAGCAGGGACGCTACGCCCATCAGCGCCTCCCGCACGTTGGGGCGGAGCTCACCCACGTTGCCGGCGCGGCGGGCGGCCTCCAGCAGCGGCTTCTGCCAACCGCCGGCGGCCTGCCCCAGCACGGTCACGGAGGCGTCGCCGATGCCGCGCCGCGGGACATTCACAACTCTGAGGAAAGCCTCATCGTCGGCCGGGTTGGCGATCAGCCGCAGGTAGGCCAGCAGGTCTTTCACCTCGCGGCGCTCGTAGAAGCTGACGGCGCCGATCAACCGGTAGGGGATGCCGCGGAACCGGAACGCCTCCTCGAGCGGACGGGACTGCGCGTTGGTGCGGTACAGGATCGCCATTCCCTCGTACGCGACGTCGCCCTCCGCCGCGCGGCGGGCGTACTCATTGGCCAGCCATTCGGCCTCGTCTCGCTCATCGGCCGAGCTCAGCAGCGTGACCGGCGCCCCACCCTGCTTCTCCGTGAAGAGCGTCTTGCCGAGCCGGGCCGTGTTTTCGGCGATGATGCCGTTGGCCGCATCGAGGATGATCTGCGTCGAGCGGTAGTTCTGTTCGAGCCGGACGAGCTTCGTCCCGGGGAAGTCGTTCTGAAACGTCAGCATATGGCGCACGTCGGCGCCGCGCCAGCCGTAAATCGCCTGGTCGTCGTCACCGACCACGCAGAGATTGCCGTGCCGTCTGGCGAGATGCTTCACGAGCAAATACTGCGCGGCGTTCGTGTCCTGGAACTCGTCCACCAGGACGTGCTGGAAGCGGTCCTGCCAGTACACGAGCCGCTCGGCGTGCTCCCGGAACAGCGTCAGGGGATGCAGGAGCAGATCGTCGAAATCCATCGCGTTGGCCTGCTTCAAGGCAGGTCCCAGCGCGGCGTAGATGTCTGCCGCGACCTTCACCATGGGCGTGTCCGCCCGCGCGCCGAGCTCCTCGGCCGACAGCATGCGGTTTTTGGCGCTCGAAATCAGTCCATGGACCGTGCGCGGCGGGTGGGCCTTGGGTGAAAGCTGGCGCGCCTCGAGGAGGCGCTTGACCAGCGCCTCCGAGTCATCGGCGTCGTAGATCGTGAAGTTCGGCCCGAACCCGAGGAGGGGCGCCTCCCGGCGCAGGAATCGGGCGGACAGCGAATGAAAGGTGCCGATCCATAGCCCCCGCGGATCGGCGCCGAGCAGCTGGGCAATGCGAGTGCGCATTTCCCCCGCGGCCTTGTTGGTAAATGTCACTGCGAAAATGCGTTGCGGCGCGACGTGCAGCTGCGTGATCAGGTGTGCGATGCGGGCCGTCAGGACGCGTGTTTTCCCCGACCCCGCCCCGGCCAGCACGAGCAACGGTCCACCGGGATGCTCGACCGCCTCCCGCTGCGCGGGATTCAACGGCAAGGGATGCGACGCGGTCATGTCAGCGGGAATTCAAGCACGAATACGGAACCCCTGCCCTCCGGGCCCGGGTGAAAGTCGACCCGGCCCCCATGCTGTTGTTCGACGATGCGACGCGCGAGCGCCAGGCCGATCCCCCAGCCGCCCGTCTTGCTGGAAGCGCCGGGCTCGAACAGCTGGCCCTGGATATCCGGCGCCACGCCGGGGCCATCGTCCCGTATGCTCACGCGGCCGACGCCATCGCGGCTTTCCACGTCGATCTCGATCCGGCCCCCGCGGCCGCTCAAGGCGTCGACGGCATTCTTTACGATCACTTCGAGCGCCCATTCGATCAGCACCGGATCGCCGGTCGCGGTTGGCCCGGCTCCCGGCGAGGTCAGCGCGATGGTCACCGAATGGGCCAGCGTCGGCAGCCGGGGCCGGAAATACGCCGCCACCCGCTCGGCCACGGTGCCCAACCCGACGGGTTCGCGGCGCGCGGGACGGCCGATGCGCTCGAAGCGCTTCGCGACGCGCTGCAGGCGCTCCGCGTCCGCTTCAAGATGCACGACCAGCTCGCTCCCGGGCGTACCGGGATTCTCCCGCAGGTAATCAATCCAACCCGTGAGGCTCATCAGCGGCGTGCCGAGCTGATGCGCCGACTCGCGCGCCATCGCCACCCAGAGGCGATCGCGCGCCGCGGCGACGCGCGCACGCATCGCCCACACCGCGAGCAGCACGAGACAGAGGAACATCGCGCCCTGCAGGATGGCGAGACCCGTGAAGGCCCGGGCGGCCGGCAGGGCCCCATAGTGGATCGTGCCGACGCCGGGTTGCGTCAACGGCGCGTTGATGCGATCCAGCTCCGTGATCCAGTCGCGCCGCGTCGGCTCGCTGGCGTCGGTGTCGAACGGCGCGTTATCGAGGGCGGTGATGCGGCCGGCGGTGTCGGTGACCGCGAGCGGGATGCCGAGCCGCCGCACTTCGTCGGCCAGCGCGAGCAGGGCGTCGGCCGCGGCCCCTTCGCGCGGATCGTTCAACCCGGCGAACACATGCCCGAGCATGCGGCTGGTCTCGCGGGCATCGTTGCGCAGGTGGCGCGCCACGATCCAGGCATACCCGACCGAGAGCACGCCGAACAGCAGCGCGGCGGCGATGAGCGCGGGAGGACCGGCGCGGCGCAGCGCGCCTTTAGGCAATTCGATCAGTGCCGACATACGGCACCAATGCCGGCGGGACGGTCACGGAGCCGTCGGACTGCTGATGGGTTTCGAGCAACGCCGCGATCGTGCGCGGCAGCGCGACGCCCGACGCGTTCAGCGTGTGCACGAACTCGGGCTTCTCGCCCGGGCGCGGCCGGCAGCGAATGTTCGCCCGGCGCGCCTGAAAGTCGGTGAAGGTGCTGGAGCTCGAGACTTCGAGCCACTGCCCCACACCCGGGGCCCACGCTTCCAGGTCGTACGTCTTGGCGGCGGCGAATCCGAAGTCGTTGGCCGGGAGGACCGCGACGCGGTAGGGCAGTTCCAGCCGGCGCAGGACTTCCTCGGCGTGGCCCGTGAGCCTCTCGTGCTCCGCCGGCGAGTCGGCGGCGCGGCAAAACCGCACCAGCTCGACCTTGTCGAACTGGTGGATGCGCAGCAGTCCGCGCGTGTCCTTGCCCGCAGCCCCCGCTTCGCGCCGGAAGCACGGCGTGTAGGCGACGTACCCGAGCGGCAACGGGCGGTCGATGATCTCGTCGCGATGCAGATTCGTCACCGGCACTTCCGCCGTCGGCACGAGAAACAAATCGTCCGTCGTGCGATAGACGTCGTCTTCGAACTTCGGCAGCTGGCCGGTCCCCGTCATGACGTCGCGCCGCACGAGAAACGGCGGCTCGACTTCGATGTAGCCGTGCTCGCGCGTGTGCAGATCGAGCATGAAGTTGATGAGCGCGCGCGCGAGCCGAGCGCCAAGACCCATGAACACCGGGAACCCGGAACCCGCGAGCTTCGCGCCGCGCGGCAGGTCCAGCACGCCGAGCGTCTCGGCGAGCTCCCAGTGGGGCTTGCCGCCTTTGGGGGCGGGCGTCCCCCAGCTGCGCAACAGCGTCTGCTCGTCGGGAACGTCCGGCAGCGGTGGGTTCGGGGCGAAGAGCGCTTTCGCCTCGAGCGTCGTCTCGATCTGCCGCAGCTCGGACTCGAAGCCGGTGATCCGTTCCCCCAGTTTCCGGCGCTCGGCGACCGTCGCCGTCGACAGGCCGCCCGACTTCGCGGCGAGCGCATCGGATTTCGCCGCGTCGTTGCGCTCGGCCTTCAACGTGTCGAGCTGCGCGGTCAGGGTGCGGCGCTTCATGTCGAGCGCTTCGATCTCGTCCAGCAGCCGCGTCAACGAGGGATCGCCGCGGCGGGCGAGCGCCGCGCGCACCTGAGCGGGCGAGGCGCGCAGCAACTTCAGATCAATCACGGGTTAGTGGCGCGGCAGGCCTTCTTCGAGCCCGCGATAGCCGCAGTTGATATCGGTGAGAATCTCGAAGTCGATCCGGCGCCCGTTGGCCGTCGCGGTCGTGTCGATCGTCAGAACGTGCAGCTTCGCGTAGTACACTGACGGGGCACCGTACGAGCACGTCACCGTTGCCGAATGCATGATCACGACGCTGTTCACGTTCACGACCTGCACGCTGTCAAGATTGTAGTTGCTGGTAGGCGCATACTTGATGGAGTCGAACTGCAGCGCACTGATCTGCGTCCCGGACTGCCGGCCCAGCTTCATGGCCCCGGTCGGCAGCAGCAGCGCCCGCCCGGCGGTGTCGATGTCGAACGCGAAGTCGAACGACAGCGCCTGATCGGTACGCACCGCTTGTCGCGCGCCGATCGAGTACCCCGACGGCAGCGAGACCGGTGTACCGCTCAGGGCGTAAAGCGACACCAACGTATCGCGTCGGTTCGGGATGTACGCTTGCAGGCCGAGCGGGTTGCCACAGGCCGCGGCGAGGCCGCACGCAAGCACCAGGAGATAGATGAAGTAACGCATGGGAGTGTTGGACAACTTACAGGGCCGCGTTCGAGTGGGTCAACCCATAGTGGCTGCTTGACTTCGACTTCCAGGAAACCTACGTTGCCCCGCTCGTATGGCGACCATCCGCGATGTGGTCGAAGCGCTCAGCCGTTCGCACGGTGTGGACGCGGTGGTAGTGGTGGGCCGCGATGGGCTGCCCATCGATTCGCGCGTTGCCAACGGCGTCGACGCCGAGAGCGTCGCCGCACTCCTCCCATCGGCGATCACGCACATGGCGCAGCTCGGCGATGCCGGCGGACGCGGTGACTTCACCACCGCCGTCCTGGAGTTCGGCCGCGGGCTCGCGATCGTTGCGGTTCTCAACGCCGATGCACTCCTCATCGTGCTGGTGCAGCCCGCGACCAACGTGGGCGCCCTCCTGTTCGATCTGCGCCGACACCGTACGGCCATCGCCGGCCTGCTGTAACTCGACGGTCCGCCGGTGGCCAACTCCGCACGGCACCTCCTCGTGGTGGATGACGAGCCGCATATCGGGCTCGTGCTGCGTCCGTTCCTGGAGCAGCTGGGCTATCGCGTCAGCGTGGCGCGCACGCTCGCCGAAGCCCGCCGGGCGCTGCGCGCGAGCCCGGCGACCGACGGCATGTTGCTCGACATCCATCTGCCCGACGGCTCCGGGCTCGATTTCCTGCGCGACCTGCGCCAGCAGGGCCGCACGGCCACGCTCCCCGTCCTCGTCCTCACCGCCGAGGGCGAAGATCGCGTCTTGCGCGAGGTCCGGCGGCTCGGCGCGGCACTGGTGACGAAGCCGTTCAGCCCGACGAAGCTCACCCAGCGTATCGCGGTGATGTTCGGCGATGCGCAACCGGAGCCGACGTGAGCACGTGGGCCGCGATCCTCGCCGGCGGATCGGGAACGCGATTCTGGCCGCTCTCGACCCCGGAACGGCCGAAACAGTTCCTGCCGCTGACCGGCGACCGGCCGCTGCTGGCGCAGACAGTCGCGCGCCTGCGCGGCCTCGTGCCCCCCGAGCGCACCTTGATCCTCACCGGTCCCGCGCTGGTGGATCGCGTCGCGACCACGGTACCGGACGTGCCCGAGGCCAACATCTTCGCCGAGCCGCGCGCCGCGTCCACTGCACCGGCGCTCGCGTGGGCGGCGCACTGGATCGCCAAACACGACCCGGGCGGCCAGATGCTGTCGCTGCACGCGGACTGGGCCGTCGGTGACGACAGCGCCTTCCGCGCCGCCGCCACGCACGCGCTCGGCGTCGCGGCGGAGCAGGACGTCCTGGTGACGGTCGGGATCAAGCCGACGCGCAACGAGACGGCGTACGGCTACATCGTGCCGGGCGCGCCCGCCGGCAGCGCCCGCAAAGTCAAGCGCTTCATCGAAAAACCGAGTCCCGCCCGCGCCGCGCTGCTGCGCCGCCGCGGCGCGCTGTGGAACAGCGGACTCTTTGCATGGAGCGCGGCGCGCTTCCTCGGAGAAGCCGGCGCGTATGCCGAAGAGCTGGCGCCCGGATGGCCCGCGCTCAGCAACGGCGACGCACCGCGGTTCTTCGCGGCCGTGACGCCCGTGGCCGTCGACGTGGCGGTGCTCGAGCGCACGACGCGCCTCGCGGTGGTGACCGGCACGTTCGCGTGGGATGACATCGGGTCCTGGGACGCGCTGCTCCGCGTCCGCCGGCGGGACGCGCGCGGCAATGTCACCGTGGGCAATGTCACGCTCGGCGACGATGTCAAGAACTCGGTGATCTGGGCGGACAGTGAAGACCTCGCGGTCGTCGGCATCGAGGATATGGTGATCGTCCGCGCGAATGGGTACACGCTCGTGATGCCGACCGGACGTCCGGACAAACTGAAGGCCCTGGTGCAGCGCTTGTGACGCACGCGCTGTATCTCCTCGATCCCGATCCCGCGCCGGCGTGGGCGCCGTTCGCCGGCATCCGGCCGCTGTGTGAGCTGCGGGCCGGCGCGCATCTCGTGCGCGAGCGGTGGGAGACGTTCGTCGGCACGGAAGCCGCGGCGATCTTCGCCCTGCCGCACCTGGCCGGTTTCCCCGAGCCCGGTGTGCCGGCGGTCGAAGCACGGCGCCCGGTGGCCGGGCCCGCGGTGATTGGTTCCTCGACGTTCGCGCCGCGAGGCCTCGCCGGTCCCCTCCCCAATGCGCCGGCCCGGCTCATCCACGACGCCATCACGGTGGGGTGGGCGGTGCCCGCGGGAAGCACCTGGTCAGGCCCGGTGGCGAACGCGCAGTCGATGACGGTGGACGGCGTGCTGCTCCGGGGCGTGCACGATCTGGTGAGCGCACTGGAACAGCTGCTGCGGGAGGACGCGCTCAAGCTCCTGGGGGATTCCGACGCGGTCCCGAAGGGCTCGATCGTGCTCGGGGACCCGGCGTGGATCGCGGTGCGCGAGGCGGCCATCGAACCCGGCGTGGTGTTCGACACCCGCAACGGCCCCGTGGTCCTGGAGAGCGGCGTGGAGGTGCGCTCCGGCGCGCGCCTCGAGGGCCCACTCTGGGTCGGTGCGAATACCCGCCTGGTGGGAGGGCCCATCCGGAACTCGGCGATCGGGCCATGGTGCGTCGTGCGAGGCGAGATGTCCACCACCACGATGTTGGGCTATGCTAACAAGAGCCACGAAGGCTTCGTCGGGCATTCCGTGTTGGGTCGCTGGGTGAACCTTGGCGCCGGGACCATCACTTCCAACCTCAAGAGCACATATGGGCTGGTGCGTTTGACGGTCGACGGCGTTGGCCTGGAAACCGGACAGCAGTTTTTGGGTAGTCTCATCGCCGATCACGCCAAGACGGCGATCGGCACGCTGCTCGCCACGGGGTCGGTGATCGGCGCGGGCGCCAGCGTCTTCGATGCCGTGCGCGCCCCCAAGTACATCGCGCCGTTCGCCTGGGGAGGCTCCGCACCCGACCGCATGACGCTCCCGAAATTCCTGGCCATCGTCGAACGGGTCCTGCCCCGCCGCAACGTCCCCGTGACCGACGCGATGCGATCCTACTTGCGCCGCTCCTTCGACTGGCTCACCCAATGAGCGACGCGCAGCAGCGCTACCGGCGGCTGGGCAAGTACGAGCTGCACCAGCTCCTGGGTGAAGGCGCGATGGGCATCGTGTGGAAGGCGTACGACACGGTGCTGCGCCGGTACGTCGCGCTGAAGTTGTTGAGCACCGGCTTCCGAAAGACGAAGGACATGCAGGAGCGGTTCCTGCGCGAGGCGCGGGCCGCCGGCGCCATCCAGCACGCCAACATCGTTACCGTCTACGACCTCGGCGAGTCCGAGGGCCAGCTGTTCATCGCGATGGAGCTCGTGGAGGGCCGCGATCTCTCCGACATGATCGCCCTGCGCGACCCGCTCGCACTGGAGCGCAAACTCGACATTGCGATCGAAGTCCTCGCCGGCCTGCACTTCGCCCACCAGCGCGGCGTGATTCATCGCGACGTCAAGCCCTCCAACGTGCGCGTGATGCCGGACGGCCGGATCAAGATCATGGATTTCGGCATCGCGCGGCTGCAGAAAGCGGACTCGACCGGATCCGGCGCGATCGTCGGCACGCCGACCTACATGGCGCCGGAACAGATCACCAATGGCGCGATTACCCCCGCCACCGATGTCTTCTCCGTGGGCTGCATGCTGTACGAGCTGCTCTGCTATCAACGCCCGTTCGAAGCGGAGTCGGTGCACGGCGTGCTGTATCAGGTGCTGACGACGGAGCCGCGCCCGCTGCGGACCGTCGCGCCGTCGATCCCGGCGGCGCTCGAGCGCGTGGTCAACAAGGCGATGAACAAGGTCCCGCACGAGCGCTACGAGTCCGCGGGACAGATGATGGCGATGCTGCAGCAAATCCGCGCCGCGTTGTCGGGGGCGGACGAGGAGGCCACGCAGCCGCTGGGACGCTGGACGCCGCTCCCCCGGCCCATGTTGAAGCTGATCACACATGCATCGATGAAAGCCCGGCTCGCGGTGTTGGGCGCGCTCGCGGCCGTCGTCGTGCTGCTGGTCTACGCCCCGTCGCAACCCGCGGACGGACCATCGAACACGACGGCCGGCGGCCCTGTCATTCCTCCGCCGGCGACGCCGCCGGGCGGGCTCGCCGCACCGCCGCCCGCCCCGGACGGCCAGCCGGTGTCGCTCGCGGTGAGTGTGCGGCGCGACTCGGCGCTGGCCGCGCGCGACCGCGCCATCGCGGCCGGCGCGCAAAAGAACAGCGTCCCGTCGCTGCTGCTGGCGCAGACGATGCTGGAGGCGTCGGACCGGGCCTTACAACGCGGCGATCAGTCGCTCGCGCTGCGCGGCTACGTCGAGTCCGCCCAGCGCTATGCCCAGGCCCATGAGGAGGCCCGGGCCATGGATCGCGAGGCGCAGCACATGATCGAGCGCGTCAGTCCGGTCGTCCAGGCCATTCCCGCCGGGCGAGCCGCCGCCAACGCGGGCGTCTTTCTGGCGCGTGCGGAGTCGTTGCTCCGTGCCCAGGATTTCACGCTCGCCAAGATGGCGGCGCAGAGTGCCGAGCAGATCGGCATCGACGCGGGGATCGCGCCCCCGAGCGCGCAGCCGCCCGACGCGCGCGGCGCGATCGACGTGCTGCTCAGCGACCTGGGCCGCGCCTTGGCGAGCCAGCGCATCTCCAACATCCGCGTGCTCTACCCCGGGTTAACCGAGGATGAACGCCGCAGCTGGGACTCCTTCTTCCGGGAATGGAATCAGATCACCGCGAAATTCGTCATCGAAGACTTCAAGGTTCAGGGCAGCACCGCCACCGGCAACGTCCGCGCGACGTTCGATTATGTGCCGGAACGCGGCGGCGCGCCGCGTGAAGACCGCCGGCGGTTTGCGATGCGATTCGAGCGGAAGGACGTTGGCTGGCGGTTGACGGCGGTTACGGAACTGAAATGAACGCTACCAGGCGCGTTGGTTCGCGGCCGGAGGCTCGGGAATCGCGAGGGTATCCGGGCGCGCCGTCGGCGGCCCTACACGGCGCAGGGTGACCGGCTTCTCCAAATCCCCGCCACTGATCGTGAGCTTGTCGCCGGTGAGCTTCATCCCGTAGACCTGCCAGACGCCGTCGCCCAGGGTGATCCAGAGACTGTCGCCTACGATGCGCCAGCGCGCGACATCCTGGCCGAACTGGGCCGAGCTGTCACCGCGCACCATGATGTGACGGATCTCGTCGCCCGCGCGCGCCTGCCAATCCCCCGCGAGCCGGATGGGCGCCTGCGCGACGAGCGCGAGCGTCCCGGCGATCAGCCAAAGCCGAATCATGGCACAATCATACCCCGCTCTGTTCCGGTTTTGCCGGCGGGAGCGCGACCGGCGCCACGGCTCCTTCCCACTGCTTCATCATCCGCACGAACGCGCCGCAGAGCTCCGGATCGAACTCCATCCCGCTGCGCTCCTGCAAGTAGCCGAGGGTTTTCTCGAATGACCACGCCTCGCGGTATGGTCGCCGAGTGCGCAGCGCATCGTATACGTCGCAGACATGTACGAGCTTGCTCGCCTGATGGCAGTCGCGCGCAAAATGCAGCACCGGATACCCGCCGCCGTTGATCATGATGTGGTGCTCATACGCGACGACCACCGCGAGATCGAGATCCTGCTCGACCGCGAGCAGCATCCGTGCTCCGGCGACCGGGTGCTCGTTCATCAGCGCCCGCTCCTCATCGGTCAGGCGGCCGGGCTTGGTCAGCACCTCGAGCGGGATCTTGATCTTGCCGACGTCGTGCAACAGCCCGGCGATCCCGAACGTGCGCACATCTGTCGCCGACAGGCCAAGGAACTCCGACAACGCCATCGCCAGCACCGCCACATTCATCGAGTGCGTGGTCGTGTACTGATCGAACTCCTTGAGCTGGAGCAGCGGGAGCATCACCTGGCGCCCCGCGTGCATCGCCACGACGAGCGAGCGCACGACGGCCTCGGCTTCCGCCAGCGGAATGGCGCCGGTCGTCTGCACCTCGCTTTGGAGCCAGCGCACGGTGTCGACCTCTTCGCCCAATGAGAAGCTGATCGTCGCGGTGGGGAGCGGCTCGGGCGCGAGCTCCGTCTCGCCCTTGAGACCGACCGCCCCGAAGCGGATGCTGCTGCGGCGCATCTGGCGCGCGTCCGTACTGATGGCGGACAGCGTCAGGCGCGCCAGCGCTTCCTCGAGAAATCCTTCGAAGTCCTCGCGGCTGACGTGATCCTCGAACTCGAGCCGCTGAATCCCGGCCTGCGCCAGGCGCTTGCCCCAGTCCCACGCCTTGAGCTCGCGCAGCGGCATCCGACCGAAGACGACCTCGTCACCCAGGAACGTGAAGAGCGGGCGTGACGTGTCGCTCTGGAGATCCAGGATCTGCTGGTAGGCGACATCCAGGGCACGCTCCCGCGCCGGATGCCCGACGCGATAGAGGGCCATCGCGGCGAGCGCCTGCGCAAACGCGTTCAGAAAGCGCGCCGGATCGCCGCTCATCGCCTGATCGCAGCGCTGCGGACATCGGGATCCTTCGATGCGGCCGCGAGGGCCAGGACGGCCGCGGCGCGCACATCGTTGCGCCACCCGGCCGCCAGCGCCATCAGCGCGGCCAGCAGCTCGAGCGAGCGGGCGGCGAGCTTCGGGCGTCCCAGCCAGTTCGTACCGCCGTCGACGAGCGCGAGCAGCGCGTTCAGGGCCGCGGTGTTGCGCACGCGGCCGAGGACCTTGATGGCGAGGACGCGCAGCTCGGAGGGCGCGGTCTGATCGTGGACCAGCTGCGTGATCGGCGGCAACGCCGCCGGCGGGCAGTCCTCGAGCGCCGCGCCCAGCGCCAGCCGGACCATGCGGGGGTCGGAATCACGGAGCGCACCGAGCAGCGCGCGCTCGCGCTCGGCAGTCACCTTGAGCGAAACCTTCAAGGCCTCACGCCGCACCCGCGCGTCCTCATGAGCGATGAAAGCCGCCGTCGAGAACCCTTCGGGGAGCGCCGGCAGCCCGTCGAGGATCAGCAACAAATTGCGCGTGACATACCAGGGGAGGTCGCGCGACAGGCGCGTGAGAATGGCGGGGCCAAGCTCGCGCGGGGCGCGGGTCAGCCGATCGAGCAGTCCGCGGCGTGTCGTGCGCGACTCCGAGGCGCCCAGCACATCCAGCAGCGGCTCGAACGCGTCGACGCGCAGGTGCGGGAACACGCGGTCCAGCGTGACGAAGTCGGGCGGCTCGGTGCTCGCCAGCTGCCGTATCACATCCGGCGAGGTGACCCGCGTCCAGAGGGGAGCGATGTCAGCGCGCAGCGCCGGGCGCGAGGCGTCGGGTGACTCGGCGAGCAGGTCGACGAGCTCGCTGACGTGGTGCTCGGCCACCAGCCGCTCGACGGCGCGCCACGCGCCGAACCCGAGCGCGCCGCTCTCGACCGCCGTCTGGACGATGCGTAACGGCTCGGCGGCCTGTTCCCCCACGCGCCGCGCGGCGGTGTGCGGCGCGGCCGCCGCCATTTTCTGCAGCGCCAGACCGTACGCGTCGGGATTCGGATCTTCGAGCGTCCATCCTTGCAGCAGATCCCGCACCTGCTCGCGCAGCGCTTCGTCGGCCTGGGGGCGGGCTTCCGGGGTCCCCTGCTCCGCATGTTGCGCCAGCTTCGACAGCATTCGCACCAACGGATCGGAAACCGTTTTGTGGGACGCATCCGCCATCGCGCGCACGATGTCGAGCACGGCGTCCACCGCCAGCCCATGCGTCGCATCGATCGCGAACTTGAAGCGCTGCGCGTTGTCGCCGCCCATCTCGATCAGGCGGCGCAGCGTTCCCGGCTGCAGCGCGCCGACGAGCTTCGAGGTGCGGCGCCGCAGCGCGACCGCCTCGGCGCCGCCCGCGTGCTTCAACTCATCCGCGATTTGCAGCAGATATCCCACGATCACCTGGTCGTACGCGGCGCTCTTCGGATGCCCATCAATGGCTTTGGCAATCAGCGTCGGCTCAGTGGCCGGCGGCGGTCCGTCATCGCCTGCCCCCCCTGCCCCCCCTCCCCCCATCGCCTCCGCGGTTAGCGCCGCGCGCGCCAGCCCCACCCACAGCTGCGCGCCGCGCAGCCCGCGTTCCTTGGAGCCCTTGTCGTCGCCCGGAGCGGGGACCTGATCATCTTCCTGCAACAGCTCGAGACGCTCGTAGGTGATGGGGTGCAGCCGGATGTGATCCCAGGCGTGCAACTGCTCGGGTGGACCAAGCCCGAGGGGCTCCCCGCTTCGCTCCGCCTCGACCGATAGCGTTTTCAGCACAGCGGCGACCTCGCTCACCCGCAGTCCGCGGTGGAACGTCACGGCACCGAGATGGTGGCGATGCAAACGACCGGCGAGCTCGGCGAGGAGCGGGTTTTTGGGATCGGTGGCAACACCTTCGATGACGAGCTGCT
>Ga0209056_10000345_pt1 | contig 52326 bp, 43 predicted proteins | sample GraSoiAngelo_114_FD_185876 | JGI IMG/M metagenome (GOLD analysis project Ga0209056, IMG submission 185876) | Grasslands soil microbial communities from the Angelo Coastal Reserve, California, USA - 14_0903_13_40cm (SPAdes) (version 2) | ecosystem: Environmental > Terrestrial > Soil > Grasslands...
GGCGGCCCTTGCTTCAAGAGGAGGTGGCGGAAGCAGTTCCGGAAGCTCGGGCGCGGGCGCCGGAATCGCGGGAAGCTTGGGACAGGTGACGACCGATCTTTTGGGGTTAAAAACCTCCGGCGCGCTGTTCGTTGACATGCTCGGAGGAGTTACGGTTCAAGACAGCTTGATTCAGAAATTTGATCTGCGAAAGATCTATCACGATCGCTACTGGCAACTCGCGCGTAAGGATCTGGCCAAGCATACGACGATTAGTGAAGATCGAAAAAGCGGGGTTATCTCCATCACCGTGAGCGATCGAGACCCGCGCCGGGCGCAACAAATGGCCCAGGTCTATGTAGAGTCCTTGAATGGATTGCTGTCCCAAGTCTCAACCTCGTCTGCCCGCCGGGAACGCTTGTTCCTGGAACAACGACTAAAGAGTGCCAAGGAAAACCTCGATGCTGCAGCGCAAGACTTTAGCGTTTACGCGAGCAAGACTGGGACCCTTGACTTGCCCTCGCAAACCAAAGCCATGGTGGAGAGCGAAGCCACCTTACAGGGACAGTTGGTGGCCGCCCAATCAGAGCTCGAAGGACTAGAGCAGATCTACACGGGCAATAATATTCGCGTACGCTCGCTGCGTGCCCGCATTGCCGGATTGAAGCAACATGTCGAGAACATGAGTGGCAATAAGGCCGACCTGAACTCCGAGCAATCGCCAATTGCCGGGGACTTTCCCTCTATCCGCAAGCTTCCACTGGTCGGCGTCCGTTGGGCAAACCTGTACCGGGAATCCAAGATTCAGGAAACCGTTTATGAACTGTTGACTCAGGAATACGAATTCGCAAAGATCCAGGAAGCTAAGGAAATTCCCACGGTGAACGTGCTGGATGCCGCCTTATTGCCGGAAGAAAGGTCATTCCCGCCACGTGTGATCATCATCGTGCTTGGTGCTTTTTTGTCGTTGCTTTTGGCCGGTGGATTTGTGATTGGCGCAGCCAGTTGGAAGCAGAGCCAGTCTCCAAAGAAACAACTGGCGGCAGAAATCTGGGGACACATGGCGGCTGAAAATGCAAAGTCACGTGCTGTGTTACATCAAGTTTGGTGCAAGCTCGGCGGACGTAACGGCTCGAGAGCAGCTTAGGCGGCAATCACATCTCGCAAACCGCCAGCGGGTTCGTCTTTCCCTGCCACAGTCGCATAAAGATTCCAGTCGAGACGATTCATGCGAGAAGGGACAAGTTTGACAGCGACTGTCGGGCAACTTGAAGCGAGTAGGTGCGGTCCCCAGTATTTGACGAGCGGGAATCGGTTAGCCAGGAATACCCTCTGGAACCTGATCGGAAACATCGCTCCGATGTTGGTCGCTATTTTTTGCATTCCAGTGCTTGTCAAAGCATTGGGGACGAACCGATTCGGCATTCTGACGCTAGTATGGGCGCTGATTGGCTATACGACGGTATTTGACTTTGGCCTGGGCCGGGCACTTACACAATTAGTCGCCAGCAGACTTGGAACCGACGAGCAGCAAGACGTTCCCGACCTGGTATGGACATCCCAGCTCATGATGCTGTTTCTTGGATTTGTTGGCACTGCGGTACTGGGGTTGCTTTCCCGATGGCTGGCTCGCCATGTATTACACGTACCAGTCGGGCTTGAAGGAGAGACGACACGTTCGCTATACCTGCTAGCATTCTCGATTCCGGTTGTTATCAGCACGGCTGGGCTTCGCGGTTTGTTGGAGGCCCATCAGCAATTTGGAGTGACCAACGCCTTACGCCTTCCAACAGCAGTTTTCACTTTCGTGGGCCCGCTCCTAGTTCTGCCTTTTTCGAATAGTCTGGCGCCGGTGGTGGCAATACTTTTAGGTGGGCGCCTTCTGGCCTGGGTCGCTCACCTTTTGTATTGTGCAAAAATCGTCCCGGAACTGCGTCACCGCATCGCCTGGCGCCGCGATGCAATTCGTCCACTTATTCAGTTCGGTGGCTGGATGACGGTTAGTAATGTTGTGGGCCCACTCATGGTTATCCTGGACCGCTTCGTGATTGCTGCGCTCCTCTCCGTGGCTGCTGTGGCTTACTACGCAACGTCTTTCGACATATTGACGAAGCTCTGGTTGGTTCCCGCGGCTCTGCTGGGCGTGATGTTCCCGGCGTTTAGCATGACGTTTGTGCAAGATCGCGGCCGGACCGCAGTATTGTATGGGCGTAGTGTCAAATTCTTGCTCCTCATCTTATTTCCAGTCGTTCTTTTTATTGTCGTCATGGCGAAGAACGGTCTCCGGGTTTGGCTTGGACCGGAATTCGCTGAGCATAGCACCCGGGTCCTTCAATGGTTGGCTGCGGGCATGTTCATCAACTGTCTGGCGCAGGTTCCCTTTGCCCTTGTACAAGGCATCGGAAGGCCTGATCTTACTGCGAAGCTTCATCTGATTGAACTGCCCGGATATCTGCTTGCACTTTGGTGGCTGAGTAGGACGCATGGGATTGAGGGAGCAGCGATTGCATGGACCGCCCGGGCCTTCATCGATGCATTCGCTTTGTTTGCCATGTCAAGGCGATTCTTGCCACATGGGACTCACCTGAGCCCACAGATAAGTGTCGTTCTAATAATGTCATTGGTTGTCCTCACGCTGGCAGCTCAAGTCCAGAACGTGATCTATAAAGGCATTTTCCTGCTGCTGACGATCCTCATATTTGTGCTGGCGACATGGTTTGTTGTGTTCTCTCCCGAAGAGCGGAGATTGACACAGGCATTTCTGTGACGACTGGAAGCCCCACTTGCGTTGCGGGAATTAACATCCCCCTAGCCAACGATCGAATTGGGTCGCGCTCCACTCCTACCTGTTACCTCTGTAAAGCCGTGGGAACGTTGCTTTACCAAGACCTCAAAGATCGAGCGTTCGGCGCTCCAGGAACTTGGAACCTCAAGCGATGTCCGAATCCCTCGTGTGGGTTGATTTGGCTCGATCCGATGCCAACTGAGTTGGATATCGCCAAAGCCTATGAACGGTACTTCACCCACGGTGGCATGGATCACACAGGGTCACGCGAGGCTCGTATCAAGAAAGCGAAGGCGAGTCTTGCTCGCTTGTACCAGTTATGCTGGCGCTTAACTCCTGTCTATTCGGAGCAGCAAGAATTAGAGCTCATGTACTTGGGCGGCAGCCGCCCTGGGCGCGTTCTGGAGGTGGGATGCGGCGACGGGCAAAGGCTGGCGCAATTGCGTGCTCGCGGATGGGATGTCCAAGGACTGGAGCTCGACGAAAGAGCGGCGGCACAGGCGCGAAGCGTCTTCGGAGTCCCTGTTTTCTGGGGTAGTCTCGATCAGGCCGCATTTCGGGACGAGGAATTTGACGTTGTCGCGATGAACCACGTGCTCGAGCACGTGCATGATCCGTTGCGTCTCCTTGGAGAATGCAAGCGCGTTCTGAAACCAGGTGGCCTTCTGGTTTCGATTACACCGAATACGCAAGGATGGGTGCACAGGCGGTTTGGTGCGTGCTGGTATGGACTAGACCCACCCCGACACCTGTTTTTGTTTTCACGGAAAACGCTTGAACAAGTTGCTCGAAAATGTGATTTCCGAGAGGTGAGAACCTGGACTACGGCTGCGCGTTCCGTCTGGATGGTTGCGGGAAGCCTCCGCATTCAGTGCGGACAAATTCTTCCATGGGATATTTGGCCGGCCATCAAGAGAGCCATTCGGCAGCCGACACTCCACTCCGCAGCCATCATCGCTCGATATCGTGATCCAGAGGCAGGCGACGAATGCGTCCTCTACGCCAGCAAGTAGCGCACGCGAGGAACCATATTGCTGTCCAACCCGGCACCTCGGTAGCGAGCATAACAATAGCTTATAACGGAGCATGCGCGCTTCCCCAGCACATTGATGCGCTCCTCGAGCAGAGAAGGCCGCTTGAGGAAATCATCGTTGTGGATAATGCATCTACCGATGAAACATGTGCCTTGCTGGCTGCACGTTACCCCCAGGTAACGGTGCTTCGCATGTCTGAAAACCTAGGTGGCGGAGGAGGGCTAGCTGCCGGTTTGACGTATGCCGCACTCCAGAAGCGACATGACTGGATATGGATGTTCGACCAGGATAGTGTCCCCGCTCGGGATGCCTTGCAAATAATGATCGAAGAAGCCGAAGTGTGGCCGGAGACGTCGGTGCAGATTGGAATCATGGCCGCGTTGCCTGTCAACCAAAAAATGGAAACTTGCTCGGTTCCTTGGTTTTGGCGCAATGGGTTCGCGAAGCCGTCCGCCGAGCTTCTTTGCCAGCCGGTAATGTTCCCTGACCTGGTGATTACCTCGGGATCCATCGTGCGGCGCGAGGTGGTAGAGAGGATCGGATTGCCACGATCCGACTTCTTCATGGACTTCGTCGATTACGAATATTGTCTTCGGGCCCGGTCCCATGGCTACAAGATTGCCGTTATTACCGGCGCCAAGCTACGGCATGAAATCGGCAAGGCACGTAAAGTGCGGCTCCTCGGCCGCAGTCGCGTTTGGTCTGAACATAGTCCATTCCGCGAATATTATATGAGCCGTAATCTTGTCTATTCGATTTGGTGGCTGTACCCCGACTCTCGAACGAAGCGATACGTTCTGCGGCATCTGCTTCGTCATGCGGCCGGTGTGCTTCTCTTCGGTTCGGATAAGCTGGCCTGCTTGAAAAGGATGGCGCAAGGCGTCTGGGACGGACGCCGGGCAAGTTTGGGCGTACGCTTCCGGCCTGACTAATTCTGGCCCGAACTCTCGAAGCCGTTAATCACGTGACGGATGATTACACCACGGACGAGCTCTGTTACCGGCACGCCGGTCGACAGCCACAAGGTTCTGATTTGCCTTCTTTTCAATCCGAGAATGATCAGCCGTCTGTATGTATCGTGCTTTTGAACTGGAACGGATGGCAAGACACGCTGAAATGCATAAGCTCGCTGCGTTGCATGGAATATCGAAACTGGCACGTTGTTGTCGTGGACAATGGCTCATCGGACGATTCCGTGCGGAGGATCAAAGATGCTTTTCCGGAAGTGCCCATTCTCGAAACCAGTAAAAATCTGGGTTTTGCAGCCGGCAACAACGTGGGGCTGCGCTTCGCATTAAAGAGCGGGGCAGCCTACGTCTTCGTCTTGAATAATGATACGACCGTGTTCCCGAATACCGTGTCCGAGTTCGTAGAATTCGCCGAAAAGCATCCTGAAGCCGCTCTGATGGGCCCGAGAATTGATCGTCGCGACCCTCGGCGAGAGTGGCCCGTACGCAGGAAACTGGATCTGGTGACGCTACTTTGCGCATATACGCCGCTGAGGCGGCTTGTCGCGTGCATTCCAGTGATACGCGGCGTTTTTTATTCCACTAAGAGCCAGCCCTCAGTTGTGCAGTTTCTCCCCGGAAGCGCTCTTTTCTTTCGAGCGGCAGCCTTCGAAAAAGTTGGCCTTTTTGACGAGAGCACATTTTTGGATTACGAGGAACTGATCATGGCGGAAAAGCTGAGGAGTGCAAGTTTGTCAGTCTACTTTGTCCCCCAGGCGAAGATTTGGCACAGAGGTAGCGCTTCCGCGTCTGGTTTGCGCGCGAAAAGATATATCGAGAACGCAAAGAGCGAAGAATACTTCTTTTCCAATTATGTGCGCCTCTCGCCGTTCGGGAGATCGATGGTCAGGCTGATTCGGTTTCTCACCTATGGCGCGCGCGCTGTCCGATATCGAAATTACCGGGAGCACTTCAATGAATTTATGGACGTGCTGCTGACGCGTCAGTCCGTCAAGCTCGGATAAATATGTCGGAACGGAACGTACCTTTTCTTCTGAATGCGGCGCCACCCAAGGCCGATACTTGGACCGACCGTTTGCTTTGGAGCTTATCCGGCTACTTCCGTCGCCGGAGATTTAGCGGCTTTGATCGGTTTCTTTCCGGGATCGAAAGCGTTATCGATTTCGGCGGAACGCCCGATATCTGGCTAAGCATTGGCCGCCGTGAGGTAGTGCTGCTCAACATCGACGAACAACCGGCTCCCGCTGACTTTGTCGTAATGAAAGGTGATGCCCGCAAGACCCCTTTCCCGGACCACGCATTCGCCTTGGCATTTTCCAATTCAACCATAGAGCACGTTGGCACCTGGCAAGATCAGCAGGCATTCGCTAAAGAACTGTGCCGGGTGGGGAAGCGGGTTTATTGCCAGACCCCTGCACGCAGCTTCTTCTTCGAGCCGCACTATTTCACGCCCTTCGTTGTGTGGGTTGGTTTCCTACTGAAGCGTTACTGGTTTGTACGGTATTTCACCTACTATGGCTTAAGGTGGCAACCTTCGAGAACCCAAGTGAAGGATTTTCAATCACATCTCCGGCTGCTGAATTACTCCGAGATGCAGCAACTCTTCCCAAATTGCAGCATACGCCGGGAACGGTTCCTCGGGATGACGAAGGCCTACATCGCCATACGCTGATTCAGTCTCCGATACTTTTTTCTTCAATTACTGACAAAACGGAGTAACCACTGGATCCCTACTCCATTTCTAAGACGATGCCGCAGCCTTGGTCGTGGAAGGTCTGCGCATTTCTTGCAGTCGTGGCTGTCACCATCGACGTTTTGATCGTTCAATCTCCCCTTGTATGGCTCGGCGCGGCCGGAGTGTTGACGGTGCTCGCCCAGTTCAAGAGCCCGATAAGCGGCCTGGCGGTGGTTCTCTTTACTTGTGGGCTGTTGAATTATTCGCCTTTCGAAATCGGTGCCTTGTCACGTTTGTATGCCGGCGATGTGGCGATCGCCATCTTCATTATTGCTTGGTTCGGACGTCAAGCTGCTTGGTCGTGCAATAGCCTTTTTCAACCCAATCTCATCAACCGGCCTTTATTAGGGATGGCGGTGATCACGCTCTTATCGATGTTGTGGTCGCGCCTGCATCCCGATCCCTCCGTGACTTACAACTTTCCGCACTCGGACGTATCCTGGGCTACAGCTCAAGCCTCACAACTCGCCTTATTTGCGGCCATGATCTGTATACCTTTTGCGGTGGCGGCAACTATCAAGAGTTGGAAGAACGTGGAGACTGTCGTCATTATCATAGGCGCCGTTGTAGCCATAGGAACGCTGCTAACGGTCGCGGCGCTGATTTTTGGGTTCGGGAGTTCATATGCCATCTTGGGTGCCACGCGAGCCTATTGGGAACAACCCTGGGATTCATCCATGGAACCGCTCACTGCGCTTCTGCTTCCCTTTCTCTATTCCGGGGTGTTGTTTGGTCGTCGCTCTCTCTCATCCTATTGGCTTGTATGTGTACTCTTCGTTTTATGCCTGCTTGGCGTAGTGCTTACTTTTTCACGCGAGAGTTGGTTGCTCGCTTTTGCAGGGCTGTTTCTTGTGTCAGCTTTGTGGTTTCGGCGGCGAGTCACTCCGGTCGTGGCACTGATAATGATTGTTGTCCTCCTAGTTAGCGTACTGTTTTCCGGCGCTATCGGCTTGATCTATCACTTCTACAATCCGGACGAAGTATACGGTTTTGAGAGGGTTTATTACTACGCCACAGCTTTGCAGCTGTTTGCGACCCACCCTTTGTTGGGTGTAGGAGCAGGTAACTATCAGTTCTTTGATCGGAGCTACACCGGGGAAGCGGCAGGAGGAATAGCACACAATCAGTTCCTGACCGTGGCGGCGGAAACCGGAATCTTAGGTCTGATCCTGTTGCTGTGGTTGATGATTGCACTTCTGCGGATTCGCAGGAAGTTACTCTCATCGGAGCGGGGTGTAGGCGACCTCCACTATTGGGTGAAGGCAGCAGGCTCCGCTTTTGTGCTCGTTTGGATTGCAGAATGTTTCTTTCAAGAGGCCTTCTTCGTGACCGCCGCGGCCGGCGGAGGGACGAAAGTCGTGACGGCTACTGTCTTTCCTTGGGTGTTGCTGGGAGTTCTGTTCGCCGCATGCAGCTTGAGTCAAACTACTGCCGGGAACAACACTTAGAATTCCTTGTTACTGAGAGTTGTCCGCATTGAGGATCCTGTTCGTCGTCCCGAATGTCCCCTCGTTCATACGGCCACGTCCGCTCAATTTCATTCGTAGGCTTTCGCAAATCCACGAGGTCTCGGTGCTATGCCTGGCAACGAACGACTCAGACTATCGCTTCGTTTCGGAGTTGCACCAATACTGTCAAAACTTGGAAGTAATTAAACTCTCTCGCTGGAGATCGTTGTGGAATTGCCTTCTTGCCCTGCTCTCCTATAAGTCGTTACGTGTTGCCTACTTTTATTCGCCGCGCCTTCGCGATCGCGTAAAAGCACGGATCGATCGGAAAGAAGTTGATCTCGTCCATGCCGAGCACTTGAAGTCGGTGCCCATGGTTGAATGCGCCATAGGACAAGTTTCGGCGATATTCGATGCGGTGGATTGTGTCTCCATGCTCGAGACGAGGCGTCGCAAGACAATTAAAAACCCTTTCTTGAAGCTTTTTTTCTGGATCGAATCCAAAAAAACTATGCGTTTGGAGACGAGAGCGGCCGAGCTATTTAACCGAGTTGTGATCTCGTCACCGGTAGACAATGAATCGTATCCAGTACCGAGAGGTTTACGAGAAACACTGGAGGTTATTCCCAATGGCGTGGATCTTGAGCATTTTGGATTTCAACAGTTTGAGCCGCAAAAAAACCTGTTGGTCTTCTGTGCGAAACTCGATTACTTCCCCAACCAGGACGCTGCGCTGTATTTCACTCAGTCGGTCTGGCCGCTCCTGAGGGTGCGGAGGCCGGAATTGCAGTTGGAGATTGTTGGGAGCAGACCGCCCCGCAGCCTGCGGCGACTGGACGGTAAAGACAATATCCGTGTAATAGCGTCTGTCCCCGATGTGAAACCTTATCTCGGGCGCGCCTGGGTGGCTCTTTGCCCGATTCGTATCCGAGCAGGGATTCAATCCAAAGTGCTGGAGGCGATGGCTCTTGGTGTACCCATGGTCGCTACCCGGATTTGCTGTCCGGGTCTTGCCATAGAGGCTGGGAAACATCTCCTGGTTGCGGATGCTCCGGGAGAGTTCGTTGCTGCCATAGAATTACTTCTGGATAATGTAACCCTCCGAAACAAGTTGGTACAGGCAGCAAGGACGTACGTTGAACGACAGCATAATTGGACTGGATGCGTGGCAGCCTTGTGCAACGCTTATGCAGAGGCGACCGCAAATTTTCGGTTCCGATGGGAAGCAAACGGTTCAGCTGAAGACAAAGAGGCCATCTTGGAAGGTCGTGGTGTGGAATAAAACACGCGTACTTAAAAGGTTGATCGATATTGTAGGCTCCTTGCTGCTACTTGCATTGTTGGCGCCGCTGATTGCAGTGTGCGCACTGCTGATCAAATGGCAGGATGGCGGGGCCGCGTTCTATCGCCGCCGCGTTGTCGGACCCGATGGCGAATTTGATGCATTCAAGCTTCGCACCATGTGCCCAGATGCTGATGCCGTTCTCCAACAGAGCCCGAGCCTCAGGAGCGAGTTCGAGTTGAACTCCAAGGTACGAAAGGACCCCCGAATCACCGCATTAGGCGCTTGCCTGCGAAAGTTGAGCCTCGACGAGTGTCCCCAACTCTGGAACGTGCTGCGAGGCGAGATGAGTCTGGTCGGCCCCCGAATGATTACGCTCGCTGAACTGAAACGGTACGGTGAGGCCGGCTGGATCTTTCGCGCTACCAAACCGGGACTGACCGGCTTCTGGCAAGTCCAGGGACGACAGGAAATCCCTTTTGAACAGCGGGTACAGATGGACCTGTTTTACGTCCAGAATTGGTCCCTTGGGCTCGATTGCAAAATTCTACTGCGAACCCCATTGGTCGTGGTTCGCGGCGTAGGAGCCTATTGAATGGCGAACGTGCTAGTGACTGGCGGCGCCGGCTACGTCGGGTCAGTCTGTTGCACAGAACTGCTTCGAGCTGGCCATTCGGTGGTGGTGGTGGATGATCTCTCGACAGGGTTTCGCCAGGCAGTTCCGCCTGGAACATCGCTTCGCCAGAGCGATGTTGCCGATCCTCGGGCGATGCGATCCCTGTTCTCTGAAAACGAGTTCGACGCAGTCTTCCATTTCGCGGCGAAAGCTCTCGTACCCGAATCTGTATCGAACCCGGGCGTTTTCTTCCAGCAGAATGTGGCCGGTGGAATCAGTTTCCTCGAAGCGGTGCGTGCCGCTGGAGTCAAGAAATTCGTGTTTTCTTCTTCTGCCGCTGTCTATGGCGCGCCGCAAACCGTTCCCATCGACGAAGAGCATGCAAAGGAACCAACCAACTCTTATGGTGAAACCAAGCTAATGCTCGAAAGAGCACTCGAATGGTATGCCTTGGCCTACCACTGGAGCGTAGTTGCCCTGCGCTACTTCAACGCCGCAGGCGCCACCGAGGCTGCGGGTGAACGGCACCAGCCCGAAACCCACATCATTCCCCTCTTGCTTCAGACCGCAGCCGGTGAACGCGATTTCTTTACTCTGTACGGCGATGACTACAGTACGCCGGACGGAACTTGCGTGCGCGACTATGTTCACGTCTCTGACATTGCCGCGGCGCATCTGCTGGCCTTGGATGCGATGAAAACGTGGGGAATGACTGCATACAACATCGGTTGTGGCCAGGGCTATTCCGTGCGCGAGGTGATCAGTGCGGTTGAGGATGTCGCGGGCAAGAGAATACCGCTTCGCTTGGCGCCCCGCCGCGCTGGAGACCCGGCTGTCCTTTGTGCCAATCCGGCAAAACTCAAGCGGGAACTGGGCTGGGAGCCATCGCACTCGCAGCTCAATACCATCATCGAGAGTGCGTGGATCTGGAAGCTACAGCACCCGCGCGCCACTTGGTTGCCGGAAGCGGAGCCAAGTCAGCGAGTTTCCGGTTTTGCCGTGCCGAAGCTATGAACCGAGACTTCGCGCACTTTCCTCAGCGAACGATTCTGGAGTAAAAGGCTTAGGCAAGGAGAAGGTCTTAGGATCGAGCTCTCTGTTGGGAATTATGGCATCGGTAGGTGAACGCCGGCATGGTTGGGCAGCACAGCTGCCCGCTCCGCGACTCAACTCGTAAAAACGTGGCGCCCCGCCCCCCAACTCCCCCTCCCTTAATCGTGAACGAAGCACGCAATTGCCAATCGTACTTTGATCTCCTCTCTCGGAGCATACGAAATCTTCCATTTGAGCAAGTAGATAACATTTCCGAGATCATGTTCCAGGCTTATCAGAAACAGCACACGGTTTTTGTTTTTGGAAACGGAGGGAGTGCCGCGCTGGCATCGCACCTGGCATGCGATCTGGGTAAAGGCACCGTAAATTGTTCCCCTAAACGGTTCAAGGTGATGGCGCTTACTGATAACGTTGCCCTGATGACAGCCTGGGCCAACGATTCGCACTACGAAAATATTTTTTCCGAGCAGTTGGCCAACTTTGCCAGACCTGAGGACGTTGCTTTTGCCATCAGCGCGAGCGGCAACTCGGCCAACGTGCTGAAGGCTCTAAACGCCGCAAGACAAGCCGGACTGGTCACCGCCGGTCTCACTGGATTTCGTGGGGGACGCATGCTGGCGCTCTGCGATGCTTGCGTGGTCGTACCATCCGACAACATGCAGATCATAGAGGACCTGCATCTCTCTATCGCGCATGCGCTATTCACTTGTATTCGCGATAGGATCATGTACCCGAGTTCGGACTCCCGGGTTGGACCGCGGCTGCTCGGACGGGTGGCAGGCGAATGAACACACGCAAGCTCGAATTGTGGATTTTGCTCGCCGACATTGTGTGGATCGTTGTGGCCTTCTTCGCCGCCGATCTGCTGCGGTTTGGACTCACCTGGTCGCCGGGCGAGCGAGTCGCAATCCGCGCGCTGGTGCCCTTCCTGATTGGCACCTGCTTATGCTGGGCTGCGCTCTCCACGGTCATGGAACTGGACGGGTTTCGGGGAGGCTGGAGGCTCTCGGCAATGCTGTCCCAGTTGCTGCTCGGGATTACCTGCACGGTAGCTTTCGTCACAGTGCTCGGCTATTTCAGCCGGAATTATGTGTCCAGGCTCGCCCTCACCTACTTCGTCCTGTTGCTAGGATCAGGTTTTATTGGCTTACGTTGCGGTGCGCGGATGCTGCTGCGATTGCTACATCGCGAAGGTGCATTGTGGCGGGTGTTAATTCTGGGCGGTGGCCGTATCGCACAGGAAGTCAGTGCCAAAATCCAGCAACATCCAGAAACGCTGTGCAAAGTCGTCGGACTGTTATTTCCAAACCAAGGCGGGGAAGACATTCCAGCCAATATCGCCACCAGGGCATCATCGCAGCTTTCCACGCTCGATATTTTCGATCTCCTCCGAGCTTCCGAAGTCAATGAGGTCATTGTCGCTTTGGAACATCCGCTTACTCCAGAAATGCGCACGCTTATTGCTCGCACGCGGGACATGGGTATTGTCACAAGTGTCGTTCCTCAATCTTATGCACTTTATGCGTCTAAGCCGAAATTTGTCAGTCTCGACGGGGTTCCTTTGTTGCAGCTGAGAGAACCGCAATTGCGCCCGCGGTACGTTGCTTTGAAGCGACTGCTCGATTTCACGTTTGCGGCTGCACTTCTAGTTCCCAGCTTTATCATTGTCTTGCCGTTTGCCACCGCCCTATTTCTAAAGAAAGGAGCAGGATTTCGCTGGGAGGTGCGCAGCGGACAGTATGGAGTCAGTTTTTCGATGCTACGCCTGAATGTGGAGCGTCCGGTGCGCTCAGGTTCAAAGATGGAGCGCTTTTTGGAGCACTTGAGCATCACCGAGGTACCACAGTTATGGAATGTGCTCCGCGGCCAGATGAGTCTGGTAGGTCCGCGGCCTGAATCTCCGGTTGTGGCGACGAACTATTCCGATTGGCACCAGCGACGGTTGAGAGTGCAACCCGGCATGACGGGCCTCGCCCAGGTGCACGGCCTTCGTGAGAATAGCTCTGCGGAAGAAAGAACTCGCTTCGATCTCCAGTACGTAATGCGGCCTTATCTGCTCTGGGACATCTCCCTTCTTCTGCAGACGATCGGGACGTTGGCTTTGCGATTATTTTCTGTCTCCAAAGCTTATTCAGCGGACATCCCCCGGTTCATCCCGCCTTATATCCCCGAGGATTTGACTCCTAATGCTCATAGTTCGCAGCCCAGTGCGGATTAGCTTCGGCGGGGGGGGCACGGACCTGCCCTCCTACTATGAACGATTCGGCGGTGCGGTACTGAACGTCGCCATCAATAAGTACTTTTACACAATTCTGGGCAGCCGCTCAGATCGGAGTATCCAAATCATTTCTTCTGATCTCCGGGTTTGTGAAAGCTGGCGCGGCCTTTCCGCCATGGACATTCAAGGCAGCGGATTAGAGATCCCAGTGGCGGTGCTTAAGGAGCTTGATCGCGAAATCTACGTGGACTTGTTTCTTGCATCCGAGATACCTCCAGGTACAGGGCTTGGATCTTCAGCCAGTGTTTGCGTGAACGTGCTAAAGACGCTCACCAATTATTTGCAGATGCCGCTCTCTAAGTATGACTTGGCGCAACGGGCATTTGATATTGCGCGCAACGTTCTGCAACGCCATGTTGGCAAACAAGATGAATGCGCGGCCGCCTTCGGAGGTCTTAATTTCATTGAGTTCCTACCCGATGGCACCTCGCATGTACAACCCCTCGATCCTCACCCTGCAACTATGACGGAGCTACAAAACAATTTGCTGTTGTTTTTTACTGGTGCGGCACATCAATCCTGGAACATCCTGGCTGAACAGGAAAAAGCTACCGCGGAGCAAAGCCAAAAGCCTCTCGATGCGTTGCACGAAATTAAGGATCTCGCATATCGGATGCGCGACCAATTGAAGGCAGGCAAGCTTGAGGCCTTTGGCGCCATGCTGCACGAATCTTGGCTGGCCAAGAAACGGATATCGTCCAAGATTTCAAATTCGCACATTGATGCAATTTACGATCTTGCCATCCAGAGCGGAGCGGTAGGTGGAAAGATCACGGGCGCGGGTGGCGGAGGTTTCTTGTTGCTTTATTGCGAATCGCCCAAGCAGGAGCGCGTGCGCCAAGCGCTGGCTGGAAAAGGACTGAAGGAAATGACGTTCAGCTTTGATTTTCAGGGCGCGCACGTGCTGGTGAATGACCCCTTCATCGACAATGACAGTCGCACCGCCTCCCGTTGGACCTTTGTCCCGACCTCTGCTGACTAAAAATGAAAGCCTTTTTACTTGCGGCTGGACACGGTACACGGCTGCGGCCGTACACCGATTCGACCCCCAAGTGCCTGTTGCCGATCCGGGGAGTTCCGATCCTGGAGATCTGGCTATCGTTATGCCGCCGACTGGGCATCGCTGAGGTTCTCGTTAACACCCACGCCCACGCTAGTGCAGTCATGAATTTCGTGCGCCGGGGCAAGAACGGAATTCACGTTACCGTGGTGGAAGAGCATGAGCTATTTGGTAGTGCGGGAACTCTACTCGCGAATCGTGAATGGGTGACCAGAGACGACAAGTTTTGGGTTTTTTACGCCGACGTGCTTACTTGTGCAGATCTCAATTCGATGCTCCATTTCCATTCGCCGTGCCACGCTGCCACGTTGGGCGTCTATTCGGTGCCCGATCCTCAACGCTGTGGAATCGTCACCGTGGATGCGAGCGACATCATCGTTGACTTTGTCGAAAAACCCGCTGCTCCGAGCAGTAACTTAGCCTTCGCCGGAATAATGATTGGGACCCAGAAACTACTCAACGCCATCCCCGAAAAACCCGGGGCGGATATTGCCTTTGATGTCCTTCCTCGATTAATCGGCCGGATGCGAGCCTATCCGATTTCTGACTACGTCCTCGACATCGGTACTCGCGAGAACTACGAAACGGCGCAGAGAACGTGGCCAGGTTTGCAGGGAGACCTTCAGCCAAGAGAGGTTTTGCTTGACCACTGAAACTGAGGGCATTTACGCAGTCGTTTTCGACATGGATGGTGTGCTCATTGACAGTCATCCTGCGCACCTGGCCGCTTGGAGAGAATTCCTGCGATCTGCCGGGAAAGAAGTGGTTGACGATGAGCTCTCCTTTGTTTTGGGGGGACGCACGCGGAGTGAAATTCTGCGTCATTTCCTGGGACCCTTGCCCGAGCGAGAACTTGAACGGTATGGTAGGCGGAAAGATGAAATTTTCCGTGCCCTGGAATATCGAATCAAGCTGATTCCTGGTGTGCTTGAATTTCTCCGCAACCTAAATTGTCAACGAATTGCCAGCGCGGTTGCGACCTCAGCCAGTGAGATTCGCACATTCTCAACTATCGAGCGCCTGGGCATGGCCGAGTTTTTCGAAGTTGTTGTGACCGCCAGCGACGTTAGCTGGGGTAAACCCGACCCTACGGTATACCGGCTAGCCTGTGAGCGCCTGGCTATCGCACCTCACCATGCGCTTGCCTTTGATGACGCCCCCGCGGGAATCCTGGCCGCCAAATCGGCGGGCTTGCGTTGTGTGGGGGTATCGAGCAATGGGCTGGCCGCACAACTGCTGGACGCCGGCGCCGAACAGGTAATCAGGGACTTTAAGCGTCTGACGCTAAATAACTTTGCACAAGCGGCATAGCCGCGATATCAGAAACCAAGTTTTTTCCTAAACTGCCTTAAGAAAATTTCTATCAACTTCCAGGCGTTTGGTCGTCTTCGTTTCCTCCGCTGTGACGGCCGAGCTCATCGAAAGCACAACATGATCATCACCAAGACTCCTTTTCGTTTGACCCTCGGCGGCGGCGGGACCGATCTTCCGTCCTTCTACCGCGAACATGGCGGCTTTGTCCTGGCAGTTGGAATCGACAAGCACATGTATTTGAACGTGAACACTCCCATTCTGGATGACACAGTTCGTATTCAATACAGCCAGACCGAACTCGTGCGGCACGTGGACGAAGTGCAGCACACGCTGGCCCGCGAAGCTCTGCGATTTTGCGGGATCTCGAGTGGGATTGAAATTGTTTCAGTCGCGGACATTCCGTCCGGTACTGGGTTGGGTTCTTCCAGTTGCTATGTCGTGGGGCTGCTCAATGCCGTTCACACCTTGACGCAATCACCGAGTGCGCCTGAAATCCTGGCGGAAGAGGCATGTCATATCGAACTCGAGCGCTTGCATAAACCTATCGGCAAGCAGGACCAGTACATGGCAGCGTTTGGCGGGCTTACTAAACTCGAGATATCGAAGAATGGGAAGGTGCGCGCCACTCGGTTGTGCTTGCCTCGGGAGCTACTCGAGACGTTGGAACATAACATTCTTTTGTTCTACACCGGTGCAGTGCGCAATTCCGCGAAGATTCTGGAACAGCAGAACGATGCTGTCGAGAAAAGAGCCGATGGCGTGCTTGCGAATCTGAGCCAGATTAAAGACATCGGTATCGAAATTTGCGACGCCATTGTTAGCGGCAATCTGCACCGGTTCGGACAGTTGATGGATGTGCACTGGCAAGTGAAGAAGCGGCTCTCCAGCGGAGTGAGCACTCCGCAGATTGATGCTTGGTATCAACTGGCGAGACGAAACGGCGCGATTGGCGGCAAGATTTCAGGGGCCGGTGGCGGCGGATTTCTAATACTGTACTGCGAACAGAACAAAGCCCGGCTGCGCGAGGCCATGCGGCGTGCGGGATTGCGCGAATTGAATTTCCGTTTTGAATTTGAAGGAAGCAAAGTGGTCTTCGACATGGTTTCGCGTGACGCCAGGCTCGCATACATTCAGCGGCAGGAAGCGGGGGATGCCCGTGCGCCGATTGCGTGGCCGGTCACTCGTCCTGTGGATGCTTTTGGCACGGAGAGCAGCAAAGGGGAGAATGGAAAAGACACGCGCAGTCTTTCTTGATCGCGACGGTGTAATAGGACGCAGGGTTCGTTTTCCCTGGGTGGATGCGATCAGAACGGCAATATAAGCGCCGATCTGGTCAGCGTACTGCAGTATGCCAAGCTAGAATGCGCCGAAACGATGTGGGATCTTCTGTAGGCCGAGAGCACGCAGTATGAAATATATCCATTACGTTATTCCTTAGTTGCTTTTAACCTCCCTATAAAAGCTCAAGTTACACTTCAACAACTTCCCTAGCTTAAAAACTCCACGTCCTGAGAGCGAGGAGGGCGGGCGTGTGCTCGTGCTAGGGCTGCCATCCTGGTCACTAGTCCCGTTCGTCTGAGCCAATACGGCTCGATGCCTGGGACGCGGCTGAAGGCGCGTCACGTTTTGGCCGATGAATTTTGCATTGGCTGACGGATCTCTCGCGGCTTGATTGCTGGGTGGAGTTTCGGTCTGGCGCGAGGCCTTATGCCGGCTACTCACGGATCATGGAATGCAGCTCAGACGCTCGAACGATTGGGCGGTGACGAAGGTCTGTTTCACGAGATCATTGAGATCTTTCTGCAAGAGGCCCGCAAGCAAGTGGCCAGCATGCGCGAGGCCTTGGCACGCGGAGACAACGATGCAACGGAACGCATCGCGCATACGTTGAAGGGAGAGCTGGCTTCCGAGCTTCGCACAACGCGTGCGAACTGGAGGATGCTGCCCGAAACGGCGATCTGGCGTGCGCAGCCAGGATACAGATCTTGCTCGAAAGAGATATTGAAAACATTGTCAATGCCATGCGCGGTGTCGTGGCGCCGACCCCTACTGCACTACGATCACTTCGTGCCCCCGGGCTTCAAGCCAGTCCCAGAGTCGTAGTCGAGCTGCGCCCATCGGACGAAATGCTCCGGGTCCTCCGGGAATGCGCTCATATTGGCTGCCGGCACATTGAGGAGGTGCCACGAACACGATGTTGCGTAGGCCACCCCGCGCCCGGTAACGCTGGCGGACTCGATCAGGGTCACTGAAAGGGAAGGGTCCCAGCCAACAGTTGGGCGGCAAGAATCGAGCCTGTGAATCCGCCGCCAATAATGGCAACGCGACAGTGAGATGGTTGGGCGTCTTGGAATCTGCGTGGCATGAGAAATTTGGAGGACGAGGTGGGGATCGAACCCGACGATAATCGGCTTTGCAGGCCGACGCCTTTCCACTTGGCTACTCGTCCTTAGGCGGGAGCCATATTCGGATTAAAAAACGGCACCGGAGCCAGGGGCGAGCCACGGCTGCCGAGGAGCAAATCGTGCCGGCCTCATTTCAAAAGCCGGCCGACCGCAATCACAACCGCGGTCCAAAAACTGAACGAAAACAAGCTTGCAAATATCCACGTCATAAGAAGCTTCATCGGGGAGAGCTCCGTACAAAACTATGTCTATCAAAGTAGTAGACTATAGGTCAAGCTGAAATTTTTGCTGCCTGCACTTCCGGCCGCAGGACTCCGAGGCAACTCACTTTCAGGCGCATTGATACAATCTCGGAGCGATACCGGGAACGAACGAGGAAGTTCTGATGGATGCTTTCGTCTGTGACGGAATCCGCACTCCTTTTGGGAAATACGCTGGAGCCTTGTCCTCCATTCGCACCGACGATCTGGCTGCTCTTCCGATTACGGCGCTGATGCAGCGCAATCCCCGAGTAGATTGGTCTGCGCTGGATGATGTGGTGTACGGCTGTACGAATCAGGCGGGCGAGGACAATCGCAACGTAGCGCGAATGGCATTGCTGCTGGCCGGATTGCCGAAGGACGTTCCTGGCGTGACGGTGAACCGGCTGTGCGGATCAAGCTTGGAGGCCGTGGCGCAGGCATCGCGCGCGATCAAATGCGGAGAGGCTTCACTGGTGATCGCCGGCGGCGTAGAGAGCATGTCGCGTGCTCCGTTTGTTGTTGCTAAGGCTGAATCGGCCTTTTCGCGCTCTGCAAAAATCGAAGACACCACGATCGGCTGGCGCTTCGTCAATCCCATGATGAAAGCGCAGTATGGGACTGACTCGATGCCCGAAACTGCAGAGAACGTCGCCGAGGAGTGGCACATCTCACGCGAAGACCAGGATGCCTTCGCTTTTCGGAGCCAGCAGCGCACGGCGCTGGCAGTTCAGAGTGGCGTTTTGAGGGAAGAAATTCTGCCGGTGACCGTTCAGGGTAAGAAAGGCGCTGGTCAGACCATTTCTTGTGACGAGCAACCGCGTCCCGAAACCACGGTCGAGGGTCTTGGGAAGCTCAGGCCCATCGTGCGACCCACAGGAACTGTGACTGCCGGAAATGCCTCGGGTGTGAACGATGGCGCATGTGCTTTGTTGCTGGCGTCGCAAGCAACAGCTGCGAAATTCGGACTCGTGCTGAAAGCACGTGTAGTGGCCTCTGCCGCAAGTGGGGTCTTGCCGCGAGTGATGGGGATCGGACCTGTTCCTGCGGTGCACAAGGTACTCGCCAAGGCCCGACTGGAGCTTTCGCAGATGGACGTGATCGAACTGAACGAAGCCTTTGCCGCCCAAGCTCTAGCTGTGCTTCGCGACCTAGGCCTTGCAGACGACTCAGGCCTTGTGAATCCAAACGGCGGAGCAATAGCCATCGGACATCCGTTGGGCGCGAGTGGAGCGCGACTAGTGATGGCTGCCGTCAATCAGTTGCAGCGCACCGGTGGCCGATATGCGCTTTGTACCATGTGCATAGGTGTGGGGCAGGGAATCGCCATGGTGCTGGAAAAAGTTTAGCTACCCGGATTCTCAATACCCACAAGCTCTCCATCGTGTACCCTTCTTGGGCGAACGCTTCTCCGGGAACCACAGGGGCTCTTTTGACTTCCGCCAATGCCGATATTCTGTCCGGCAAAACCAATCGAAGCGCACGCGCTCTCAAAAAAGTCGGCCTCTTTTCCTTCGTGTTCGTGATGTACTCGTACACCACGGCTGGGCCGTTCGGCCTTGAGGACATGGTGAGAACCTCGGGTCCGGGCATGGCGCTGATTTATCAGCTTGTGATTCCCTTCTTCTGGTGCATTCCAATTTCATTGGTCGCGGCGGAACTTACCACGGCCATGCCTGTAGAGGGCGGCTTCTACCGCTGGACGCGTGCGGCATTCGGTGATTTCTGGGGATTCCTTGCCGGATGGTGGAACTGGTGCGCTTCGTTTCTGTTGGGTGCGCTGTACGCGGTCTTGTTTACGGATTACCTTTCCTTTTATTTTCCCGCGCTCACGGGATGGAAGCACTTTGCAGTCGCAGTCCTAGTGATTGCGGTCATTTCATACATCAATGTTCGGGGCATCCGGCTGGTGGGCCGTGTCGTGACCGTGATGGAACTCGCGATTCTTGCGGTTGTGCTGGTGATGTGCTTGATGAGCGTCAGAATGTGGCACCACAATCCGTTTTCACCGGTTATCCCTCCGCACACGCCGTTGTTTCCCGTGTTCGGCGTTGGCTTCGCGCTCGGGTTGTGGCTTTACGCTGGATACGAGCAGGTTTCATCAGTCGCAGAAGAGGTGGAAGATCCGCAGCGAAGTTATCCGCGGGCTTTGGCCTGGGTGGTTCCCCTCTCAATGGCAACCTACCTGTTGCCAACGGCGTGCGCGCTGGCTGCACTCGGCGACTGGCAGAAGTGGGGGACGGGTTACTTCTCGCAAGCCGCAACCCTAATCGGAGGTCCTGCACTCGGCTTCGTGATAACGGCGGCCGCCGGAGTGATGAATCTTTCAATTCTTAATAGTGCGATGTTGACGACCACGCGCATGCCGTCGGCAATGGCGCAAGACGGATATCTATCTCCACAGCTGGCCCGCATTCATCCCAAATTTGGGACGCCATGGATTTCGATCCTGCTTTCGGGTTTGATCTACTGCCTGCTCGCAGGACTCAGAGTCACCGAACTGATCCCGGTTTATATCTGGCTCAGGGTGGCCACTTCCGTCCTGACCGTCCTCTCCGCCTGGCGATTGCGAAAGACGCGCCCAGATCTGCCGCGAGCGTTCCGCATACCTTGCAAAGGGGCAGGCTTGGCCTATTCGGTGATTGCTCCGCTTATCATCAGCGCGGTCGCTTTGATTGTTCCGATGTTTTCGAACGCTGAGGGTGACAGATTTTCATCACGATGGGGACCCGTGGCGCTTTTGCTCGGGCCGCTCGCGTACCTGCTGTTTCGGCGGAAAAAAGAAAGTCAACTGATCCAGTCCAGGACCTTGTAGTACGCGCCAGCAAATGGCAGGAACCACGGCTTGCCGTTGTAGAGTCTCAGCGGCGCGCCGGGGAAGGGAATGCCTGCGAAAGGAATTTCGTCACTGCCGCCGCCGATCTTCTCCGCGATTTTCGTTCCCAAGTAGGTCGCCATCGCCACCCCGTGACCCGCATATCCAAGCGCGTAGTACATCCCGTCGTTCTGCCCCGCGTGAGGCATCGTGTCGAAACAGAAGTCGAGCGTGCCTCCCCAGGCAAATTCGATCTTCGTGTCTTTCAATTGCGGAAAGACTTTGATCATGCCGCGACGCAGAATTTCGGCGCTCCGTTGCACAGTGCTTTTTGTCTCAGGAAAAAATGCGGCACGGCCGCCGAAGAGCATGCGATTGTCGGGGGTCAGGCGATAATAATGAAGGTAATGCTTCGAGTCGTAGATCATGCGATTGCGCGGGCTGAGTTCGCACGCTAACGAATCGGCCAGACGCTCAGTCGTGATTATGAAGGAACCGATTGGAATTATTTTCTTCTGTAAGGCTGGCGTGGTGCTGGAAGTGTATCCGCTAGTCGCAATGAAGACATCGCCCGCAAGTATGTTTCCGCGGGTAGTTTCGATCTGAAAATCACCGCCCGGGCCACGATTGATCTTCAGTGCGCGCGCATTCTCGTAGATAGTCGCTCCCGCCCGCAATGCTGCTTGAGCCAATCCCGCGACATAACGCGTCGGAGTCAGCCCCGCACTGGTCTCATCAATCATGCCACCGAAATAAATTACGGAGCCGATCTCGGCGGGAAGGTCCCTGCGTGGCACGATCCGAAGTTGATGATTGAATTCCTTCGCAATGACTTCCGCCGAACGAGCATAAGAGTCAAAATGCGATTGCTTGCACGCGACTTCCAGGTGGCCACAGCGGGAAAAATCGCAATTGATATTCTCTTCGCGAACAATCTGTTCCACCAGATCAATCGAAGCCAGTGAAGCAGCGTACATGCGCTTGGCGGTTTCAATTCCGTAACGGCTTGCAAGAGTGCTGATATCGAGTTTCATGCCGGTCAGCACCATGCCGCCATTACGGGAGCTAGCTCCCGAACCGACCGTGTTGGCTTCGAGGACGGTGACGGTTATGCCACGCTTCGCCAACGTTCGCGCTGCGGAAAGGCCAGTGAATCCAGCACCGACGATGGCGACATCTGCGCGCGTGGGCAGATCGCCGGGAGTAGCTGACGGCATGGAAACAGTCGTCAGCCAATAATTTGCTTCCTGGAAATTCATTTAATGCCGTCGGCTAGCGAACGCAGTTTTTCTGCCGCCAGCTCCGGAGTTATGTCGCGTTGTGGATTCCCCAGCATTTCGAATCCAACCATGAATTTTCGCACGGTTGCCGAACGTAACAGCGGCGGATAGAAATGCGCATGGAAATGCCACTCCGGATGCTGAGATCCATCGCTCGGAGTTTGATGGAAGCCCATCGAATAGGGGAACGGAACGCCGAAGACGCGATCATAGATGGAAACAATTTGCTTTAACGCTTGTGCCAGCTGCGCGACCTCGGTTTCCCGCAATTCAGCCAAGCTTCCCAGATGCCTTCGGCTGCAAAGCAACACTTCGAAGGGCCACACGGCCCAGAAGGGAACAATCGTGATGAAGCCATCGTTTGCCCAGACAATCCGCGACTGTTCCTCTTCCTCGATGTTTATGTAGTGGCACAGCAAACACGCGCGGTGTGTCGCAAAGTACTCCCGCTGCGAAGCGAGTTCGCGCGAAGGCGCCCGCGGAATCGAATGGGTCGCCCAGATTTGGCAGTGTGGATGCGGATTGCTAGCGCCCATCATTTCGCCGCGGTTTTCAAAGATCTGGACGTGATGAATGTTTGGCGTTGCCGCAAGTTCCACGAACTGGGCGGTCCATGCCCTAATCACCCCTTCGATTTCAGGTAAGACCATGCTGGAAAGGGTCAAATCGTGCCGTGGAGAAAAGCACATCACTCGGCAAATGCCAGGCTCGCCTTCCGCGACTAAGAGACCTTTGTTTTGGAGGTCAACTCGCTCGACCGGCGAATCACTTTGCAGCGCCGCAAAATCATTGTCGAAGACGAAAGTCGACTCGTACTGCGGATTGCGAACTCCGCCTGCGCGCTGATTTCCGGGGCAGAGATAGCAAGTCGGATCGTATTGCGGCCGGTCAGGAGCAGGAACTGCCTCTAGCGCGCCCTGCCAGGGGCGTTGCGTACGATGCGGTGAAACTAGCACCCATTCGTTCGTAAGCGGATTGAAGCGCCGATGCGACTTTTGGCTGAGTTCCAATTGTGGACCTGGATATAAGATCGTCAGGACAGGACTAGGGTCGAAGTCAGCATGACGGCGTGTTTGAGACCTGATCCTGGTACTTGACCACTGTACAATACTTCCTTTCATGAACGTTTCCGACCTCGCCGAGGCTTTTGAAAAGAACTTCCATGCAGCATCGCAAATCTTCAGTGCGCCTGGACGAGTGAATTTGATCGGCGAGCATACCGACTACAACGATGGATTTGTGCTGCCGAGCGCCATCGGTTTTTACACCCATGCCGCCGTCTCGCCACGTTCCGACCGCAAACTCGCGCTGCGTTCGACGGAATTTGCCGATGTCTTTGAGTTCGATTTGAACCACCTGCCGGTTCGGCGCCTCGATTCGTGGTGTGATTACATGGTTGGTGTAGCTTGGGCGCTGGAACAGGCCGGCTGCCGGTGCAGTGGAGCGAACCTGCTGGTGCATGGAGAAGTACCCATTGGCGCGGGATTGAGCTCCTCTGCCGCAATAGAGGTCGCCACTGCGCTGGCGCTGCTCAGCCTGAGTCAAGAGAAAATTCCTCTTCGCGAAGTCCCAAGGCTTTGCCAAAAGGCGGAGAATGAATTCGTAGGTGCACGCGTCGGCATCATGGACCAATTCGTTTCCTGTCTTGGAAAAGAGGGACATGCATTGTTGCTCGACTGCCGGTCGCTTGATTTTGAACTAGTGCCAATTCCGGCGGAAGTCAAACTGGTGGTCTGCAACACGATGGTCAAGCACGAGCTTTCTGGCGGGGAGTACAACCAACGGCGCGAACAATGCGAACAAGGTGTGAGGATGCTGTCGGCGTTCTATCCCGGAATTAAGGCGCTAAGGGATATTTCGCTTGACCAACTGACCGCCCACGCCGCCGCCCTTCCTCTCGTGATCTACAACCGGTGTCGGCATGTGGTCGAGGAGAACCAACGCGTGAAAGAGGCCGCACGATCCTTTTGCGCCGGAGATCTGTCCGCCGTCGGTATGCTCATGCGCGACTCCCACCGCAGCCTGCGCGATCTCTATGAGGTCAGCTGTCGCGAGTTGGACGTCATGGTGGCGGCGGCGGAGGGATTGCCAGGTTTTTATGGCGGAAGGATGACCGGCGGCGGTTTTGGGGGCTGCACGGTGAATCTTGTCGCGGCAAGCCACACCGAGACGTTCCGCCGTGAAGTGGCTCTGCGTTACGAGCGCGAGACGAGTATTTCGCCTGAAATTTATGTATGTTCACCTGCGAATGGGGCCGGCGCTGGCTTCGGTTCAGAGGGTCGCTATGCGGCTTCCGACACGCCTGGGGAAATCACCCGATCTAAATCGAATTAGTTGTTCGGGCGAGGAAATAGGTAAACGTTTACAAATTCGCCGTGATCAGAGATAATGCGACCGTTCCTCACACATCGTGGTTGGCCCGTGCCACCTCGGGCCTGACGACACAATTTCGGATGGAGGGTTGCGCGAATGAGGCTTATCGCTCTCGTGCTTGCGCTTATGTCTACGGCTGCGGATTTGCAAGGCCAAGTCACTAAACAATCATTTGGAAAGATGCCGGATGGAACTGCCGTTGACATCTACACGTTGAAAAGTGGCGCCATTGAGGCGCGCATCATTACTTATGGCGGGATTGTTCAATCCCTGAAAGTACCGGACAAAGACGGCAAGTCTGCGGATGTGGTGCTCGGCTTCGACTGGATTGATGGGTACGCCGGCGGGCCGAAGCCAAACCCACCATTTTTCGGCGCGATTATTGGGCGCTATGGGAATCGCATTGCCGGAGGTAGGTTCACTTTGGATGGCAAGGCCTACGAGATCCCCAAGATAGAGCCCACCAATGCTTTGCACGGCGGTGTCAAGGGCTTCGACAAAGTTGTGTGGAAGGGAAAGGAAATTCCTCACGGGGTGGAACTCACGTATGTTAGCCCGGACGGAGATCAAGGATTTCCCGGCAAGTTGACGACGGTCGTGCGTTACACGCTCGAAGGAAAAGAACTGAAGATCGATTACTCCGCTACGAGCGACAAAGACACCGTGGTGAATCTCACCAACCATTCGTATTTCAACCTCGCAGGTCAGGGGAACGGAGACATCCTGAAACACGAGGTGAAAATTAACGCCAGCCGGTACACACCCGTAAATGACAACCTGATTCCAACTGGGGAACTGGCGTCAGTTGAAGGAACGCCGTTCGACTTCCGCAAACCCACTGTGGTTGGCGGGCGAATAGATTCCGACAACGACCAACTGAAGAAGGGTCATGGTTACGATCACAATTGGGTGCTCGACAGCGAAGGCAAGAAATTAGCGGAAGCGGCGGAAGTTTACGAACCATCAACTGGGCGCGTGCTGCAGGTTCTGACCGACCAACCCGGTGTGCAGTTTTATACCGGCAATTTTCTGGATGGAAGTATTACCGGGAAAGATGGCAAGGTTTACGGTCATCGTTTCGGGCTGTGCCTGGAGACGCAGCACTTTCCGGATTCGCCGAACCAACCGAAGTTTTCGTCTACCGAGTTGAAGGCTGGGCATCGCTATCACACGGTGACGGTGTTTAAGTTTTCTGCGCGTTGAACTTGCACGAGAGGCGAGTCCTCTGGTGGCATATTTCGTGCATCGTGCTATGGACAGGTTTTCGCAACTTCAAAATGCCCAGTTATTCATTAACCGTGCCCACTAGGTCCCTTGAACTACTGCGTGAAGAGGTTCTCGAAGCCAACCTTGAATTGGTTCGGCGCGGCTTGGTGCTTTATACCTTCGGGAACGCCAGTGGAATTCTGCGCGACGAAGGACTGATCATCATCAAGCCGAGCGGTGTTCCATACGAAAAGATGAAGCCGGAGCACCTGGTCTTGAGCGACCTGGATGGAAAAGTGGTTGAAGGCGATCTCCGCCCTTCGTCCGATCTTCCAACTCACGCGGCCTTGTACAGCGCATTTCCAGAGATTGGCGGCGTGGTACACACGCACTCCGAATACGCCACCGCATGGGCGCAAGCACGGCGCGAAATTCCGTGCTTCGGAACCACTCATGCAGACTATTTTCACGGTGCGGTACCGGTCACGGACCCAATGCCAGAGGCGGACATCAGCGGAGAATATGAAAAGAATACTGGCGCTGCCATTGTGAAAATATTTGCGGGACGCAATCCACTCTCAATTCCGGCGGTGCTGGTTGCGAACCATGGTCCGTTTACGTGGGGCAAAGGCGTGACAGCTGCGGCACACAATGCTGTGGTACTTGAGTCCATCGCGCGTATGGCATATTTCACCGCAACGCTGAATCAGCAAGCGTCACCGATCAGCAGTGCGCTGCATGACCGGCACTATCTGCGCAAGCACGGCAGCAAGGCATATTACGGTCAAGACAAGGACGCGAAATGAATCTACTTCTCGCGATGTTGGTACCCGAACGGCTGGTGCACCTTTCCGCAGTGGATTACGCGATCATTGTTTTCTATTTTGGTCTGGTAATTGCCATCGGCTGGTACTTGAAAGGGCGAGCCAACACTGGCGAAGATTTTTTCATGGCGGGCCGCGAGATGACCGCCTGGGTCGCCGGCTTGAGCTTTCTCTCTGCCAACTTGGGAGCATTGGAGCTGATGGGCTGGGCTGGCTCTGCTTATCAGTACGGCATTCTGGCGACGCACTGGTATTGGATTGGCGCCATTCCAGCCATGTTGTTTCTCGCGCTGGTGATGATGCCGTTCTACTACATTTCCAAGACTCACTCGGTCCCCGGATACCTAAAATTGCGTTTCGGAGAGTCAAGCCGCGCGCTGTCAGCTGTTTCTTTCGCTTTCATGACGGTCTTAATGAGCGGCGTCAACATGTTCGCGATGGCCAAGGTCATGCAAATTGTTTTGGGATGGCCGCTCTCGTTCAGCATATGGGTTTCATCGCTTACCGTGGCGGTTTATGTGACGCTGGGAGGATTACGCTCAGCAATCTTTAATGAAGTGTTGCAGTTCTTTCTGATCTGGGCAGGCGCGCTGCTGATTCCAATCCTCGGATTATATGAAGCGGGAGGCTGGGGAAATCTGAAGCTACAGATTGCGCATAACTTCTCGGCGCAATACGTTCATTTGTGGTCGGGCCTGAATCACTTTGGCGCGAACCCGATGGGAATTCATTGGACAGGCATTGTATTTGGGCTCGGTGCTGTCTTGTCCATGGGCTACTGGACCACGGATTTTCTGGTGGTGCAGCGGATTTTGGCGGCAAAAGACATTCGTAGCGCAGAAATGGCTCCAATTATCGGTGCCGGATTCAAGATGATGGTTCCGTTCATTGTCATCCTGCCAGGTCTGCTGGGACTCGCCGTTCTTCCAGTGAAGCTGGTGCCGGAGCCGATCGCGATTGCGACCGGCGGTCACACCTACAATGACGTATTACCGCTGATGCTGGCACGCTATTGCGGACCGGGCTTGCTTGGCTTGGGAATCACGGCGCTCATCGCCGGCTTCATGTCGGGAATGGCCGGGAACGTGAGCGCGTTCACCACCGTTTGGACATACGACATTTATCGTCCGCTGATCAATCCGCGCGGCAGCGATCACCACTATGTGAACATGGGCCGCTGGACCACGATCATCGGGGTGCTCATCAGCGTGGGCACGGCTTATCTGGTCATGCAGTTCGCCAGCATTATGGATTATGTGCAGGCGCTGTTCAGCTTCTTCATCGCTCCGCTATTCGGGACCGTGCTACTCGGAATGTTGTGGAAGCGGGCAACGGGGCCAGGCGGATTCTGGGGCTTGCTATGTGGCACGCTATCGTCCATAAGCATGTGGGGCTGGGTCAAAGCTGATCCCAGTGCGCTGCGCTACGTGGCACTGTCAGCGGATGCGAAAGCGCTTGCCCAGGATATGTATCAGGCATTGTGGTCGTTCATCGTATGTGTGACAGTGACGGTAATCGTCAGTCTGGCTACGCAGCCGAAACCCGACGCGGAACTGGCTGGGCTGGTTTATGGACTGACGGAAGTTCCGTCAGTGGGGGATGTTCCGATTTACAAGAAACCCTTATTTTGGGCAGCCTTTGTGGTTGTCGTTTTTGTGATCTTGAACATTATCTTCTGGTAGAAGGAGCGCCAAGCATGATCTCAATTTGGTTTTTCATCGGGCTGTCATTGCTGGTGAATGGCGCGCTCATCCTGGCCGCTGGCCTATATCAGCTGGTGAATCCGCCTGAGAATGCGACGGTTGTGCTGTTTAATTTGCACGCCAATGTTTGGTGGGGAGCGATTTTATTTGTGTTAGGCGCGTTTTATTGTCTGTACTTCCGTCCGAAGCATTCGTAGACAGGCCGACAATTCATATTCAGGGGTCTTATGGCAGCAAAAAAAATGACGATGGGCGTGATTGTGGGGAACCGGGGATTCTTCCCCGATCATCTGGCTAAGAGCGGGCGCGAGGAGATCATTCGCGCGCTTGAATCGGCGGGAATGGAAGCGGTTGTTCTGTCGCCGGAGCAAAGCAAGTATGGCGCCGTCGAGTCGCGGCAGGACACGCGACGTTGCGCAGATTTATTCAAGCAGAACCGCGACCGCATCGATGGAATCATTGTCACGCTGCCGAATTTTGGCGAAGAACGCGCCATTGCCGATACCTTGCGCCTCGCCGATCTGCGCGTTCCGATCTTGATCCAGGCGACGCCCGACGACTCGAAGAAGATGACGATCGCATTTCGCCGCGACAGCTTTTGCGGCAAAATGTCTGCCTGCAACAACCTGCGGCAATACGGCATTCCCTATTCGATAACAACGTTGCACACAGAGGCCCCAGATTCCCCCGAGTTCGTGAAAGATCTGCAATGGTTCGCAGGCGTCTGCCGCGTGGTGAATGGATTTCGCAATCTGCGCGTCGGAGCCATCGGGGCGCGGCCGGCCGCCTTCAATACGGTTCGTTACAGCGAGAAAATTCTCGAAGCTAACGGCATTTCGATTGAAACCCTCGATCTTTCAGAGGTCCTCGGCCGCATTGGCCGCATGCCGGACAACGACGATGCCGCGCAGGCGAAACTCGCTTCCATTAAGAAGTACGTGGAGACGAAGGACGTCCCCGCCGCCCCATTAATGAAGATGGCGAAGCTGGGTGCGGTGATTGATCAGTGGATGGCAGCAACCGAGGTCACGATCAGTGCGGTGCAGTGCTGGACGTCACTCGAAGAAAATTTCGGAGTCGTGCCTTGTACGGTGATGAGCATGATGAGCGAGCAGCTGTTTTCAAGCGCCTGCGAAGTTGATATCGCTGGTGTTCTCGGCATGCATGCGCTGCAATTGGCCTCGGGAACGCCTTCTGCACTACTGGATTGGAACAACAACTACGGCACCGATCCGAACAAAGCAGTATGTTTCCATTGTTCGAACCTGCCCAAACATTTCTTCCGCTCGGTGAAGATGGAATACCAGGAGATCATTGCGGGCACGGTCGGCAAAGACAACACATACGGTACCTGCTACGGCTTGATCAAGCCAGAAAAGATGAGCTTTGCGCGCTTCTCGACCGACGACACCGCGGGGAAAATGCGCGGCTACGTTGGCGAAGGACGCTTCACTGACGATCCGCTAAATACGTTCGGCGGCGCTGGCGTCGTAGAAATTCTAGGAATGCAGAAACTTTTGCACTACATCTGTAAGAACGGATTTGAGCACCACGTCGCGGCAAACCTTTCTACCGTCGGTGCTGCTGTTCACGAAGCTGCCACGCGCTATCTCGGGTGGGACATCTATTGGCACGAGCCTCCCGACGGGATTAACTAATGGCAGTGGTGGCCGGAGTTGATTTCGGTACGCTCAGTGTCCGCGTGTCTGTCGTGGACAGCGAGCGTGGCATGCTCGCCTCCGCAGTCTCTGAATACCCGTTACATCGCAAACGCGAAGATCCGGAGTATGCGACCCAATCGCATGACGATCACATGCGAGCATTGGCCGCAGCCACGCGCGATGCCGTGAAGCAGGCGGGAATCTCCGGCGACAAGATAGAAGCAATTGCTCTCGATACGACCGGCTCTTCGGTCATTCCTGTTGACAAGAATCTTCAGCCGCTCGGCGAGTACTACATGTGGTGCGACCACCGGGCTAAGGGTGAAGCTGCCGAGATCACCGCGGCGGCGCATCGCGAAAAGCTCGAAGCCATCGAGTGGTGCGGCGGCGTGTACTCATCCGAGTGGGGATTTTCCAAGCTGCTGCACTGGGTGCGCCACACTCCTGAGAAACGCGATGCCTTTGCTTCCGCATTCGAGCATTGCGACATGGTGGCTGCGACGCTGTGCGGCGTCACGGATCCTAAGAAGGTGAAACGCAGCATCTGCGCCATGGGGCACAAATGGCTGTGGAACGCGAAACTGGGTGGCTTGCCTCCGGAAGAATTTCTGACCAAGGTTGATCCCTTGTTGGCAGGAGTGCGCGAGAAGTTGGATGGCGACTACGCCACCTCTGAAACGATTGCGGGAACGCTCTCGCCACCTTGGGCGGAGAAGCTAGGGTTAAAGCCGGGCATTCCGATTCCAGTCGGCGCGTTCGATGCGCACTGGGACGCAATTGGCGCGGGTTGCCGCACTGATGACATGGTCAATGTTGTAGGCACTTCCACCTGCATTATTGGAATTACTCCGGCGGCAAATCTAGTGCCCGGTGTTTGTGGCGTAGTGCAGGGGAGTGTCCATCCGCAGCGGACAGGCATTGAAGCCGGCCTTTCGGCAGTGGGCGACATCTTCAACTCCATTGCGGCCCGCGCTGGGACAGATGTAGCGAGCCTCAGCAACGGACTCGAAAAATATCGCGCTGGTCAAACCGGACTGCTGCGCGTGACTTGGGACAACGGTGACCGCACTGTTCTCGTGAATCCGAACCTGCGCGGAATCACGCTGGGCTGGAATCTGCAGAGTACTGCGCAAGATGAACTGTTTGCGGCCATCGAAGGCACCGCGCTGCACACACGTGTGATTTTCGATCGCATGGCCAGCAACGGTGTGCGGGTGCAGCGTGTCATAAACGCCGGTGGAATTCCGCAGAAAAACGAAGTGCTGAATCGCGTGTACGCGAACGTACTGGGCCGGCCAGTGCTGGTTCCAACCAAGAGCGTGACCAGCCTGGGATCGGCGATCTTTGCATTTTTGGCCGCGGGAACATTCAAGACCATTGAGGAAGCGCAAGACAAAATCTGTCCGCCATTTCGCGTGTATGAGCCGGACGCTTCAGCACAACGGGTTTATGACGACCTGTACCGCCTCTTCAGCCGCTTGTACTTTGGGTTTGGTGACAAAAGAATGGAAATGGGGGATGTCCTGCCAGCGCTCATCCAACTCTCAGGGCCTGGCCAGAAAGCGTAAGGTTTTCTTTGCGCCCTTTTGCGAAACCTTAGTGCCTTTGCGGTTAAATGCTTCTTCTTCGTCAAATCCAGAAAAGACTTAACCGCAAAGATCGCAAAGCTTGCGCAAAGATCGCCAAGAAACGCCCGATCTCAGGAGTTCGACAGGAATGAGACAAATTCTGCAATGCGTCGCGTGGCTCACGATTATCTGCTGGTCTCTTGCCGCATCAGCCCAGAGCACCGCAGCCCCCACCCCTCCAATGGGCTGGAACAGCTGGGACTCGTATGGAACGACTGTTACCGAGACCCAAGTCAAAGCCAATGCCGACGCCATGTCCCGCGACCTCGCAAGCCATGGCTGGCGATATATTGTGGTGGACATTCAGTGGTATGAACCGAACGCTCAAGGTCACGATTACGCTCCAGGCGCGAAACTTGCGATGGACCAATATGGCCGTCTGCTTCCCGCGGTCAACCGCTTTCCCTCTTCGGCGGATGGGACGGGGTTCAAGCATCTTGCCGATTACGTGCACAGCAAAGGCCTGAGGTTCGGCATCCACATCATGCGCGGAATTCCGCGCCAGGCCGTGGAGCAGAATTTGCCTATCAAAGGCACGCAATACCGTGCCGCAGATGTCGCCGATAAAGACAATGCCTGTCGCTGGAACCCTGATATGTGGGGTGTGGACACGACCAAGCCGGGCGCGCAGGCTTACTACGATTCGCTGGCTGAACTGTATGCGTCATGGGGTCTGGACTTCATCAAAGCCGATGACATGGGCAGTCATCTCTATCAGCCGGCAGAGATCAAAGCGCTCGCGCTCGCGATCCGCCAGGCTGGCCGACCCATTGTGTTGAGCATTTCTCCCGGGCCAGCGCCGCTTTCAGAAGCCGAGTTCTTTGAGAAGTACGCGCAGATGTGGCGCATCTCGGACGATTTTTGGGACGACTGGAAATTGCTCAAGAAGCAATTCGACTACACGCGTGACTGGGCGGAGCTTGTGGGCAAGAATAATACTTGGCCGGATGCTGACATGTTGCCACTGGGCCGCCTGCGCGTCACCGCAAAAGAAGGCGGCGGCTCTCCCACAAAACTTACCGCGGATGAGCAGCAAACACTAATGACGCTGTGGTGCGTCTTTCGCTCCCCGCTGATTTTCGGCGGCGACCTGCCCAGCAACGACGCCGCAACAACTGCTCTAATCACTAACGGCGAAGTGTTGGCTGTGGATCAGCACAGCAGCGGAGGTCATCAATCGCTTGAGGAAGGGGCGATTCGCACATGGACTGCCGTCGCCCAGGGTGGAATGGAGTATTACATCGCGGTCTTCAACCTTGGCGATGAGGCGACAACCGTAAATCTTCCGTGGAACAGGTTTTTCCACATCGGCGCCAATGCGGAGGTGCGGGATCTCTGGGCGAAGAAGGCGCTCGGGCGAAAGGCCGGCATTGAAATTGAACTGCGTCCGCATGCGAGCGCCTTATTCGGAATCACGCACCTGCAGTAGAGACGTTGCTTGCAGCGTCTTTCCAGAACCCGGCAAAAATTTCTGGCTTGCAAAAAGACGTAGCGAAGCTACATCTCTACCCAGCGCTCGTTAACAACTTCAAAAACCGGTAATAGAACTCCACCGCGTGATAAAACGAATCCTGCTTGATTCGTTCATCTTTGCCGTGAGCCCGAATGTCATCACGGTCAATTGCCTCACCTGAAATCCCATAAGTAGGCATGCCCGCAGCATTGGTGTAAACACCGTCGGAGGCGCCACTCGCCTGGTCAGGTATCACCGGCAATCCCGGCCACATCTGATCGGTAATTGTCTCTAGCGATTTCATGACATCCTCGCGCAAGGGCGGCGGCACTACTGCCCTCGTCTTAGGGCCCCCGCCAATCGCGCCGACGTAGCGAATCGCAATCTTCGCGTCGGCAACGATTTTTTCTAATTCCTTTCTGATCTCTTCCGGAGTGTGTCCGGGTTCAATCCGGCAATTCACGTTCGCCTCTGCATGCTGCGGTAACGCGTTGTTGGCGTGACCGGCATTCAATCGCGTAGCCACGCATGTCGTGTGAAGAATGGAGCTGTAAATCGGGTCTTGCGAGAGGCGCGCAGCCGCCTGCAAATCCGGCGGCTCTTTGGCGACGGCCATCATGTCCCCAGCCTTCTGTTCTTTGTCCACCTTCGACATCCGTTCGAAATATGCTCGCGTGATGTTGTTTACTTCAACGGGAAATTGGTAATGCTCGAGCCGGTTCAGGCCTTCCGTCAGGTGATAGATCGCGTTGTCCGGCACCGGCAACGAGCTGTGACCTCCAGGGCTTGTCACTGTCAGCGTATAGTCCGCGTAGAGTTTTTCTGCCGGCTCAATGGTCATCATCAGCGGCTTGCCACGGTCCGCAACAACCCCTCCACCATCGTGATTGAGCACGAACTCCGCATCAATCCAGTCGCGATGATTCTTGATCAGCCAGTCAACACCATTTGACTGCCCGCCTTCTTCGTCGGCAGTGAGAGCAAGGATGATGTCGCGGTCGGGAACGAAACCTTCCTTTTTGAAACGCAATAGCGTCGTGACCATCACCGCGTCGCCATCTTTCATGTCCTGGGTACCGCGGCCGTAGAAGTAGCCGTCTTTTTCTACGAATTGAAATGGGTCGGTGGTCCAATCCTCGCGACGGGCTTCAACCACATCGAGATGTCCGATCAGCAGCACGGGTTTCTGCTTGCCGGATCCGTGATAACGCACGACCAAATTTTTCTTGCGCTCATTTGGGCCGCCGATGTGGATATCGCTCTCGGGAAATCCAGCATCGCGAAAACGTTGTGCCATGGCATCGGCAGCGGTGCTCACATTCCCCACAGAATCTGTGGTGTTGATTTCGATCAGTTGCTTGAAGATGTTGTGAGAGAGCTGCTTGGTCGAATCGTCAAGCTGAGCGCTGCAACTGCCGCCAAGGAGTGCCGCACAAAACAGTAATCGTAGTTTCAAGTGTTCCCCCGGAATTAATTCAAGTGCAGAATCAAAGATTTTAACCGGAAATAGCGGATCAGCGGGTGGGTAGAATCTCGAGCACTTGTCGACGGGCAATACTAAGTTTAGTAGCTTTCGATCCGAATTGTTTGCGACCAGATGCTAAACTGCAACATCCGTTGTCGTGAGGAAGAGTATGGCAACTGTCTCCGCCGCTTCAACAGGTTTAGCCGAAAGCGTTAAAACGTCACCTGTGGTTTCAACCGTCACGCGCCTGGCATCCGTAGACATTCTGCGTGGACTGGTCATGATTATCATGGCGCTCGACCACACGCGTGACTTCCTGACCAATGTTCCGTTTCCGCCCGAACTGATACCTAATACCAACGCTGCGCTGTTTTTTACCCGGTTCATTACTCACTTCTGCGCACCGGTATTTGCGTTTTTGGCGGGAACGGGCGCATTCCTGGCCACGTCCCGAGGAAAATCAGTACACCAGGTTTCGCGGTTCTTTTTCACGCGCGGATTGTGGCTCATCTTTTTGGAGCTGACGATTATCGATTTCTCGTGGACGTTCACCCCCTGGGCCGCTGGCGCAGTCATCTGGATTTTGGGCTGGAGTATGGTGTGCATGGCGCTCATCGTACGGCTTCCGGTGCGTTGGATCGCAGTGTTCGGCGTTGGCATGATTGCGTCCCACAACTTGCTCGACCGAGTAAACCCGGCGTCGTTCGGAAAGCTGGCATGGCTCTGGACATTACTGCACCAGCCCGGTCCCATCCAGATAACTCCACACTTCACGTTCGTTGTTCTGTACGTGCTGATTCCGTGGGTGGGCGTGATGGCGGCCGGGTTTGCCTTTGGCGCAATACTTCTCAGGCCGGACCGCCGCAAATGGGTCTTGACGCTGGGGTTCTCCATGACCGCGCTATTTCTGCTGCTGCGCGGATTCAATCTCTACGGGAACTCCACCTCGGGCGTCCCGTACTCTGTTGGACCGTGGCATGTGCAGCCGACGCTTTCGTTGACTGTGATCTCGTTCCTCAATGTCGAAAAATATCCGCCGGCGCTCGATTACCTGCTGATGACGCTGGGACCGGCGCTGATCCTGCTGGGCCTGATTGATGGAGTTAAGGCTGAACGCGGCGTGGGACGGATTCTGCTGGTATATGGCCGAGTCCCAATGTTGTTTTACGTCCTGCATCTTTACCTGATCCACACCCTCGCAATCTCGGCAGCGCTGGCCTTCCATCAGCCTGCGTCGTGGCTCTGGCACGGCGCGATTTTCTTATTGCCGACGCCTGCGGGTTACGGCCACGGTTTGCCATTCATCTACGCTATGTGGATTTTGGCAGTTGCAATTCTGTACTTGCCTTGCCGCTGGTTTATGCAATTCAAAGCTCGCCATCGAGATTGGAATTGGCTGAGCTATCTGTAAGGCGACGACTGGGGCATCAAACTCGCAAATGGAATAGTCCCCGCGTGAACTTGACCTAAGGCGTGGCTTCTGTTGCACTTACCAGAAGCGATATTTCCGTATCTTATGTTCTCGAAACCAGGAACTGACATGAAAATTCTTCGCAGTCCCATATTGATTGGTGTTGTCGCCGCTTGCCTAATTGGCACGACTCCCGCATGGGCCGTCAACCGCGACATCGTCGAATTGCAGACGCAGGTGCAAAATCTTCAGACGCAGCTCACGCAGATGCAGCAATCGCTCGACGAGCGCATGGGTGTTCTGAGGCACTTGATGGACCAGAACACGGACAGCATCAATAAGGTCACGTCGGCCATCACCAACATGCAGACGACTTTGCAGAAGCAGCAAAGCGATACCAACAACCATGTGGACCAGCTCTCAGGCCAATTGCAGTCGCTGAACGATAGCCTGGATGAGCTCAAGGCCCGCCTGGGCAAAGTGACCAAGCAGCTGGAAGATGTGCAGGCCACGCAGCAGAGCCTGGCCTCGCAGGCAAGCCAGCAAGCTACGCAACAGCAGCAACAACAGCAGCAGATGGCGGTACCGCCTCCGGATGTTCTATATAACAATGCGCTGCGTGACTTCAACGGCGGCAATACCGACCTCGCGAAGCAGGAATTCAGCGATTACGTGAAGAATTATCCGAATACCGATTACAGCGGCAACGCGTATTTTTATCTTGCTGAACTAGACTTTCGGGCAGGGAATTATCCGCAGGCTATTAAGGGCTACGATCAGGTACTGCAGAGTTTTCCAGACGGGAACAAGGCTGCGTCAGCTGAGCTGAAGAAGGGCTTCGCGCAGATCGAGGCAGGACAGAAGGATTCCGGTATCACAACCCTAAAGCATGTGGTGCAGCGGTATCCGAGATCGAACGAAGCGCTGCAGGCCAAAGAGCGACTAAGAAAGCTGGGAGTGACCACGGCGAGCGGCGGCAGAAGGGCAGAATAGATCTTAGTAAACCCGAAAAGGACAGCAACGGTCTGGCCATCTCTGGTGGCTGGATCGAATTTCCAGGTGCGCACTGCATCAATAGCTTTCTGGTCCAGCCCCAAGCCAAGCTTCTTGACAACCCACACGTCTTGCGGATTCCCATCCGGGCCAACGATGACGCCAAGCACAGCAACTCCTTGATACTTGGCCCTCCGCGCAAGCTCAGAATACTCAGGATCGGGCGCGTTTAGCACCTTTGGAGCTTTAACCGTCGCACCCACGCGAAAGAGTCGTTCACTGGCGAATAGTTCTTTAATCGGCTCGCGAGGCTGTGTTGGAATCGGCAACTCTGGTTCTACTCTGCTCGAAACTTTCCCGTGATCAGCGCTGATCACGACATAGACCTTTCCGTCAACGGGTTTTCCGTATTGGATTGAAGGCGAGTAACGCCACTTGCGAACGGCATCCAATGCGATGTTTGCGAATACTTGATCGCCCCCGAGCACTGTAAGGTTGCTAAACTCACCCGCGGCGGAAATTGCTCCCGCGAAAACAACCGTCTCGTACTTCTTGCGCAGTTCCTTTGGGACCTTTGGATTGACCACGTGAAGCGGCTCGCCAATCTGGATAGGCGCAGGTTGTTCAGGCGAAGCAGATTCGCTCGTCCCAGCTTGCGCCGCGCTTGACCCGACAAAAAGTAAGGCTAGTACACACAGAACCCCAACCCGAAGGATAGTTAGCCGCTCCTTCATCGGGCGCTCGCTCCGCTGATTGCTCCAACTCCCGACCCCGCCACGATCCTTCCCACCACCGGCGCGATCTGCCTCACCTGCACCATCAATTCATCGAACTGGTCGGGATAAAGCGACTGCATGCCGTCGGACAAAGCCTTGTCTGGATCGCAGTGGACTTCGATCAACAACCCATCTGCGCCAACCGCAACCGCCGCACGCGAAAGCGGAGTGACTTTGTTGCGCTTGCCCGTACCATGGCTGGGATCAACCACAATCGGCAGATGGCTGAGGCGCTGGACGGCAGGTATCAAGCTCAGGTCGAGGGTGTTGCGCGTGTGATCGGCAAAGGTGCGAACGCCGCGCTCACAGAGGATCACGTTGTAGTTGCCTTCGCTCATTACGTACTCGGCGGCCATCAGGAATTCTTCGAGAGTGGCCGACATGCCGCGCTTCAGCAGAACGGGTTTGCGCCCGCGTCCGGCACGTTTGAGCAACGAAAAATTCTGCATGTTGCGTGCGCCAATCTGGACCACGTCGGCGTATTCTTCAACCAATTCCAGCGATTCGCTGTCGATTGCCTCGGTGACAATCTTTAATCCGAACTGGTCCCGGATTGCGGCCATAATCTTGAGCGCTTCTTCTTCCAGGCCCTGAAAAGAATACGGCGACGTTCGCGGTTTGTAAGCGCCACCGCGAAAAAATTGCGCTCCTGCGCGCTGCACGCGTTCGGCGACGGCAAATGCCTGTTCGCGGCTTTCAATGGCGCATGGGCCTGCAACGATCGCGAGCCCCGGTCCGCCGAAGGTCGCGTCAGTTCCTGGGAATGAGACGACGGTGTTGTCTTCCTTCATGTCACGGCTGACCAGTTTGTATGGCTTGGTAACGCGGATGACTTCCTGGACGCCGGGCATCTCATCGAGCGTGCCGGGTTCGACCTCACCCTTATTTCCCGTGATACCGATGGCGGTGCGCTCGGCGCCAGGAATTGAGTGTGCGCGATATCCGAGAGATTCTATTTTGTCGCAAACCCGACGGATGTCCTCCGCCGAGGCGTGCGCCTGCATGACAACCAGCATGGGGTCTCCTGTGGATTACCAGTCTAACTGTGAACGAGATGTGCAGCAACGGGTCGCAAAATGGAACTGAGCGCAGAGACGTTGCTTGCAACGGCTTTTGCAGAGGCCCAAGATGAGGAATAATGATGCACCTGAACCATGGCGCTTTATCGAGACAAATATCGGATAGAGACCACGCGATATCGAGCCCGAGACTACCGCTCACGAGGCTGGTATTTTGTCACCGTATGCAGCCATCAGAAGGAACACATTTTCGGTGAGGTGATCGGTGGGGAGGTGCGACTCTCGCGATCCGCTCGCTTGCGGAAACGGAGCAAAAAAATCTGAGCAGTCATTACAAGTATGTGGCGGTCGATTCGCAAGTCGCCATGCCCAACCATGTCCACGCAATCATCATGATTGAGGGCGACCACGCATTTTCGCCTCACCCCAAAGGGCTACCAAGTCTGACTGGAATTTCGCCGGCCTGCGGATCTTTGTCTGCAATCGTTTCGATCCTACAAGACTGGAGTAACCCGCCGATGCCACGAGTTGGGGGTTGAAACAAACCATTTGGCAGCCACGTTTCTACGACAGGATTTTACGGGCGACGCAAATATCACCGCGGTTAGAGAATACATCTGGAACAATCCTGGCAATTGGAGCGACGACTCCGAAAACCAGAACAGAACATTGTAGGGGTCGCTCTCGCACGAGTTGGCTTCTCGGCGCTGCAAACAAGACGTTGCAAGCAACGCCTCTACGGCAACTTATAGATGGTTCACGGGTGAGCTTCAAGCATTACTTGCCATCGAGCGAAAAGGTCAAAACCGTCATTCCGGCTACGAGAGTGATTTGCTGCTTACCATCCACCAGGTAGGTGATTGGCGACGCCGCGATTTGCATTCCCGTGTTGAAGCGCCAAAGTTCTTTGCCCTTGCCTGATTCGAGGGCAATGAAGACTGAATAGTCTCCACCGAACACGAGTCCACCGTCGGTCGAAGAAGACCGCCCATGACGATGCTTCGCTCGCGTGGCGGAAAGCGATATTCCCAGCGCAAGTGTGCCGTTGCGGCATCGAGTCCACGCACGGCAGTCCAGGTGGGCCGGAATGTAGCGAATCCGCCAAGATAGTTTCCATACAGCAGCGTAATCGGTGGCCCTTTCTGATAGACGTCGGAGCCTTCCATGGTTGGAACGTACATTGTTTTTAGACCCGGGTCGTAAGAGGGAGACCACCAGTTGGTGGCGCCTTGCGAGTTCGGAAGAGTTGGTGTCCGGCTTGTACCCTCTCCGGAGTTGCTGGAGGCGCGAAAATTGAGGAGTATGGGTCTTTCGTCTTCCGCATGCGGTCGGCATTCATCGCGCTCCCGCGATGCAGAAAGCGACTCATCTCAGTCCAAGAGAAGTCCTGAATTTCACCTGTCGCCTCGAGCGCAACCAATTCGAGTCCCTTGCGGACAGGACGGACCGCAACTGCGGCGATGAGTAACGCGAGCAACCCCCATGCAAGGCGTCGCAGCCATTTCATTAAGCTCATTGATCCCTTATTCACCTGTAGAAGGATTGCTGATGTGTGCGGCACCTTCGGCGTTGGCGAACGATTGCTTTTGGCGTTCAGGCGGGACACGTACAACTGAATCTTGTCTGAATAGAGTACATTGCTCGCGCTAGATTGCCCACTCTGAGCCGGAACGAGCCCGTCAAACGTGCTTTGCGACAAATATACTGATTTTCATGGCGCGAGCAGGCTCCAACTCGATGGCACGGGAACAAGACATCCTAAAAATGCCGCCTCCGAGTCAGCCGCCAAAGCTGACTACGCGCCGTATCGGGATACACACGTCCTCTGCTGGTGGGGTTGAGAATGCGGCTGAACGCGCATACCGGTTGGGCTGCAATGGGTTCCAGATGTTTTCATCGAGTCCCAGGCAATGGGCACAGTACGAGTTGGCACGTCCGCAATGCGATGAGATGAAACGGCTGCGTGAGAAGTACGATTTGAAGCCTCTGGTGATACACACGAACTATCTCATTAACCTGGCAAGTATCACTGAGGACTTTCTCAAGAAATCTATCGAGGCGTTTCGCGGAGAGATCGAGCGGGCACTGGCAGTATGCGCCGAATATCTGGTTTTGCATCCGGGTTCGTTTCGTGGCGCCGATCGGGAGAAGGGGCTTTTGCAAACTGCTGCCGCGATCGCAGCAGCAAGTCACGGACTCGACCTCGTCAAAGGCGGCCTCACGATCCTGATTGAAAACACGGCTGGGGCGGAGTATTCGTTGGGAAGCAGCTTTGAGCAAGTGGCGGAAGTTATTGAGCATGCGCGCCATCACGTTCCCGTCGGCGCGTGTATCGACACCTGTCACACTCACGTGGCGGGATATGATGTCGTTTCGGAAGAGGGTTTTCGCGACACGATGACGAAGCTCGACGCGACCATCGGTTTGAAGAACGTGCCGGTCTTTCACTGCAACGACGCGAAGGCAGCACGCGGATCGAAGCTCGACCGCCACCAGCACATCGGGAAGGGAACAATTGGGCCTGAGCCCTTCCGACGTTTGTTGAACGATCCCCGGTTGATGGACGCAGCCTTCATTGCTGAAACGCCGATTGATGAGCCGGGGGATGATCGCAGGAACGTGGCCGCGTTGAAAGCGCTGGTACGCTGATCGCCTTGCCGTGTTTTTTTGGATTAGCAAAAAGCTGCTTTGGTTTTGTGTAGCGTTTTTGTATTCTGTGCGGACGATGGGTCGCCTCATTATTTGGCTGCTAAGCCAACCGCGTTCCTGGCAGTTGCAGGAGTCGTGCTCGGTCCTTACTTCTTCTTTCGCGGATTTCGGCTCTTGCAATTGAAGCGCCGAGTCATGAATGTTCCAACGTCCAGCATTCGGGCGGCTGCACTTGGGCCAGTGGAAGTGAGCGGAAAAGCGATCGGTCCCTACACGCTGGTTGTGCCATTGAGCCAATCGGACTGCCGCTATTACCGTCTGGTCGTCGAGTCGAATCCCAGGGGTGATCTTGGAAAGCGCGTGAACGAGATGTGTGCGCCGCTTTTTCTGGATGACGGCACGGGAATCGTCATGGTTTATCCAAAGGAATCAGAGCTGCGCTTGAAACCTTCCTACCAGCGGGCCGAGTACGGCAAGCTGGCGATGGCACTGACGAGCAGGTATCAAACAGAAACGCCGGAGTTCTCTCAGGAGTACAGCATTAAGGCTGGAGAGACGATTTTTGTCCTGTGAAATCTGTGCGAAAGCGTGTGGGCGCGAAAGAACGCCGAGATGGAACCCGACGAGTTATCTCGAATCGGGCCGGGATTCGTTTGCGAAGCCGAGGCTGATCTGCAGCGGCGCGATGCATTTCGATTCTTGAATCCCGCGGTCCCATCCGGCGCAACCCTCGAGACCCCTATAAAATTCGACCTGAATCCGCCGGTGATTCTAACTAAGGGTAACGGCCCGTTTTGATCTGCACTGGTACGGAGCGCGAACTGCTGACAACGCTGGGCTGGAGATCCTTAATGTGTATTTGGGGCGGGCCTGTGGCTGCGCTGTGGGGAATTTGGGAGCTGCTGGTGGTCCAGCCGGGGCTGCTCGGGTCGCCGTTTGCCAACTGAGATTGCTCGCGGGCGGGGCGCCCGCGCCACACAAGCTTCACATTGTAGAATCTAATTCCAATACCCATGCCGCAAGACGAGCAGACCATTGTGCGCGACGAGCGCTACAACGCGCAGCAGATCGAAGAGAAGTGGTCTGCGCGATGGCAGCAGGATCCGACGCTCTATGCCGCGGAACCGGATTCCGCGAAGCAGAAATACTATGTCCTGGAAATGCTGCCCTATCCTTCGGGCGCACTGCACATGGGACACGTGCGCAATTATTCGATCGGCGATGCGCTTGCCCGCTACATGTGGATGAACGGGTACAACGTCTTGCATCCCATGGGATGGGATTCGTTCGGGCTGCCTGCGGAGAATGCGGCGATTTCGGCCAACGTGCCGCCACGAGAATGGACGCTGCGCAACATTGCCAATATGAAGGCGCAGATGAAGCGACTCGGGTTCGCATACGACTGGTCGCGCGAAGTCACCACGTGCCTGCCGGATTATTACAAGTGGAACCAGTGGTTTTTTTTGAAGCTCTACGAGCACGGATTGGCGTATCGCAAGAAAAGCAAAGTCAATTGGTGTCCGAAGTGCGCCACCGTGCTGGCGAATGAGCAGGTGGTGAACGGCGGTTACTGTTGGCGTCACGAAGATACGTTGGTCGAGCAACGGGAACTGGAACAGTGGTTCCTGCGAACTACAAAATATTCGGATGAGTTGTTACGCGATCTCGATCGTTTACCGGGTTGGCCGGAAAAAGTCCGCACCATGCAGCGCAACTGGATCGGACGCAGCGAAGGCGCGCTGGTAGATTTCCGCCTCGATTACTCCGGTGGCGATGTCATCACGGTTTTCACCACACGCGTTGACACGATTTACGGTGCGACTTCGGTACAACTCGCTCCGGAACATCCCATTACAGAGGAGCTGGCTGCGCTCGATCCCGCCTTGCGGCTGAAGGTAACGCAACTCATTGCCGAGCAGAAGAAAGCCAAAGAGAGTGGCGACATTGGGGAAATTGAAAAGCACGGTGTCAACACGGGACACCTCGCCGTCAATCCATATAACGGCGAACGAGTGCCGGTATGGGTGGCGAACTACATTCTGATGGATTACGGTACCGGCGCCATCATGAGTGTTGCGGCGCACGACGAGCGAGATTTCGAATTCGCGAAGAAGTATGGAATTGAGATCAAACAGGTGATTGTGCCAGCAGATGAGGGCGGACCTGGAGGGCCGCCCCTAAACGAAAAAGAGCTTCCGTTTACGACCTTGGACGGCAAGCTGATCAACTCGGGCGAATTCACAGGGCTCACTTGCGAAGAAGCAATCAAGAAGATGTCTGCTTATGCCGAGCAGCACAACTTCGGCAAGGCGACAGTGACTTACCGTTTGAAAGATTGGGGCATTTCTCGCCAGCGTTATTGGGGAACGCCTATTCCGATGGTGTATTGCGAGAAAGACGGAATTGTTCCCGTGCCGGAGAAAGATCTGCCCATCATTCTCCCCGACAAGGTTGATATCACCTTGACCGGCGGCTCGCCGTTGCAGCGCGTGCCGGAATTTCTGAACACGAAGTGTCCGAAGTGTGGCGGGCCGGCACGGCGCGAGACCGACACCATGGACACATTCGTGGATTCGTCCTGGTATTTCTATCGCTACACTGACGCGCACAATGACAAAGCGCCATTTGATTCGAAGGTTGCGGACTACTGGTTCCCGATTGATCAGTACATCGGCGGCGTCGAGCATGCGATTCTCCACCTTATATATTCGCGCTTCTGGACCAAGTTCATGCGCGACATCGGGCTGATAAAAAATGATGAGCCGGTGGAGCGATTGTTCACGCAGGGGATGATCATCAAATCCGGGGCCAAGATGTCGAAGAGCCTGGGCAACGTGGTCTCACCAGACGAAATGGTGGAACGCTACGGCGGTGACAGCACACGCATGTACACATTGTTCGCGACATCCCCCGATCGCGAGCTCGACTGGCAAGACGAAGGAGTTGCCGGAATCTATCGGTTTCTCAGCAAAGTGTATCGGTTCGTATCGCGGAATTGCGCTTCCCGCCGCGAAGGGGAGAGGTTGCAAGCAACGTCTCTACAGAGTAATGGTTTGAAGCCCGAAGCCCGTGCCATTCAGCGAAAGCTACACCAAACAATTAAACGCGTGACGGACGATTTCCAGGGACGCTGGCACTTTAATACCAGCATTGCCGCGATCATGGAGTTGGTGAATGAGTTGTCCGCTACTGAAGACCATGTGGCGCGGACGCCCTCGTCCGCGATCCCCGTTCCTTTATTGGCAGATGTGCAACGCAACCTGGTGCTCCTGCTTGCACCCTTTGCTCCCTACCTCGCGCACGAGCTCTGGGAGATGCTGGGAGAAAAAAGCAACTTGCTGAAAGAACCTTGGCCGCAGTTCGATCCGGAGCTTGCGAAGGAAGACGAGATTGAGATTCCGGTACAGGTGAATGGCAAGCTGCGAGGGAAGGTTGTTATGCCCGCCGGGGCCCTGGAGAATGACGTCATCGCGAAGGCGCTCGCCGATGAAAAAGTTCAGAGTTATGTCACCGGAAAAGATATCGTGAAGAGGATATTTACCGGCAAGCTGGTGAGTATCGTTGTGCGATAAATCTAAGTTCATGTTCTCTAACCAACCTCAAATCTCCGCTCCGACGAACCCTCTCGTGCGAACTCTGCTTTCTAACGATGCATTTAGATATTCTTGCAGGCCACGTAGGGGCGGGTGCCCTCACCCGCCCGGTCGCGTACGCAGGGCCGTGGCGAGCAAGGCTCGCCTACCCGGACGAGGGCGTCCGGGCCTACGTGTGCAGTTTCAATTGTTGGCATTTGTTTTGTTGGTTTTTGTTCCGATTTTTGCTCAGTCCATATCCCGCGAGGATCATGACTGGCCGGTCTATGGCGGCGCTCTAGAAAACCAGCATTACTCGCCGTTAACTCAAATCAACAAGTCCAACGTGAAGCAGTTGCAGGTTGCGTGGACGTTCGACACTGCAGAAAGCGGCGGACTGCAGACAAGCCCAATCGAAATTGACGGCGTTCTTTTCGGGATCTCGCCTTCGCAAAAAATCTTTGCCGTAGATGCCGCCACCGGCACGCTGAAATGGAACTTCGACTCCGGCGTTCCGGGTACACAGCCCGACCGCGGCCTTGCTTTTTGGAGCAGCGCGGATAAGAAAGACCGGCGCATCATCGTCGGCGTTATGAATTTCGTCTACGAGCTCGATGCCGCCACTGGCCAGCCAATTGCGACCTTCGGCGATCACGGCCGCATTGATCTGCGCCAAAACTTGGGGCGCGATCCGGCAACTGCCTTCATCGCCCTTACCAGCCCTGCAGTTGTTTACAAAGACGAGTTCATCGTGGGCGGACGCCTTCCCGAAACTCTCCCTGCAGTTCCGGGGGACATTCGCGCTTACGATGTGCGAACGGGTGCCTTGCGTTGGAGCTTTCACACGATTCCTCATCCTAGGGAATTCGGGTACGAGACCTGGCCGAAGGACGCGTGGAAGAACAGCGGCGCTGCGAACAACTGGACGGGTATGTCGCTCGATCCGAAGACGGGGATTCTCTATGTACCAACCGGATCGGCTTCGTTTGACTTTTACGGCGAAGACCGCGTCGGAGACGATCTTTTTGCGAATTGCTTACTAGCGCTGGATGCTGAGACGGGCAAGCGCATTTGGCACTTTCAGGCGGTAAAACACGATCTGTGGGACCGCGATTTCCCCTCGCCGCCGACGCTGGTAACCGTGCGGCGCGAAGGGAAGGAGATCGCCGCTGTTGCCCAGACCAGCAAGCAGGGATTTGTTTATGTTTTTGACCGTGCGCAGGGTACGCCTCTGTTTCCCTTGCAGTCGCGGAAGTATCCCGCGAGCGATATCCCTGGAGAAGTCACGGCTGCCGAGCAGTCTCTCCCCACCAAACCAGCGCCTTTCGCCCGTCAACTTTTTACCGAAGACATGCTTACCACGCGTACACCCGAGGCGCATCAGTGGGCGGTTGAAGAGTTTCACAAAATGCGCAGCAACGGTCAGTTTGTGCCTTTTACCTTGGGGAAGGATACGGTGGTTTTCCCCGGTTTCGATGGCGGCGCGGAATGGGGTGGTTCTGCTTATGATCCGGATAGCGGCGTCCTGTACGTAAATGCGAATGACATTCCATGGACGGGCACGCTGGCCAAGAACACGGGAGACGAATCGAGCGGGCGGGGGATTTATCAAATCCAGTGCAGTGTCTGTCACGGCGACAACCGGACTGGATCGCCGCCAACTTTTCCGTCATTGATAGGTGTGGGGGACCGGCTCGGCAGGCCAGGAATTGCTGCTGTTATCCAGAAGGGCCGCGGGCGGATGAATGCCTTCCCCAACTTGGCTTGGGAAGAAATCAACGCCGTTATCGATTATCTGACCAGCGGCGAGAACAAAGAGCTGTCCCCTGGCAATCCGCTGCCTCCGGTTATGCCTTATCGTTTTGGCGGCTATCGCCGCCTCTTTGACCCCGAAGGTTATCCCGCAGTCGTGCCACCATGGGGAACGCTCAATGCGATCAATTTGAATACCGGCGAATACGCATGGAAGATCCCTCTGGGTGAGTATCCGGAACTGGCGGCGAAAGGCATAAAAAATACCGGCACCGACAACTACGGCGGCCCAATCGTCACAGCCGGCGGCTTGTTATTTATCGGCGCAACCAACTACGACCGCAAATTTCGCGCCTTCGACAAATCCACGGGAGAGTTATTGTGGGAAACGACGCTTCCGTTCTCCGGCAACGCTACGCCCGTTACCTACGAAGTGGGCGGCCGCCAGTTCATCGCAATCGCCGCTGGGGGCGGAAGAGACCCGAGGTCGAAGTCGGGTGGAGTCTATGTCGCCTTCGCTCTCCCTAAATGAAGGCGTGCTGATGACTTAGGTTGCCTCGTCATCTTCTAGATGGTTTTTACATGGCTCTGGCGCAACTCAGCTGTGCTGTCACTCATCAACTTGCAATACGGAATTTACATTCGCCGAGGTCAATTCGTACTCCCGGGATCCCGGAGGCATCTCTTCCACTATGAAAGGCGAGGCAAAAGAACGCTGGATGCGTCTGTGCGAGCAGGCGGCCCTTGAGCAAGATCCCGAAAAACTGATGCAGTTGGTCGTCGAGATCAACCGGCTGCTTGAGGAAAAAGAACAGCGACTGCTTCGGACGTCTCAACAGCAGGCTGAATCCTGAAGGTGGAGGCCCCGGGCAGAGTCGAACTGCCGACAAGCAGTTTAGGAAACTGCTGCTCTATCCATCTGAGCTACGGGGCCGGCACAACCTACTCTAGAATAGTTTAGCAAGAGCCCGACCTGGTCCCGACCTACTGGCCCCCGGTTGCCTGCATCCAAAGCTTCCATGTTTGTGCCACCGCGAGTCCGAATCAAGCCTATTACGGTGATTGCCGGCGTTATCGTCATGATCGCGGCACTGCTGTACTTCGCGTTGAACCGCAGTCATGAGGTGCGGCCGCAGACTCCCCCGATGCACCAGGAGCGCTAGATTCGCCCCAGACGTGCATTTGGGACATCCGGCCGGCCCCTTAAGGCCAAAAACAACAAGCCCAAAAACAAGCCCAAAAACAACTTGACGAAATGCAGCGAAAAGGGCAATATCTCTGGCACTCAGAGTTGCCGGACTTCCCCCCGCGACTCTCTGTTTCACGGATTTTTAGAAGTTGCGCTAGTAGCAACGCCCGCGTTGCAGGAGTACGCCGATGGGATCGCGTCCGGCCTATGTTTTGTGTCTCGCAGTAGTGTCATTTGTTGGCGTGGCCACGAGTCTTGGCCAGCAGGCCGCGCCGCAACCGCTGATTACCCAGCCGATCATTGAGAGCCAGTTGGTCACGCTGAAAGGGAATACTCACCCTCTGGCCCAGCCGAAGTTCGATATCGGTGCCGCGCCTCCGAATCTTTCCATGCAGCGCATGCTGCTGGTTCTTAATCGTGACCCGCAGCAGGATTTCGCGCTGCATAGGCTTCTAGACGATCAGCAGGACAAGGCCTCGCCTATTTATCACAAGTGGCTTACGCCGGATGAGTTCGGGACGCAATTTGGTCCGTCTGATCAGGATGTGCAACTGGTCACTGGATGGCTGCAGACCCACGGCTTTCAGGTAAACCGCGTCTCGCATGGACGCACCGTGATCGAGTTCTCAGGTGTGGAAGCCCAAGTCGAACAGGCATTTCATACTCAGATACACCAATATTCAGTGAACGGCCAACTGCATTGGGCCAACGCCAGCGATCCGCAGATACCGGCGGCATTGGCGCCGGCGGTAGCGGGAATACTGTCTCTGCACAATTTCCCGCGACATTCGATGACGCATCGGGTGGGAACCTACTCTCAGGCAACAAAACAACTCACGCGGACAAATCCGCAGTTCACGCTGGGCTTTGGCTGTTATCCAAACGGGACTTGCTATGCGGTAGGGCCGGCAGACTTCGGCGCCATTTACAACGCTCAAACACTTTGGAATTCGGGAATCGACGGGACGGGTCAGACGATCGCGATTGTTGGCGAGACCGATATTAATATCCAGGACGTCCGCGACTTCCGGAATACATTCGGGCTGCCTGCGAAAGACCCGAACATTATTTATGACGGGCCCAATCCCGGACTGATGCCGGATGAGAGCGAAGCAGACATTGACGTGCAATGGTCAGGTGCGAGCGCGCCAAACGCCACCATTGACTTCGTTGTCTCGGAATCAACCGAAACCACGTCCGGGGTGGATCTCTCTGCCTTGTACATAATTGACAACAATCTCGCGCCTGTTATGAGCGAGAGCTATGGCGAATGTGAATTGGCCCTGGGCACCAGCGGAAACCAGTTCTACAACTCGCTCTGGGCGCAGGCGGCTGCGCAAGGTATTACCGCGATCCTGTCGTCGGGAGATAGTGGTTCTGCGCTGTGCGATTTCCAAGGCGCACCGGCGCAGTTCGGACTTGCTGTCAGCGGCTTTGCTTCAACCCCCTTCAACGTGGCGATCGGCGGCACGGATTTCAATGATTTCCTGCATGAGACAACGTATTGGAACTCGACCAACACTTCTCCCACTCAGGAATCTGCAAAGGGCTACATACCCGAGACCACGTGGGACCTCTCCTGCACAAACAGCCTTTTCTTGGGCGCCTTTGGGTTCGGCAGCAACGCCGAAAACAACTGCAATGACCCGCAGGTCATTAACGCTGGGCTCCTCATTCTGGTCGGCGGCAGCGGCGGAGTGAGTAAGTGCACCGTCAATAACTCACAAAGTCCCAGTTCCTGTTCCGGCGGATACGCAAAGCCTTCATGGCAGGTTGCGCCCGGAGTGCCGGCGGATGGCAAGCGAGACTTGCCTGATGTCTCGCTATTCGCCAGCAACGGCGTGCTCAACAGCTTTTATATTTTCTGCGAAGCGGATTCTTTTGCGAATTGTAGTTTCGGAGAGTATGGCGCAGCAGGAGGGACTTCATTTGGCGCCCCAGCGTTTGCCGGAATCATGGCTCTGGTGAATCAGCAAATGCAAAACTTGCACCTACCGGCGCGCCAAGGCAATGCCAACTATGGTCTTTACAAGCTGGCAGCCCAGCAGAATGCGGCGTCCTGCAACTCAAGCACAGGTCCGGCATCGACTTGCGTATTTAACGACATCACAAATGGCACCATCGCTGTGCCTTGTGTTGCTGGTTCGAAGGATTGCGTGGTCAAGACCTCGGGACATCAATACGGCATTTTGAGTGGCTACAGCACTGGAACTGGATTTGACCTCGCGACGGGGTTGGGCTCGATCAACGTCAACAATCTGGTCAGTAAGTGGAGTTCGGTGATCTTTCGTTCGACGGTCACGTCGCTGGCACTGAGTCCAACCTCGAATATCACGCATGGACAGAATGTGACGGTTACGGCGAGCGTTGCTCCGGGAAGTGGAAGTACGACTCCAACCCCAAGTGGTGCCATTTCGTTACTGACGAGCACGGGTGCGAGCGCCGGGAATTTCACGCTCAACGCCGGTTCGGTTTCAAGCGCAACTAATCTGTTGCCGGGTGGCAACTACACGGTGACAGCGCACTACGCTGGCGACAGCACATATGGCGGCAGCGACTCTGCGCCTGTGAACATAACGATTGGAAAAGAAAACAGCAGCCCACAACTTGAGCTGGTGACATTTGGTTGGCAAGGAAACCTGATCAGCGCGAATGCGAGCACCGCAGTGTACGGTTCGCCGTATTTGTTGCACGTAGATGTTTTCAATAGCGCTGGCGGCGCTTGCCAGACCAATAACGTTCAGCAGTCGGGTTGCCCCACTGGAAATGTGGCTTTAACCGATAACGGTAGCACTCTTGATGCGGGCAGCTATCCGCTGAACAGTTTTGGATATACCGAAGATCAGGTTGTGCAATTCCCCGGTGGAAACAATTCCGTCAAAGCGCAATACGCAGGCGACAGCAGCTTCAATGCGAGCTCGGCGACGAAGCCGTATAACATTACCCCGGCGCCGACCACGATTAGCGCGTCGCCCACAACGTGCTGTTTGTACGTTGGAGGTCCGTACCAAAGCGGCGCTGTTATCCAATCACAAAGCCTGGGAGTGACTCCGACCGGCACATTTACATTTCTTGTTAATGGAAGCCCGTCTGTCGGCAACGGAGCTCTATATTGGATTCCTCCTTCAGGCTTCCCGCCGATAGTGACTTACGGTACGAACTTCTTCAGTTCAAATTCCCCTTTTCCAAATCCAGGAAACTACACGCTGAGTGCTACTTACAGCGGAGATGCCAACTATCAGCCTGCGACTTCCACTTCCGTTACTGTTCGAGTCAAGTATCCGACGCCGACAATTAATCTCCGGGCCTCGCCAAATCCCGTAAATTCTGGGTCCACCACGAATTTGGTGGCCACGGTATTGGGCTCCAGTACAACAATTGCACCGACCGGGACGATTTCGCTCGCGAGCGCAAACACTGGGAACCTTTCAGGAAGCATTTCGTATGCAACGATTACAGATCCGAACACCGGAAACTTGGATCTGCAAGGCACAATTACAATCACTCCGCAGTTTACAGATGGGTATTTTGCAAACTACAGCGGAGATAACAACTACCAATCGGCCGGAAGTCCCGCCGCGACGATCATTACAGTGAATGGGACAGATTTTGGATTTACGGCCCAACCCAGTTCCTACACAGTATCCCCTGGTGGCAGCGCTTTCTACTCACTATTCGTCGGATTTCAATCCGGCACCGCGCCAGTCGCCTTCGGTTCGACCGCCTGCTCTGGTCTTCCCAAAGAAACCACGTGCAGTGTTTCGCCTGATCCGGTTTCCTCTATCACGACCATTAACCTCGTCATCGCCACAACTGCTCCTCATTTTTCGTCTGCGGTAAAAGCTTCTGCTAAGAATTCGAAGTATCTGTGGCTCGGCTCGCTTATGCCACTCTCCGCCTTACTTTTGATCGGACACTCTCGGCGCCACAGATCGCGGCTGGCACGCTCTCTCGTCCCCTGCGGCTTGTTATTACTCGGTATCCGCTGCGGAGGTTCAGGAGGCGGAGGGGGCGGCGGCGGGGGAGGGGGCGGTGGCTTCTCGGATCCAGGAACTCCGCCCGGCAGCTACGCGATCACGGTCACTGCAACTAGCGGCTCTGGCGCTAACGCCATTACCCATACAGCCACGGTCACATTGGTGGTGCAGTAAAAAGAGAGGGGCGGGTTCGCCCGCCCGTTTTGTCAACTCAGCTATCTACTTTCCCGTGCTGCAGCTGTCTGCGACCTTCCTGACTGTGGTCACAGCTAGCGTCTTTGAGCCATTGGCGTTGGCACTGGCAGATGCGCTGCCTGTGGTTCCGCTGGCTTCAGCGGTATTGCCTGAAGCGTTCGAATCAGGCGTGTGTGACTCCGCCGAGCC
>Ga0209056_10000347_pt1 | contig 52084 bp, 46 predicted proteins | sample GraSoiAngelo_114_FD_185876 | JGI IMG/M metagenome (GOLD analysis project Ga0209056, IMG submission 185876) | Grasslands soil microbial communities from the Angelo Coastal Reserve, California, USA - 14_0903_13_40cm (SPAdes) (version 2) | ecosystem: Environmental > Terrestrial > Soil > Grasslands...
CGCGATGGGGGAGTCGTCGAATCCGATGACGGCGACGTCATCGGGCACGCGCCGACCCAGCACCTGCAGCGCCCACATCGCACCGGCCGCCATCGTGTCCGACGCGGCGAACACCCCGTCGATGTCGTCCTGCGTTGCAAGCAGGCGCGCCATCGCAAGCTCGCCGCTGTCGCGGTCAGACGCGCCCTGCTCGACCAGGTCCGATCGCAGCCCCGCGTTCCACAGCGCCTCGCGATATCCCTGCAACCTCTGCCCCGCCGCGGGACCATCCCGGGGTCCCGCGATGTGCGCGATTCGCCGCCTGCCCTGGGCGACCAGGTGCTGCGTTGCGCTCCGCCCACCTGCGTGATTGTTGACATCGACGTAGCTGGCCAGGAGTGCGGTGCGCGGGCTTCCGCCAAACACCATCGGTATCCCGCGCGCCTGCAGACGGGCAAGCAGCGACTCCGACTCGTGCAGGGCGAGGAGGAGCACCGCGTCGACGTGGCCTCCCGCGAGGTACTGGTCCAGGCGCTCGATGTCCGTCGCGGATTGAGGCGCGAACAACACCATCTGGAGTCCGTTGGCCGACAGCTCCTCGCCGATCGCTCCGAGGAGCCGTGCCAGCATCGGATCACCGAAGAGCTGTGACGAAGGCTCCGGGACCAAGACGCCGACTGACTCGCTCCGCCCGGCGGCGAGACTCCGCGCCGCGCGATCGGGCAAGTAGCCAAGTTCAGCCGCGGCTCGTTCCACCGCCTGGCGGGCGCTCTCGCTGACCTGGGGATGTCCGCCCAAAACCTTGGATGCGGTCGCCCGCGACACCCCTGCCGCCCGCGCCACCTCGCCCAGGCTGGTCGCCGACCGTGAAACCGCTTCCATCGTCCGGCGTAAGTAGACCGCGCGGGCGTCAGTTGGTCAATGGATCCGCGCAGAATCTAGAGCGTCATCCGGCCTCGCGTTCAAGCGGAGTCGACGGAGAGCGTGACCAGAGCGTGGTCCCGATACGCACGTTGTGGAAGACGTCCTCGCTGACGAGGAATCCCACAAAGATGAACAGCAGGCCTATGAACTCGCCCAGGAAGAACGACCAGGTCACGCCGAAGCGATCCAGACCGCTGGTCACGCCCGGAATGAACGCGCCGATCGCGATCAAGATGGTGGCCGGAACGCGCGAGTTCAGCTTGCCCGCGAAAAGGGCCGCAGCGGCCCGGGGCAGCGACACGATGAAGTTCACGACCACCGCCACGATGCCCAGTCGGGCGGGCACGGCGCGCTTCTTCGGCATGTAGACATAGGCGGAGTAGATCGCACCGAAGACCAGGCACAGCGCGCCGGCGATGTTGAAAGGTCCGGTCAGCACGCGCACATAACTGGGGAACGCGGACCCCACGGGCACATGCGTGCTCGGGTCGACGGCCCAGCCGGGAGACGTCAGGGTTGCCGTGAGCACCATCCCCGCGACCGCCACCGATCCGACGACGAGCACGCCCATCGCGATATGCGCGGCCAACGGCCTGCGTGTTGCTGTGGCCGCGATGATGGCGATCGCGCCAATCGTGGCGATCGCGAAGGTCACCGTTCCCGCCGTCGCCGCCCCCGGGTAGCGCGTGGAATGGCTGAACAGCAACGAGAGAAGGCCGCCGATAAAAACGGTCGCCCCGGCGAAGTACCCAAAGCGCGAGCGAGAGAGCAGATAGATCGTCCCCAAGCCCAGGTAGGCGGCCACGAAGAACGCGCCAATCAGATACCAGACGCGATACAGAGGCTCACTCCAGCCGATGGCGCTTCCGAGGAACTCCGTGCCGGCGCTGATGCCGTAGAACAAGAGCCCGATTCCCCAGACCAGCTGGAACGCGTGGCGCCGCTGCCACCACTGGTCGAGCACCATCGCGGCGAAGACAAAGCTCAGGACCGATGAGCCCAGCGGCAGCACGACGTTCAGCACGTTCATGAGAAAGCCTCCACCATCGCCACCCTCACCTCATTCAAAAACCATCCGACGTTTTCCTCCAGATCGGCACGCCCGACCTTCGCCGCGCCAAGCTCGGCCACGCTCGACCGCACGATGCCCTCGAAGAGGTGGAACGCCCGCATCGCGTCGCCAAGCGAGAGGCCGGCGTCGCGCGCCAGCTCCGCGTAGCGTGCCCCCAGCTGCTTGATCTCAGCGCTCCAGTCGCGCCCGCCGTCGCTCAGGAACGAGACCAGCAGCTGCACGAGCTGCATCCCCAGCTCGCGCTGTCGCACCTTCGCGACCTCATCGAATCGCGCGTACCACGACTCGGACGAAAGGCGCCCGCCGCTCGTCGCGATCCGGGTCTGCCCGACAGTCGCGTGCAGCAGCAGGGAGAGGTCCGGCTTGGCATGGGCTCCGAGATCGGCCACGTCCACCTCGCTGAATCGACGGTGCCCGCCGGGCGTGCGGAAAGTGCGGATCTGGCCCTTGTCTGCCCACTCCCTCAGGGTCGCCGGGTGGACGCTCAGACGCTTGGCGGCTTCATCGAGGCTCAGCCAGGTCGGCATCCGCATAGCTTATAAAATCTAGGTAAACAGGTGGGCCTGGCATAGATTTGCCGAGGTTTGGCGCTACGCGAAGAAGACGGTCTCGTCTTCGCCCTGGAGGCGAATGTCGAAGCGAAGGACTTCGCCCTCGCGCCTGGCCACCAGCGTGCGCCGGCGTGCCGCGGCGACCGCCGACAGCACCGCGTCCTCGGCGTCTGGGAAGTACATCCGGGTGTTCAGGTGGCGGAGCAGGCCGCGGGCGAACACCACGATGTCGAAAAACCCCTCGTCAGGCTTGGCGATGAGGAAGTGAAACGCACCCTCGCCGTCCGTCCGGCAGCGCGCGAACTGGCCGCCTTGCGAAGCTTCGACCAGGGCGTCGCCTACCGGCTCGCCGGCGCCGTCCAACAATTGTCCTTCCACCCGGATCGCGTCCGGCTCGGCCACGGCGTCGCCCTCAAACGGAAGCGCGAATCCGAAGAAGGGCCCGACGGTTTGCGATGGGGTGGGAGTCAAGGTTCCCTCGGGGTTGCGCTGCCGCCACGCAGCACGATGTCCCAGCGATAACCGAGCGCCCACTCCGGAACTGTCGTCTCGATATCGAATCGCGAGATCAGGAGCTCGCGACCGCGCGGATCGGGAATCGAGTTGAGGATGGGGTCGTGAGGAATCAGCGGGTCGCCGGGGAAATACATCTGTGTCACCAGACGACTCGCAAGGAAAGGGCCGAACACCGAGAAATGGACATGGGCCGGGCGCCACGCGTTGGTGTGGTTGCGCCATGGATACGCGCCGGGCTTGATCGTGGTGAAGCGGTAGCGACCCTCGGAGTCGGTCAGGCACCGCCCCGCGCCCGTGAAGTTGGGATCCAGCGGCGCGGGATGATCGTCCACCGGGTCGACATAGCGGCCCGCCGCGTTGGCCTGCCACACCTCGACGAGCGTGTTCGCCACGGCGCGGCCGTCCGAATCTGTCACGCGGCCAGTGAGGACGATCCGCTCGCCCAGAGGCTCGCCCTCGTGCTGACGCGTCAGGTCCGCGTCTTCCGGACGGACCGGAATCCTCCCGAACGCAGGTCCGGCGGCGCGATGAAACCATTCGTCCGGCAGCTTCACGTGCGAATGTTGCGGCGCTCTCAGGACCGTCGCGCGGTAGTCGGGAAAGAGGTATGGAGGCTCGAAGTGCTCGTCATTCACGATGCCATGCACGACCCTTGACGGCGATTATGAACTGGCGCAAACTCCGATCGTCGGTACACGGAGCAATTTGCGCGAGGCCGACATTTCTGCTTGCAGTGGGCCTGATCAGACAGGAGGAGTCAGGTGTCCGAGAAGAAGCACTCAGCCAGGGGCCTCACGCGCCGCGAAATGCTCAAGTCCACCGGACTCGTCCTGGGCGGTTTGGCAGTGCCGGGTGTCCTCGAGTCCTGCCTCACCTCGACCAGCTCGACGCCCTCGGGCACCATCAAGATCGGTTTCATCAGCCCGGTCACTGGACCGGCGTCGGGTTTCGGCGAGCCCGACGGTTACGCCCTCAAGCTGGCTCGTGACGCGTTCCAGAAAGGCCTTTCCATCGGGGGCACCAACTACTCGGTGGAGATTGTCAATCGCGATGGCCAGTCGACCCCGTCGGTCGGCGCCCAGATGGCCAACGATCTCATCCAGACCCAGAAGGTCGACCTCATGCTCGCGACCTCTACACCGGAAACCGTGAACCCTGTGTCTGACGCGTGCGAGGCGGCCAACGTGCCTTGCATCTCGACCGTGGTCCCATGGGAGGCCTGGTATCTCGGCCGCGGGGCCAAGCCCGGCCAGCCTTCACCTTTCAAGTGGACGTTCCACTACTGCTTTGGCGTGGAGCAGTTCTTCCTCGCCTACACCCATCTGTGGCCGCAGGTCACGACCAACAAGAAGGTCGGCGTGATGTGGCCCAACGACGCCGACGGCAACGCGATCCGGGGAGCCCTCGGGCCGCTCCTGAAGGGCGCGGGCTACACCATCGTCGACCCCGGGCCGTATGAGGACGGCACCAACGACTACACGGCGCAGATCCAGAAGTTCATCCAGCAGGATTGCCAGATCTTCAACACGTTCCCCATCCCGCCCGACTTCGCCACCTTCTGGCGGCAGGCCGCGCAGCAGGGGTACACGAAACACGTGAAGATCGGACAGATCGCAAAAACGGGGCTGTTTCCGTCGCAGGTCACCGCGCTGGGGTCGATTGGCAACGGACTCGCGTCGGGCGTGTACTGGGCCCCGACCTGGCCCTACAAGTCATCGCTCACCGGAATGACGAGCAAGCAGATCGGCGACGGCTACGAGTCGGCGAGCGGCAAGCAGTGGAACCAGCAGCTGGGCGCGAGCCTCTCGCTGTTCGACGTCGCAGCGGCGGTGCTCTCCGCGAGCGGCGCGCCGAAGGACAAGACGAAGGTCCGCGACGCGATGAAGACGCTCAAGGTGGAGACACCGGTCGGCAACCTCGACTGGTCGAAGCCCGCCTCGCTTGCGGGTGCAGCCGTGCCGAACGTCGTGTCGACGCCGATCATCGGAGGCCAGTGGAAGTCCGGCGCGTCGAAGTGGCCGATCGACTTCGTGATCTGCGAAAACGCAGCCGACGCCAACGTGCCTGTCGCGTCGCAGCTCAAGCCTTACTCCGCGGGTTAGCAATGGAGGCGGCGGTCCTCGCCGCGGTCGGCGTCCGGAAGCGGTTTGGCGCCCTGACGGTGCTCGATGGTGTCCACCTTGCTTTGCACAAAGGCGAGGTCGTCGGCATCGTCGGGCCCAATGGCGCGGGCAAGACGACGCTGCTGAGCGTACTTTCCGGCGCCCTGCTGGCTGACGCGGGCAGCGTGGTCTATGACGGCCGCGACGTCACCTCCAAGGGCGCCGCCGAGCGGTGCAAGCTGGGCATCGCCCGCACCCACCAGGTGCCGCGCCCATTTGTCGGTATGACCGTGTTCGAGAACGTGCTCGTCGGGGCGACGGCCGGTGGGAAACGCCGCGGCACCGATGCGTACAACCTCTGTCTCCAGGTGCTCGACCAATGCGCCCTCGGGCATGTCGCGAACCGTCGCGCCGAAGGCCTCGGCCTGCTTCAGCGCAAACGCCTCGAGCTCGCCCGCGCCCTCGCCGTCGAGCCCGCCGTCCTGCTGCTCGACGAGATCGGTGGTGGGTTGACAGATGCCGAGTCGGCCGAGCTGGTGGAAACAGTCGCCGGTCTGCGCGACCGAGGTATCGCGGTGCTGTGGATCGAGCACATCGTCCACGTGCTGCTGCAGGTCGTGAACCGACTCGTGTGCATGGACGCCGGCCGCATCATCGCCGAAGGGGAACCTCAGGCGGTCGTCTCGCAGGCTGCGGTCATCGACGCATACCTGGGTGGCGGCAAGCGGTGACCCTGCTCCAGGTCGAGGCGCTCGACTGCCGCTACGGGCTGCTGCAGGCCGTGCGGGGCGTCTCGTTCGACATCGCGCAGGGGGAGACGCTTGCGCTGATCGGCGCCAACGGCGCGGGCAAGACGACGCTGCTCCGAGCGATCGCCGGGGCGCACAGGCCGGCAACGGGACGAGTTTGGTTTGCCGGTGCCGATATCACGCACGTGCCCGCGCACCGTCGAGTCGAGCTCGGCATCGCGCTGGTGTCGGAGGGTCGGCGGCTGTTTCCAAGCCTGACAGTCGAGGAGAACCTTCGGGTGGCGTCCGCACGTCGCCGCGGCCGCTGGAACGTGGACACCGTGCTGGACGTGTTTCCGCTGCTCAAGCCTCGGCGGCACATGCCTGCGGCCACGCTGTCCGGTGGTGAGCAGCAGGCCGTCGCCATCGGCCGCGCGTTGATGAGCAACCCGCGCCTGCTCCTTCTCGACGAGGTCTCCCTAGGCCTTGCTCCCGTCGTAGTTGATGCGGTGTATCGCTCGTTGGGCGACGTGATCGGCGAGGGCGCGACCGTGCTGCTGGTCGAGCAAGACCTGACGCGCGCGCTGCAGGTGGCAGGACGCGTGGTCTGCATGCTCGAGGGACGCGTGGTGCTCCAGGGCGAAGCGGCCTCGCTCGACCGGGATCGCGTTGTCAGCGCCTACTTCGGATTGCGGCGACCCGCGTGACCGTCACCAACGCCGTTCTGCAGGGTGTTTTCCTCGGCGCGTTCTACGCGGTGCTGGCGTGCGGCCTCTCGATCATGTTCGGCGTCATGCGGATCATCAACCTCGCGCATGGCGATGTCGCCGTCCTCGGCGCGTACATCGTCTATGTCATCGTCGAACGCACAGGCGTCCCGGCGTTTGTCGCCTTCGCCGTCGCGCTGCCGGTGATGGTGCTGCTCGGCTACGTCCTCCAGCTGACTGTGCTCGAGCGGAGCCTGAAGTCGGGGATCCTGACGCCGCTGCTCGCCACGTTTGGGCTGTCGATCGTGATCCAGAACCTGTTGCAGCTCGTCTTCTCGCCGGACGTGCGCTCACTCGGAGGCAGCGCGGGATCGGTCACGACCGCGAGCTGGCAGGTAACGAGTGGCCTGTCCGTTTCCGCCCTAGGCCTGCTCGTGCTGGTCGTTGCGGTCTTGCTGTTCGCTGCTCTGCAGCTGTTCCTGTCCAAGACTCGCGCCGGCTGGATCATGCGCGCCACGGCTGAGGATGCCGACGCCGCCGAGCTCGCGGGGATAGACAGCCGGAGCGTCTATGCGCGCGCCACCGCGATTGCAGTGGGGATTGCCGCGCTCGGCGGCTTGTTCCTAGGCATCCGTTCGGTGTTCGACCCAGTCAGCGGGCCTACGCAGCTGATCTTCGCCTTCGAAACGGTGGTGATCGGCGGCATGGGATCGCTGTGGGGGACGCTGCTCGGCGGCATCGCGCTGGGCGTGGCCCAGACCGTCGGCGCGCAGATCCATCCGCAGTTTGCGGTGATGGCCGGCCATCTGCTCTTTCTGGCGGTATTGATCGTCCGCTTCGGCGGTGGGCGCCTGGTGCTGAGGACGGCGTGAGAGTCCAGCGCTGGACCCGCACCTCCAAGCTGTTCACGGCAGGGACCCTCGTGGCCGCGCTCGTGCTCGCGGGGGTGCCGTTGGTTTTCGAGTCCGACGTGGTGCAGAAGCTCACGACGCTTTTGATCCTCGTTTTGCTCGCGGTCATGTGGAACGCCCTCGCCGGCTACGGCGGTCTGCTGTCGGTTGGCCAGCAGGCGTTCATCGGGATCGGCGCGTATGGCACGGTCTTCTTTGCGGCTCAGGGCGTCTCGCCTTACGTCGCGATGCTGCTCGCCACCCTGCTCGCGGGTGCGATCTCGGTCCCCATCTCACTTTTCGCATTGCGCCTTCGCGCCGCCCAGTTCGCGATCGGCATGTGGGTGATCGCCGAGGTCATCTCCATCCTCGTGCGCCTCGACCAGAACCTCGGTGCCGGCACCGGCATCTCTCTGAACCAGCTCAACCAGTACGAACCGAACTTTCGCCAGGCGTACACCTTCTGGCTCGCGCTCGCCTTCACGGTGATCTTTCTTGCCGCGCTCTTCTTCCTGCTCCGCTCCCCCCTCGGCGCCTCGCTTCAGGCGATCCGCGACGATGAAGACGCGGCGCGATCGCTCGGCGTGCGCGTCGCGGCTCGCAAGCGGCTGCTGTTCGTGCTCGCGGGGTTCGGCTGCGGCGCGGCGGGCGTCCTGGTGGTCGCCAACACGCTTTTCATCGAGCCCAGCTCGGTCTTCAGCGTGCAGTGGTCCGCGTACATGATCTTCATGGTCCTGGTCGGAGGTCTGGGTACGTTCGAAGGACCGATCCTGGGCGCGATCCTCTTGTTCGCGATCCAGACCACTTTCACCCAGGGCGGTCCCTGGTACCTGGTCGGGCTTGGCGCCACCGCGGCGCTCTTCGCCCTGGCTCTGCCGCGCGGCCTATGGGGCACGGTCGAGGAGCGCCTGGGACTGCGCCTTCTGCCTGTCGGTTACCGGGTGGTGGAGGCGAGGCGTGACGAAACCGCCGCCTGACGGGCAGCAGCCCGAAGACCTGATGACCCATCCCGGTCACCTCCTGCGCCGCGCCGTGCAGGCGATGAATCTCCTGTGGGACGAAGAGGTCTCGCACACCATCACCTCCCCGCAGTTCGCGGCCCTCAACGCGCTGTACGGCGAGCCGAACCTCGACCAGCGCACCCTCGGCCTGCGCATCTCGCTGGATCGCTCGACGATGGCCGAGGTCGTCGCTCGGCTCAGCGCGCGCGGCCTGATCCGCACGGAGCGCGACACCCGCGACGGCCGGCGCAAGACGATCACGCTCACGAGCAAAGGGCTGCATGCGGTGCAGCAGCTGATCCCCCGCACGCACGCCATGACCGCGCGTTTGGTTGGTCCGCTGGACGCCCGGCAACGCGACGAGCTGTTGCGTTTGCTGACCGAGGTCGTGCGGGCTAATGAACGCCGCTAGGCCGCACCCTTCAACGCGGTCGCTACATCTTCGGAGCTGGCAATCCACCCAAAGAACGTCTTGACGTTGTAGAGCGTCGCCGCCTGGATCTCCGCCGGTCCCGCCGCCATCGTCGCGTCAGCGACCATGACCGGCCAGTACTCGAGAAAGTACGCGTCGCGCAGCGTCGACTCGACGCACACGTTCGACGCGATCCCCACCATCAGAAGGTTCCGCACGCCCCGACCGCGGAGCACCGAATCGAGGTCGGTCCCGTGGAACCCGCTGTACCTCGACTTCACGATCACCACGTCGCCCGGCTCCGGCGCCAGCTCGTCGACGATCGCAAAGTCCCACGTCCCGAAAGTCAGCAGCTTGCCCCGCAGCTCCGGGCGCTCCCGCATCAGGCACAGCGCCAGCTCCTTCTGCGGATTCGGCGAATCCACCCCGCCGGCGGTTGACAGGTCCGGGGGATATCCGATCGTCAGGTAGAAAACCGGTACGTGCGCGACCCGTGCCGCCTCGCACACAAATGACGCGTTGGCGATCGCGTCGCGGGCAGGCCGCACGTCGATCCCCGCCAGGTCCAGCATCCCGCCCGGGCTCGCGAAGGCGTTCTGCATGTCGACCACGATCAGCGCCGTCCGGTCGAGGTCGAGGGAGATCGGGGCCGGCTCCGCCGGCAGCTCGACCGTCCTCATTCCCCGAGGTGGACGATGCGGCGCGACTTGAGCTCCGAGCGCGGCAGTGTGCCGGCCGGAACCACCCGGCAATCCAGGCGCACGCCGAGCGCCTGGCGAAGGTCGGCCTCGAGACGTTCGGCCGAGAAGGAGGCGGCCGACGTCTCCACGAGCAACGCCACCTCGTCCATGCGCCGCTCGCGGCGGTGCTCGATGACGAACTCGGCCACCCCGGGGTGGCGCCGGACGATGTCCTCGACCTGCGACGGATAGAGGTTCACACCGCGCACCGTAAACATATCGTCGACCCGACCCTGGATTCCGCCGACGATCTTCATGAAGGGGCTGCCGCACGGACACGGCTCGCGCGAAACGATCACGCGATCGCCGGTCCGATAGCGGATTAGAGGCATGCCCCAACGACCCAGGTTCGTGGCCACCAGCTCGCCGTCGTCGGTCACCTCGAAGATGAACTCGGACTCGATCAAATGGACTCCATCGCGCGCGGAGCAGCTGAACCCCGTCGGTCCCAGCTCCGTCATCCCTGTGTGGTCGAAAGAAGAGGCAGACCACGCCGCCTCGATCGCGTCCCTGGTCGCCGGAATCGAGGCGCCCGCCTCGCCTGCGTGAATCGTGACCCGCACCGATGACTCGGCCAGGTCGACGCCCATCCCGCGAGCCACGTCCGCCAGGCGCAGCGCGTACGTCGGCGTTGACAGCAGCACGGTGGCTCCGAGGTCCAGGATGCTCCGCACCCGCTGCTCGCTCGTCATCGCGCCGCCTGAAATGCATAGGGCGCCAAGCCTTTCCGCTCCACCGAACGCCGACCAGAAACCGATGAAAGGGCCAAACGAGAACGCGAGGAACACGCGGTCGGCGGGCGTGACTGACGCGGCGCGATAGACGTGCTCTGCCCAGATGCGCAGCCACCACTCCCAGGACTCCGCCGTGTCGAGCCAGCGCAGTGGAAGCTCCCCGCTCGAGCCTGACGTCTGGTGCAAACGCACGTAGCGATCCACGGAGTAGGTGAGATTCGTGCCAAACGGTGGGTGGGACGCTTGGTCGGCGAGAAGCTCTGATTTCGAGGTCAACGGCAGGCGCTTGAAATCGTCCCAACCATCCACGCTGTCAAGGCGATCCCGCCAGAACTGATTTCCCGTGAGAACGGCGGTCAGGCCCGCGCGTAGCTTCTTCAGCTGCTGGTCGCGAATCTCGTCCGTGCTAATCGCGGACTGCTCGGTCGCCGATCTCAAGGGCGGAGTCGAGGATCTCGAAGCCCTCGTCGAGCTGCTCCTCGGTGATGCAGAGCGGCGGATTGGTCATTATCGTGTTCCAGCGCACAAATGTGTGCATGCCGCCCTCGAGAAGAGCGGACGTCACCGCCTTCATCTCTGGCGACGTTCCATTGAACGGCGCGAGGGGCTCCAGTGTCTGGCGGTCGCGCACCAGCTCGAGACATCCGAACAGCCCGATCGATCGCGTCGCGCCCACGCATGGATGGCGCTCGCGTAGCTTCCTGTGATGTCGCGCGAGCACCTCGCCCATCCGACGCGAGTTGCCGACCATATCGTCTTCTTCGTAGGCCTGGATCGCACCGAGCGCCGCCGCGCAAGCCAGCGGATGGCTGTTGTACGTGAGGCCACCGTAGAAGGCATGGTCATCGAAGTAGGCCGCGACGTGCGGCCGCATGCCCACCGCGCCCAGCGGCACGTAGCTGGATGTGAGGCCCTTGGCGAGGGTGATCAGGTCCGGCAAGACGCCCCAGTGCTCGACGGCGAACCACCGTCCGGTGCGGCCGAACCCGGTCATCACCTCGTCGCAGATCATCAGGATTCCGTAGCGGTCGCACAGGGCGCGTACTCCCTGGAGATATCCGTCGGGTGGGACGAGGATCCCGTTCGTGCCGGAAATCGGTTCCAGCAAGAAAGCGGCGATCGTCGACGGCCCCTCGAGCTGGATCGTTTCCTCGAGGTCGGCCAGCGACTCCTCGACCGTGTCCCATCCGCGCTGGATGCCGTGATATGGGTCCAGCACGTGGACGACGCCGCCGACGGGTCCCTCATTCGGCCATCGCCGCGGGTCCCCGGTAGCTTGCATGGCCGAACCCGTCGAGCCGTGATAGGAGCGGTAGCGAGCGAGGATCTTCGGCCGCCCGGTGACCGCGCGCGCCATCTTGATCGCGTTCTCGTTGGCGTCGGCGCCCGCCAGCGTGAAGAAGACCTTGTCGATGTCGCCAGGCAGCAGCGAGGCGAGCTTGGCACCCAGCCGCGCCCGCGCCTCATGGGCCATGAACGGGCTGATGTACGGCAGCTGCTCGGCCTGGCGCTGGATCGCCTCGATGATGCGGCGGTCGCCGTGACCGGCGTTGACGCACATCAGCTGGCTGTTGAAGTCCATGAACCGGCGACCGTCGGCGGTGTGAAAGTAGATTCCCTTCGCGCTCACCACTGGGAGCGGCTTGAGGTCGGTCTGCGCCCCCCAGTCGTACAGCGTGTGCCGGACGCAGAGCTCGGCGATCTCCTCCGCGCTGAGCGCCTTGACGGCCTCGGTCACCACGTTCGAATCGTACTCGGACGCTTGTTTGACACGGCAGGCTGACGGTGTTATTACGAGCGCGATCTAGGCCGCTGTTTTTGCTGGGAGGGAATGCATGCTACCCGCCGCTTTTGACTATCGCGCTCCCGCGAGCCTGACTGAGGCGCTTGCGATCCTGAAGCAGCACGGCGACGAAGCGAAGGTCATGGCCGGTGGACAGAGCCTGATCCCGCTGCTCAAGCTGCGCTTCTCTCGACCCGAGCTGGTCGTGGACATCGCCCGCATCCCCGACCTGAACACGATCAAGCGCGAAGACGCGGACGGCCATTTCGCCATCGGCGCCCTCGCGCGCCACGTGGACATCGAGAACAGCAAGGAGCTGGCCATCGCCGCGCCGATGCTCGCCGAGGCGGCGCACTGGATCGCCGATCCGCTGGTCCGCAACCGGGGCACGCTGGTCGGGTCGATCTGCCACGCCGACCCCGCCGGCGACTGGGGGTCGGTCGTCCTGGCTTTCGGTGCCGACATCGTGGCCACTTCGCAGTCCGGGCAGCGCGTCATCCACGCCCAGGACTTCTTTCAGGGTCCGTTCACGACGGCTCTCAACCCGGACGAAATCGTGACCGAGGTCCGGATCCCGGTCGCGAAGGGCCATGCCGGAGGCGCTTACCTGAAGCTCGAGCGGAGGGTCGGCGACTTCGCCACCGTGGCGGTCGCTGTGCAGGTCGAGCTCGACGGCGGCAAGATCGCGAAGGCCGGTATCGGCCTGACCGCTGTCGGCGACCGCAATATCAAAGCCGCGGACGCGGAGCTGTACCTGCATGGCAAGGAGCCCACTGACGCGGTCATTGCCGAGGCGGCGCGCCTGGCGGCGGAGACCGCTGAGCCCAAGGACGATGCGCGCGGAAGCGCCGCATATAAGAAGGACGTGGTTCGGGTGTTCGTCCAGCGTGGCCTGAAAACCGCGGTCGGTCGAGCCAGGGAGGCAAGGTGATGAAGGTCACGATCAAGGTCAATGGCGTCGAGCGCACCGGCGACATCGAGCCGCGCGTCCTCCTGGTCGACTTCCTGCGGTCAAACCTGCGCCTGACCGGCACCCACAACGGATGCGATACGTCGAGCTGCGGCGTCTGCACGGTGCTGGTCGACGGTGAGCCGGTGAAGTCGTGCACCGCGCTTGCGGTGCAGCTCGAGGGACGGAGCATCACCACGGTCGAGGGGCTCGCGCAGGGCGCAACCCTGTCCGCGGTCCAGGCCGGATTTCACGAGGAGCACGGTCTGCAGTGCGGCTTCTGCACCCCGGGAATGATGCTCACGGGCACCGCACTGCTCGAGCGCAACCCGAACCCGACTGAAGACGAGATCCGCTGGGCCATCAGCGGCAACATCTGCCGCTGCACGGGCTACATGAACATCGTCAAGGCGATCCAGCACGCGGCGAAGGTGCGCGCGGAGGCCGCGGCGGCGAAACCGGGCGTGCCGGCCACGGTCGGCGCCGGAGGGGGCGAATAGATGGCGACCGAAGTCCACATGCACGGCCGCATCGGCGAGTCGATCAAGCGCAAGGAAGACGGGCGCTTCCTGAGAGGCAAGGGCAACTACCTCGACGACATCGAATTGCCGGCGATGCTCCACATGGTCATCCTGCGCAGCCCGCATGCGCACGCGCGCATAAACTCCGTGGACACCGCGGCGGCGAGCGCGATGCCCGGCGTGATCGCGGTGGTAACTGGCGAGCTGATGGCGCAGCACAAGCTCGCCTGGATGCCCACCCTGAGCTACGACACGCAGGCCGTTCTGGCGACAGACAAGGTCCGTTTCCAGGGCCAGGAGGTGGCCGCGGTCGTGGCCGAGACCAAGGCCCAGGCGGAGGACGCGCGCGACGCGATCATCGTCGACTACGACGTCCTGCCCGCGGTGATCAGCCCGCAGCAGGCCCAGGAGGCCGACGCGGTCGTGATTCGCGACGACAAGGAGAACCAGAAGGACAACCACATCTACCACTGGGAGGCCGGCGACCAGGCCACCACGCAGGCCGCTTTCGCGAAGGCCGACAGGGTCGTCAGGCTGCACACGTTCTATCCGCGCTGCCATCCCGCTCCTCTCGAGACGTGCGGCTGCATCGCCGACGTCAACGGCGCGACGGGCAAAGCCACCATCTACATGACGAGCCAGGCGCCGCACGCCATTCGCACCGTCTTCGCCCTGGTGACCGGGCTGCCCGAGCAGAACATCCGGGTCATCTCACCCGACATCGGTGGCGGTTTCGGCAACAAGGTGCCCGTCTACCCGGGCTACGTGGTCGCGACGGCGGCGAGCCTGCTCATCGGCCGTCCCGTGAAGTGGGTCGAGGACCGGAACGAGAACCTCATCTCGACCGGCTTCGCCCGCGACTTTCACATGACGGGTGACCTCGCGCTGGACGAGAACGGCAAGATGCTCGCCCTGCGCGTCCACCTGGACTCCGACAACGGAGCCTTTTTCGCCGACGCGCAGCCGACCAAGTTCAAGGCCGGCCTGTTCCACATCGTCACCGGCTCCTACGACATCCCGACCGCGCATGTGACCGCGGACGGCTACTACACGAACAAGGCTCCCGGAGGCGTCGCCTACCGGTGCTCGTTCCGGGTGACCGAGGCGAGCTACTTGATCGAGCGCCTCGTCACCAACGCCGCGATCGAGCTTGGCATGGACCAGGCCGAGTTCAGGATGAAGAACTTCATCCGGCCTGAGCAGTTTCCGTACCACTCCGCCACCGGCTGGGAGTACGACAGTGGCGACTACCCCAGGGCGATGAATGTCGCGCTCGAGCAGCTCGGCTACGACGAGATGCGCAAGGACGTCGAGGCGCGTCGCAAGAAGGGCGAGGTCACTGGCATCGGCATTGCGAGCTTCACCGAGGTGGTGGGCGCCGGCCACGGCGCGGAGTACGACATCCTCGGCCTCCGCATGTTCGACAGCGCGGAGCTGCGCGTCCACCCGACCGGCAAGGCGATGCTTCGGATGGGGACCAAGTCGCAGGGCCAAGGCCACGAGACGACCTTCGCCCAGATCGTGACCGAGGAGCTGGGCATCCCCGCGGCCGACGTCGCGGTGGAGGAAGGCGACACCGACACTGCGCCCTACGGCCTGGGTACGTACGCGTCGCGCAGCACGGCGGTAGCGGGCGCGGCCACGGCGATGGTCGCCCGCAAGCTGCGCGACAAGGCGCGGAAGATCGCTTCTCACCTGCTCGAGGCTGCCGAGGAGGACCTCGAGTGGGAGAACGGCAGGTTCTACGTCAAGGGTTCCACAGACCGGGCGAAGACGATCCAGGAGGTCGCGTTTGCCGCCTACTCGAACATTCCCGAGGGCATGGAGGCGGGGCTCGAAGGCGTTCACTACTACGACCCGCCGAACATGACGTTTCCGTTCGGCACGTACGCGGTCGTGGTCGACATCGACAAAGGCACCGGCCAGGTCAAGGTCCGTCGCGTGGTCGCGGTCGACGACTGCGGCGTGCGGATCAACCCGATGATCGTCGAGGGCCAGATCCACGGAGGACTGGCCGAAGGCTACGGCATCGCGTTCATGGAGCTGATCACCTTCGACGCGGAGGGCAACTGCATCGGCTCCAACTTCATGGACTACCTGCTGCCGACGGCGTGGGAGACGCCCCGTTTCGAGCTCGGTGAGACCAACACGCCGTCGCCGCATCACCCGCTGGGCGCCAAAGGTGTCGGCGAGTCGCCGACGGTCGGTTCGCCGGCGGCGTACGTGAACGCTGTCATCGACGCGCTCTCGCCGTATGGGGTGACCAACATCGACATGCCTGTCACGTCGGACAAGGTCTGGGCCGCATTGAGAGCGGGAGGAGTCACCGAATAGCCGACGACGTATTCGATCTGCTGAAGGAGTACGAGGCCGCGGGCACCGCGTGCGCGCTTGCTACGGTCGTGCGCTGCGAGGCGCCGACCTCCGCGCATCCCGGCGACAAGGCCGTGATCACCGCCGACGGCCGCCTGCGAGGGTGGATCGGCGGCAGCTGCTCGGAGCCCGTCGTGCGCCGCGAGGCCCTGCGGACGCTGGCCGAAGGCTCTCCGCAGCTGATCCACATCGTGGGAGGCGACGAGGTGAAACAGACGCGCAAGCGTGGAGAGCTGATGATTGCCACCACGTGCCCCAGTGGCGGCTCGCTCGATATCTTCATTGAGCCGCGATTGCCCAAGCCCCTGCTCGTGGTTTTCGGAGACAGCCCGGCTGCGAGCACGCTCGTCAAACTCGCCGAGCTCACCGGATTTCGGTCGCGCGCCGTGAGCCAGGCCGACCTGGCGACACTCGAGATCTCGACGGGCGACGCACACGCGGTGGTGGCGACGATGGGCCACTTCGACGAAGACGCCCTCGAGGCGGCGCTCGCCTACCCGAACGTCGATGTGAGTCTCATCGCCAGCACCCGGCGCGCAGCGGCGGTCAGGGAGGAATTGCTGCGGCGCGGCCTGGACGAGCACACTCTCGCGAGGGTGCGCACCCCCGCGGGCAAGGTGCGGGGTGGAACGCAGGAGGAGATCGCGCTGCTCGTCCTCGCCGAGGTGGTCGCGGCGCGCCGCAAGCGCGGCACGAAGCCTGCCGGTGTCGAGATCTCGCCCGTCACGTTCGTCACCGATCCCGTTTGCGGCATGACGGTCGATCCGCTCACGAGCACCTACAAGGTTGTTGCAGGGGTCACAACGTACTGGTTTTGCTCGGCGGGCTGCCTCGCCGAGTTCGAAAAGCAACCAGAGCGCTATTTGCACCGGGTAGAGGCTTAACCTCCCCGACTCTCAGATGGCTCCCGAACCAAGTCTGGTTCGCTAACCCCCCGTCTCGGCCCCGCCTAGAACATCTCCGGCGCGCAAACGCTCGAGGTTCTGCATCCTCGCCTCGGCGCGCGCACCGAGCTTGCCCAGCACCGCCGCGACGATCGCCTCCACGACGGCGATCGCCCCGACCAGCGAGTCGAACGGTCCGACCGTCTCGACGCTCGTGACCAGCACCTGACGCGCGAACGCCGACGCTGGCGACAGCCACTGGTCAGTGAACAGGACCACGTCGCAACCTCGCGCCGCGGCGACGCGAGCGCAGTCGATGGTGTCCGGCTGATACCGCCGGTAATCGAAGACGACCAGGAGGTCCGTCCTCCGCATATCGATCAGCTGCTGCGCGGGCGCGCTGCGCTCTGCGTCCACGAGCCCGATCCCGGGGCGCAGCAGGTGAAGCTGCGCCGCGAGGTAGCGAGCGAGAGGAGCGCTGACGCGGCCGCCGAGGACCAAAACGCGGCGGCGGACGTCGGCCAGGAGCTCGACCGTTTCGACGACGTCGCGGTCGGAGAGCAGCTCGATGGTCGCCTTCAGGTTGTGGGTCGCCACGTCGAGTGCTGTCTTCACGGCCGACTCCCGCTTCGGCTCTTCGCGATAGCGCTCGAGTGGCGAGCTGAGCCGCGCCTGGACCTCGTCACGGAGGTTTTCCTGGAACTCGGGATAGCCGCGGAAACCGAGCTTCGCGATGAAACGTGTCACCGTCGGCGGGCTCACGCCGGCCCGCTCGGCAAACCGGGCGACGCTCTCCAGACCCGCGATCGGATACGACGCAAGCAGCGCTCGAGCCAGGCGCCGCTCGGCGGGGCTCAGGGAGTCCAGGCGCTGGCGGACCAGCTCCCCAACTCGGTGGTCAGTAACAGACATTACATTTCATCCCAAACGAGGCTATTTCGGTACGTTCTTGACAAATCCACTGTGTTCGCCCGTAATCTTGTCAGTAAAGCCATGTCCCGTGAAGAGCGGCCCCGTATCGGAATCACCACCAGTCCGCGTCGCGGCGCCGAGTACTACGTGCCGTACAAGCGGGCGGTCGAGGCGGTGGGCGCGGAGCCTGTCGACCTGCCGCCTGGGACCACGTCGCTCCCCAACGTCGATGGCCTTCTGCTGCCGGGTGGTTGGGACGTGGACCCCGCCCTCTACGGAGAGAAGCCTGACCCCAAGGTCGGGCCGATCGACCGCGAGCTCGACGACACCGAGCTCCGCCTTTTCGCGCAAGCCCGCGACCAGAACCTGCCCGTGATGGGGATCTGCCGCGGCCAGCAGGTGATCAACGTTGCGATGGGCGGATCGCTTCAGCAGCACCTCGATGGGCACGAGGTCAGACAGTTCGGCAGAAACCACCTCGCCCACGCCATCGAAGTCGATCCCCGCTCCGAGCTGGGGCGCGCGGCGGGCGACAAGAAGATCCGTGTCAACAGCCTCCACCACCAGGCGATCGACAAGCTCGCGCCAGGCCTCGTCCAGACTGCGAGCGGGGACGACGGCACGGTGGAGGCGATCGAGACGGCGGACGGACTCATCGTCGCGGTCCAATGCCACCCCGAAGAGCTCGCCGCCGACCTCCCTTGGGCGCACAAGCTATTCGAGCGGTTCGTGGAAAGAGCACGCCGCCACTAGACGGCGCGTTCGCTCAGCGGTCGTCGCCGAAATCGTTGATCAAGAACTCGATCACGCTCCGCATCGTCACGATCCCCACCGACCGGGCATCCGACCCCATGACGACCGCGAAATGGCGACCGGCCTCGCGCATCCGTTCGAGCGCCGCGACCACGCTCGCCGACTCGTCGACCTGCACCACCTCGCGGACCAGCCTCGACGGAATCGGCGTCTCTCGGTGTGCGGCCGGGACGTTGACAAGATCGCACGACTTCACGTAGCCGATGATCCGTCCGTCATCTCGAGCGCGAATCGGCAACCTTCCTCGTCTTGTCTCTGCAAACACACGCTCCAGATCAGCGACGGTGGATGAAGACGGAACTGTGACTACATCCGCCCACGCGACCATGACCTGGGTCACTCGCATCTGCGAAAAAGCCAGGATCCTACTGAGTAGACGTTCGTCGTAGGCGCCGATCGTGCCTTCGGCGCGCGACGCTTCGAGCACCGTTCGAATCTCGTCGGCCGACGTCGCCACCTCGATTCTGTCCGGCGTCTCGATTCGAAGCGTTCGCAGCAAAAGGCGGGTGCTGCCCCAAACCACAGGAACAAATGGCGTTGCGAGCCAGACGGCAGCTGACGTTGGCAAGGCGAGCCAGCGCGCAAGTCGCTCCGGTGCGGAGATGGCAAGGTTCTTGGGCACCATCTCCCCAAAAAGCGTATGAAGGCTCGACACGATGGTGATGGCCAATACGGCCAGCCCCGCGTCGACGGCAACTGTGAGCGCGACCGGGACATAGCCGATCACGGGCGCGACAGCTGTTTCGACGATCGCCTCCAGCGTGAAACCGAGTCCGATCGAGGCGGCGCTGATGCCGAGCTGAAGCGCGGCCAACGTCCTGGGCAGCCGGCTGGAATGCTTGATCGCCACCGTGGCGAAGGCGTCGCCCGAGGTCGCCAGCTGCTGGAGGCGCGACCGGCGCGCGGCAATGGTCGCAAACTCGGCCGCGACAAAGGTTGCGTTGGCGGACAGCAACAGCGCAGCGAGCAAGATGAGCGCCAGGATCACGGCTGCTGCGCCCAGTCACGGCCCTGAATGGCCGAAGGCCGAACTCGCACCCATGCGATGCGATGCTCGTCAACCTCTGTTACGTCGAACAGCCACCCCTCAGCGCCTACGGTTTCGCCGGCCAGCGGAATATGTCCGAGCCTGCTCAGCAGAAAGCCGGCGAGGGTCTCATATGAGCCCTGGCCCGGGGGCATGGCAAACCCCGTCTCTTCGAACACCTGGTCCTCGCGCGCCCACCCTGGCAGCAGGCCCGGCTCATGGGTGACGGCTGTGCCGGGGCCGCCCTCGTCGATCTCTCCGACGATCTCCTCGAGGAGGTCCTCATCGGTGACGATGCCGGCGAGGCCGCCGTACTCATCGATGACCGTCACCAGCTGGATGTGCTGCGATCGCATTTCTGTGATCAGCGACAACAGGTCCTTTGATTCGGGCACCGCGAGCGTTTCTCGAACAATCGAGGAGACTGCCCTTCGCTTGCGGTCGTCTGGTGCCAACGCCAATGCATCCTCCACTCGCGCGACGCCGATCACCTCTTCCGAGCTCGAGCCCAGCACTGGGATCCCCGTGTGACCGCTGCTGGCCGCCGCGAACAGCATCGCCTCGGCGGTGGTCGACTTGGAGACGGTGACCAGCTGCGGCCGGGGCGTCATCGCATCGACCGCAGTCCGGCCGCCGAATTTGATTGCCCTTGAGAGCAGACGTGCCGTCTCTCTGGAGAGCGTCCCACGCGCCGCCGACTCGCGGATGACCACCTCGAGCTCCTCGATGCTTCGCGCCGCCGTCAGCTCGCTGCGTGGCTCCACACCCAGGCGCCGGACGACTGCATCAGCCAGCTTGTTGAGCAGCTGAACCAGCGGTCCGAAGAGCCAGGCAAAGGCGCGAAGAGGACCAATCACCAACAACCCGGTCCTCAGCGGCCTTGCAATCGCGACGCCCTTGGGGACCTGTTCGCCAAAGACGAGCTGCAGGTAGGTGGACATGATCAAGGCCAGAGCCACGGATGCGCCGAGCGCGACCCCCTCTTCCGCAAGCGGCAAGCCGCGAATCACAGGGTGGATGACGCCCGCCACCAATGGCTCCGCGACGAAACCGATCAGAAGCGAGGAGATCGTGATTCCGAACTGGGCAGCTGACAGGTGCCGGGTCAGCTGTCCCGTGGCTTCCACGAGCGCGTGGGCGCGCGAGTCCCCTCGCGCGGCCAGCTCTTGAACCCGCCCTCGGTCCAGGGTCACCATTGCGAACTCGCCAAGCACGAAGAAGGCGTTGGCGGCGATCAGACCCAGCATTGCAAGCAGGCCGAGCCCCAGCATCGCGCGCCAGCCTAACGCCCTAGGTCAGACGCTGCGTTCGTACCGCTCCCGTTCCCATTCCGTCACGGTCTGCTGCCACGCCTTCAGCTCCCACCGGCGCGAGACCGCGTAGTAGTCGCCGAACTCCTCGCCGAGCGCCTCACGCAGTGCACCGTCGGCCTGGAATGCATGCAGCGACTCCTCGAGCGAAGCCGGCAGCGCGGCGAGGTCGGTGCGCGAGTACGCGTCGCCCACCACCGGTTCCGGTGGCGGCGCGCCCCGGCGCAGTCCGTCAGCGGCGGACGCCACGATCGCCGCCAGGGCGAGGTATGGGTTGGCGTCGGCCCCCGGCCGCCGGCACTCGAGGCGATTGAGCTCCGAACGAGCCGAATGGATCGCCCGCACCGCGCACGATCGGTTTTCGACGCCCCAGCTCACGTTGGTGGGCGCGAAGTAGCCGGGCACGAGCCGCTTGTACGAGTTGATCGTGGGGTTGAGCAAGAGCGAGGCCGCGGGCAGGTGCTCGAGCACGCCCGCGATCGCCGACGCCAGCGTCAGGCCGCCGGCAAACACGTTCGTCCCCTCGCGCCAGCAAGAGAGGTGCACGTGACCGCTGGATCCTTCCTCCCCGGGTGCCGTCTTGGCGAGAAAGCTCGCCCGCATGCCCATCGACCGGGCGAGCTCTTTGACCGCGAACTTCGTGTAGGCGGCGTTGTCGGCCGCTTCGAGGGCGGGTCGGGCTGCGAGGTTGAGCTCGACCAGCCCTGGCGCCGCCTCGGTATGCACCGCCGTGAGCTCGACGCCCAGGTCGTCGAGCGCCGGGCGCAGCGCGCTGACAAAAGGATCGAGCGCGGTCACCTCGCCCGCGCTGTAGCTGATCCCACTCGTGACCAGGCGATCGTTTTCGTCGCGCAGGCGCATCTCGTATTCGATCGCCGCCACCGCGTCATATCCGACGTCCTGCATCTGCGCCAGCACGCCGCGCAGGACCTCGCGGGATGCGAGCTCGCAGCGAGCGCCGTCCGGCCAGCTCGGGGTGCCGAGGCAGACCCTCCAGCCTGGTCGCCAGCGCAGGTCATGCAGCGTCGACGTGTCTGGGTGCACCACAAGGTCGGCGGCTCCCGAGCGGATGCCGAACCTTTCGTAATCGGCGATCGGCATGTCGACGGGATCCAGCGCCAGCAGGAGGTCCGTCATCACCGTGCCGTGCCGCACGGCGGCGTCGAATGCGTCGGGTCGCAGCGCCTTGCCCCGCAGCGAGCCGTTGACGTCTGGGATCACGAGCAGCACGAACTCGACGTGCTCGGTCGGTCGGTAGTCGACCGCGCTCGCCGTGGCCTCCGCCTCGGTGCGGATCAACTCAGGTCCTTCATCGTCGCCGCCAACCTTGCCACCATCAGCTCGAGCTCGTCATCCGTGCTTGTGAGGGCCGGGGCGAAAACGACTTCGTCGCCCGCGTAGCCGTCAGGGGTCGAGTGGGTGGTCGTGATCAGCAGGCCATGCTCGATCGCAGAGTCTTCCACGCGCTCGTCGAAGCGGAGCTCATCCGGCATGCCGACCAGGCTGATCCCCAGCAGAAAACCGCGCCCGCGTACCTCGGCGACAAGCGGGTTGCCCCGCAGCGCGGACTCAAGGTCCGCCAGCAGTCGCGGTCCGCGCTCGCGCACTCTCTCCACCAATCGGGACTCGACGAGCGCGTCCAGCACAGCCAGTCCTGTCGCGCATGAGATTGGCGCGCCGTCCCACGTGTGTCCGAGGTCGAAGAAGCGCGAGCCCCGGTCGATCGCGTCGTAGACATGCTGCTTGCAGAGCAAGGCGCTGATTGGCGCGTAGCCCGCACCCAGCCCTTTGCCGACCGTCACGATGTCCGGCTCGATCGGGAGCTGCTGGTACGCAAACCACGTTCCGGTGCGGCCCATCCCGGTGACGACCTCGTCGAAGCAGATCAAAAATCCGTGCTTCGCCCGCCGCTCGTCCAGCCCGCGCCAGAACTTCTCCGACGGTGAGAACGCCGGCCGGGCGGCTCCGCTGATCGGCTCGCAGAAGAACGCCGCCACGGCCTGCGGGCCGGCTTCTTCGAGGCGAGCGTCCAGCTCGCGTAGGGCACCTTCGCCAGACCCATCCATCGATATGTGCAGGTGCGGCGACAGGTAGGGCTCGTGGGGGTGCTGAAGCGTACGCGTGCGTCCGGTTAGCGCGAGAGTCGCCATCGTCGAGCCGTGGTAGGCCTGCGCCGGCGAGATCACGCGCCACCGCTCGCCTTCTCCGCGATCCACGTGGTACGAGCGGGCGAGCCGCAGCGCGGCCTCGTTGGCCTCCGAGCCGCTGGAGGCGAAACGGACGCGCGCCATCTCGGGCGCGGTCGTGGTGATCAGCCGGTCGGCGAGCTGCTCCATCGGCTCGTTGGTGAAGTGGTCCATGTAGAAGTAGGCGATCTTCTCCGCCTGCCGGGCTCCAGCCTGGATCACCTCCTGCGCACCGTGGCCGAGGTTCGCCACCATCGCCCCGCCGGAGCACGCGTCCAGGATCTTCTTTCCGTCCGCCGTGTACACCCACACGCCTTCGCCGCGCTCGACGTTCGGGTACGCGAGACCAAGGAATCGTGGAAAGGTGCTGGTTTGCTCGGCGGTGATCACGTGCGCCTGGCCCCGGTCGCCACCTCGTCGCGGAAGCGGTCGAACAATCGCCAGGTCAACCTGCGCGAGTCAGCGGCTCGCCGCTGGGTCTCTTCCAGCAATCCCGCCGGGTCGACGCCTTCGGCGCGGAGCTCGTGCGGGTAGACGCGCACCCACTCCGCCATGATCGCGGGCGTCACCTCGGGATGGAACTGCAAGCCGAGGCTGCGCCCCGAGACGAACGCCTGCGGCCCGACGTCGGTCTCCGCGATGACCTCAGCGCCCGGCGGCGCGCTGAACGTGTCGAAGTGCCACTGGAACCACGGCCCTATGCCGATCAGCTCCGGATTTTTCGTCCGCACCGGGAGCCAGCCGATCTCCGCCTCCTCCGAACGGTAGAGCCTCGCGCCTAGCACTCGCGCCAGCATCTGGCCGCCGAAGCACAGACCGAGGATCGGCACATCAGCCTCGCGCGCCTGCTCGAACAACTTGGCCTCGCGGGGCACAAATGGAATCGAGTCGTCGAAGGCCGCGAACTCGGACCCGAGGGATACGATCAGGTCGTAGTCGCGCGGATCGAGGGCCCTGTCGTCCTCGTCGATGCGCACGGTCTCCACGCGCGCAGACTGCTCGTGGAGCCAGGTTGTCATGAGGCCGGGCGGAGTCGCCTCCTCGTGCTGGAGGATCAACGTGCGCGGCTTCCACGCTGCGGTCATCGCAGCTCCCTCTCGACCGAACCGGCCACGGCGCGGACCGTCTTGGCAAACCGGACCACCATCTCGCCCAGGTCGTCATCAGGCGTTGTGAAGGGCGGCGCGAAAAGCGTCTGGTCGCCCGCGAATCCGTCGCGCGTCGGCATCGTCGAGTAAACGATGACGCCCATCTCCATCGCAGTCAGATCGATGCGTCTGGCGACGCCCAGCGTCGGGGGCAGGAACGATTTGCCGTCTCGCGGATCCACATACTCGACGCCCAGCAGGAATCCGTGGCCACGCACCTCACGCACCATCGGAATCCCGGCGAGCGCCGCGGACAGCTCGTCGCGCAGCCGCGGCCCGCCGGCCCGTACCCGCTCGAGAAGCTGCTCGCTGCGCAGCACCTCGAGGACCTTCAGCCCTACGGCGCAGGACATCGGAGCGCCGTCCCACGTGTGGCCGAGCGTGAACCTTCGCGAGCCCTTCGCGAACGCCTGGTAGACGTGGTCCGTGCAGATGACGGCGCCGATCGCCGCGTAGCCCGCGCCCAGGCCCTTCGCGGTGGCGATGATGTCCGGAACGAGCGGCAGCTTCTCCGCGGCAAACCATTGGCCGCTGCGGCCGAGGCCTGTGACGACCTCGTCGTAGCAGATCAGGAATCCATGGCGGTCGCGGCGCTCGGCGAGGCCCTGCCAGAAACGCAGCGGCGGCGTGTAGGCCGGCAGCGCGGCGGCCGTGATCGGCTCGCAGAAATACGCGGACACGTTTTCCGGGCCGACCTCGTCCAGCACCTGGTCGAGGGCGGCGAGCGCTGCCTCCCCGCTCGGATCGAAGCGCCACGTGCTGGGAGGGATGTGGCGATGGGCCGGCATGTAGGGCCCGAACGGCGCTTGCAAGCCGGGCCGTCCGGTCAAGCCGAGGGTCGCCATGGTCGGGCCGTGGTACGCCTGCGCTGGAGAGATGACCTGCCATCGCTTCGGATCGCCGCGCTCGACGTGGTAGGCCCGCGCCATCTGGATCGCCATCTCGTTCGCTTCGGCGCCGCCGGTCACGAAGCGCACGCGGGTCATGCCTGGCGGAGCGATTTCCACGAGCTCCGCTGCCAGCTGCTCGCGCGGCGGGTTGGTCAGGCGTTCGTTGTGCACATATGAAAGACGCGAGGCCTGCTCGGCCGCCGCGCCGATGATGTCGCGCCGTCCGTGGCCGAGCGTGGCCGCCATCGAGCCTCCGCTCATCGCGTCGAGGTAGCGCTTGCCGGTCGAATCCTCGACCCACGCGCCGTCTCCGGAAACCACGACCGGATAGCGGCGGTCCAGCTCCAGCGGAAAGACATGGGTCGCGTTGCTCGCGACCACGGAATCAGGCACCGAACACCGGCTTCAGCGCGTAGTAGACCGCCCGATAGCGGCCATACGCCTCGTCGTAGGCCGCGCGGGTTGCGGCGTCGGGCACGTGCTCCTCCGGCCGATAGTGGACGAACGCGCTCACCGCCTCGGCGACAGATGGGAGCACGCCGGATCCGACGGCGGCCAGGATGGCGGCCCCGGTCGCGGTGGTCTCGATGTTGTCGGGCACGCGTACCGGAAGGCCTGTGACATCAGCCTTGATCTGCCGCCATAGCGGGCCCTTGGCGCCGCCGCCGACGATGGTCAGCCGGCGGACATCGAGGCCGGCTTTGGTCATCGCCTCCAGGATGTCCCGCAGGGCGAACGCGCTTCCTTCGAGTACGGCGCGGGTCATGTGTGCCCGCGTGTGGGCAAGGCTCAAGCCGAAGAAGGTGCCGCGAGCCGCGCCATTCCACTCCGGCGCCATCGCGCCCTGCATGCACGGCAGGAAGACGAGGCCCTCCGCGCCCGGGGTCACGTCGGCTGCGGGCGCGCAGATCGCGTTGTAGTCGGCGTCCGTGCCGAAGAAGTGATCGCGCCACCAGCGCAGGTTGCCGCCCGAGACGAAACCCGGGTTCTCCAGCAGCCAGCTGTCCGGGTCTCCGTGCGGGTGGCATTCGACGAGCATCGTGCGGTCTTCGCGCGGCGCCGAGGAAACGGCGCACACGGGCTCCGCGGTGCCCACCACGTCGCACACCTCGCCGGGCGCGAACACCCCCGCCCCGAGGGTGGCCGCCATCTCGTCCCCGCATCCGACCACGACGCAGGTATCGCGCGCGAGGCCGGTCGCCGAAGCAAACGTCTCCGTGACCCGGCCGATACCGTGAGTTCCCGGCACGAGCTCTGGCAGCATCGCCGCATCCAGGTCGACCGCGCCGATCACGTCGTCCGACCAACGACGTGTGCGAGGGTCGAGAAGCGCAAGTGACGACGCGTTCGAGTAGTCGACCATCGCGACGCCGGTGGCCTCCTGCACCGCGAAGGAGCCGGGAGGCATCAGCTTCTTGGTTTGGGCGAAGATCTCGGGCTCCTCGTCCCTGATCCACAGCGCCTTGAACACGGCGTGTGATGAATCCAGATTGGTCCCGGTGTGCGTGTAGAAGGACTCGGGAGATACGCGCTGTGCGAGCGCAGCCGCCTGGGCCTCGGCGCGGCGGTCCATCCAGATCATCGCGTTGCGGAGCGGTCTGCCGCGGGCGTCGCACGCGACCATGCCGTCCAACTGAGAGCCAAACGAGATGGCCTTGACGGCGGATGGCTCGACATGCTCGAGGACGCGCCGGATCGTGTTGTGCAGAGCGTCGATCCATTCCCGCGGGTCCTGTTCGGCCCATCCCGGATGCGGCAACAACACGTCGTACGCCTGGTAAGCCGACGCGACAAGCTTGCCGTCGGCGGAGTAGAGCGCGGTGTTGGTCCCCTGGCTCCCGACGTCGCAGCCGATCACAAAGGGCCCTGTCACTGAACGATGACGACTTTCAGCCCCGAGCCCGAACGGATCGTTTTGAACGCCTCGTCGATCCGATCCAGGGGAAAGCGATGGGTCACGACCGAGGCCAGCTCGTCGCGGCGGCGCTCGAGGTAATCCATCGTGATCCGGTATTGCCGGTGGGTGGCGCCGTAGGCGCCGAGGATCGCCAGCTCCTTGTAGTGGAGCTGGTTCATGTCGAGCGCCGCGACCGGGTCGTGCTTGGGCAGCCCCGCGAAATAGACCACCCGCGCGCGCTTCGCGGCCATCTCGAGCGCGGCCTGTTGCGCTTGCTTCGAGGGCGCCGCGACGATGACGCGCTCCGGCCCGCGGCCTTCGGTGCGCTCCATGGCCGCCGCCACCCCGTTATCATCGCCGGCGACCCACGAGTCGTCGACGAAAGAACCGACGGCACGGAGAGCGACATCGAGGCGCTGCCGGTTGACATCGGTCAGGAAGACCTTGCTCGCGCCGCGGTCGCGCGCCATCACCGCCTGCCAGCAGCCGATCGGACCTGAGCCGATGATCACGACCGTGTCACCAAGGCGCACATCCAGCATCTCGATCCCGTTGAGCGCGCACGCGAACGGGTCGGCCACGGTCGCCAGGTCGGAGGGCAGGTCGGGCGGGAGCGGGATCAGGTTCTTGATCGCGATCGGCGGCACGGCCGCGTACTCCGCGTAGGCGCCGGGGTAGGGGTCGTAGCCGTACAGGAGGTGTTCGTCGCACAGGTTCTGCATACCGTCCATGCAGTAGCGGCAGCGCCCGCACGTGAGGATCGACCCCAGGAAGACGCGGTCACCCTTCTTCATCCCGGGCGGGAGGGTGGCGCGGGGCCCGACCTCCTCCAGGATGCCCACCGGCTCGTGACCCAGGATCCAGGGAGCCGGGGCGCGCGGGTCGCCGTTGAAGAACGTCCGGGCGTCCGTGCCACAGATCCCGCATGCCTCGACCCGTAGGAGCGCGCCTTCCGGGTCGAGCAAAGGCTCGGGCGCGGGACGGATCTCCACCATGTCGACGCCGGTCATGAAGGCGGCCTTCATCGCGCGGCCACCGAGCCGAGCTCCTGCTGCAGCGCGGCCATCGCCTTGTTCGCGGTCCATCTCTCGCGGATCACGCGCGACAGCGCCCGTGTAATGGCCTCCGGCGAGCGGTGCATGAAGATATTGCGACCGACCGAGCAGCCAATCGCTCCGACGGACATCGCCGACTCCATCCTGCCAAGCAGCTCGTCATCCTCGAGGCGCGACCCTCCCGCGAGTACCACCGGGATGCCGTTGGCTGCCTCCACAAGCTTGCGAAACGACGCCGCGTCACCGGGCCAGTTGGTCTTGATGATGTCGGCGCCGAGCTCTCCGCACAGCCGGACGTTGCGTCGCAGGTACTCGAATCCATACCGGTCCTTCAGGTCGTCGACCGATGCATACGTGGTCGGGAACTCGGCCTCCGCGATGAGCGGAATGCCGAGCGATTCGCAGCCGCGACCCACCGAGGCCAGCGTGCGGATCATGCCGGGCTCGCTGTGACCGGATAGGGCCGTGAAGAGCACGACGGCGTCTGCGCCCAGCTTCGATGCCTCTTCGACCTCCGCGATCTGCACGACCTCAGGCTCGCCTTTTTCGGGGTTGGCCGAGGCCGACAGAAGCAGGGCCAGGGACGTTGTGGGCGCAAAGGCCGGCTCCGCGATCCGGATCATGCCCTTCGACATCATGATCACGTTCGCGCCGCCGGCCACCGCCTCTTTCGTGCGGGTGGTGATATCCGCCAGCGGCTCGAGGAATTGCGGCGAGGTCATGCCGTGATCGAGCGCGCAGATCACGGACACGCCCGCGGAATCGATGACGCGCTTCATGCGCATCGACTTGCCGACACCTCTGATCACGACAACCTCCTTCCTGGTCCGCGCCGCAGCACGGTGAACTCGAATGCGTCGGCCAGGTGATACTCGTACGACGAGAGCACCGGCGCTCCGTCTTCCGAATAGTCGACCTGCCAGATCGCCAGCAGCAGCTCTCCCCGCGGGACACCGAGACGCCGAGCCACGGTGACGTCGGCCCGCACTGGGCGAAAGCTGGCGACGCCGTGGTGGATCACCAGCCCGAGTTCGCGCTCGAGCACCTCGTAGATCGACCGCGTGAGCATCTGATCGGCAATCTCGGGCCGCTTGGCGATGAGACGGCCCGGCAGGATATCGCGCGAGAGCACAATCGGCTTGCCGTCGGCCGTTCTCACGCGTTCGACCACCAGCACGTCCGAGCCTGGCTGCAGCTCCAGACGCGCCGCCTCGCTGACGGTCGCCGGCTCCATCGAGTGCCCGGCCTGCTCGATGCCTGCCTGCATGCCCGCGGCGCGTATCGCGTCGGTGACACCGAAGTTGAGGTCGAGGCTGTTGGCGACGCGCCGGCTGTCGGCCACGTAGGTGCCCGCGCCCCACATCCGGCGCACAAGCCCCTCGCTCTCCAGGGCGCGAAGGGCCTCGCGCAGGGTGGCGCGCGAAACCCCGAGCTCCACGGCCAGCGCGGGCTCCGACGGGAGGCGGGATCCTGCCGGCAGCATGCCGCGGTCGATCCGCTGCGTGAGCTCGTCCCGGACTCGAATGGAGCGGGGCTTGGAGCGTGTTTCGGCGGGTCCGGCGGGCATTGGCGTACCTAGTATCTTGTCCGACAACTCTCAGGTCAAGGCTGAGAGTTGTCTGGTAGCCGAAACGGCGGCCTTGACTTCGAAAAGGGCCTCCCATAGCATTCGCACACACCATCGGGGCGTCAGACAACTTGATCACGGGGCCGCCACCAAACGGCGCCCGTAGAGGGGGTAATTGACTTGTCTGAGGAGCGGCGCAAGGTAGGGACGGTTGCTTATCGGGAGGCGAGCCCGGCCTATTTCGCCAAGCGGGCTCTCAAGCGTCATGCGGCCTTCTGGTCGCTGTGGTCGCTGGGAGTGGCGGCGGTCATCTCCGGCGACTTCTACGGCTGGAACCTCGGCTTCGGGGTCGGCGGTCTCGGCGGATTCCTGATCGCCTCGATCGCGATCACCGTCATGTACTACGGCCTCGTCTTCAGCATCGCCGAGATGTCGCCGGCGCTGCCACACACTGGCGGTGCGTATTCGTTTGCTAGATCCGCCTTCGGACCATGGGGCGGATTCATCACCGGCCTGGCCGAGAACATGGAGTACGTCATCACGCCGGCGGTCGTGGTCGGCGCGATGGGCTTCTTGATGCAGGCCATCGTCGTTTCGCTCTTCAACGTGACGGGCGACCCATGGTGGAACAGCGTCTATGTCTGGTTCATCATCTCGTACATCGTTTTCGTCGCCATCAACATCCGCGGCATCGTTGCCACCATGCGTTTCACGGTCGCGATCAACATCGTCGCCCTGGGCATCCTGGCCTTCTTCTTCGCGTCCGTGCTCTTCTCCGGGAAGCTGAACCTCAGCCTGCTGACCAACATCGCGCCACAGCCGGGCCAGACATCGTTCCTTCCCTTCGGACTTGCCGGAATCTTTCCGGCGATTCCGTTTGCCATCTGGTTCTACCTCGCCATCGAGGAGCTGCCGCTTGCGGCGGAGGAGTCACATGACCCCAAGCGCGACATCCCGCGGGCCGCGGTCTGGGGCCTGACCACGCTGGTCGTCACCGGCATCGGGATCTTCGTCTTGAACACGGCGATCGATGGCGGCGCCAAGGCGATCGGCATCTCCGCCACGCCACTGTTCGACGGCTTCAAGGCGGTCTACGGCAACAACGCCGGCGCTGCGTTCCTCGCGTTGATCGGTCTCGGTGGCCTGATCGCGAGCTTCTTCACCATCATCTACGCGTACGGCCGCAACACGTACTCGCTGTCTCGTGCGGGCTACTTCCCGCACTTCCTTTCGGAGACGCACCCGACCCTCAAGACCCCACACATCGCGCTCATCGCCGGTGGCGTGGTGGGCCTGGCGCTGGCGTGCTTGATCACCTACCTGGGCACGACCCAGAACCTGGTCGCGGGCCAGGTCGTGGGCGCTCTCCTCTACATGGCGGTGTTCGGCGCCGTCATCTCGTACGCGATGCAGTGCGCCTCGTTCATCATGCTGCGGCGCCGGCTGCCCAACATCGAGCGGCCGTACCGCAGCCCACTCGGCGAGTGGGGCGCGGGCGTCGCCGGCGTCATCGCCGTCATCTCGCTGATCTCGCTGTACGCCAACGAAACGTACCGGCCCGGTGTGGTCGGCACGCTCATCTACTTCCTCGTCGGCATCGCCTACTTCGCCATCGTCGGCCGCCACCGCCTGGTCCTCTCGCCCGAGGAGGAGTTCGCGCTGACCCATGGCCAGCACGGCGACCCGGCGAAAGAGGGCTACGGTCAGACCCATGTCAGCGACATCCCGGCCGAGGGCGCGGCGCCCAAACCGGCGGGTGCGCCCTCCGGCGGATCAAGCTAGCTCAGTCATCGATTCGAACCTAAGCTGGTGGGCGCGCGAGAGCGCTCACCAGCGCTTGTTTTGATGTGGACCCTGGAGGTGGTGTCGAGATGCTGACCAAGGACAAGGTGGCACGGCCCGATCGCGAGCCGGCGCTCAGCAAGGACCAGCTCGCCTCCGAAGTCGAGAAAGGCTTCATCGACACCGTCGTCGTCGCGTTCACCGACATGCAGGGCCGCCTGATGGGCAAGCGTGTCGACGCCGAGTACTTCATGGAATCCGCGGGCCATGGCGAGTCGGTCGAGGGGTGCAACTACCTGCTCGCGCTGGACATGGAGATGGACCCCATCCCGGGCTACCAGATGGCCAACTGGGAGTCCGGCTACGGCGACTTCGACCTGGTGCCCGACTTCGCGTCGCTGCGGCGCATCCCCTGGCTCGACGCCACCGCGCTGGTGCTGTGCGACGTGGCCTGGCACGACGGTAAGCCAGTCCGCCCCTCGCCGCGTCAGGTACTGCGGGCGCAGGTCGAGCGGGCCCGCGCGCTGGGCTTCGAGCCCATGTTCGGCTCGGAGCTCGAGTTCTTCCTGCTCAAGGAGACGTTCGCCGAAGCGCACGCCAAGCATTACATCGACCTGACGCCGTCGGTGCCCTACATCCTCGACTACCACATCCTCGCCACGACCTACGACGAGCCCTTCCTGCGCGCCGTACGCAAGGGGATGAAGGGGGCGGGCATCCCGGTCGAGAGCTCGAAGGGGGAGGCGTGGCCGGGTCAGCAGGAGATCAACTTCCGCTTCTCGGACGCGGTGTCGATGGCCGACAACCACGTCATCTACAAGAACGGGATCAAGGAGATGGCGCACCAGGCCGGCTGCTCTGTGACGTTCATGGCCAAGCCCGACCACCGGTGGATCGGCAGCTCGTGCCACGTCCACTCGAGCCTGTGGAAGGACACGCGGAACACGTTCGACGGCGAGTCCGACGTGTTCAAGCAGTATCTGTCAGGCCACATCGCGTATGCGTCGGAGCTGGCGATCTTTCTCGCGCCCAACATCAACTCGTACAAGCGATACGCCGCCGGCAGCTGGGCGCCCACCACGCTGGCGTGGGGCCACGACAACCGGACGTGTGGGTTCCGCATCGTGGGTCACGGCCAGCACCTGCGAACCGAGTCGCGGATCCCGGGCGCGGACGTCAACGCCTACCTGTGCTTCGCGGCGCTCCTCGCCGCCGGTTTGCGCGGCATCGAGGAGAAGCTGAAGCTGCCCCCAGAGTTCAAGGGCAACGCGTACGAGTCGGACGTGCAGCGCTTCCCGGGCTCGCTGCGCGAGGCGATCGGCAACCTGGAAAGCGGAAGCATGGCCCGTGCCGCCTTCGGCGACGACGTGATCGACCACTACCTGAACTACGCACGCACAGAGCAGTCGCTTTTCGACAAAGTCGTGACGAACTACGAGCGCGAGCGGCTCTTCGAGCGCGGCTAGGAGTGGGTCGACTCGACGGCAAAGTCGCCGTCATCACCGGTGCGGCTGGCGGGATCGGGCGCGAAGCCGCGCTGCTGTTCTCGTCCGAGGGCGCGCGTGTTTGCGTCGCGGACGTGGGCCGCGAGGCGGGGGAAAAGACGGCGTCCGAGTGCCGCGAGGCGTTCTTCTTCGCCGCTGACGTCAGCGATCCGGAGAGCGTGCAGGCGATGTTCGAGGAGACAGCAAAGCGCTACGGGCAGATCAATGTGATCTACAACAACGCGGGCATCATGCCGCCCGACGACGACTCGATCCTCGTCACCGAGCCGGACGCGTGGGATCGAGTCCAGGCGGTGAATGCCAAGGGCGTCTTTCTCTGTTGCAAGTACGGCATCCCCCACCTGCTGAAGGCGGGAGGCGGGTCGGTGATCAACGTGGCGTCGTTCGTGGCGATCCTCGGCGCGGCGACCTCGCAGATTGCTTACACGGCCTCGAAGGGCGCGGTTCTTTCGATGAGCCGCGAGCTCGCGGTGCAGTTCGCGCGCCAAGGGGTGCGGGTGAACGCGCTGTGCCCGGGGCCGGTGGAGACGCCGCTGTTGATGCGGATCTTCAACGAGGACCCGGGGGCTTATCAGCGTCGCCGCGTCCATCTGCCGATGGGACGACTGGCGAAGGCGCGAGAGATCGCGAACGCCGCCCTGTTCCTCGCGAGCGACGAGTCGAGCTACGTCAACGGAGCGACGTTCATGGTCGATGGCGGCCTGACGGCGGCGTACGTAACGCCCGAGTAGGTGAATTTTCGCCTGTTAAGAGCATTGTCCTGGCGTACTTATGTTCGTAGATTGATCGCGTGCTCGACTCGGTCATCCCCAACGCATCCGATGGCGCCAAGCTCGCACTTGGGCTGGTTGGCCTCCGCCAGGAGATCGACCGGCTCGAGCTGAGGTTCTCCCAGGCGGCGGCGACCTTTGCCAAGACCACTTTCTGGGATGACGAAGGCTCCAACAGCGCCTTGGACTGGATCCGCTTCAACTGCCGGATGACCTCCAACGCGGCCGCCGACCGGCTCACGGTCGGCGACCGGCTTGCGAACCTGGGCCGGTCAGCTCAGACGATGGAGTCGGGGGAGATCGGATTCGCCCATCTCGCCGTGATGGCGCGGACCGCGGAGGCGGTCGGTGAAGCCTTCGATGAGGACAGGCTGCTGCAGCTGGCGAGGCTCAACTCACCCGGCAAGTTCCACTACAAGTGCTTGCACTACAGGCACGCGGTCGATGCCAAGGCTTACGCCGACGAGCAGGAGAGGCTTGCCGAGGAGCGCAGCCTGCGTATGAGCACAGCCGAGGATGGCTGCCTTCTCATCAGCGGTCTCCTTGACCCGATCGGCGGGGCAGCGGTGCGCACTGCACTCGAACCTCTTGCCAAACCGTCTGGCGCGCACGATGACCGCAACCGGGAGCAGCGTTACGCGGACGCCCTGGTCGAGCTCGCCACCGCTGGCAAGCCGGCCAACATCCAGGTCACCGCAACCATCGAGACCCTGAAGGGTCTGGCCGGCGCCACTGCCGCGGAGATGGAGTTCTCGCTCCCTATCTCCTCAACTTCAGTCCAGCGCATGGCATGCGACTGCAGCGTGACCCGCGTCCTGCTCAGCCAGGAGTCCGTGACGATTGATGTGGGTCGCTCGAAGCGTGTGGTCTCCGGCGGATTGAGTCGGGCATTGAAGGCTCGCGATGGAAGCTGCCGATGGCCAGGTTGCGAACGGTCGGCCTCGATGTGCGATGGGCATCACCTGGTTCACTGGATCGACGGCGGCGAGACCAACCTGGACAACCTGGTGCTGCTATGTCGGAGGCACCATCGCATGGTCCACGAGGGAGGCTGGCAGCTTGTCAAGACCGAGGATCAGACGATCGTCACCGTCGGACCGATGGTGATGTTCGGGATGCCACCCGGGCCGGACCAGTAACTCAGCTCCGTATCTTCCGGCGTGCGCAAGGCGCTGATGGTTCTGGCGATCGCCGCCATCGTCTCGTGTGGCGGCACACCTGCCTCATCTACGACGTCGGCGTCGCCGACTGCGGTGACCACGACGGCCACCGTCGCGGTCGCCAACAACGGCAAGCTCGGCATGATCCTCGTCGACCGGAGCGGGCGAACGCTGTATCTGTTCCAGGCCGACACCGGAACGTTGTCGACGTGTTACGGATCGTGCGCGACCTACTGGCCGCCGCTGCTGACCGAAGGCGCACCAAAGGCGGGCGCCGGCGCGAACGCCTCGTTGCTTGGCACTACCAAGCGCACCGACGGCACGACCGAGGTCACCTACGCCGGCCATCCGCTCTACTACGTTGTCACCGATCACAATCCCGGGGATGCCACCGGACAGGCCGTCAACAACTTCGGCGCGCTATGGAACGTCGTCGGGCCCGACGGAAAGAAGATCGGCTGATCCCCGGAGGGGGATCCTTCGCGATGCCCTTGGCATCGCGCTCGCGAGCGGCGCCTATGCGATCTCCTTCGGCGCGATATCGACCGCCGCGGGCCTCTCCCTCATACAGACTTGCGCGCTGTCGCTGCTCATGTTCACGGGCGCTTCGCAGTTCGCGCTCGTTGGGGTTGTCGGCGCGGGAGGGAGCATATGGGCCGGCGCGCTGGCGGCGGGCCTGCTCGGATCGCGCAACACGCTCTACAGCCTGAGGCTTTCCACGCTCCTCGCCGTTCGCGGCTGGCGCCGGGCGCTCGCCTCGCAGTTCGTGATCGACGAGACGACCGCGATGGCCATCGCGCGCGACGACCCACTCTCGGGACGCTTCGCGTTCTGGGCGACGGGAGTCGTGCTTTTCGTCTTCTGGAACACGGGGACGCTCATCGGCGCCCTCGCCACCCACGCGCTCTCGAATCCCAAGGTTCTCGGCCTCGACGCCGCTCCGCCTGCCGCGTTCCTCGCCCTGCTGGCACCGAGGCTGCGCGCTCGCGAGCCGCTTGCCCTCGCGATCGCCGCCGCCGTCGTCGCCATCGCCGTTCTGCCTTTCGTCCCGGCGGGCGTGCCGCTGCTGATTGTGGCCGTTCTCGTCGCTCTCTTCGGCGCGTTTCGCAGATGACCTGGGCAGGCATTCTTGTTGCGTCGGCGGCGTGCTACGCGCTAAAGCTTGCGGGGCTTTCCCTGCCACAGCGCTGGCTGCAGAACCCGCGCGTTCAGCGCACTGTGCCGCTCATCCCTATCGCCCTGCTCGCGGCCCTTGTGGCGACGCAGACCTTCGCCACCGGTCAGCACCTCGTGCTCGACGTGCGCGCGGCCGCGCTGGCGGTCGCGGTCGTCGCGGTGATTCTTCGCGCGCCGTTTCTGGTCGTGATCGTATTGGCCGCCGCGACCGCGGCCCTTCTGCGCCTCTTGTGAGCACGCCGCCCCTGCGGGCGAACCGCGACTTCCAGCTGCTCTGGGCCGGCCAGGCCGTCTCGGTCCTGGGCTCACGCGTGTCCCAGATCGCATATCCACTGCTCGTGCTCGCGATGACGGGATCTCCCGCGACGGCCGGCATCGTCGGGTTCATCGGCACCTTGCCGTACATCCTCTTCCAGCTCCCGGCCGGCGCGTTGATGGACCGAGTCGATCGCCGGCGCTGGATGATCGCTTGCGACGTCATCCGCCTGCTCGCCCTGGGCAGCGTGCCGCTTGCCGCCTACCTCGGCGCGCTCACCATCGTGCAGCTCACCGTGGTGGCCTTCATCGAGGGCACGATGTTCGTCTTCTTCAGGCTCGGCGAGGTCTCGGCGATTCGAATCGTGGTTCCCTCGGTGCACTATCCGGCAGCGCTGTCCCAGAACGAGGCGCGGCTCCGGGCGGCCTCCCTCCTCGGCAACCCGATCGGCGGTTTTCTGTTCGACGTCGGCAAGACGGTGCCATTTCTGGCTGATGCCGTCTCCTATGCGGTCTCCCTCGTGACCCTGCTCTTGATCCGCGCGCCATTCGAGGAGGCGCGCACCGGGGAGCGCCACCACGTCCTGGCTGAGATCAACGAAGGAATCCACTGGCTGTTGGGCCAGCAGTACATCCTGATCGTCAACCTGGCCGCGTCTGTGACCAACGCGTTTTTCCAGATCGTGATCCTCGTCGTGATCGTCGCCGAACGGAATCGTGGCGCCTCCGCCACCCTGATCGGCATCGCGCTTGCGGGTTTCGGTGTCGGTGGCGTCATCGGATCCGTGGCCGGCGGCTGGATCTCGCAGCGCACGAGATCGAACCTCGTCGTCATGTCGACGCTGTGGCTGTGGGCAGCGTTGACCCCGCTGGTCGGCATCGTCAGCAACCCGATCCTGCTGATCGTCTTGCTCGGATCGGCGGGGATGATGGGCGCTGTGTGGAACGTGTCCACGGGCACGATCTACCTCCGGCTGATCCCCGACCGGCTCATGGCTCGAGTCTCCAGCGTTGGTTCGTTGACCGCATTTGGCGCGCTGCCTATCGGTGCTTTGCTCGCGGGACTGCTGGTCCAGACGTATGGCCCCGCGGCCACCGGCGTGATCACCGGCGCCGGGATGCTTGTGATCGCTGCACTCACGACAGCCGCGCCGAGCGTCCGCCGAGGTCCGCCTACGGTTCCAGTTTCAGCGTCACGATCTGAAACGGCCTGAAGTCGAGCGCGAGGGACGTTTCCTCTCGCTCTCGTTCGAGAAGATCGCATAGCGTGACGCGCCGAGCGGGCAGGGTCGTCGTGACGTGCGCCCGGCATGGCCGGCCCCAAGCCTCGTAAAGGCGGACGATCACAGCGTCTGAGTCCTCGGCTCGCTTGATCGCTTCCACAATCACCTGGCGCGTGTCGACCGCAATCAGCGATTCAGCCTCCCCGTCCGGAAGCTCTGTGAAGACCGCCCTGAGCGGCCCGTTCAAATCCTCCGCGGCCTCGATCACGCCCGCCCCACGAAAATCTCCCGGATGCGGCATCAGGGCGTAGGTGAAGGAGTGCTTGCCCTGGTCGGCGGTCGGGTCTGGGTGCGTGGGCGCCCGCAGGAGCGAGAGCCGCATGGTCGAGCCGTGGATATCGTATCCATGCTTGGAATCGTTGAGCAAGGCGACGCCGTACCTGCCGTCACCAAGGTCAGCCCAGCGCTGCGCGCACACCTCGAACATCGCTCTCGCCTGCGTGGTGTTCATGTGCGTTGGTCGCTTCAGGTGCCCGAACTGGATCTCGTAGGTCGCATCGTCCGCTCTCACCGTGACGGGGAAGGCCACCTTCAACAACTTGTGCACTTCCCGCCAGTCCACCTCGGATTCAAAGCGAAGAACCCGGGAGCCCGCGTCGAGGACCATGCGTTGGGTGATCCGAGACCGGCCAAACTCGCGCCCAAAAGCCACCGCACCGCGTAACCCACCGGGCTCCTCGATTCTTTGCTCGGTCAGGGCAGTCAGCTCGGCGACCGAGTCGCGGTGTGCGAAGTCGATGTCCCATGCGTCCCATCTCTTGGGGTTGTCGTTGTGAATCTGCAGGAGGTTGCCAGGTCCGGCAAGCACCTCGCGCTCCACTTGCTTGTCCCAGACCGAGGCAAGCAAACCGCGATCGTCCCAGCGGACCCGCAGGAGATTGTTTTCCATACCACGGTCCGTAACGCGAACGCGCTCTTCGTCGCGAACCGACAGCTCTTTCTGGACGGCCCACCCGCAAGAAGGCGCCTCCACCAACCGCAAGCGATGGCCGAACTCGATCACCTCGCGGCGCGGGTGCGAATTGACGTTGAAGACGGCGGCGCGATATCCATCGCCGGCGATCTCCTTGAAGGAGCGCGCCGCAACCCGCAGCGCGGCGAACGCAATCTCCGAGAGGTCGCGCTCCGCCTGCTCGTACACCCAGTCGATGCTCGAGCCGGGAAGGATGTCATGGAACTGATTGAGGAGTAGCGCCTTCCACAGGGCGTCCAGCTCGCTCGGGGAGTGATGGTCACTCGCGACCGACCACATCTCAGCCTCGCGCAATGCCTTCTGCGCCAGGCGGTTCAAGCGTTTCGTGCGCGACTGGGTCGTGTAGGTGCCGCGGTGGAGCTCGAAGTAGAGCTCGCCGCGAACGGTCGCCAGGTCGTGCGCCTCCGCTGACGCGCGTTCGAAGAACTCGGCGGCGTGGCCGATGTCTACGCCGAGCGTATGCGCCGACTCGATCATCTCCGCCGTCGGTCCGCCGCCACCGTCGCCGAACCCGAACAGGTACAGCGAGCGGTTGGAGCGCGGGGCGTCCTTGAAGTTGCGCATGCTCGCCTCGACCTCTTGCGGGCTGAAGTCCCCGTTGTATGTATCAGCCGGAGGAAAGTGGGTAAACACGCGGGATCCGTCAATTCCCTCCCACAGGAACGTGTTATGCGTTGGCTTGTTGGTGTCGTTCCAGGACAACTTCTGGGTCAGGAAGTATTCGCAGCCCGATTCCTTGATCAGCTGCGGAAGGTTGCCCGGATAGCCAAAAACGTCGGGCAGCCACAGGATCTTCGTCTCGTAACCGAACTCGTCCAGGAAGAAGCGCTTGCCGTGCATGAGCTGCCTCACGAGCGCTTCACCTGACGGCAGGTTGCAGTCTGCCTCGACCCACATCGCGCCGATCGGCTCCCACTGGCCGCTCGCCACCTTCTCTTTGATCCGCACGTAGAGATCGGGGTACGACGCCTTGATCCAGGCGTACTGCGCCGGCTGCGAGCAGGCGAAGATGTAATCGGGGTTCGCCTCCATCAGCTCCAGCTGCGTCGACCAGCTGCGTGCGCACTTCCGCTCACCCTCCCGTAGTGGCCACTTCCACGCGGTGTCGATGTGCGCGTGCCCGACCGCGGTGATGACGTGCGAGCCGGTGTCCAACTTCTGCACATTGGGCGAAGGGGCCCGCCACAAGGCGAGCTCGGCCTGGCGAATGACGAATGCCGGCTCAGGCGATTCGCGAAGCGCGATCATCGACGGGGCGGGTTCGACGCCCTCCTCTGTCGCGGTCGGGTTGGCGGCCGCTTCCAGGTAGAAGTCGACCTCGGGACCGTCGATCGGCAGCCGGCGGTGATTTGGATCGACTCCCCGCCACGGCCTACCCTCCTTCCACGCGAGGGCCTCGCAGGTGAATCCAGTCGCCCCTTCGAACCCGAGATCGAACACAGCGACGACGTCTCGGCCGGCCCATTCGTCCGGCACCTTTCCGCGCACGTGAATCCAGGTCGTGCTCCAGGGCGGACCCCACGGATCCCCGACGTCGATCTGCCGAAACTCGCCGCGGATGGCCTCCTCGTAGGGAACGGGTTCGCCGCGGATCGTTCGCGCTGTCAGCTCGAGCTCCAAGGGAGGCTTAGTGTGTGCCAATGCGGATCGAGGCCGTGACCAAGCTGACACCCGCGGTCCACGAAGCTCTCGGCCGGCTGCTGCCGCAGCTAAACGCCAACCTGCCGATGCCGGATCTGGATCGGCTCAACCGCCTCCTCAACGATCCGGATGTCGTCCTGCTGATCGCCCGCGATGGCGAGAGAATCGTCGGCACGACCACGGTCATCGTCTACACGACGCCCTACTGGATCAAGGCGCGGCTCGACGAGGTGGTGGTCGACGAGTCGGCGCGTGGCAGGGGAGTGGGCGAGGCCCTGGTCAAGGCGGCCCTCGACGTCGGCCGCGAAAGGGGCGCCCAGGTGGCCGAGCTCCAGTCGGGACGGGGTCCCGCTCGCGCCGCGGCGCACAAGCTTTACGAAAGGATCGGCTTCAAGATCCGCGATACGGACGTATTCAGGATTTCTCTCTCCCCCTCGGAGAGAGGGTCAGGGAGAAGGGCGTAGGCCAACTCCTCCCCATTCGTGGGGAGGTGTCGCCGGAGCCATCGGAGGGGCCAGCTTCTCGAGCCGGTCCACCATCGACGCCAGCGTGGCAAAGGCCGCCTCGACTGGCTCCGGCGACGTCATGTCCACCCCCGCCATGCGCAGTCCTTCGAGCGGATACATCGACCCCGCGCTCCTCAGGAAGGCGCGGTACGACTCAACGGCTTTCTCGTCGCCCGCCGCGACTCGCCCGACGAGGTGGTCCGCCGCGGCGATCCCGGTCGCGTACTGGTACACGTAGAAGTTGCTGTACAGGTGCGTGTGGAACTGCGCCCAGGTGGAACCGATCCGGTCCCTGTCTCGCCCACTGACATCGACCTCGGATCCGAAGACCTCGAGCATCAGGTCCGCCATCAGTTTGTTGAGAGCGTCGGCGGTGAGTGCGACGCCCCGCTCCACGCGCTCATGGACCTCGAGCTCCAGCCGCGCGAGCGACGGCATGATGAAGAAGTAGCGATAGAAGTTGGCCATCGCCTCTTCGATGACAGCGACCTGTAACGCGGGGTCGGTCTTCGTCGCGAGCAGGTGACGGCGCGTAAGCGCCTGGTGCATGTTTGACGCCACCTCGGCCTGGAACAATCCATAGTTCGAGTAAACGTACGGCTGCGTGCGCCGCGCATGGTAGGAGTGCATCGAGTGGCCGAGCTCGTGAGCGAGTGTGCTCATCGAGTAGATGTCGTTGTTGTAGCTCATGAAGATGAAAGGCGGCGTGTCCATCGCCCCGGTCGAGAACGCGCCCATGCGCTTGCCCTTGTTCGGATAGACGTCAACCCATCGGTCCTCAAACGCCCCTTTGCGCATCGCGGCGACGTAGTCGTCGCCGAGGGGAGCTACGCCCTCGACGATCCACTCCACCGCCTGCTCGTAGGGCACCTCCAGGACGGTCGAGCTGAGCTGGGCGCGTGTGTCGTATGGCTTGAGGACCTCGAGGCCAAGGATCTTGCGCCGGATCCGCCAGTAGCGGTGCCACGTTCCGACGTTGTCGCGAAACGTCCGCACCACGTTGTGAAAGACCTCGGTCGGGATGTGGCTCGGCTCCAGGGCCGCCTCGAGAGAAGACGCGTACCGGCGCGCGCGCGCGAAGAAGACGTCGCGCTTCACGCCGCCGGCAAGGCTGGCCGCCATCGCGTGCTGCATCGCAAGGTGCTGGTCGGCGTAGCTCTCGAAAGCCGTGCGCCGTACCTCGCGGTCGGGATTCGTCAGCAGCGCGCCAATCGTGCCCTGCGCCACCTCGTGCAGCTCGCCATCCGATCCGACTGCCGGCGCGAACTTGAGATCGGTGTTGGCAAGCACGCTGTGCACTGAAAGCGCTGACGCGAGGGGATCCGAGACCGCGGTCAGTAGCTCTTCCACCTCCGCGCTGCGCACCCGCTTCTGCAGCTTCTCGAGGCGGTCGAAGTAGTGGCCCAGATAGGCCAGGCGTGGGGCGGTGCCGACCCACTCGCGGAGCTTTGGCAGGCCGATCTGCAGCATCTCGGGGATCGCGAAGGCTGCGGCAGAGCCGAGCTGGGCTGCGGTCGAGCGGGCGCGGTCGGCACGCGCGGCGGATTCCTGGTTGCCCACGTCGACCGAGTACGCCATCGTGCTGTAGACCATCACCTTCGCCATGAGGCGATGGACGCGCTCGCTGGCTTCGAACCAGTCGGCCAGCGTATCGGGGCTATCGCCGAGGTGGCCCTTGAACTCGGCCAGGTCGGGAAGGCGGGAGATGATCTCCTGCATCGCCTTCTCCCATCCGCCCTCGTCGCCGAAGACGCTTTGCCGGTTCCACGTGAACCGCTCGTCGACCTCATCGCGAGCGGGGAGCGGCTTCACCACGAGGGATTAGTAGCATGGGGCCGATGCCACGCGCCACCGCCAACGGGATCGAGCTCGAGTACGAGACGTTCGGCGATCGTAAGGCGGCGCCGCTCCTCCTGATCTCCGGCCTGGGCTCCCAGATGATCGGTTGGGACGACGACTTCTGCCGTCTCCTCGCAGGGCGAGGGTTCCACGTGATCCGTTTCGACAACCGCGACGCGGGACTCTCGACCTGGATGGACCGCGAGTATCGGCTCGACGATATGGCCGCGGACGCGGTCGGCCTCCTCGACGCACTGGGTATCCCCGCCGCTCACGTCGTGGGCGCGTCCATGGGTGGGTTCATCGCCCAGCTCGTCACGCTCAACCATCCCGAGCACGTGCTGACCCTGACCTCCATCATGTCGGGACCGAACGGCGACGACCAGGTGCGGCCGACGGATGAGGGAACCGCCGTCCTGATGGCGCCGGCGCCAGACACCCGCGAGGAACGGATCGCCGTCGGCCTGTGGGCGAAGCAGAAGCTGCTGGGGTCCGCCGACCCGTTCAATGAGCAATACGAGGCACTGCGCATCACACGCGCGATCGATCGCGCTTATCACCCGGCGGGCTTCGTCCGTCAGCTGCAGGCGATCATGGCCGCGAACGGGAGGCTGGCGCGGCTCGCCCATGTACGCGTGCCCACCCTTGTCATCCACGGTGCCGACGACATCCTCGTCCCGGTCGAGAACGGGCGCAACGTGGCGGCCGCGATACCCGGCGCGCGCTACGTCGAGATCGAAGGCATGGGACACGATGTCCCCAGGAGGGTGTGGGCGCAGGTCGCCGACGCCATCGCCGAGCTTGCCGGTTCGGCCAGCCACGCGTGCTGAGCGGCCTCAACCCCGCGATCGCATTCCTCGCCGGTCTTGCGTCGTTCGTGTCGCCCTGCGTCCTGCCCCTTGTCCCGGCCTACCTCGCCTACCTGGGAGCAGCAACAACTCCTCCCCATTCATGGGGAGGTGCCGGCAAAGCCGGCGGAGGGGCTGTGGTCCAACAAAGTTCTTCCATCGCGGTCGCCGGCGCGGGCTTCGTCGGGGGGCTTTCCCTCGTCTTCATCCTTTTCTTCTATGTGTTCTCGCTGGCCGTGCAGCCCATTCGCGCCTACGTGCCGGTGGTTGCGGGCGTCCTGGTCATCGCGATGGCCTTGCACGTTGCAGGCTTGATCCGGCTGCCTTTCCTGTCGTCTGAGCACCGTCCGATGAAGACTGCGCCTCAGGGTGGCGGTGTCGCCGGCGGGTTTCTGCTCGGGATGGGCTTCGCGAGCGGCTGGACGCCGTGCATCGGGATCACGCTCAGCGCGGTCCTGAGCTCGGCGGTGACTGCAGGCACCACGCCGCAGGGTCTGAGCCTGATGATCGCCTACTGCCTTGGCCTGGGGGTCCCGTTCCTGGCGCTCGCCTTCGCGCTGGAGAGCGCGCGGCCGCTCGTCAGATTCGTCAACGCGCATCGGCGCGCGATCGATCTGGGCTCGGCCGCGGTCCTCGTCGTGATGGGGGTCCTCCTGCTCACGAATAACCTGACCCTGTTGTCAGCCGGTCTTACACAGCTCGTTCCGAACTGGCCGTCGCCGTCACTCTGAGATCTCAGTCATCAAGACCCACGCGACGTAGATGTTCCAGCCGAACGCGAACACCATGACCACCGCCAGCAGGTAGAGGCCAGCGCCGATCTCAGTCAGAAGGCTCAACCCGGACACGATGAACAGGGCATTCCACGTGAGGCCTGCGACAACCTCGGCCCACATCCGAAACCGCGATATCGGGATCGAGCCGGCACCAGGTTCTCGGGCGAAGATCGCACGCAGAGCGACGCCGAGCCAGAACAGCGAAGCGGCGGCGACCTCGGCTCCGAGCAATCGCACCGGCTGATCCGGAACGAGCACGGCCGCAGACAGCAGGAGCTGTGTGGTCAGCGACATCAGCATCCCCACCGCGCGGTTGCGGTAGAAGAGGTTGGACATCACAGTTCGCGCGTGAAGCGACATGGCCACGAACAGGAGACCGGCCAGAGCGGCGGCCGCGCCACCGCTCATGACGTAGAAGTCGTGCCACCGCTCGGCGTCGAACGCCATCAGTCGTACTTCCGGCGCGAGGAGATCATCGGCTTCACGGCATCACGTAGCTCGCCGGCCGTCACCAGCCCGATCAGGATCCAGTGGCTTCGCCTCGGCCGTGAATCACTCGCACGGATACATTCGTCCGAAGTCTGAATCAAGCCTGTTAAGAACACTTGTTTGTAGTCTCGGAAATCGTCAAACTGGGTGCTGTGGGGCAGGTTCTCGATGCTCTCGATCTCTTCTCGCCGTCCGTTCGCGACTGGTTTCGCGCGTCGTTCGCCGAACCAACATCTGTGCAGGAGCGGGGCTGGCAGGAAGTGGCGGCAGGCCGCCACGTCCTCATGGCGGCGCCGACGGGCAGCGGCAAGACACTCGCCGCCTTTCTCTGGTGCCTCGACCGACTGGCGGCGGAACCGACCCCGGTCGAGGCAGAGCGCTGTCGCGTCCTTTATGTATCGCCTCTGAAGGCACTTGCGCATGACGTCGACCGCAACCTTCGTTCGCCGCTCGTCGGGATCCGGCACCAGATGGAGTCGCACGGCCTTCAGCCGCCCGACATCGCGGTCGCCATCCGCACTGGCGATACGCCGGCCGACGCGCGGCGTTCGATGGAGCGCCACCCGCCAGACATCCTGATCACGACGCCTGAGTCGTTGTTCCTGCTGCTGACAAGCGCGGCACGCAAGATCCTGGCTCCGGTCCGCTGGCTCATCGTCGACGAGATCCACTCGGTTGCGGCGACCAAGCGTGGCAGCCACCTGGCGCTAAGCCTCGAGCGGTTGTGTGAGCTAACGAAGGTTCAACCCCAGCGAATCGGACTGTCGGCCACGCAGCGCCCGCTCGAAGAGGTGGCGAAGTTTCTTGGCGGCGCGGACCGCGAGGTGTCCATCGTCGACGCCGGGCGGTTGAAGACGATGGAGGTGACGGTCGAGGTCCCGGTCGAGGACATGACCCGCCTCACGACAGAGGACGAGGACAGCGCCAAGGGGCAGAACAGCATCTGGCCGGCGATCTATCCGCGCCTGCTCGAGCTGATACGGCAACACCGCTCGACGATCGTGTTCGTCAACTCGCGGCGGCTCGCCGAGCGCATTGCGGCGCGGGTCAACGAGCTGGCCGACGAAGAGCTCGTGCGCGCGCACCACGGATCGATCGCCCGCGAGCAGCGCCTCCTCATCGAGGACGAGCTGAAGGCCGGCCGGCTGCGCGGCCTCGTCGCCACCTCGACCCTCGAGCTCGGCATCGACATGGGCGCCGTTGACCTCGTCCTGCAGATCGAGGCGCCGCCCAGCGTCGCCGCGGGCATCCAGCGTGTAGGACGCGCGGGCCACTCGGTCGGCGAGATCTCGCGGGGGGTGGTGATCCCCAAGTTTCGTGGCGACCTTCTCGAGTCGGCGGCAGTCGTCGAGGGCATGCTCGAGGGCCGCATCGAGTCGACCGTGGTGCCGCGGAGGCCGCTCGACGTTCTGGCGCAGCAGATCGTCGCCATGTGCGCGCTCGGCGAATGGGACGTCGAAACGCTGGGCCGCGTGATCCGCCGCGCTTATCCGTACAGCGACCTCGGGCCGCGCGCGTTCGAGTCTGTACTCGACATGCTCAGCGGCCGGTATCCATCCGATCAGTTCGTCGAGCTGCGCCCGCGTCTGGTCTGGGATCGCGTGGCCGGAAAAGTGCGCGGACGCGCCGGCGCGCAGCGTCTGGCTGTCACCAATCCAGGCACCATCCCCGACCGTGGCCTTTATTCGGTGAACCTCGCGGAAGATGGGCGCCGGGTTGGAGAGCTCGACGAGGAGATGGTGTACGAGACGCGCGTCGGCGAGACGTTCGTCCTCGGCGCGTCGACGTGGCGGATCGTGGACATCACACCTTCACAGGTCATCGTCAATCCGGCGCCGGGCGAGCCCGGAAAGATAGCGTTCTGGAAAGCTGACACCCCAAGTCGGCCGGTCGAGCTTGGCGCTGCGCTCGGCAAGATGGTGCGCGAGCTGCGCAGCGTGAGTCCCGCCGCCGCTGCGAAGCGGCTGCGCGAGCGCGCCGGATTCGACGACCTCGCGATCAAGAACCTGCTCAAGTACCTGGACGACCAGGCGGCCGCAACCGGCGCCGTGCCGGATGACCGCACCCTTCTCGTGGAGCGATTCCGCGACGAGGTGGGGGACTGGCGCGTCTGTCTCCACACGCCATTCGGCGGTCGCGTCCATGCACCGCTCGCGCTCGCGCTCGAGTCACACCTCCAGCAGACCCTCGGCGTGGACGCGCGCGCTTTGTGGACGGATGACGGCATCGCGATGCATCTGCCGGAAGTTGAGTCGCCGCCCTCCCTGGACGACCTCATCCTCGATCCCGAAGAGGTTCAGGCCCTGGTCTCAGCCCAGCTTCCCGCGTCGGCACTGTTCGCGGCCCGTTTCCGGGAAAACGCCGCGCGCTCCCTGTTGCTGCCGAAGCGAAGACCCGGCCAGCGCACCCCGCTGTGGCAGCAGCGCATGCGCAGCGCCAGCTTGCTCCAGGTTGCCGGCCAGTACCCGGACTTCCCGATCCTCGCCGAGACATGGCGCGAGATCATGAGCGACACCTTCGATATGCCGGCGCTCGCGACGTTGCTCCGCGCGATCCGCTCCCGCGAGATCCGCGTTGTCGCGGTCGACACCGAGCGCGCGTCGCCGTTCGCGTCATCGCTGTTGTTCTCGTACGTCGCCGAGTACATGTACGAGGGCGACCAGCCTCTGGCGGAGCGCCGGGCGCAGGCCCTCACCCTTGACCGTGAGCTGCTCGCCGAACTGCTCGGCAGCGAGGACCTGCGCGAGCTGCTCGACCCTGAGGCAATCGCGCTGGTCGAGCTGGAGCTGCAAGGACTTCTGCCGGAGCGATTCCCACGCGATCCGGACGAAGCGCACGACCTGCTCGTCCGCCTCGGGGACCTGAGCCCCGACGAGGCGTCGGCTCGCGGCGTCTCCGTCGATTGGCTTCGCGCGCTGGAGAAGGAGCGGCGCGCGGTCCCGATCCGGGTGGCCGGCGAGACACGCTGGATCGCGGCCGAAGACGCAGGCCGCTATCGCGAGGCGATGGGCGCCAGCCTGCCCATCGGTCTGCCGGACCTGTTTCTCGACGCCGGCGCTGAGCCACTGGAATCCCTTCTCCGGCGCTTCGCCCGCACGCACGTGCCGTTCGTCACCTCGGACCCGGCCAGGCGATGGGCACTTTCGGCGCAGTCCGTCGAGGCGGCGCTGACAGGTCTTGCGGCTCGTGGCGATGTGCTGGCGGGTGAGTTTCGCAAGGCCGCGGAAGGCCGCGAGTACTGTCACCCCGAGGTCCTTCGGATCCTTCGCCGGCGGTCACTGGCTGCGCTGCGCCGCGAGGTCGAATCGGTCGCGCCGGACGCGCTGGCGCGATTCCTGCCCGCGTGGCACGGGGTCGGGGTCCGCGGAGGCGGGGTCGACCGGCTGCTCGAAGTCGTCTTTCAGCTGCAGGGTCTCGCGCTGCCGGCCTCGGTCATCGAGCGGGACGTGATTGCGGCCCGGGTCGGTGACTACGCGCCACGCTTGCTCGACGAGCTCGTCTCGATGGGCGAGGTGGTTTGGGTTGGCCGCGGCTCGCTGGGCGCCACCGACGGCCGCGTCGCCCTGTACCTGCGCGGAGACGCTCCGCGACTGGTGCCGCCGCCGGTCGAACCGCCGCAGTCAGACCTCCACGAACGGATTCGGTTGCACCTCGGCGCTCGAGGCGCGAGCTTCTTCCGCGACATCTACAGCGCGTGCGGCGGCGGGGACGAAGAGGTGATGCTCGACGCGCTGTGGGAGCTTGTGTGGTCGGGCGAGGTCACCAATGACACGTTCGGTCCGCTCCGCCTGCTCGGACCGCTTGCGCGGAGGCCTGCGCGAAAACCGCGCCTGCCGCGACTCACGCAGCCACGCGCTGCCGGCCGTTGGTCGCTGGTCGACGATCTGGTTGGTGGCGGCGCCAATTCCACCGAACGCCTGCACTCAGAGGCAGGCGTCCTCCTGCAGCGCCACGGCGTGCTCACCCGTGAGGCAGTCGTCGGCGAAGGATGGCCAGGCGGGTTCGCCAGTCTCTATCCCGTGCTGCGCGCGATGGAGGAGTCGGGGCGGATCCGCCGCGGCTACTTCGTCGAAGGTCTTGGTGGCTCGCAGTTCGCGCTGCCAGGAGCGGTCGATCGATTGCGCGCCATGCGCGAGTCGGGCGGCGGGATCGTCGCGATCGCGGCGACGGATCCCGCCAACGCGTATGGCACGGTGCTGCCCTGGCCGCATTCGGATGGACGGATGGCGCGGGCGGCAGGCGCCTATTGCGTCATTGAAGATGGACGGCTTGTCCTTTACCTCGAGCGTGGCGGGCGCTCGCTGCTGACGAACGGCGAGGTCCAGCTTGGTCACCTGCAGGCGCTGATCGCGATCGCCACCCAGGCCGGCCGCGTCGAGCTGCAGAAGGTCGACGGCCTGCCGGTGATGGACTCGCCGCTGAGGTCAGCGCTGCGCGAGGCGGGTTTCTCCCCGACGCACCGCAGCCTGATCGCATACGGCACCCGTAGCTGAGCTGCTCTCCACTGATGGGGAGGTCGCCGGCGAAGCCGGCCGGAGGGGGCGCATACTCGGGAGCGTTCCGTCCGCTGGTATTGCGGCACAGGAGGCAAATCATGCTGAAGATCAAGAGCGCGTCGACGGCGATTCCCGCTCAGGACATCAAGCGGGCGCGCCAGTTCTATGAGCAGAAGCTCGGGCTGACGGTCGCGGAGGAGCAGCCCGATGGCGGTGTCGTATACCGCACCGGCGAGACTGGCTTCCTCGTCTTCCCAAGCATGGGCAAAGCGTCCGGCGACCACACCCAGATGGCCTTCGAGGTCGACGACGTCACTACCGCGGTCGGCGAGCTTAAGAGCAAGGGTGTGAAACCGGAGGAGTACGACTACCCCGATTTCAAGTCGCACGACGGGATCGTCGACATGCCCGACGGTGAAAAGGGCGCGTGGTTCAAGGACTCAGAGGGAAATCTGATCGCTTTGACGTCGAGGGTTCCCTCCGCCACGCGCGCGCGCTAACCAGACACCCCGCGACCACCGGCCTTCATGAGGCCACGGGTACGATTACTGCTCCATCGGGGAGTAGCGCAGCCCGGTAGCGCACTTGACTGGGGGTCAAGTGGTCGCGGGTTCAAATCCCGCCTCCCCGACCATCGTGATCAGGTACATGAATGCGCCGGGGATGCCGATGACGAGAAAGATCGAGAGTGCCGTCCCCACCCTCACTCGTCGTGTCATTGCCGCAACGCTACTTGACCGGCCCTCCAAAATGCGGTCCGTTCAGGCATCCAGATCGAGGATGCGCTGGAAGGCGCCAAGGTAACTTGGATCGGCGTTCTTCTGTCTGAGCAGCCAGTACTCGGCGCCCCAGAACAGGTAGGCCTCCAGAGCGTAGGCTGAATCCCGAGCCAGTCGCATGCAGCGGTTGTAATTCTCGACAACTCGGTCCGGAGGACAGCTGTACATGGCAAGGCTTGCGGGATTGGGCGGATTGGTCACCGACTCCCAAGGCTCCGCCTGACCCTCGGTGATCATCACGCGTGCCTTTGCAGCCGCTTTCATCAGCAGGCTGCGCAGTCTTCCATTCCACCGGCTCTCGCTTGCGTCGAGATAAACACCGAAACCAGCGCGGCCAGTCAGCGCATGCCGCGGATACATATCGACGCCGACGATGTCGGCTACCGACTCCGCCAGTGAAAGCGAGTCGCCCTGATCGCGGGTTCGAAACCACTGTTGCAGCGCTACGGGAAGCGACATCGGCACGAAGCCGTTGATCAAGATCGGTCGCGTTGAATCCGTTTGTCTAACCACGTCAACCTCTTGCCTGACGAACTCGGTGGCGAGGCGCCATGAATGCTCGTTCCCGAGCGGATCCACAGGCTCGTGCTCGACCTGCCAGCCGACTACCGACTTCCTGTCGCGGTATCGCTCCACGACGCGCGCGATGAATGACATGGCGCCCGCGAGCAGCTCGGGATGAGATGTCGCTGTGACCAATGAGCGCTCGCGCAGCTTGGGCTGAAGCCGATGAGGTGGGACGAAGAATTCCGGATAGCCAAAGTTCTTGACCGCACCCACGGCCAGCACGATCTGTTTGCCGGCGCGCTCCGCCGCTTCCACCTGCCAGTCCAGGCTGGCGGGATCGAAAACCCCGGCCTGCGGCTCCATTCGATTCCATAGAGCCCCGAGCCGGATGAGTTGATATTCGTATCCAAGGAGTGCGGCAAGCGTGTCCCGAGGTGGCAATCCCATCGCCTCCGCCTGGAGCGGGCGAAAACTGATGCCCAGAGCCGTGGAGCCGCGGGGCTCGACGACCAGGTGACGCCAGTCGTCGGTCAACCGCCGAGCCGCGCGCGCGACACGCAGGGTCACAACGTTCGTCCCACTCGCGATCGCTCGGAGATTACTGCGCGGGCCAAATGGAGGGGGCGTGCTCGCCCGAGCACGCCCCCCTTATTGCTAGACGGCGGCCTTCTCGGTCTTCAGCGGTGAGCCCGTTTCGACCAGGGTCTTCAGTCCGCTCAGGATGTACGGCCAGCCGCCGGCGACGTTGTCGTAGACCTTGCTGCCGCTCGGGAAGTCGTCGTGAATGGTCGTCACTTTGGTGATGCCGTCGGTCTCCTCCAGCTCGTATGTGACGCGGCTCGGGCCCTCCGCGGTGAGGTCCGGGTCGTAGTTGACGATCCAGCTGAAGACGAGGCGACGCGGCTTGTCGTACTCGATGACCTCGCCGTCGACCAGCGAGCGGCCGGTGCCGTGCTCCGTCCAGTGCAGCCGCGACCCGGGCTTCCAGGTCGTGTTGGGCTCGCTGGCGTAGAGGTAGCGGTGTGTGAACTCGGGCTTGGTCATCGCTTCCCAGACTTTCTCGCGAGGCGCCCGGATGAAAACGCTGTAGACCTGTGCGGGACGTGTGTCGACAGACCTCATTTCTTCCTCCATGTCGAGTTTCAGCTCAGCGAGGGCGGCTGCCCGCGCCTTGCGGTACTTGCCGATCCAGCGGTCGTGGATGAGTCGGATGGGAACCGCGTTCAGGTAGTGGAGCTTCAGCCGGCCTTCGCGACGCGTCGTTACGAGGTCGGCCTCCTCGAGCACGCGAAGGTGTTTCATCACCCCGAACCGGGTCATCGCCGGCAGGCCGTCGGCGAGCTCGGTGAGCGTCTGGCCATCACGCTCGAAGAGCCGGTCGAGGAGCTTGCGCCGGTTGACGTCCGCCAGGGCCTTGAAGACGGGTTCCACGCAGGCATGATATGTGACCATTTGGTCACCTGTCAAGCCTCTTTCAACAGACTTTTCAATCGATGATGGCGCCTAGGCCCAGCGGCGGTGGGCCGTGTCGCCGGCGCGCGTTCATCAGAGGCTGGGTTGGAACAGCTGACGCCCGGGATGTCGGGGAAGTCCTTGGTCGAGTAGGTGGTGTCGCCTGTCCGGCGCGT
>Ga0209056_10000351_pt1 | contig 51638 bp, 48 predicted proteins | sample GraSoiAngelo_114_FD_185876 | JGI IMG/M metagenome (GOLD analysis project Ga0209056, IMG submission 185876) | Grasslands soil microbial communities from the Angelo Coastal Reserve, California, USA - 14_0903_13_40cm (SPAdes) (version 2) | ecosystem: Environmental > Terrestrial > Soil > Grasslands...
TGGGAATGGGCGGGCAGGTCTTCGTGTTCTTCGTCATGGCAGTGGCGGCCGCGGAAGCGGCCGTCGGCCTCGCCATCAGTCTCGCGGTCTATCGCCACAAGCCGTCCGTGAGCCTCCAGAACATGAATCTCCTCAGGGACGGATGACCGGCACTGCCGTCGACCTGGTCTGGCTCGCGCCCGCGCTCGCGCTGCTCGGTTTCGTGCTCAACGGGACGCTGGCGCTGGCGCGCCCCAATTCCAAGACGCTCGTATCGGTCATTGGCGCGGGTGTATTGCTGGCCGCGTTCGCCGTCTCCGTTGCCGTCTTCAGCGCCTTCGCGGGACTGCACGCCGAAGAGCCCTTGGTGTTCCGGTACTGGTCGTGGATTCCGGTGGGCACGCTGCAGGTCGACGTTGCGTTCCAGGTCGATCAGCTCTCGCTGGTCATGCTGCTCGTCGTGACCGGCGTGGGCTCCCTGATTCATCTGTTCAGCATCGGCTACATGAAGGAGGATCCGGGATACGCGCGCTATTTCGCCTATCTCAACCTCTTCGTCTTCTTCATGCTGGTGCTGGTCCTGGGAGCGAGCTTCCCGGTGATGTTCGTGGGGTGGGAAGGCGTCGGTCTCTGCAGCTACCTGCTGATCGGCTTCTGGTTCAGCGAAGCGGCGAACGCCACCGCGGGCCGCAAGGCGTTCATCATGAACCGCATCGGCGACTTCGGGTTCATGGTCGCGATGTTCATGATCTTCTGGTCCACCGGCTCGCTCGATTTCGGCACCGTGTTCACCCACGCCCCGAACGCGCTGGCGGCGGGCGGCAAGACCGTCACGGTCATCACGCTCTTCCTGTTCCTGGGCTGTACCGGCAAATCGGCGCAGATCCCTCTCTACACCTGGCTCCCCGATGCGATGGCGGGGCCGACGCCCGTCTCCGCACTGATCCACGCGGCAACCATGGTGACCGCAGGCGTCTATCTGGTCGCCCGCTGCAATTTGCTGTTCGCCATGGCGCCGGTCTCGAGCGCGGTGGTCGCGGGTGTCGGCGCGCTGACGGCGCTGTTCGCGGCGACGATCGCGCTCAAGCAGTGGGACATCAAGAAGGTGCTCGCGTATTCCACGATCTCCCAGCTCGGTTACATGTTCCTGGGAGTCGGGACGGGCGCGATCAGCGCCGGCATCTTCCACCTCGTCACGCACGCGTTCTTCAAGGCGTTGCTGTTCCTCGGCTCGGGCAGCGTGATCTTCGCGCTGCATCGCGCGTACCATCACACGCATTCCCACGAAGACGCGCAGGACATGCGCAACATGGGCGGGCTCGCGCGCTACATGCCGTGGACTACGGCCCTGATGTGGATTGCGACGCTCGCCATCGCCGGCGTACCCCCGCTCTCGGGCTTCTTCTCGAAGGACGAGATCCTTACGGCAGCAAACGCTCGCGGCCAAGCCGACCCCGTCTGGCTCGTGTTCTGGGGCCTGGCACTCGGCGCCGCGCTGCTCACCGCGTTCTACATGACGCGGCTCATGCTCTACACCTTCCATGGCCCGAACCGCACGGGCGAGAAAGAACAGGAGCACCTGCACGAGGCGCCGTGGATCATGACCGGGCCATTGCTCCTGCTCGGCGTACTCTCCGCCGCGGGTGGCGTCATCAACATCCCCGAGCTCTATCATGGCAACGCGTGGCTCCATCACTGGCTCGAGCCGATCACGCAGCCGAGCGCGGCGCTGCTTCCTGCCGTGCAGTTGGCGCCCGCCACCGAGTGGGTGCTGGTCGGTGTCGCGGTCGTGGTCGCCCTCGTCGGCATTCTGGCTGCCTGGCGGTTGCTCAAGCCGGACAAACTCGTGCCTGCCCGCAGCGCGCCCGAAGAGCGCGGGTTTGCGCGCCTCCTCAAGAACAAGTGGTACGTGGACGAGATCTATGACGCGTTGATCGTCCGGCCGCTTGTGTGGCTGTCGCGTGAGGTGCTCTGGAAGCAAATCGACCAGCGCGCCATCGATGGCGCGGCGGTCAATGGCGCCGCGCGGGGCGCCCGGGCACTCGGCTGGGCGAATCGCTGGCTGCAGACGGGGCAGGTCGGGATCTACGTCACGGTATTCGTCGTCGGCGTCCTGCTGATTCTCTGGCGGGCGACGACCTGATGTACGCGCGCTGGGTACTCACCGCGCTGCTCGCGTGGCCGCTGCTCGCCGGCCTCGCCGTGCTCCTGGTGCCCGCGCGGCTCGCCAAGTACGTCGCGCTCATCGCCAGTGTGATCGAGTTTGCGATCTCGGTTCCGCTGTGGTGGACGTTCGCGCCGGCCGGCGGGATGCAGTTCGTCACCGATCAGCCGTGGATCGCCGCGTGGGGCATTCACTTCACGGTCGGCCTAGACGGCATTTCGCTATTCCTGGTGCTGCTCACGACGTTCCTGATGCCGCTCTCGATCCTCGGCAGCTGGAGCTACATCACGAAGCGCGAGACGGGATTCTACACACTGCTGCTCGTCCTGACGACCGGCATGATCGGCGTCTTCGTCGCCCTCGACCTCTTCCTCTTTTATGTGATGTGGGAAGTGATGCTCATCCCGATGTATTTCATCATCGGCGTCTGGGGCGGCGACAATCGGCTGTACGCGGCGATCAAGTTCTTCATCTATACGTTCTTCGGATCGCTGCTCATGCTCGTGGCGATCCTGGTGTTGTACCTGCACGCCGGCCAGGCGACCGGCGTCTACTCGTTCAGCTACGCGCACCTCCTGAGCCAGGTGGCATCGCTCGGTTCTACGGCCTGGTGGCTGTTCGGGGCGTTCTTCCTGGCGTTCGCGATCAAGGTACCGATGTTCCCGCTGCACACCTGGCTGCCTGACGCGCACGTCGAGGCCCCCACGGCAGGGTCGGTGATCCTGGCGGCGATCCTGCTCAAAATGGGCACGTACGGGTTTCTGCGATTCGCGTTGCCGTTCTTCCCGGCCGTCGCGCTCAATCAGAACGTGCAGCTCGTGATCGTGATCCTGTCGCTCATCGGGATCATCTACGGCGGCCTGGTGGCGATGGTGCAGCCCGATTTCAAGAAGCTCATCGCCTATTCGTCCGTCGCCCACCTCGGATTCGTGATGCTCGGCATCTGGGCTCTGACGCTGCAGAGCGTCCAGGGCGCGCTGCTGATCATGATCAATCATGGGATTTCGACCGGCGCGCTGTTCTTCCTGGCCGGCATGATCTACGAACGGCGGCATACCCGGCTGATCGAGGCCTACGGCGGCATCGCGCGGGTGGTACCGCTGTTCGCCGCGATCCTCACAATCGTGTCGCTGTCGTCCATCGCGCTGCCGGGGACGAACGGGTTCGTCGGTGAATTCCTGGTGCTGCTGGGATCCTTCCGCACCTATCCCATCGCGACGGCGCTCGCGACGACCGGCGTGATCGTCGCGGCAGCCTATCTGCTGACGGCACTGCAGCGCGTGATCTACAACCCGCTGCAGAATCCTGAGAACGAGAAGCTGCCCGATTTGACGCCGCGGGAGCTGGTCGTGCTGATCCCGTTGCTCGTCTGCATTCTGTGGGTGGGGATCTATCCCAAGCCGTTCCTGCAGCGCATGGAGCCGGCGGCGCGCGCGCTGATCGAACAGATGAAGCCGAGTGCCGCTCCGACGGCGGGTCAACCGTGAGACTGGATCCCGCCATCTACCGCGACCTCCTGCTGTCGCTGCTGCCTGAGTTGGTGCTCACCGGGTGGGCCCTCGTGCTGCTGTTGTTCGTCGCGTGGCGCCACCGCACCGCGCGTGACCTCCGGATCGCGGGCTGGCTGACGCTCCTGGCGCTCCTGTCCACCGCCGTCGCCACCTGGTGGCTCTGGTGGAATCGGGCGGGCGTGCAGGGAGTCGTGACGATGATCGCGGCGGACGACTTCCGCTGGGTCGCGGACTGGGTATTCCTCGGCGCTGCCGCGCTCACGGTCCTCATCTCGTTCGCCTATCTGCAGCGCGAGCAGCTGCTGGTGCCCGAGTACTACGTGCTGCTCATCTTCGGTACGCTCGGTATGATGGTCATGGCCGCCGGCGCCGACCTAATGGTGATTTTCCTCGGACTCGAGCTGATGTCGGTCGCCGTCTACGTGCTGGCGGGCATCGACCGGCGGCGCGCGCGCTCCGCCGAGGCGGCCCTCAAGTATTTCCTGCTCGGGGCATTCGCCTCGGGATTTCTGCTGTACGGCATCGCGCTCGTGTATGGTGCGACCGGGTCGACGAATCTTGGCCTGATCGGCACGCAGGTCGGCCTCATGGGCAGGCCGAGCGTCATGTTGCTGGCCGGTCTGGCGCTGTTGATCGTGGGTTTTGCATTCAAGATCGCGGCGGTGCCGTTCCACATGTGGGCGCCGGACGTCTATGACGGTTCGCCGACGCCCGTGACGGCGTTCATGGCGACCGGCGTGAAAGCGGCGGCGTTTGCCGCGCTGTTCCGCGTCCTGAATCAGGCGTTCGCGCCGGTCGCGGCGTGGCACGACATCCTGTGGTGGCTCGCGGCGGTCACGATGATCGGTGGCAACCTCTTCGCCCTCGGCCAGCGGTCGCTCAAGCGGATGCTCGCGTACTCGTCGGTCGCGCATGCCGGGTATCTGCTCGTCGCCGTCACCGCCGGGGGCGCGGCGGGTACCAGCGCATTCCTCGTTTACGTCATCGCCTACACGCTGATGTCGCTCGGCGCGTTCGCCGTACTGACGGCCAAGGGCAGGGCGGGCGAGAGCGAAGTGATGATCGACGATCTCGCGGGACTTGCGAGCCAGCGTCCGTGGCTCGCCTTCGCGCTCGCGGTGTGCATGCTCTCGTTGCTGGGGTTTCCCGGAACGGCCGGGTTCATCGGCAAGTGGTATATCCTCATCGCGGCCACCAGCGCCGGGAAGAACACCCTGGCCGCCATTCTCGTGATCACCAGCGTCGTCTCGGCGGGGTACTATCTTCCCGTCATCATGGCGATGTACATGAAACCGCAGCCGGTCGAGCACGCGCATGTGGATGCCACGCTCGACCGGTGGGGACGAGCCGCCGTCGCGGTGGTCGTCGTCGGACTGCTGCTCTTCGGTGTCTGGCCCAACCGGCTGTTCGATCTCGCGCGGTCAGCCGGGAATAGCGTGCAACCCGCGGCGACGACAGCCGCAAACCCACCCTAACGCATCGTGCCGGCGTCTCCGTGAACCTTCCCGCCACAATTTTCCGCCAGTACGACATCCGCGGCCTCGTAGACGAACAGCTCACGCCTGCCGCGGCCCGCGCCGTAGGACAAGCGTATACCACGTTCGCGTGGGAGCGCCTGAAGACGGGCAAGCCGCCACGCGTCGCCGTGGGCCGCGACAACCGGCCGTCCGGCGCCGCGCTCGCGCAGGGCGTGCGCGAGGGCATCGCCGCGGCGGGAGGCGCCGCGATCGACGTGGGGGAGCTGCCGACTCCCGCACTCTACTTCGCGACCAAGACGCTGCCGGTGGACGGCGGTATTCAAGTCACGGGCTCGCATAATCCGCCCGAGTTCAACGGCTTCAAGATGGTCCTCGCCCACGACGCCGTCTTCGGCGACGACATCCAGGTCCTGAAGTAGAGGATCAACGACGGGAAGCTCGTAACGAAGCCGGGGGCCACACAAACCGTGCACCGCGCACTGCTCACCGCGTACCGGGAGGCGATCGTCCAGCGCAACGCGCCGCTCGCCCGTCGCGTCAAAGTGGTGGCGGACTGCGGCAACGGCGTCACGAGTCTCGTAGCCATCGAGACGTTGAAGCAATTGGGCGCCGAGGTCGTCGCGTTATTTGCCGAATCCGACGGGACGTTCCCGCATCACCATCCCGACCCCACGGTGCTCGAGAACCTCCACGACCTCCAGGCCGCGGTCAAAAAGGAAAAGGCCGAGCTGGGCATCGCGTTCGACGGCGACGGTGACCGCATCGGCGCGGTCGATGAGCGCGGCGAGCCGGTCCTGGGCGATCAGCTCCTGGTGCTGTTCGGGCGCGACCTGGTGCATCGCATGGGCAAGAAGCACCCCGTGATCTTCGACGTGAAGTGCTCGGAGGTGCTGCCGCAGATGCTGAAGAAGGCCGGGCTCGAGCCGGTCATGTGGAAGACAGGGCATTCGTTCATCAAGCAGAAGATGAAAGAGATCGGCGCCCCGCTCGCCGGCGAAATGAGCGGTCACATGTTCTTCGGCGGCGACTGGTACGGATTCGATGACGCGCTCTTCGCCGCGGCCCGGTTGCTCGCGTACGTCGCGCGCGAAGGCGGGCCGCTCTCGCGCCTCCTCGCCGACTTGCCGAAGACCTACGCGACGCCGGAGATACGCGTCGACTGTCCCGATGAGCAGAAGTTCGACGTCGTCCAGCAGGCGGCCGCGGAGTTTGCCGCGAAGTATCCCGTCTCGACGCTCGACGGTGTGCGCATCACGTTCCCGGAAGGGTGGGGATTGCTGCGCGCCTCGAACACGCAGCCCGTGCTCGTCATGCGGTTCGAGGCGACGAGTCCGAACGCGCTCGACGCCTATCGCGCCGAGGTCGAGGGCTGGCTGGCGGCGCGCGGCGTGACGGCGTGACACGGGCGAACCGGCGCAGGCTGTATCTGTTCGGCGCCGGTCTGCTCGTGGCTGCGTTGGTCGGCGGCCGCTGGCTGGCGGTCGAAACCGCGGAACGCGCGTGGGACCGCACCTTCGCGGGCGGCGAGGCATTGATCGCCGCCCGCGATCTGTCCCGGCTCTTGCAGGCCTTCGTCCTCGTCGTGGCGATTACCTGGATCGCCGGCAATCTGTTGCTGGTGTATCGGGCGATCGGCTCCGTCCAAATGCCGCGGCGTCTCGGCGACCTGGAAATCGTCGAAGCCGTACCGCGGCGCACTCTCCTCGCCGCCACCATCCTGCTCGGCGTGATCCTCGGCTCGTTGCTGTCCCTCGGCACCGCGGACTGGTGGCGACACGCGGTGCTGGCTGCGGCGCCGCCGCACTTCGGCGTTCCCGATGCCACAAAGCTCGGGCACGACGCCGGCTACTACGTCAGTGTGCTCCCATGGTTCGCCGCACTTCAAAACCGCACGCTGATCCTCGCCGTCGGCGCATTGGGCATCGTGGCGCTGCTGTACGGGGTCATCGGCTCGCTCCGCATTCGCCGTGGCCGCATCCGCGCGAGCGACTACGCCCGCAGGCACCTCGGCGCGTTGCTCGCGTGTCTCGCCGTCGTGATTGCCTGGGGCGCGGCATTGGATCCGGCGGAAATCGTCGGCGGCCTGCACGGGACGGTCGATCAGGCCGCGCTGACCGTGCGCATACCCGGTGCCCGGGTTGTCGCAGCCGTCGCGATCGTCACGGCGGTGATCTCGCTCGTCTGGGCATGGCGGGATCGCCCCAGGCTGATTCTCGCCGGCTGGGCAGCGTTGCTCGTCTCGCTCACGGCCGCCTATTTCGTGATTCCCGGTATCGTCCGCAACGCGGCCGCCAGCGGACCGGAGAATGCCGAGCTGATGCAGCACCGCGCGTCGCTGGAACGCGTCGCGTTTGGACTTGTGGAGGTGGATCCGGGCGCGCCGCCGCCCTTCCCGTCGGGGGACGCGGCCGTGCGGACGGTTCCACTGTGGGATGCCGTCCATGTCGGCCGAGCGGTAGACGCCCCCGCGCATGCCGTCGCGCTGCGCCCGCCGCGTCCCGAAGACCGCGGTGCTTCCTGGATGGTCGCACCCACCAGCTCTCCTGATCCGGTGCGCCTCGCGATCGAGACTGACACGGGCCTCGCCGTGACGGCGCTAGCGACCGAGAGTACGCCGCTGTTGTTCGGTCCCGAATTGCCGGGATACGTCGTGATGTCGGCGGACAGCGTGCCCCGCCCGGCCGCTGCTCGCGGCTCCGGAGCGGTTCGGCTCACGGGCGCGTGGCGCCGCTTTGCGATCGCGTGGACGGTGCAGTCCTGGGGGCTGGCCCACGGTGAATCAAACGGCAAAGTCCTGCTGTGGCGGCGGGACGTCACCGAGCGTCTGCAGCGGCTCGCTCCATTCGCGCAATTCGGCGATCCGACACCGGTGCTGCGCAGCGGCGCCGTGTGGTGGGTGAGCTGGGGGTATGTGTCGCACGAGGCGTTTCCCCTCGTGCGATCGCTCCCCTGGCGCGACGGCGAGGTGCGCTTTCTGCGCGGCGGAATCGTCGGCGCCGTGCGCGTCGCGACGGGCGAGACGCACCTCTGGCTGGCACCGGGCTACGATTCGCTGACCGCCACCTGGGCCCGGCGGTTCGAGCCGCTGATCGAACCCGCGGACCGCCTCCCGGCGGATCTGCGCGCACAACTCGTCTATCCCGTCGAAACGTTCAAGCTCGCCGTTGCCGCATTGGTGCGTGCCAGCGACGACTCCGCTGGCCAAACCGGATGGCTCACGCGTCCCGGAGAGCCCTACCGGCTCGGCGCCCCGGACGGTGCAGTGTGGACCGGGATCACGTTCGAGACGGGTTTGCTCGCCCCGAGGCGGCTGGTGGGCGTGTTGGCCGGCGCGATCAAATCGCGCGGTCCCGAGCTCCACCTCTGGCGCCCATCGGCACCCGATCCTCCGCGCGAACGACTGCCGGGTGAGTTGGTCGGCTCATCGTTACTGCGGCCCGGCCCACTGCGGGTATGGCCGGCGGGGAATACGATCATCACCGTGCAGGCCCAGATCCTCGACCCCGTCGCCGCGAAGACGCCACCGCCCCCGCGCGTAACGGAGGTCTACGTGACGTTCGACGGACGCAGCGGGCACGCCCTGACGGCTCGCGCTGCGCTGCTGGGCGGGGAGCAGATCCTCACCGACACGACTCTCGCGGCGCGCTGGGAACGGGCGCGCCGGCTGGCGGTGCAGGCGGATTCGGCGCTGGCCGCGGGAGACCTGGAGCTGTTTGGGCGCTTGTGGCGCTCGCTGATCGGTGAGCTTGCTCCGGTCCAGCGCCCCCGCTAGGTTGCGCCGCCGTGCCGGCCCCTGGAACGATCGTTATCGCCCTCGGAGGAAACGCCGTCGCTCCACCCGGTGAGCGGCCGACGATCAGCAATCAGTTCCGGCATACGCGCGCGAGTCTCGTCCCGATCGTGGATCTCGCCGCGGCGGGATGGCACATCGTCCTGGTCCACGGGAACGGCCCGCAGGTCGGCGATGAGCTGGCGCGCAACGAGATCGCCGCCGATCAGGTCGAGCCGCTGCCGCTTGGCGTGCTGGTAGCGGGGACCGCCGGCTGGATGGGCTACATGATCCAGCAGTCGCTGCAGAACGCGCTCGCGCGCGCGGGTGTGCAGCGCTCCGTGGTCACGCTGATCACGCAGACGCTGTGCCGGGCCGACGACCCCGATTTGCGCACGCCGTCGAAGCCGGTCGGTCACGTGCTCGATTCGGTGCGGCAGGCGCGACTCGTGGCGCGCGGCATTCCCGTCCGCGACGGGCGACGGCTCGCGCCCAGTCCCAAACCGGCTGGGATCGTCGAGCAACAGATGGTGCGCGATTTGGCTGCGGCGGGACACATCGTGATTGCCGGCGGCGGCGGCGGACCGCCCGTCTACCAGGACGCCACGCTGGGCCTCGAAGGCATCGACGCCGTCGCCGACAAGGACCGCGTCGCCGCCATCCTCGGCCGGGAAATCGGGGCGCAGGTGCTGTTGATCCTGACCAACGTCACTGCCGTCTACCGCGGCTTCGGCACGCCGCACCAGGAAGCGATTCGGCGGCTGACGCTGGCGCAGGCGGAGCACCTGCTCGCCGGGAAGGAGCTGGGCGCCGGCAGCATGCGGCCGAAGGTCGAGGCCGCCGCCGAGTTCGTGCGCACCGGGGGCGAGCGGGCCATCATTGCCGAGCTGGCCCATGGACTCGCCGCGCTCCGCGGCGAAGCGGGAACGACGATCGCGAAGGAGCACGCGTGAATCTGCACGAGTATCAGGCACGGGACATTTTGCGAAAGCACGGCATCCCGGTGCCGCCGGGTGAAGTCGCCACGACGCCGGCGGAGGCGCGCGCGATCGCCGAGCGCTTCGGCGGCAAGGTCGTCGTCAAGGCACAGGTGCACGCCGGCGGCCGCGGCAAGGCGGGCGGCGTGAAGCTGGCGGACGGCGCGGACGCCGCCAAGGCGGCGGCGTCCGCCATTCTCGGTATGACGATCAAGGGCCTCACGGTTCATAAGGTTCTCGTCGTGCCCGCGGCCGAGATCGTCTCCGAGAGCTACGTCGGCATCATCGTGGATCGCGCCTCGCAGCGGCCGGTGTTGATCGTGAGTGCCGCCGGTGGCATCGATATCGAGGAAGTCGCGGCCAAGACGCCCGAACAGCTTCATCGGCTGGCCGTCGATCCACGGTACGGACTGCTCCCGCACCAGGCGCTGGCGCTCGGCTTTGCGCTGTACCGCGACGTGAAGCAGGCGCGCGCCGCCGCGGACATCATGCAGAAGCTCTACGGCGTGGTCTATGCCGTCGGTGCATCGCTCGCGGAGATCAACCCGCTCGTCACCACTCCCGACGGGAGTGTCCAGGCGCTCGACGCCAAGATCTCCATCGACGACAACGAGCTCGAGCGCCGACCGGAGATCGCCGCCCTTCGCGACGTCTCGGCCGAGGCCCCCGAGGAGGTCGCCGCGCGAGAGGCGGGACTCACGTTCATCAAGCTCGATGGCGACGTGGGCTGCTGCGTGAACGGCGCGGGGCTCGCGATGGCGACGATGGATCTCGTGAAGTACTACGGCGGTCAGCCGGCGAACTTTCTCGACATCGGTGGCAGCTCGAATCCCCAGAAGGTCGTCGCGGCGCTGCGGATCATGACGTCCGATCCGCGCGTGAAGGTCATCCTCTTCAACATTTTTGGTGGCATCACCCGCGGTGACGACGTCGCGAATGGCATCGTGCAGGCCACGCACGCGTTTCCGCTCAAGGTGCCGATCGTGATCCGGCTGACCGGCACGAATGAGAAAGAAGGGATCGCGATTCTCGAGCGGGCCGGGTTCAAGGCGCTGACGGACATGGACGAAGCGGTGAAGCAGGCGGTGGCATGAGCGTCTTCATCGATAAATCCACACGCCTGGTGATCCAGGGAATTACCGGCCGCGACGGATCGTTTCACGCCAAACAGATGATGGAGTACGGCACCAACGTCGTCGCCGGGGTGACGCCGGGGAAAGGCGGCCAGACGTTCGAGGGCGCCGTCCCGGTATTCAACACCGTCGCCGAGGCGGTGCACGCAACCGAGGCCAATACGTCGGTCATCTACGTTCCGGCCGCCGTCGCTGCCTCTGCCATCTTCGAAGCCGCCGATTCCGGCATCGAGCTGATCATCTGCATTACCGAAGGGATTCCCGTGCTGGACATGACGCGCGCGCTACCGTTCGTGCATGAGCGTGGCGCGCACCTGATCGGCCCGAACTGTCCGGGGCTGATCTCGCCGGGCCAGAGCAAGGTCGGAATCATCCCCGGCAACATCTGCACGCCTGGGAAGATCGGCGTCGTGTCGCGCAGCGGCACGCTCACCTACGAGATCGTGCACCAGCTCTCGACGCACGGGATGGGGCAATCGACGTGCGTCGGGATCGGCGGTGATCCCCTCATCGGAACGAACTTCGTCCACTGCCTCTCGGCCTTCGAGGCTGACCCCGAGACCGCCGCGATCGTGATGATCGGCGAGATTGGCGGCACGGACGAACAACAGGCGGCTGAATTCGTGAAAGAAAAGGTCAAGAAGCCTGTCGTTGGATTCATCGCCGGCCAGACCGCACCACCCGGGCGTCGCATGGGGCACGCCGGAGCGATCATTTCCGGTTCATCGGGAACGGCGGCCGAGAAGATGGCCGCGTTGGCGAAGGCGGGCATCAGCGTGATGAAACGGCCCGCCGACGTCGTACCCCTACTGAAGGAGCGCCTGTAGGAGAATGCTGACCCTAGCGATCATCAAACCTGACGCCGTCGCCGCCGGACACTCCGGCAAGATTATTGCTCACCTCGAGGCCGAGGGCTTTCACATTCGTGAGGCGCAGATGGTGCGCCTGACCGAGGAGCGGGCACAATCGTTTTACGAAGTCCATCGGGAGCGGCCGTTCTTTCGGCCCCTCGTCTCGTTCATGACGTCCGGGCCGGCGTTGGCGCTGGTGCTCGAGCGGGACGAGGCGGTCACGCACCTGCGCAAGGTCATCGGGGCGACGGACCCCTCGCAGGCGGAGCCGGGCACGATCCGGCGCCTCTACGCCCAGTCGAAGGAAAAGAATGCGATTCACGCGTCCGATTCGCCCGAAAATGCCGCCCGCGAAGTCGCGTTTTTCTTCCCGGCGCGAGGCAAGCGCTGACGCCGTTGACGCAAGTGCCACAAGGGTTTAGCTTCGCTCACCATGTTGCGAGTCGATTTGCGGGAGTTGACCCGTGGCGGGGGGGCGGTACAGACCCAAGGCGAGCTAAAACTGGACGATCCGGCGCTGGAAGGCGTGGACATCAACCTGCGGGAGCCGGTCTCGGTGACGGGGCGGTTGCAATCCATCGGTGAGGGGCGCTTCTACTGGCAGGGAACAGCACGAACCGTCGTCCAGGGCGAATGCCGGCGCTGTCTGACCCCGGTGGCGACACCGTTGCAGTTGGAAATCGGGGCGCTGTTCACCCAGGACCCGGAAGCCCTCGACGACCCGGATTCCTATCCCGTGGCGCCCGAGGCGACAGAGATCGACGTGACGACGGCCGTGCGCGAGGAGCTGCTGCTCGCCGCGCCGCGGTTCGTCGAATGCCGTGAGGATTGCAAGGGGATTTGCCCGCAGTGCGGAAAGGATCTGAACGCCGGTCCATGCGATTGTGCGCCGGTCACCGACGCCCGCTGGCAGCCGCTGCAAGCGCTTAAGGACAAGCTCCGTTCTAACTAACTAAAGGACGATCGTAATGGCCGTACCCAAGCGTAGAACCTCTAAGCGCAAGAAGCGCGCGCGCCGCACGCACTACAAGGCGGTGCGTCCGACGCTGCAGCCCTGCCCGCGCTGCGGTGACATGAAACAGCCCCATCGCGTTTGCCCGACGTGCGGGTATTACAACGGCGAACAGCGAGTGACCGTCGAGGACTGATGATCCGCATCGCGTTGGACGCGATGGGAAGTGACAACGCCCCTCAAGTCGAGGTGGAGGGCGTGGCGCAGGCGCTCACCGAGCTGCCCGCCGAATTCCTGATCCAGCTCGTGGGCCGCAAGGCGGACATCGAAGCCGCCCTGGGCCGCGTCGCCGGTGTGGATCGTTCGCGCATCGAGATCGTGGACGCGCCCGAAGTGGTGGGGATGGGCGACAAACCGTTGGCCGCGATCCGCGGCAAGCCCCGCTCGTCGATTGCCGTGGGGCTCGGCCTCCAGAAAAAAGGCAAGTCGGACGCGTTCATCTCGGCCGGGAACACCGGCGCGGTGATGGCGGCGAGCACCCTGCTGCTGCGGCTCCATCCCGGCGTCCAGCGGGCCGCGATCGGCGCGCTGTTTCCCACTGCCGGCCAGCCCGTGCTCGTCGTCGACGGCGGTGCCAGCATCGACTGCGACGCGCGCGAGCTGGTAGGCTTCGCGCATCTGGGCTCGGTGTACGCGCGGGACGTGCTGGGCCGCACCAATCCGACCGTCGGCCTCCTGAACATCGGCGAAGAAGACGAGAAAGGAAACGCCGTCGTCAAGGAGGCGCATCAGCTCCTCAAGCAGACCCCCGGCATCCACTACATCGGCAACATCGAAGGCCGCGACATCCCGGTCGGCGAGGCCCGCGGGCAGCGCCTGGACGTCGTGACCTGTGACGGCTTCGTCGGAAACGTCGTGCTCAAGTTCTACGAGTCGGCGGGACGGGTCTTCGTGTCGCTCATCAAGCGGGAAGCCCCGGACGTCCTGCAGCGGCCCGAGATGGGCAACGTGCTGAAGGTGCTCGATTACGCGACGTACGGGGGCGCGCCGCTGCTGGGCGTACAGGGCGTCGTGATCATCTGCCACGGCGCGTCGCCCGCGAAGGCCATCAAGAACGCGATCCGCGTCGCGATCCAAGCGGTGCAGAGCCATCTCTCCGACGACATCGCCGCCGAGTTCTCCGAGGGGAAGGTGCCCGCGTGAAGCGCCCGTTCGCCGAGCTGTGGGGGACCGGCAGCTACGCGCCGGCGCGCGTCATGACGAACGACGAGTTCTCGAAGTTCCTCGACACCTCCGACCAATGGATTCAGGAGCGCACCGGCATCCGCGAACGGCGCGTGTCGAGCAAGGACGAGACGAACGCGTGCATGGGCAAGGCCGCGGCGCTGCAGGTGCTGCAGGAAACCGGGCTCACGCCGCTCGACATCGACGCGATCGTGTACGCCACGGCGTCGCCCGACCGGCTTCTCCCATCGCAGGCCTGCGATCTCCAGGCGATCCTGGGCGCCAAGAACGCCGCGGCGTTCGACGTGGGCGCGGCGTGCTCCGGGTTCGTGTTCGCGCTGAGCACGGCCGAGGGCATCATCGCGGCCGAGCAAGCCGAGCATGTGTTGGTGATCGCGGCGGAGAAGCTGACCAGCATCATGGACTGGAGCGACCGCACGACGGCGGTCTTATTCGGCGACGGCGCGGGCGCGACGATCGTCCGCCGGAGCACCAACGGGCGCGGCATTCTCGGGGTGTATTTGAAGACCGACGGCACGCTCGCCGAGCTGCTGTACCGGCCCGGCGGCGGCGCGTCGCATCCGCCCAGTGAAGAGCTGCTCAAGGATCACAGCTACTACATCAAGATGGCCGGCCGCGAGGTCTTCAAGGCGGCCGTGCTCTCGATGGCGGACGCGTGCGATCACGCGCTGGAACGTGCCGGCCTGTCCGCCGGCGACATCGATCTGCTCATCCCGCACCAGGCCAACATCCGCATCATCGAAGCGACCGCGAAACACGCCGGTCTCCCCATGGACAAGGTCTACGTCAACGTCGACCGTTTCGGCAACACCTCCGCGGCGTCCATCGCGATCGCACTCGACGAAGCGGTGAAGTGCGGCCGGCTCAAACCAGGCATGACGGTGATGTTCTGCGCGTTCGGGGCCGGCTTCACATGGGGTAGCCTGGTCGTGCGGTGGTAGGAGCGCAGCATGTTGCGCCCACCATCTGGTTGTGCCCGGGGCAGGGCGCGCAAAAAGTCGGCATGGGCAAAGATCTGGCGGAGCGGTTTCCCGCGGCACGCGACGTCTTCGGCGCGATCGACGAGGCGCTCGACGCGCCGTTGTCCAAACTGATGTTCGAAGGACCCGAAGACGAGCTCACCGCGACCCAGAACACCCAGCCGGCGATTCTCGCGCACAGCGCGGCGGTGTTCGCAATCGTCGGCGAGAAAGCGGGTGCGGCCGTGGCCGCGGCGGGGCATTCGCTCGGCGAGTACTCGGCGTACGTCACCGCGGCCACGCTGGCCGCACCCGAAGCGGCCAAGCTGGTCCGCCGGCGTGGCGAGCTGATGCAAAAGGCGGGGGAGGAACGGCCCGGGACGATGGCGGCCGTGCTCGGACTCCCGACCAAGGACGTCGAGGCGGCCTGTGCGGAGGCGTCGCAGCAGGCGAGCCTCGCGGTCGCCGCGAATATCAACGCTCCCGATCAGACGGTGATCTCGGGCGATCCCGAAGCGGTCACGCGCGCGGGGGAAGCGTGCAAGAAGCGGGGCGCCAAGCGCGTCATCGCCCTCAAGGTGAGCGGCGCGTTTCACTCGCCGTTGATGGAGCCCGCGCGGAATCACCTCCAGCTGGCGCTCGAGCGTGCGCAGTTCGCCGATCCAGCGTTCCCCGTGGTCGCCAACGCGACCGCGGAAGCGGTGAAAGACGCCGGCCGGGCGCGGCGCCTCCTGTCAGACCAACTCACGGCGGCGGTTCGCTGGGTAGAATGCATGGAGCACGCGGCGCGGCTCGGAGGGGAAAGCGCGCGTTTCATCGAAATCGGCCCGGGCGGCGTGCTCGCGGGCCTCTTGAAGCGAATCGTACCTGAGGCGAACGTGGTCAGTCTTGGAACTGCGGATGAGGTGACCAAGTTCATGGAAGCAGCTTGAACCTATGACGACAGCTCGACGGGCGGAAATAGACCCCGCGGGGCAGAGCGGGAATCGGATGCAGCTCGATCTGACCGGGAAGGTTGCACTCGTCACCGGCGGGACGCGCGGGATTGGACACGACATCTGCCGCGCCTTCATCGACGCGGGAGCCAAAGTCGCGCTTTGCTCCCGCGACGGCGCCGTGGCGGAGCAGACGGCGAGTGAGTTCGGCGAGGGCACGCGTGGGTACGCCTGCGACGTCGGCGTGAGCGCGCAGGTGGAAGCGTTCGCCAAGGCCGTGGACAAGGACTTCGGCCAGATCGACGTCCTCGTCAACAATGCCGGGTTCACCAAGGACAACCTCCTGTTTCTGCTGACCGAAGCGGATTGGGACGCGGTCGTGGATACGAACCTGAAGGGCACGTTTCTGATGACCAAGTACGCGGCCCGTGGCATGATCAAACGGCGTTGGGGCCGGGTCATCAATATCACGAGCGTCGTCGGACTGAACGGCAACAAAGGCCAATCCAACTACTCCGCCTCCAAGGCAGGGATTATCGGCTTCACCAAGTCCGTCGCGAAGGAGCTAGCCTCGCGCAATGTGCTGGTGAATGCCGTCGCTCCTGGCTTTGTCGAGACGGAGCTTACGCAGAGCGTCACTCCAGAAGCCCGGAAGTACTTCCTAGACAACATTCCGCTGGGACGGCTGGGGCATAGCTCCGAAATTGCGTCCGCCGTCCTCTTTCTCGCCTCCGACTTAGCCAGCTACATTACGGGTCAGGTTATAGTCGTCGACGGCGGGATGGTGATGTGAGCTCCCTTACCTTCGCTGAGGGTTACCCATGGCAATGGACATGAAGCAGCTCGAGGAGAAGGTCAAAGACATTATCGTCGAAGAGCTTGGGGTCGAGCGGGACAAGCTCACCAACGACGCGAGCTTCATGGAAGACCTCGGGGCCGACAGCCTCGACACGGTCGAGCTGGTCATGGCCTTCGAGAAGGAATTCGACATCGACATCCCGGACGAAGAGGCGGAGAAGCTGCGCACCGTCGGGGCCGCGATGAACTATCTCCACGACAAGATGGGGAAAGGCAAATAGTGACGCCCCCCCCCCGCTCCCCCCGGCGGGTGGCGGTCACGGGGATGGGGCTCGTGACGCCGGTTGGGAACGATGTCGCGAGCACCTGGGCCGCCCTCGTCGCCGGGGAGTCGGGGGCAGGTCCGATCACCAAATTCGATTCGGCGCAGCTACCGGTGCACTTCGCCTGCGAAGTGAAGGGGTACGACCCCCTGCAGTACATCGAGAAGAAGGAAGCCCGCCGCTACGATCTGTTCTCGCAGTTCGCCATGGGCGCGGCGGTGCAGGCCGTGCGGGACGCGTGTCTCGAGAAGAGCCCGCTCGACCCCAAACGCATCGGCGTGATCATCGGCAGCGGCACGGGCGGCATCGCAACGTTCGAAGAGAACATGCGTGCCTTCATTGAAAAGGGGCCGAGCCGCGTCTCCCCGTTCTTCGTGCCGATGTTCATGGCCAATGTCGCATCGGCGATCGTCTCCATGCGCTTCGGCTTCCAGGGACCGTGCTACTGCACGGTGTCGGCCTGCGCCTCGTCGGGTCATGCCCTGGGCGACGCGTTCGACCTGATTCGTGAGAACAAAGCTGACGTGATGGTCGCGGGCGGATCGGAAGCGGCGATCACCCCGCTCGCGTTGGCGAGCTTCGCGAACATGAAAGCGCTGTCGGAGCGCAACGACGACCCCCAGACAGCGAGCCGGCCGTTCGACAAGGATCGCGACGGGTTCGTGATGGGCGACGGCGCCGCGGTCGTGATCCTCGAGGAGTGGGAGCGCGCCAAGTCGCGTGGCGCGAACATCGTCGCCGAGATTGTCGGCTACGGCGCGACCGCCGACGCGCATCACATCACTGCGCCCGCACCCGATGGCTCGGGAGCGCAGGAGGCGATGCGGCTCGCGATGTCGAGCGGCGGCATCCGGCCCGACGAAGTCGGCTACATCAATGCGCACGGCACCTCGACCCCGCACGGCGACGCCGCCGAGACCGCCGCGGTGAAGGCGGTGTTCGGCGCGCAGGCGCGCAAGCTCATCTTCGGCTCGACCAAGTCGATGACCGGCCATCTGCTCGGCGCCGCCGGTGCGTTCGAGTTCGCGATCTGCGCGCTCGCACTCAAAAACGGCGTGATTCCCCCTACGATCAATCAGTTCAATGCCGATCCTGCCTGTGATCTGGATTCGGCGCCGAACCACGCAGTCAAGCGGCAGGTGGACGTTGCCCTGTCCAACTCGTTCGGGTTCGGGGGGCACAATGTGACGCTGGCGGTTCGGAGGGTCGCGTGAACCTCCGACCTATCGCCGAGAAGGTCGAACGCGGCGAGCGACTCACGCGCGAGGATGGCCTCGCGCTTTTTGCATCTAGCGACTTGCTGACGATCGGCCGCCTCGCCGATCTCGCCAATCGCCGGAAGAACGGCGACCGCGTCTACTTCGCGGCCAATCAGCACATCAATCCGACCAACGTCTGCATCCTGCGCAACACCTGCGTGTTCTGCTCTTTCGCGCGCATGCCGAAAGAGGACGGCGCGTACACGCGGAGTCTGGAGGAAGTGTTCGCCGAGGCAGACGCGGCGCGGGACAATCCGACCCGTGAGTTTCACATCGTGGGCGGCCTGCATCCCAAGCTGCGGCTCGCGTACTACACGGACATGTTTCGCGGCCTCAAAGCACGCCATCCCGAGGTGATGATCAAGGCTCTTACCGCGGTCGAGGTGGCTCACCTAGCAAAGTTGGAAAAACTGTCCATTCGCGACGTCCTGCTGGCGATGAAGGACGCAGGCGTCAGCACCCTCCCCGGCGGCGGCGCGGAGGTGTTTTCACCGGCGGCCCGCGCGACGATCGCCGATCGCAAGCTCACGGGCGACGAGTGGCTCGCCGTCCATCGCGAAGCGCACCAGCTCGGCATGCCCTCGAACTGCACGATGCTCTATGGCCACGTCGAGACGATGGAGGACCGGGTCGATCATCTGCTGGCGCTGCGCGCCCTGCAGGATGAGACCGGCGGATTCCTGACCTATATCCCGCTCGCCTATCATCCCGACCACAACGAGCTGGGCGAGAAGTTGGGACGGACGGGAACGGCCACCACCGGTTTCGATGACCTCAAGAACATCGCCGTGGGCCGGCTGCTGCTCGACAACATCCCGCACGTGAAGACCCACTGGCCGATGGTGACGCCGTTCATCTCCCAGGTGGCCCTGACCTTCGGATGTGACGATCTCGAGGGGACGGTCGTGTTCGAGCGCGTCTATCACGAGGCCGGCGCGCCCACCCCGATGTGGCTGTCCTACGACGAGATTGTGACGCTGATCCGCGGGGCGGGGAAAGAGCCGGTCGAACGCGATTCGCTATATCAAACCGTCCGGACGTTCGAGGGCTACGTCCCGAAGCCGCGAGGCCCGGCGGTGCGGGCCGAGGGCCCGGCGCCGCAGGGCGCGCTGTTCCAGATCGAGCATCGGGCGCGCGCGGCGGCGCGGCGCAAGCAACCGGTCACGAGCGCTGTGGATGGTGCCGAATGAGAATCGGCCGCATCGGCTACATCAATTGCGCGCCGGTCTACGGCGCGATCGACCGCGGCGTGGTGGCGCTGCCGCCCGGTGGCGAGCTCGTCACCGGCACGCCTGCGGAGCTGAACGATCTGCTCGTCGCGGGTGAGCTGGACGTCAGCGTGATCAGCGCGATCGAATACGCGCGTCACGCGAAAGACCTGCTGCTCCTACCCGAGCTGGCGATTTCCTGTGATGGCCCCGTGCGCAGCGTGGCACTCTTTAGTCGTCGGACCGTCGGACAGTTGGACGGTCGGACGGTGCTGCTGTCAGCGTCATCGCGCACGTCCGTCGCACTACTCGAGCTGCTGTGTCGCGACGTGTGGAAGATCAAACCGAGATTCGCCGAAGCTCGCGCTGAAGCTCAGGATCTCGACGCCCTTGCCGAGCTGCCCCACGAAGCGGTGCTGGTGATCGGCGACGCGGCGCTCGCCCTCGCAGTCCGAGGCACGTATCCGCATCGCTACGATCTCGGCGAAGAGTGGAAGCGCTGGACCGGATTGCCCTTCGTGTTTGCGGTCTGGGCGGCTCGTCGGGTAGCGAGCCCCGCCGCCGTGCAGCGGGGCCATCAAGCCCTGCTCGCGTCTCGTACCTGGGGCCTCGCGCACCTCGACGAGCTCGCCGCCGAGGCGTCGCGCCAGACAGGAGTCCCCGTCGCCACGTGCCGCGAATATCTCGGCGGCCTCGACTATGCGTTCAGCAACCAACACCGCGCCGCGCTGACGGACTTCTTGCGGCGCGTGGGGTCGCCGCAGTTCGTGCAGGTGGCATGATGGTCGACCGCGCTTCGGCCGAGTTCCGGTCCTACCTCGAGCTGTACGAGCGCGCCCCGCTGCTCGAGCTGGGCCGGCTCGCGGATGATGTCCGCTGGAAGCTCCATCCCGAGAACGTCGTCACGTACATCATCGATCGGAACATCAACTACACCAACGTCTGCGTCGCCGACTGCAAGTTCTGCGCGTTCTACCGGCGCCCGAAACACCCGGAGGGTTATCTCCTCTCGTTTGAAGCAATCGGCCGCAAGATCGACGAGCTCAAGGCGATCGGCGGCGTACAGATTCTGATGCAGGGGGGACACAACCCCTACATCCCGTTCGAGTGGTACCTCGATCTGCTGCGCCACATCAAGCGCCACCATCCGATTCACATCCACGGCTTTTCGCCGTCGGAAGTCGATTTCTTCGCCGGCCGGTTCGGCATGTCGATCGAGGAGGTTATCCGGGAGCTGATGGCGGCAGGCCTCGACTCGATTCCGGGCGGGGGCGGCGAGATCCTCGTGCAGAGCGTCCGCGATCAGGTCGCGCGCAAGAAGGCCGGGGCGGATCGGTGGCTCGAGGTGATGGAGATCGCCCACCGGCTTGGCCTGCGGACCTCCGTGACCATGATGTATGGCCTCGGCGAAACCCTCGCCGATCGCATCGAGCATCTCTTTCGCGTGCGCGAGGTGCAGCGCCAGACGCGCGGCTTTACGGCATTCATCTGCTGGCCGTTGCAGCCGGAAAACTCCGAGCTTGCGCACCTGCCAAAGACGGACGCGATCACGTATCTCAAGACGCAAGCGATCGCCCGCATCGTGCTCGAAGACGTCCCGAACATCCAGGCGTCGTGGGTCACGATGGGGATGAAGGTGGGCCAGGTGGCGCTGCGGTTCGGCGCGAACGACTTCGGCTCGCTCATGATGGAAGAGAACGTCGTCTCAGCCGCGAACACGACCTATCGCACGACGCTCTCCGAAATGCAGCGCCTCATCGCGGACGGCGGGTACACGCCGAAGAAACGGAAGCAGGACTACACCATTCTGGAAGACGCCGCCTGATGGCTGATGTCCTGATTCTCGTCGGCTCCGAGTCCGACAAACCGCGCATCGAGCCGGCCTTCGAGATTCTGACCAAGGCCGGCTTTTCGTACGAGTTCTACGCGTCGTCCGCGCACCGCCAGCCAGAACAGACCGGCGACCTGGTGAAGAACGCGCGCAAGAAGGGGTTCAAGGTCGTGATCGCCGGGGCAGGGCTATCCGCCGCGTTGCCGGGCTTCGCGGCCTCATTCACCGATCTACCGGTGATCGGCGTGCCGTTCGCGGTTGGGCCGCTCAACGGGCTCGATGCGCTGCTCGCGACGGTGCAGGTGCCGCCAGGTGTTCCCGTCGCGACAGTGGGCATCGACAACGCGAAGAACGCCGCGCACCTCGCGATCCGCATTCTCAAACTGTAAAGGCGCGCTGGGCACTTCTTTTCTTTTTTCCCTTTTTACAACGCAAACCAAACGCATGTCATCCTGAGCGAGCGCGTTAGCGCGAGCGAAGGAACGAAGCAAAAGCAGGTCCTTCGCGCCTGCGGCGCTCAGGATGACATCTGCCCGCGTCGTTGCGAAAAAAAAGAAGGAGGGAGTGGTTAGAAAAGTCCGACCTTCCCTCTGACCGACTCGATCAACCTGCCCGGGTCATACCCCACGCCCTGTTTGAACACCAGCGTAACGTGCCGAATATCGCCAATGGTGGCCGCGGGATTGCCGTCGATCACCACGAGGTCGGCCTGCTTGCCCACTGCAATCGAGCCGATGCGATCCGCCCGGCCGAGGTACGTCGCGCCGTTCAGGGTGCACACCTTGATCGCCTCGAGCGGCGTCAGACCGCTTTCGACGAGCAGCTCGGCCTGCCGCTGGTCAGAGTAGCCGGGGATCACGCCGCCGCCGCCCGTCGGATCCGTTCCCGCCAGCAGCAACCCACCGGCGCGGAAGAATGCGAGCTCCATCGCCTGATCGAGCCCCAGCAGCTTGGCGAACGGCGAAGTCGTGTTCTGCTGCACGCGCGCGTTTTGCTGCTCGTACTGCGTCTTGAGGACGGGATCGAGCACGTCGAGCCCGGGGGCCACCGGCCGCCCGGGCGTGACGGTCTCGAACACGGTCTGCGTCGATGTGACCGCGACGTGATGGGCGATTAGGTACTGGACCAGTGACGTGAACTCCGGCGACTTCGGATCCACGGCGCCGAGGGCCGTGATCCCCGCGTTCTGTCCGGGACACAGGTCCGGCTGCTTGTCCTTGACGAAGTCGGTGGCGACAAAGAAGCCGTGCTCCAGGTCGTCGATGCCGAGGTCGGCGGCTTCCCGGTAGGTGACCGAACAGAGATGGCCCGTGATCTTGAGTCCCCGCCGGTGCGCTTCATCCACCGCTGCGGCGAGCTCGGCGCGGGTGATGTTCATGTACGCTTTGAACGACGTCGCGCCGGCGTCCGCCCAGAACGCCACGAAGCGGCGCGCGTCAGCCGAGTCCTTCAAGGCGTACATCTGTGTGAACGGGGAAGGGCCGTTCACATAAGGCGCGGTGGCGTCGATCCAGGGTCCCACCTGAGTCCCGGCCTTGATCGCCGCGGCGAGGTTCAGGTCGGCGTAGCCGCCGACGTTGCCGCCGGTCCGCATCGACGTGACTCCGCCCGCGAGGTACAGCCGCGAGAAGCTCACGTAATCGGCGCCGTAGACGCCCGGACCGGTCGGGTAGTAGAGGTGCTCGTGCATCATCACGAGGCCAGGGATCACCGATTTCCCCGTCAAGTCCAGCACCTGGGCGCCCTCCGGCACTCTGGTCGAGCGGGCGGCGCCGAGCGCGACGATGTTCCCGTCACGAATGATCAGCGTCTGGTCTTCTTTGGGCGCGGCGCCGGTGCCGTCGATGACGCGCACGTGGGTGAGCGCCACCACCGGCGTGTCGATCGCGACGTATTGCTTGACCGCGACGGAGAGCGGACGCTGGGCGGTGGCGACCGCGGGAACGAGGAGCAGGGCGCCAAGGGCGCGGAGGGTTGTCGTAGACATGGGGTGAGACTAGCACCAGGTTGGGAACCTGACCAGCGGATACCTTGCAGCTAGCACTCCCTATTGTGAGGGGCCACCACAGCGCACACTGCGGCCCAGACTAGAAGGACCGCGGGTATAGCGCCTACCGTTTCGACGACAGTTTTGGTGGTGGGGGCGATAGCCGTGCTTGATGGAGTCCACCTGAACTCGGGGGATGCTACGGCGGCACATGAGGCACCAGTCGGACTTCCAGGGGACGCCCGAGACCGAGTCTTGGGTGATGACCAGCCAATGCCATTTCTCGACTCCGCCTTTGGTCCAAATCCACACAGGATCGTGGGAGGGGATAGGTGTTGGCTCGTCGACCCGACTCCTTTCCCAATAGCAGCCTGCTATGAGGAACACCGCTGCGACGCACGAGCATCGCGTCATCAAAGTCTTCATACCTTCTATAGCGGGATTTGAGGCGGAAAACTGCAATCCATCTCATCGGAAGATGATCCTGCGCGATCTCAATTCTCCAGGCGCAGTTGGATGCGATCAAAAGCAGGTCCTTCGCGCCTGCGGCGCTCAGGATGACATGCTCCGCGGCTCTTTCAGAGAGAGAAAAGGGAAAGAAGGGTACCTTTGCCTCTCTTCTTGTCCCCTTTTGCAAACGCGACCCAAACGCATGTCATCCTGAGCGAAGCCCGCGCCAGCGGGCGTAGCGAAGGACCTGCTTCGAGGAATTACCATAGACGACGTGGGAGTCATATCAGGGCTGCGCCGCGGCGCGCCCGCCACACACGGTTAAGGGGTTGGTTGCAAGAGTGCGGTCAGTCGCACGAAGTTAGCCGCCGCACTCCGTCGCCTGCGTCACGTGAACGCCGCTACGGACCCACTGCTGATAGCCCGGACGCTCAACCGTTACCGGGTACGTGCCTAGCTGTGATCCTCCCCAGAGGACCGAGTCCACTCAGCGCAGGGAGTCGACATATGAGCCGCTGAGCGCGACTCCGCGGGCTCCGACCGCGACGTTTGCACGAGTGCCGGAGTCCCGTGGTGTGATTATCACGGCGGGCACATATGGGGCCGAGCAGTACCCGAATTGCCTATTCTCACAGGCCGCCACGATCAGGAACGCAGCGGAGCCGCAAATGAGGCTGAGGAACGTCTGCGCGGGAGTCACTGCCATGAATACCCGCGGGTATCGAGCGGGTCACACTCAAAGGATAGGCGCCTCCCGCCAGCGACAACTCGCCGCCAATTGGTACTGCTCACACGCTCCAAGAATGCTTCTGGGATGGGATGTGCCTCAAGCGCGTATGAGGCCTCCGCCGGTCAATAAATGAAGGGAATGAGCCGACGGCGCTTGCTCATGAAATCGCGATATGGTTCGCCGATGACTCTGATTAAGGCGCGTTCTTCGACCGCAATGCGATAGCTGTATACGGCAAACGCTGCAAGGGCGAGTAAGGCGGTGCTGGCCCAGCTGCCGAGCGCCAGCCCAATGCCAATGTTCATGAGAATCCCAGCGCTGTAAGAAGGATGACGAAGTAACGCGTAGGCGCCCGTGGTCATGATGCGCTGATTCGGATCGGCACGGACATCGCCTGTGAACGAAGATCCCAAGACCCGTTGACAATGGCGACGCAGGAGACTGCCCACAATTATCAAGACAAGCCCGACGCCAAACACGGCCGGTCGCGCTCCCACCGGAACGCGTAAGATCGGCATCCACGCGAGAGGAAAGCCAAGCAAGGCGGCAAGTCCGCCGCCGTAAACGATCACTCGATAGGAACCCGCATCCGGGGAATCGGATCGGGTTGCTGGTTTACGCGCGGCCCTAACGATCTTGAATTCGGGCCAAAAGGCCCAGATCCAAACGATGCTGAAGATGGGCCAATAAGGCCATGAGAAAAGCAAAGGTGTCGTCATCAATATGAACGGCGGCCTAACGCCCGAGCTTACCTCAACGTTTCTTCGCCGGCCGGTGGCGACCATACTGGTGAAGGACGAGGCCCGATACCGCTCCACTCGCATCGCGAACAAAGGTGACTTGTGCGTCCACGTCCTTGGCGAAGAAGTCGTTGTTGCTCTCAGCCCACAGTTGCACCGCGGCGCTGCCAATGCTCGACCTGATATGGAGCGCCCCGTTCTGCAGCGTGACGTCGAGGTCCAGGCCTGGCGCGAGCTCGTAGACGCCGACGTATGGTGACAACGCCGCTGCCGGCAACTCGATCGCCACGCGCGCCCGCGGCGGCAGCGCCGAAGGAGGCACCATGCCGAGCAGTCGCATGTAGCTCGAGATCTGACTGTAGTGCTCTGCCAAATCGGTCTCGAACGCGAGCAAGGTGCTCGCCAGCGCCGGCGACTCGAGTTTCCCCACGTGCTCCATGGCGGTGTCGCAGAAGCGGAGTGAGGCCTCGAGACGTTGGATGAGGGTGTCCTTCGGCCACTGCGCTTTGACCGTGTCCGACAACGAATCCTTGGGAGTCCTGGGGTGCTTCAGGACTCCGAGGCGCTCACACAGGCTGTAGTTCGCATTCTCGAGGTGTTGGGCGATGTAGCCGATGCTCTGCTGTGACAGGGTAGGCCGGTAGTCGTATCGGGCTGCAGGGATGGAATCGAAGGCCGCGACGAGCCGACTCCCGAAGAAGTCGGCAAACGTGATGAATTCAAACATGACGGCATTGGGCACCTCGGGCGTGGGCGGCGACTGGCCTGCCAGCACCGAGGGAAGCACAAGCGTGAGGACGATCAGGGCGCGACGGTGCATAAGGTCACCGAACCTGCCCATCGTTGTCCAGATCGACCTGCAGATGCTCCTCCAGACGCTCAATGACGGTCCGAAGTAACTTGGTCAGCCCTCGGACCTGGGCCTCAAGGAGCGCGACTCGGCCCTCGAGAGTCTGGGCGCGCTCTGACTGCTCGGAGATCTGGCTTTGTTGCAAGAGATCCCAGAAGAGACCCATTGTGAGCTCCTGGGCTAGAAGGGGGTGCGTCGGCCTGACGGATCGCGCTTAAGCTGCGGCGCGCTGAAGAAAGATTCATTCCTTAATCTACGCGCGCCGCCAGCTTCAAGCGCTTGTTAGGCCGCAACCTCGTCACGCCCCAAGTTCACGCGCAAGTAGCACGAAGTCTCGGATCGCGAGCAGGATGCCCAGGCCGAGCGGAATCACGAAGATGCCAGTCCAGTTCGTTCGCTTGCCGAAATCTGGTCCGAACTGATCCCGCCCAGGAACAAGAGCCCAGATGGTCAGTGCAATGACGACAGCGTCGGCAATAAGGGCCAGGAGAGGATTACTTGGCGTGAGACCTACAAACAGAAGTCGCAGCACGTAGCCGACGACGGCCACCGGAAGACGGCTGCCAACCCCGAAGCGTACTGACCGAGTGACCTGAGGTGAATCCATAGTTTCGTTTGCGGCCTAACGGGGGTTCGACAGAAATGTGTAAACCGAATATCGCTGATTCATTCGTTCTCCAATCTCACAATCCCAGCACGCCAAAGCAATTTAGACCGGTGTCTATGTATTAGAAACAGGCCCTTCTGCCATTCCCTTTTTTGCCAACGCGCGCCAAACGCATGTCATCCTGAGCGCAGCGCGCGGCACGCGCGCGGAGCGAAGGATCGTTATTATGCTCTCCTCATGCGAGTTGGCATCGGCTACGACTCACACCCCTTCGCCGCGGGCCGCAAGCTGATCCTCGGCGGTGTAGAAATCCCCAATGCCAAAGGGCTTGCCGGCCATTCCGACGCCGATGCGGTCGCCCACGCCGTCACGGATGCCATCCTCGGCGCTGCCGGCCTTGGCGACATCGGCCGGATGTTTCCCGACAACGATCCGCAGTGGAAGGGCGCCAACTCGATCGAGTTGCTCAACAAGGCGTTTCTGAAGGTCGCGGAAGCGGGATTCCAGTTTGTGCACGCCGACGTGACGGTCATCCTGGAGAAGCCAAAACTGGCACCGCACCTGGACGCGATGGAGCAACGCCTGGCGGAGGCACTGCTGACTGGGCCGGCGCACGTGTCGGTGAAGGCCAAGACGAACGAGGGCATGGGGTGGATCGGACGCGGTGAAGGCATCGCCGTGATGGCGGTCGCAACACTCGCCGGGCCGAGCGCCACGCGGCCGAGCGGAGGGCATTCGGTCACCTGACGGACTTTCTCGCGTTTCTCCAGCAGCTCCCCACCGGGCCACTCTACGCCCTGATCGCGGTTCTGGCCGCCGTCGAAAACATCTTCCCGCCGGTGCCCGCCGATGTATCCGTAGCACTCGGGGCATTCCTGGCGGGCAGGGGCTCCATGAACGCCTGGCTCGTGTTCGGGCTGGCGTGGGTCGCGAACGTGGGTTCCGCGGCCGGGGTCTACGCCCTGGCACGACGCCACGGCGCGGTGGTCTCTCGCGGCTTTCTCGGTCGCCACATCTTCACACCGAACACCGTGGCCCATATCGAGGAGCAGTATCGGCGCCATGGCACCTATGGCATCTTCCTCTCGCGCCTGTTGCCGGTGTGGCGCGGGGTGGTGATGCCGTTCGCGGGAATTGCGCGCGTGCCCGCCTGGCGTGCCCTGATTCCCATGGCGCTCGCGTCGACCGTCTACTACGGAGCCCTGACGTACCTTGTCACCAGGTTGGGCACGAACCTCGATGTCGTGCTCGGCGTCGTGCGGCGCGTGAATACGTGGCTCGCAGTTGTCGCAGGAGTGCTTATTGTGGTGATCGCCCTATGGATCGTTCGACGCCGCCGCCAGCACCAACCGCCGCCGCCGCCGCCGCTGTAGCTCGGGCGTTTCACCTCGAGCGGTTCCGCGATTACCTCGCACTCGAGGCGGGAAACAGTCACCATACGGTCGAGAACTATCTCCGTGACATCACGCGGCTCGCCGTGTACGCGACGAGCAAGGGTGTTAAGGTACCTGAGCAGCTGTCCGCGCCGCAGCTGCGGGACTTCATCTACTTTCTCAAGGACCTCGGCCTCGCGCCCACCACGATCCGCCGCCAGATCTCGGCGATTCGGACCTACTTCAAGTTTCTGGTGGGGGAGGGAATTGCCGCGCGCGACCCAAGCGAGCGAATCGAGTCGCCGAAACGCTGGCGCACGTTGCCGGCGGTGCTGACCGTACCGGAAATCGACAAACTCCTCGCCGCGCCGAACACCGACGAGCCCCTCGCCATCCGCGACCGCGCGCTACTCGAGTTCGCCTATGCGACCGGCGTCCGCGTGTCGGAGCTGGTCGCGCTGAAGCTGCAGGACGTCATGTTCGAGGACGGCGTCGCGCGCGTCTTCGGGAAGGGCGCGAAAGAGCGGCTGGTGCCGGTCGGCAGGCGAGCGCTGGGTGCGGTCTCGCTGTATGCGCGCGAAATCCGTCCCACGCTCGACCGGGGCAAAACGCGTGGCTTTCTCTTTCTCAACGCGCGCGGCTCACCGTTGTCACGGGTCGGCGCCTGGGGCGTCATCAAGGCGACCGCCCGGCGTGCCGGCCTGACCAAGCGCGTCACCCCGCATACGCTGCGGCACACGTTCGCGACGCACCTGCTGGAGGGCGGCGCCGATCTCCGCGCCGTGCAGGAGATGCTGGGCCACGCCGATCTCTCGACGACGCAGCTCTACACCCACGTGGATCGGGATTACCTCCGTACGGTCCATAAGAGCTACCATCCGCGGCCTTAGCGGCTCCCCCTCCCCCTCCCCCCGCTTGCCGCAGCGCGATCGCCGCTCAAGAACACCGCAAGCGCCGCTACGTCCGCGTCACTCAATCCGAGGTCCGGCATGACCTGTGACGACGGATTCTTCATTTTCTGAATGACGTATTCGCGCGCCAGATGTCGCCCGCCGAGCTCCGGTCCCACGGTGATGACCTGATTCTCCGGACGGTCGGTGAGGTCACTATTCGCGTGGCAGGTATTGCACCCCTTGGCGACGAAGAGCATCTGGCCACGGTCGCGGGCCGGCAGCGCCGGACGTGAGCCCCCTGCCGCGACGACAGTCTGCGGATAGAGTCGCAGCTCGTTGTTGCCGAACCCGCTCCTGATCGTCAGACGGACATCGCCGGCCGCCGGTGCCGTGAACGTCACCGCATAGGCGCCTGCGGCAGATCGTGCTACCGCGGGCATGACGACTTCGCGGGCCGCCGGGGGGGCAATCACCAGCTCCGGCCGCAAACCGCTCAGCAACGTGCGGCCATGCTGCCGCACTTGAAACTCGAGCGTGTATTGTTGTCCCGCAACGAAGTACTCCGGCAGATCCTTCACGGTCACCACCGCCCATCCGCCCATCGAGACGAATCCGGCGATTACTGCTGCCGCAGCGAGTTTCAGCATGACGTGCCTCCTGCGCAACAATGGGGTAACGTTGAACCGACTCTTCTTGGATGCCGGCCGGCGGGCGGCGGTTTACTGCCAGGCTTTTTTCAGTAGAATTGAGCATGCTGTTCGTGCTCGACAATTACGACTCCTTCACCTACAACCTCGTCCAGTATCTTGGCGAGTTGGGAGAGGATCCCGTTGTCTATCGGAACGACGCGCTGAGCGTCGCCGAGGTGCAGGCGTTGAAGCCCACCGCCGCGGTGCTCTCGCCCGGTCCCAAGACGCCCGCGCAGGCGGGCATCCTTGTCCCCTTGGTTCGGGCACTCGCCGGCCAGGTGCCGATGCTGGGCGTGTGCCTCGGCCATCAGGCGATCGGTGAGGCGTTCGGCGGCAAGATCGTGCGGGCGCCGCGGCTGATGCACGGCAAGACCTGCCCAATCGTCCATAGCGACGATGAGCTGTTCGACGGCATTCCCAGCCCGTTTACCGCAATGCGGTACCATTCGCTCGTCGTCGACCCCGCCTCGCTTCCGCCGGCCCTCGTGGTTACCGCGATGAGCGCCGACCGCCAGGGCACAGGAGATGCCTCGGAGATCATGGCCATGAAACATCGTGATCATCCGACCTACGGTGTGCAGTTCCACCCCGAGTCCATCGGGACGGAACACGGGAAGCGCATTCTGGAGAACTTCCTGCGGGTGGCGCGAGCCGCGGTGTGAAGGTCATAAGAGACCGCAGGGCAAGGTGGTAGCTCAGGGGTAGACTCAACGGCACGAATTTTGTATCTTCCCCCGTGCCCGTCCTTGGCGTGATTCCTGCACGGCTGGGCTCCAGCCGGCTCCCCCGCAAGCCACTCCTACCGCTGGGTGGCGAACCCCTCGTCATCGTCGTCACTCGCCGCGTCGCCGAGCTCGGCGTTTGCGATCGCCTTGTCGTTGCGACTGACGCCAAAGAGATCGCGAAGGTCGTGAAAGACGCAGGTTTTGAGGCGGTCATGACGTCGACCGACCATTCCACAGGGACCGAGCGAGTCGCGGAAGTCATTGCCAAGCCAGAGTTTAGCGGTTTCAACTATATCCTCAACATCCAGGGCGATGAGCCGTTCGTCGCGGCGGCTGCCGTTCGCGGCGCGCTCGCCTGCCTTGAGGGCGGCGATCCGCTCGGCACCGCGGCCGGATCGCTCGACCGGGCGTTGGTCAACGATCCGAGCCGCGTGAAAGTCGTCGTCGATATGCGCGGCCGGGCGACGTACTTCTCGCGCGCGCCGATTCCGTTCGACCGCGACGGCACGGGCGACGTCGTGTACCACCAGCATGTGGGCGTGTACGCCTATACCCGCGAAGCATTGGAGGCATGGGTGCGGTTGCCTCCGGTTCCTGAAGAGCAGTGGGAGAGGCTGGAGCAGCTGCGCCCGCTGTTACACGGCATTCCGATGGGCGTGACGTTGTTTGACGGACCGGCAGCGCCAGGCATCGATACGCCGGCCGACCTCAAGTGGGCTGAAACGGAAATCACCCGATACCTGAAAGAGGTGAGCCCGTGAGCTCGACCAAGTACATCTTTGTCACCGGCGGAGTAGTGAGCTCGCTCGGGAAGGGAATCGCAGCCGCCTCGCTGGGCCGGCTGCTCGCCGAGCGAGGACTCAAGGTCACGATCCAGAAGTTCGATCCCTACATCAACGTCGATCCCGGCACGATGTCGCCGTTCCAGCACGGCGAAGTGTACGTCACCGACGACGGCGCCGAGACCGATCTCGACCTCGGCCACTATGAGCGGTTCATCGATCGGTCGCTCTCGCAAGTGAACAACGTGACGACCGGCCGGATCTACCTGTCGGTCATCACCAAAGAGCGGCGCGGCGAGTACCTCGGCTCCACGGTCCAGGTGATTCCGCATATCACCGACGAGATCAAGGGCGCCATTCGGCGGCTCGCGCCCGACCATGATGTGGTCATCACGGAAATCGGCGGCACGGTTGGCGACATCGAATCGCTCCCGTTCCTCGAGGCGATCCGCCAATTCCGCCAGGAAGTCGGCCGCGATAACACGCTCTTCATTCACCTGACGCTCGTGCCGTTCATCGCCGCCACGGCAGAGCTGAAGACGAAACCGACCCAGCACTCCGTCCGCGAGCTGATGCAGATCGGAATCCAGCCCGATATCCTGGTCTGCCGCACCGAGCGGCCGCTGTCCGAAGATCTGAAGCGCAAGATCGCGCAGTTCTGCAACGTGGACTTCGGCTGCGTGGCCGAGAGTCCTGACGTAAAATCGATCTACGAAATCCCCCTCAAGCTCCACGACCAGGGTCTCGACAAGGAAGTCTGCCGGCGGCTGCATCTCGACACCAAAGAGCCCGATTTGCGCGCCTGGGCTGCGATGGTGGAGAAGATTCTCAAGCCGCCACACCAGGTCCGGGTCGCGGTGGTGGGCAAGTACACCGAGCTCGCCGACAGTTACAAGAGCATCCACGAGGCGCTCGTCCATGGCGGGATCGCCCATGAAGCTGGGGTGTCGATCCACTGGATCGCGTCCGATCGGTTCACCGATCAGGAAACCGCCGGCGAGCTGCTCGCGACGTACGACGGTTTGCTCGTGCCGGGTGGCTTCGGCGTGCGCGGCGTGGAGGGCATGCTGGAGGCGATTCGCTGGGCCCGCGAGCATAAGCTGCCGTTCTTCGGTATCTGCCTCGGCTTGCAGACGGCCATCATCGAGTTCGCCCGGAACGTCTGCAAGATTGCCGATACCAACTCGAGCGAGTTCGCGCCGGCGTGCGAGAATCCCGTGATCGCGCTGATGCGCTCGCAGGAGGGGATTCAGGAGATGGGCGGGACGATGCGGTTGGGCGCTTATCCCTGCCGGCTGCGGCCCGGGTCACTTGCGGCACAGACGTACAATGCGACGGAGGTGAGCGAGCGGCACCGCCATCGCTACGAAGTCTCGAACGCATATCGCGACGTGCTGGCGGAGTATGGACTGCGGGCGTCCGGTTTATCCCCCGACGGGTCGCTGGTCGAGATGATCGAGTTGCCCCCCCCCGGGCATCCCTGGTTCATCGGCTGCCAGTTCCATCCCGAGCTCAAGTCGCGGCCGATGCGCCCGCACCCGTTGTTCGCCGGCTTTGTGGGTGCGGCACTGGAGCATGCGAAACATCCGCCGCGCGTCGATTCTCCCGCGTTAAGCACGTATGGCTCTCCGGTTCGCGACTGACAGCAGCCCGTTTCTCATCGCGGGTCCGTGCGTCGTCGAGTCCGACGACCTCAACGTGCGCGTCGGCGAGGCGCTCGCGGAGCTGGCGGTCAAGCTCGGCATCGGCGTCATCTACAAGGCGTCGTACGACAAGGCCAACCGCTCGCGTCTGAACGCCCCGCGCGGTCCCGGGATCGAAGCGGGCCTCCGCGCGCTCGAAAAAGTCCGTAGCGCCACCGGCCTGCCCATCCTGACCGATGTCCATGAGCCAGGTCACGTCGCGGTCGCCGCCCCCGTCGCCGACGTGCTCCAGATTCCCGCGTTTCTTTGCCGTCAGACGGATCTGCTGGTCGCCGCCGGCAAGGCCGGCCGTCCGGTCAACATCAAAAAGGGTCAATGGATGGCGCCGGAAGAGATGCGCGGGGCGGTCGAGAAAGTGCGCGCCGGTGGCGCTCCGGAAGTTGCAGTCACCGAGCGCGGGACGTTTTTCGGGTACGGAGACCTCGTCGTGGATATGCGCAGCTTCCCGAGACTCCGCGCCGCGTGCCAGGCCCCCGTGATCTTCGACGCGACGCACTCGGTCCAGCAGCCGGGTCAGGGCAGGGATGGCTCGAGCGGCGGCGACCGGGGCTTCATTCCCCCGTTGCTCTACGCCGCGGCCGCGGCCGGCGCCGATGGCTTCTTCCTCGAGACGCACCCCGATCCAGCCCGCGCGCCGTCCGATGGACCGAACATGGTGCCGCTCGACCAGCTCGCCGGAATCGTGGGGCTCGCGGTGGACGTCTGGCATCGTGTCCGGGGAGGCGAGACCGTCCGTGCATAAGCCGCAGCGCGCACCCGCCTCTCAGCCCGGCGGCAAGCAGCTCGTGGATCGCGGCAAACGGGTCCTCGCGCTGGAGGCCGCGGCCGTCCAGCGCCTGGCCGATACGCTCGGCCCGGCGTTCGCGCGCGCCATCGAGATCCTCGCGGCTGCCAAAGGCCGCGTGATCGTCTCCGGCGTGGGCAAGTCGGGACTGATCGCCCGCAAGATCGCCGCGACGTTCACGTCCACCGGCACGCCCGCCATGTTCCTGCATCCCGTCGATTCGCTCCACGGCGACCTCGGCATCGTGAGTCGAGACGACGTCGCCATCGTGCTCTCGAAGAGCGGCGCTTCCGACGAGCTGTTCGGGCTCGTCAATCAATTGAAGCGTCTCGGCGTCCCGATCATCGCGCTGACGGGGGATGCGGACTCGCCGCTGGGCCGCCAGGCGACCGTCGTGCTCGACGCATCGGTCGCCGATGAAGCCTGCCCGGAAACCCTCGCGCCGACCGCGAGTACGACCGTCGCGCTTGCCCTGGGCGACGCCCTCGCGGTGACCCTGCTCGAGGTCAAAGGGTTCCGCCGCGAAGATTTCGCCGCCCTGCACCCGGGCGGCGTGCTGGGTCGCAAGCTGCTGCTGCGCGTCGCGGATGTCATGCTCACCCAGGATCTGCCGCTCCTCACCCCCGACCGCCCGATGCGGGAGTGCGTCGTGTTGCTCGCCGAAAAGCGCGGCACGGTCGCGGTCGTGGAAGCAAGAGGAAAGCAGTTGGCCGGCGTCGTGACGGCGGGGGATCTGACTCGGCTCATGGAGAAGACGGACAAGTTCCTCGACATCCCGGTCGGCGACGTCATGACCCGGACGCCCAAGGCAACTGCCCCTGAGGAACTGGCAAGCGCCGCGGTGAGTCTCATGGAACGCCACGGCATCATGGCGCTCCCGGTGCTCGATGGTGACAAGAACGTGGTGGGAATCGTGCATCTGCATGATTTGATGAAAGCAGGAGCCATATGAGATGGGTCCTGCTCCCAGCTCTCTGCTCCCTGCTCCTCGCAGGTGGTTGTAAGAGTGGAACTCCCGTGACGGCGACCCAGGCGGTGCTCGACAGCGCCGACCAGGTGCTGGTCGGAATGACCCATTATGTCACGGAAGACGGGGTACTACGGGCGCGGGTGCGCGCCGACACCGCGTATTTCTTTTCCAACACCCAGCGCGCCGAGCTGCGCAACGTGCACGTCACGTTTTACGACCAGACGGGGAGACCAACGTCCGTGCTCACCTCGCGCGAGGGGACCCAGCACTGGCGCACGGGCGACATGGAAGCCCGGGGCAAGGTCATCGTGGTGCGCGACAAAGATGGCGCGACGATGAAAACCGAGGTGATGTATTACAACCAGGTGCGCAACGAGGTGAGCTCCGACAAGAGTTTCGTGTGGGACGAGCCCGGCCGGCACGCTGAAGGTGACGGGTTCACATCCGATCCCGAATTCAAGAACATCTCCGCCAAGCGACCCACCGGCCGCGGCGGCCAGTTCACCTTGCCGAACCAATGATCGCCGGTCCGTTGCTCGCTGTCGCGCTCGCCCTGCAACAACAGCCTGCCCCCCCCCCGGCTCCGCCGGATACGGGCCGGCCGTGCCGCGTCGTGATCGACTCGATCGGACACACCTACCGCGAGATCACCGGCGCGAACGGCGAAAAGTCGGCGCACGGCGGTGGTGGCGTGCTCGGGCACTGCGAGGGCACTGGGAGCACGATCTCCGCGGATAGTTTCGCGCATTACAGCGCGCTCGGCCGTCTCGACCTGATCGGCCGAGTGCAAATCCGCGACACCGGCATGACGCTCGACGCCCGCACGGCGTCCTACTTCCTCAAGGACGAACGCCTCGAGGCACACAACAACGTCGTCGCCGTCAATCGGCGCACGGGCTCCGTCTTGCGCGGGCCGAATCTGCTCTACTGGCGGGCGGCGAAAGGCATCCGCGACACCGTCGCGATGTACGCCACGCAACGGCCCACCGTTGAATACCGCCAGAACGCGTCTGGCGACACGCTGTCCATCGAACCGTATATCATCGTCGGCGACCGGCTGCGCTTCAAAGGCGACGACCGCATGTGGGCCGGCGGCAAGGTCACGATCGACCGCTCCGATTTTGCGGCGCGCTCCGATTCGATGCTGCTCGATCAGACCACCGGCTTCGGCGTGCTGGTCGGGAAACCCAGCGTCGAGGGGCGGGGCCGGGCCACGACCGGCGAGACAGGCAAGAGCTACACGCTGGTGGGCACGCGGATCGAGCTGGGGCTCGCGCAGCGCGACATTCGGCAGGTGAAGGCGCTCGGTAAGGGGAAGGCGACGGGTACCGACTGGGTGCTGACCGCGGATACGATCGATCTGCGCATCGCCGACCGGCTGCTCCAACAGACATTCGCGTGGGGCGACAGCATGCGACCCCACGCGATCTCGACGCTCTACACGATTCTATCCGATTCGCTGGCGATCGATTCGCCCGGTGAAATCCTGACCGAGTCGCGGGCGTTCGGCAGCGCGTTTTCCACGGCCAAACGCGACTCGCTGACACCACCCAAAGAAACCGACTGGATCACCGGGGACTCGCTCACGATCCGGTTTGCGCAGGAACAGGACTCGGTGACCAAGCGGCCGCGTTCCCGCTTGCGGCAGCTCGTCTCGCGCGGATCGCCAGCCCGAGCCCTGACGCACCATCCTAATCAGCAGGCCAACCCAAAGGACACAACGAAGACCGGCCCATCGATCAACTACTCCCGCGGCCATCAGATCACCCTCGCAATGTTGAAGGATCGGATCGATCGCGTGACCGTGGCGGGCAAGTCGGACGGTGTGCACCTCGAGCCGCGGCCGGCCGTTGTAGCCGACAGCCTGAAGAGAGCTGGTCCTTCACAACCTCCAGCCCCTCCAGCACCTCCACCGTCGGCCTCTCCATGAACGGCCTCGAGCGCTTTTCCGACCTCCTGGCGCGGAGCGACTCGTCGCTCGCGCTCGCGACCGGGGCGCTGGCGCGTATCGCCGACGACCAGGGGCACGCCTCGTTCAGCGACCTCGCCGTCGCCTATCGCGAGGAGTTTCTCAAGCTCCAGGCCCACGCCAAAGGCGAGGTGCCGGACGCGGGCAGCCTGTCGGTGGACGACGCCCGCGCCTACCTCGCGACCTCAGTCCTGCCACGCCTCGCGATGCTGAAGGTGCTGGTGCTGCCCATGGGCGCGCTGTGGGGCGACGTGCCGGTGGCCTTCGCGCCCGAGATCTGGGCGAGTGTGGCTCCCGACCGTCCGGCCGCGGCGCAGTATTTCCTGGCGCTGGCGGAAGAAACGGTGGCGCGCAGCGAGTCGGTCAGCGGCGAGCGCGAGGTCATTCGGGGCGGTAGCCGCCTCGAAGCCCAGCACCTCGTGAAGGCCTACAAGGGGCGGCGGGTCGTGAACAACGTGTCGCTCGATCTGGCACAGGGAGAGATCGTCGGGTTGCTGGGGCCGAACGGGGCGGGGAAGACCACGTCGTTCTACATGATCACGGGACTCATCCGGCCCGATGAGGGCAAGATCCTGCTCGATCGGCGGGAGATCACCGCGCTCCCGATGTACCTGCGCGCGCGCGCCGGCATCGGCTATCTCGCGCAGGAACCGTCGATCTTCCGCAAGTTGACCGTAGAGCAAAACGTCATGGCGATCCTCGAGACGCTGAACATCGACGCCGCCGAGCGGGCGCGGCGGCTCGAGTCGCTGCTCGATGAGCTGGCGATCAAGCATCTCCGTCATCAAATGGCGTACCAGCTATCCGGCGGGGAGCGGCGCCGGCTCGAGATCACGCGGGCGCTCGTCACCGAGCCGAAGTTCCTGCTGCTGGACGAGCCGTTCGCCGGCGTCGATCCCATCGCCGTCAACGACATCCAGACGATCGTCGCCGGACTGCGTCACCGCGGCATCGGCGTGCTGATCACCGATCACAACGTCGAGCAGACGCTCGACATCGTGGACCGCGCCTACATCATGTTCGAAGGGCGCGTCCAGGTCGCGGGCACGGTCCGCGAGCTGGTCTTCGACGACCGCGTCGCCTCGCTCTATCTCGGTCCGACCCTCACGACGCGGCTGCGCTCGCGTCTCTCGCCGGCCACGGTATGAAGACCGGGCTGCATCAACACACCTCGCTCCGGCAAGACCTGCGGATCAATCCACGCCTGTACCAGGCGATGGATCTGCTGTACATGCCGCTGCTCGACCTCGAGCAGCACCTGAAGCAGGAGCTGCTCGGCAATCCGTTCCTCGAGATGATCGAGCCGGAGGAAGAGGTCCAGGCCACGGCGGCCGAGCAGCAGAACAACAAACCTGAGAAAGAGGCAAAGGCCGAGGACGGGCCCGACTGGGAAAACATCTTGCTGGAGGACCGCACCGAGCACGGCGTGCCGAGCGGCAGCTATAGCGACGCCCGGGAATACGTGGAGCCGGTCACCGTCGAGAGTAAGGACCTGATCGACTATCTGCGCGACCAGACGCGGATGCTCGACCTCAATCCACGCCAGCAGCTGCTCGCCGAGGAATTCCTCGGCAACATCGGCGAGGATGGCTACCTCCAGCACAGCATCGAAGAGATCCTCAAGGGCGCGAACCAGCTACTCGAGGAGCACGAAGCCGAATCGGAGCTCGACCTGAATGTGCCGGCCTTCACGACGGCGGAAGTCGAAGCGATGCTCCACGTCATCCAGCAGCTCGATCCGCCTGGCATCGGCGCGCGCAACCTGCGCGAGTGCTTGATGCTGCAGCTCGAGAACCAGAAGCGCGCCGACACGCTGGTGTACCGGCTCGTGAAGGAAGCCTTCGATGACCTGATCGCCCACCGCTGGAGCGATCTGGGCAAGCGCTTCGGCCTGGCGCCTGAGGAGGTCCAGCGCGCCGCCGACGAGCTGGCGCGGCTCGATCCCAAGCCGGGCCTCCAGCATTCCGCCGCCAACGACGCCTACATCATTCCCGATCTGATCGTCGAGAAGATCGACGACAAATACCACGTCTTCCTCAATGACAGCGGCCTGCCGCGCCTGCGCATTTCCAAGACGTATCAGGAGATCGCGCGCGACAAGAAGAAATACGACGGCGAAAGCAAGGAATTCATCAACCAACGCCTGAACAGCGCCCACTGGATGATTCAGGCCATCGAGCAGCGCCGCCAGACGATGCTCAAAGTGATGAATTTCATCGTCGACCGGCAGCGCGAGTTCTTCGAGAAGGGGATCGACCATCTCAAGCCGCTCACGCTGCGCGAGGTGGCCGACGTCATCAGCATGCACGAGAGCACGGTCAGCCGCGTGACGAACGAGAAGTACGTGCAGACGCCGCGCGGCCTGTTGCCGCTTAAGTTCTTCTTCTCGAGCGGCCTCTCGACCACGACGGGAGAAGACGCGAGCGCCCGGTCGATCAAATCCCAGATCCAGAAGCTCGTGGACGATGAGCCGCCGAAGGATCCGCTGACAGATCAACAGATCGTCGAGCTGTTCGAGCGCAAGGGCGTCAAGATCGCCCGCCGCACCGTCGCCAAGTACCGCGACCAGCTCGGCATCCTGCCCGCGCGGATGCGGAAGCGCCTATGAGCCTCGCGACCAATTCCACACCGCCCGATGTGAGCGTGCTGGTTCCGGCAAAAGACGAAGCGGAGAACCTCACCGAGTTCGTGCGGCTGACCCGCGAGGCGATGCTGCCGCTGCCGTACGCGGTCGAGCTCGTGATCATCAACGACGGCAGCCACGACGGCACCTCGCGGCTGCTGGAGGAGCTCGTCGTCAAGCACCCGTTCGTGCGCGTGGTGACGCATCGGACGCAGCGCGGGATTGCCGACGCCCTGAAGTCCGGCGCCGACCTCGCGCGGGGCAGGGTGCTGGTCTACTATCCCGCCGACCTGCAATACCTGCCGGCCGATATTCCTGGGCTGGTCGGGCCGATCCTGGAAGGCCAGGCCGACGTCGTCACCGGCACCAAGCAAGGGCAGTATAACAAGCGCTTCGTTTCGGGGATTTACAACGCGCTGTGCCGTTGGCTGTTCGGCGTGCGGGTGAAGGACTTGAACTCCGTGAAGGCGTATCGCCGCGAGATCATGGACGTCGTGCCGATGCGACCCGATTGGCATCGCTTCATGGTGGTGGTCGCCGCCTCGCAAGGGTTCCGCCTCGCCGAGCGGCCGGTGCCGGTGCATCCGCGGCGCGCGGGTAGCTCGAAATTCGGGGTCGGACGCATTCCGGTGGGCGTGCTCGATCTGATGTCCGTCTGGTTCCAGGTCCGCTTCGCGCGCAAACCGATGCTGTTTTTCGGCGTGATCGGGGCGATGCTCTTCACGGTGGGCCTGGTCGTTGGCCTCGTGGCGTTGTATCTGCGCTTTGGCCCCCCGCACCTCGGTTTCCGCCCGCTCCTCGACCTGATCATGGTGCTCGTGATCTCGGGCGTGGTGCTGTTCGGCTTTGGATTCGTGGGGGAGATGGTGGCGGGGATGCGTGAGGAAATACGTGCCCTGGAGCGCGAGCTGCGGAGGGTGCGAGCCAAAGAGTAGAGGAATCTCCCAGTGGAGCAAACTGCAACACGGCAGGTATTAATGCATCATGCCGCCGCTGCAGCTGACTAGTCTGCTGCAAGACACCCTCCCGCACTTGTCCTACAAGGGCCGAGCCGTCCTGAGCGCGCTGGGCTGCGTCAATGGCCGCGCGCCCGGCTCCGCCGAGCTCGCGGCGTGGCTCGGCTTTCACGATCGCTACCAGTTCGCGCGGGCGATGCGCCGCGAGGGTCTGCCGCCGCTGGAGACGTTGGGCGGTTGGGCCCGCACGCTGTACTGGCTGCTCGAATCGGAGAGCTCCGGGGTCACGCTGCGCGAGCTGGCTGAGCGCGACCAGCTCGATCCTGCGGTCGCCTACCGCCTCGTGCGGCGCGTCACGGGGCGGCGTTGGTCCGAAATCCGGCGTGCGGGGCTCGCGCTGACATTGTTGCATTTCCGCGACCAGTGCCGCACCGGCCACGACCACTTCAAGCTCGAGACGCGAGAGGGGGGCGGAGGCGGGGGCGAGGGCGGGGGCGGGGGCGGGACCCCATGCGTGAGCCTCGACAACACGGCGGTTTCAACCGCCAGCGCGTGGCGGTCGAGCCGACCGGCGCATCTGCGTGGCGCCCTCGGTGAGCGCGTGCCCGTCAGCGGCTCTCCCTTCGACATCGCCCTTACGCCGACCGACCTGGCCCTCGTCACGCGGGGACATGCCGCCGCGGTGGATGTCCTGCGACGGAGCCCGCCACGCATCGTCCACAGTATCCACGTCGGCCCCGTGCCGACGCGCGTCGTTCCGAGTGCGCGCGGGGACGTCGCGTATGTCACCAGCCAGTTCTCCGAGGCCATCGACGTCGTCGACCTGACCTTGGGACGCCAGACAGCCACGTTGCGCGTCAGGGGTCATCCACTGGGCGCCGTGCTCTCCAAGGACGGCCAGACCCTCTATGTCTCCACGAATCGCGATCGGCTCGTCGCCCTCGCCGTGTCTGGCCGCGTCGCCGCCCGCGAGATCCCGATTCCGCACGGCAGCCCGCAGATCTGCATGCACCCATCGGGACGCCGCGTCTATGCGTCGGGGTTCCGCTCCGGCCTGATTGCGGAAGTCGAGGTGCCGTCGCTGCTTGCCCTGCGTGTGTTCGACGTCGGCGGGATCGTGCAAGACGTCGCGGTCACGGCTGACGGTCAGACGCTGTACGCCGCCAACGAGTCTGGCTGGCTCGATGCGATCCACCTGGCGAGTGGCAAGCGCTGTGGCAGACTCCAATTCGACACTGCCGCGCTCGGGCTCGCGCTGAGCGCCGATCAGGCCGACGTGGTCGTCGGTTTGCTCCACGCGGGACGGGTCGTCATCGTCGATCGCACGAGTCTGGCGGTTCGCGCGACGCTCCTCACAGGCGGCACACCGCGCCTCATGGCCACGTCTGCGCAGGGACGCGTGCTGGTCGTGAACGAGGCGGGCTGGGTGGATTTCATCGACTAGCACGTAGCAAACTGCATATGACTCTTGGGGCGTCGGCCCTTGTCAGTCCGACGGACTCGCTCTGTAATGTTGGACACACGTTCAACCGAACAGCGGGAGCCGCTCATGAGTCCACGCATCTCCATTGCCGCCGCGACCACCTGTCTGGTGCTGGTCGCATGCAACCGATCCGAACTGACCGACGTCACGACGTCCGTCGCAAGCGATCCACCGTCACCGCCGCAGGTCGTCGCGCATCTCCCGCTGGAAGGCTCTCCGTTCGGCTCCGCCGTTTCCTCGGCGGGAATTGGCTGGATCGGCCAACCGGACGCCGGTCGGGTCACTCGACTCGATATCGCGGCCGCTTCATTCACGGGAAGTGTCAGCCCGGGTCCCCGCCCGGTGCAAATCTCCGCGAATCAGGATGGCAGCCGCATCTACGTGCCGAGCTTCTTCGGCAACGGCCTGGTGGCGTCGGTCAATACGGCAACACTGACCATCGCGAACACCGTAAACGCCACCCCCGACCCGCAGGACGCCTATGGCGTGACCAATACGCCGCGGGGCGACACCGTTTTTATGGGCATCACGAATGGTCCCATTTTCAAGATCGCCATGCAGAGCGGAGCCGTCGTGGGCACGCTGAATCTGCCTGTGGCAGCCGGGTACCACTTCGAGTGGAATAAAAACCGCTCGCGCCTCTATGCCTCGCAGCGGGCGTTCGATGGCGGCCGCGTGTTCGAGATCGATCCGAATACACTCACATTGCTGAGGACATTCGAGACCGGGGGATCCGCACAGGGCATTCAGCTTTCGGCCGACGGTAAGAAACTGTTTGTGGCCGCGCAGGATGGTGGCGTCATCGTTTGGGATGTCGCCAGTAATTCGCTCATCACGACATACGCGACCCCTGGATGCAACGGTTACGGACTGCTGAGCACCCCGGACAACGCGTTCCTCGTGGTGGGTTGCGTGTTGAATGGCCTCGTCGAGGTACTCGATCCGAAGACCGGCGCTTTGATCGAGACGTTGAACGTGGGCGGGCGCCCGCGCGAGCTGTCGTATGACGCCGCGACACACAGTATTCTCGTCCCCAACGAATCGGGGTGGGTGGACATTCTCCGGTAGTCCTTACGGGCGCACGGAACGCTACGGGGGGCCAGGACTGGCCCCCTGTATTATTCTTCCAGCCGATGCCAAACCTCAGCGCCGGCGCCGTCAAGTCGTGGTACAACCAGCACTATGCCGCGAAGGGACTGCAAACGATGCGTCCCGACGCAGCGTATCCCGTGTTCCTGGATCTCCTCGGCGCCAGCGCGGGCAGCCGGCTGCTTGACGTCAGTTGTGGCGCCGGTTCACTGCTCGCGGCGGCGCACGCTCGCGGCATCGAGTCGGTGGGCGTCGATCTGTCCGACGAAGCCGTGCGCCTCGCGAAACGCGTCGCGCCCACGGCAGAAGTCGCGGTCGGAGCCGGGGAGGCGCTCGCGTTTCGCAGCGCGACCTTCGACTACGTCACATGTCTCGGCTCACTCGAGCACTTTCTGGACATGGGGCAGGGGCTGGAAGAAATGAAGCGCGTCGCGAAACCCGGGGCGCGCTTCTGCATCATGGTGCCCAACCAGAACTTCATCGGGTGGAAAGTGCTTGGTCACCAGGGCACGGCGCAGCAGGACATCAACGAGCACTTGCAATCGCTCGCCGCATGGCGGCGGTTGTTCGAAGCGCACGGTCTCGGCGTCCTACGCGCGACGCCCGATCGCTGGCACGCCGTGCGTTGGCGTGCGCCGGGCGCTCGCGGCGGTGTGGTGAACCGATTCCTGCTCGGTCCGATCCTCGAGCTCGCCTGGCGCCTGATCCCGCTGCGGTGGCAGTATCAGTTCGTCTTCCTGCTCGAGCGCCGCGCTCAGGCGTCGCGCGCCAACCGAATCCCGTAACGGCCGAGATACAGCGCCAGCTCTTCCGTCAGCGGCGAGCCATCGCGGCTGCGCGTCTTGCCGCCCAGATCCAGCCAGTGCACGCCCCGCGTGCGGAACCCGTCGCGCAGCGCCTGAGGCAGCGCGGACTCCGTCAGCACGCAGTCACCGCGTCGCAGCGCGCCATCCGGCGGCACCGCGCCCGCGCGGAGCCATAGCAGGCGACCCCGTTTTCCCCCGACGCGGTAACTCCGGAATGGCGGCTCCTCGCTAATCGTGCCGCCATGATATCCCACGAATTGATCGAACTCCGTGATCATCTGCGCCACGAGCGCGGTGCGCTGCGCGTCGCTCAAGCGACGCGGAAAGTCGGGAGCCGTGCGGATGACCTTGGCGGGAGAGCCCACGGCGAGGCTCCCCGGTGGGATGGTTCCGGACACGAGAGAATTCGCGCCGATGACCGTGCCGTCGCCGATCGTGGTCCCCGGCATGACAAACACGCGCCACGGCAGCCAGACGCTCTTCCCCAGCGTGACCGGCTCGTAGTTGACCGGATAGCCGTCCAGCGCATTGAGCCAGACGCCGTGCGTGAAGATGAGGCAGTGACCGCCGATTCCGGTGTCGTCACCGATGACGATCGGCTTCGTCGGATTGATGAATGCCAGCTGCAGAATGATCGTGCGGCTCCCCAGTTGGAAGCGCGACTCCGGAAGCTGCGGCCCGCCCACGTAAACCTGCTCACGGATCTTCGCGTCTTCCCCGATCTGAATCGTCTCGCACGACACGTAGCTCATCGTTCCGACGCTCGAGTGGCGTCCGATGGAGATATTGCGACCCTGGACGATCGCCAGGAGGCCGATCTCGACGTGATCGCCCAGCTCGACCGATTTCCCAACCACGATGCCGCCGAAGCTGAAGCGCACACCCTTGCCGATGCGATAACCCAGGAGCCACCGGTACGCGAGGCGCTTGAGCGGGCTTGGTAACCAGCCGAACAGCAGCAGGTGTCGAAACGGGATGCGATCTTTCGGGATCAGCGACGCGCTCATGGTGCGGTAAGATAAGGCGTCGTGAGTCGGCTGTATATTCGAAGCACCCGTGATCACATTGCCAAACCGCGACGCGCTGCGCTCCCTGAGCCCCCTGGAGCGATTCGGTCTCGACGTCCTGGTGGATCTTTCGCGCTGCGCGATCGTGGAAGATCCGGCCGCCGAGGTCGTCCGCGTCGCGATCGCCGATCAGGATCCGGGTGTTGCGCATTTACGTGCGTGCATCGCCCACGATTGGTACATCGAGCGGGGTGACGGCGTCGTCCGTGTCCCACGCGCGATCTTGCGTCGCCTCGCCGAGATCGCGACCGGAGCGGCCGAGCGGCGCTCCACGGTGCGCGACCGGTTTGGCCGCGTGCCATCGACCGAAAACGAACTCGTGCGACAGAACGTCGCGGCGCAGCCGGTGGTTGCGATCGCCGCCGCGCGGTTGCGCGAGGCGGTCGTTGCAAGCGCCGGCCGGCGACCGATCGCGTTCCTCACGCCCTGGCCCGAAGGGAAGCGCTGGGCGGCGGCAATCACGCACGATCTGGACGTCGTCGATCTCTGGCCCGTGTTCACAGCGCTGCGGATGGCCGAGCTGGCTCGCAAGGGAGAGCTGCAGCGGATCGCGCGGACGGCGCTGTCCGCTTTCGGCAGCATCGGCCGCAATCCCGTACAGCGCGCGTTGCGCGCACTGCTCGACGCCGAGGACCAGCGCAGCATCGTTTCGAGCTGGTTCGTGCTGTGCGGGACACCGACGTTCCACACCATGCGCGCCGGTGACCTGACCTATCGCCCCGAAGGACGTGGCGCGAGAGCCGCCCTGCGGGCGCTGCTCGATCACCGCTGCGAAATCAACCTGCACGGCAGCTTCGCCACGAGCGACGACCACGCCCTGTTCGCCGAACAGCGGCGCCGGCTGGCCGGCCTCACGGAGCAACCAGTGCCAGGGGTCCGACAGCACTTTCTACGCATGCGCCCGGGCGAGACGATCCGCGGGATGGCGGCGGCCGGTTTTCGCTACGACACCACGGCAGGGTTCCCGGATCGCAACGGCTTCCGACTCGGCGTAGGCGACGTGATTCCGGGGTGGGACGGGGCAGGGGAAAAGCCGCTCGAGATCCAGGAAGCGCCGGTCATCTGGATGGATCGCGCGCTGAGCAAGTACGCGGGGGTCGAGGATCCGGAAGCATGGATCAGCGAAGGCGTCACCCTCGCGGACGCGTGTCGCGCGACCCAAGGGCTGTGGGTCGGGGTGTGGCATCCGAATCTGACGCCGGCCCTTGGCTTCCCAGATGCGCCGGCGGCGTTCGCGGCGCTACTGGATCGCTTACTCGCCCAGCAGCCGTTCATGGCGCCGCTTGGCAGCCTGGTCGAATGGCGCGTCGCGCGGCGCGGCGTGCGGGTGCGCGGCGTCCTGCCCGACGGCCGGCCCGATGCCTACGGCACGGCGCCCAGGACCGACCGTCTCATGCTCGAGGATTCTTCCGGAGCGCGGCGGCATAGCATTCCTGCCACGCCGCGATAATCGCCTCCCAGCCGAACTGCTCGCGCACGCGCCGGCTGCCGGCCTCGGCGAGTCGCTTGGCGAACGCGGGGTCGGTCGCAATGCGCTCGATCGCTTTCGCGATCGCCGTGGGATCCTCCGGCGGGACGAGCAGACCCGTCTCGCCGTCCCCGATGATGTCCGTGATGCCGCCGATCGCGCTGCCGATGACCGGCACCCGATAGCTGAGCGCCTCGAGCAAGACGACGCCGAGCCCCTCGGTGTCGCCGCGCTGATCGACGATCGACGGGAGCACGAGCACGCTCGCCTCGTGAAATGCGCGATGCAGATCGGGCTCGGGAACACGGCCCGGCATCTCTACCCGTCCATCGAGGCCGAGCTCGTGCACCTGCGCTTCGAGCTTCGCGCGATCGGTGCCCTCGCCCAGAATGAGGAGTTTTGCAGGGATGGTGGACGGCAGGCGGTGCAGGGCATCGATCAGGTATCGCACGCCTTTGCGCGGAATCAGGTTGCCGACATACAAGATCTGGAACGTGCCGTCTGTCGAGCGGCGTGCGGCGCTCCCCCCCGGTAACGATTCCGCGAATCCCAGCCCGTAGGGAATGACGCGTACCGGAACATGGACCAGCTCCGCGATCTCGCGCGCGGTGTAGGACGAGATGGCGACGACCTGATCCGACGTGCGCAGCGCCCGTTTGAGAAACTGCTTCAACCAGGGGAGGCGACTCTTCACCCAGCGCAGCTCGATGCCGTACCACAATGTGACGAGCCCAGTGCGCCCTCTGCTCCCGCGGCGCGCCGCCCATCCGAACAGCGCGTGCGGCACGGGCCAATGCACGTGGACGATGTCGAACTCGCGCCGGCGTGCCAGACGCCACGCTGCACGCATCCCCGCCAGCACGTAGAACGGCGCCATCAGCTTGTAGCGCATGGAGCGTCCCACGCGGTCCACAGTTCCCTGGTCGTGGGTCAGATCCTCCCAGCGCCCGGGGAAGTAGCGAAACCGGTGAACGGGAATGCCCTCGAATTCGGTGTTGCCGCCGCCGCGGTAGGCGGGGGCGAACACTTCGACGTCGAGTCCGGCAGCGCGTTGGCGTCGGAGCAGCTCGATGAGCCAGGGCGCGATGATGTCCCCGGGGGCGCGCGGAAACGCCGTAACCACATGGAGGATGCGCATTAAGAGTGCTGTACTATAGCCGACCCTTGGCTATTTTGGAGTCTCATTGGGCAGAGCATGGTGGTTTCGGGTGCTGCAGGCGGTCGTGCTCGCCGGTGCGGCCGTCTATCTGTTTCGCGTGGCAGCGCCTCAGTGGCCCGCGATTCGCGCGCGCAGCTTTGCCTGGCGCGGCGCGCCCCTCGCGCTCAGCGGGCTCCTCATCGTCGCGAATCTCGCGTGGATGATCGCCATCTGGAACATGAGCTTGCGGTGGTGCGCCGCGAGGCTGCGCTACTGGGACGCGGCCCGCATCTGGTTCACCGCCAACCTGGCCCGTTTCCTCCCGGGCGCCGTCCTCCAGTTCGCGAGTCTTGCCATCATGGCCTCGCGCTACGGCGTGGCACCGACCGCCGCCACAGCCACCGTGCTCCTGCAGCAGATTGTCCTGCTCCTCACCGGGCTCGTCGTCATTGCGGGATTTACGCCGATCGTCTTGCATCAGGGGTGGTGGCAGGCAGCGTTCGTGGTCGCGCTCGTCCTCGGCGCGGGGGTGTTGCTGCTGCTGCCCAGGCTCACGAAGCGGCTCCCCAGTCTGGCGAGATTGTGGTCGCAGGTGCGGCCGCATCAGCTGCCCGGATACGCGGTCCTGCTCGCGATTCAGTGGCTCCTGTACGGGATGGCCTTCCGGCTGCTCGCGATCGGACTCTTGGGGGATACCGCGGCTGCAGGCTCCCTGGGTTTCTACATCACGGCATTCACGGAGAGTTATTTGGCAGGCGTAATCGCGGTCTTCGCGCCCGCGGGGCTGCTGGTGCGCGAGGCAGCCCTTATCAACGTTCTGACGCCGGTGCTGGGCGGTGCCGACGCCGTGATTCTCGCCGTCGCGGCGCGGATCTGGCACACCGCACTCGAGCTGCTCGCCGGATTGCTCGTCCTGACTGTCCCAGTCCCGCCGGCGGCCCAGTCAGGACCAGCCGGCGCCACTTCACCGTGACCCACACATGACCGCCACCGCTGCGCCCCCCCCGGTTGCCTACACGCCCCGTCGCCCGCATCTCGCCGCGCTCGGTGTCGTGTCGCTCTTCATTTTTATCCTAGCGCTGCCGATGCTCTCGGGTCGCTGGCTTGCGTCACCGGACGGCGATCAATACTCGAGCGGCTATGCGGTCAAGGAATGGGCCGCGAACGAGTATCACCGGACCGGGCACTTCCCGCTCTGGAATCCGATGATCATGGGAGGCTTGCCGTACATCGACGTCGTGACGCACGGCGACGTGCTGTATCCCACCTCGTTTTTGCGCGAGGTGATGCCGCCGTACCAGGCGATGAACATCGCGTTCGTCCTGCATTACATCCTCGCCGGTTTTCTGACGTACCTGTTCCTGCGCCGCTTAGGCGCGTCGTGGATCGGCGCGGTGACAGGAGGGGTCGCCTATCAGTTGTCCGGCATCCTGATCTCGTACGTCCACCCGGGACACGACGGCAAGCTCTTTGTCTCGACGATGCTACCCCTGGCGTTCCTCGCGCTGCTCGCGGCACTGCGGGACAAGCGCGCCTGGGGCTACCCGCTGCTCGCCGTCGCCGTCGCGCTCTGTTTGCTCAGCCCGCATGTGCAGACGACGTACTATCTGTTGATCGCCGCGGCGCTGTTCGCGCTGTACTTGACGTTCGGAGAACCCAGTCCCGATCCATTGCGCAGTCGCCTGATCAGACTGGGCGTCGTGTTCCTCGCGGTGATCGTGGGATTCGGCATCGCGGCCCCGCAGATCCTGCCGTTCATTCAGTACATCCCCCATTCGCCCAGGGCAGGGGGGTATTCTGTTGGCTATCAAGGGTCGACGTCTTTCGGCATCCCCTGGAATCACATCCCCGAGTTCATCATCGCCGGCTTCACCGGCGACACGGAGACCTACTGGGGCTCAAACCCTCTGAAGCTGCATTCCGAGTACCTCGGACTCCCCGTAGTCGCGCTCGCGATTCTTGGCCTCGGGGATCGCCGCCGGCGGCTCGTCTGGTGGCTCGTGGGAATCGGGACCTTGTTCCTGCTCATCGCGCTTGGCGCGTCGACGCCGTTCTACCATCTGTGGTGGACGGTGATGCCGATGGTAAAGAAGACGCGTGCCCCCGGGATGGTGTTCTTTGTCGTTGCGTTCTGCACGGCCACGTTCGCGGCGTTTGGCGTGGATCGCCTCGAACGTCGCGACCCGACCGCCACGAAGCACGCGCGCGTCTGGCTCATCACGGCCGGGGTGATCGCCTTGCTTGGCTTGATCGCTGTCTTTGGCCAGCTCGCCCAGGCGTTGGCGTTGGGAGGCGAGCACCCCGAGCGACTCCCGGCGGCAATCGCCCGGGGATCGTTCATACGCCTTTCGACGCTGATTGGTGCGGTCGCGTTGGCAGGGGTCGCGTTGCTTACGTGGGGCTGGCTCAAGGGACGCGTTCCCGTGCTGCTGCTCGCGTTCGGGATCCCGCTGCTCGTTGGCGTGGATCTCTGGCGCAATGGCCAGCATTTCTGGCAATACTCACCGAAGCCGAGTGAAGGGCTGTATCGGACCGACCCGCTCGTAGCCCGCTTGCAAGCCGAACCCAAGCCGTGGCGAGTGTTCAATATCGGCGACTCCTACGGTGTCTATCCGCAGAACACGCTGATGGGCTTTGGGATTCCTCAGGTGTTGGGCTATCAAGGCAGCGAGCTCAGGTACTTCGACGAGCTCATCGGCGGGCGACCGGGGACCGGCCCCCAAGCGGCACAGTACCTCTTCACATCGACGCGACTCTGGCATCTTCTGGCGGTTCGCTACGTCATCCTGCCCGATACCGCCAATCTGCCGGGCTATCATCGCGTCCTCGGCCCTGTGACGACCGGCGACGGGAGGCAAGCATTCCTGTACGAAGCCGACACCACTCCGACGTACGCTCAGGTCGTTCCGGCGGCGGTGAAGCTCTCGGCGGATTCGCTCGTGCCGCCGACGCTCGCCGATCCGCGCATGCCGGGATACGATCGCGTGGTTCTGCTCCCCGCGAGCGCGCCCATCAATCCGGCGCCGCTGCAGGGCCTGCCGCCGCCGTCGCCATCGCACGGGAAGGTGACGAACTGGGACGCGGGGCGCATGACGATCACGCTCGACCCGCCGCCGCGCGACTCCAGCTACGTCCTGATCGCTGAAAACTGGTATCTCGATTGGAGCGTCAGCGTCGATGGGCGACCGGGCCAGGTGCTCCGTGGAGATAACGCACTCATGACGATTCCGGTCGCCCCCGGCGCGCGGCAGCTCGAGCTGAGCTATCACTCGAAAGCGATCGCCCGGGGCTTCGCTGTCGGCCTCGCGAGTCTGGTCATCGCGCTCGCCGGCTTCATCGTACCCCCGGGTATCGAACGGAGACGCCGGCGTGCCTGAACGCGCTCTCATCATCGTCCCGACCTACAATGAAGCGGTCAACCTCCCGCACATCGTGCCGCAGGCGCTCGCCCAGGACCCGCGGCTGGAGGTGCTCGTCGTGGACGACAACTCCCCCGACGGCACAGGCAGGATGGCCGATGAGATGGCGCGCACCAACCCCCGCGTCTACGCGCTGCACCGGGAGGGGAAGCTCGGGCTGGGGACGGCGTACATCGCCGGGTTCAAGTGGGCGCTGGAGCGGGGGTATGACTACATCTTCGAAATGGATGCCGATTTCCAGCACGATCCCGCCCACCTCAAGGACTTTCTCACGGCCATTCAGGATGCGGACGTCGTGCTGGGCTCACGCTACCTCGATGGAAAGGTGACGATCGTCAATTGGCCGATGGGCCGGTTGATGCTATCGTACTTCGCCAATGTGTACGCCCGCTGGTTTACCGGCCTCAGGATCTGGGATCTGACGGGTGGGTTCAAGTGCTTTCGCAGGCGCGTGCTCGAGGCGATTGACCTTTCCGCGGTCGGTTCCAACGGGTACGCCTTTCAAATCGAGATGAGTGTTCGCGCATGGCGAAAAGGGTTCAAGCTCCGCGAGATTCCGATCGTGTTCGTCGACCGGGCCGAGGGACAGAGCAAGATGAACCGGGCCATCGTCCGCGAGGCGGTGTGGAAGGTGCCACGCCTCCGGCTCATGGCCTGGTTCGGTCGCATCTGATCGGCCTGCCGGTCTACAAGATGACGGGATCGGGAAACGATTTCGTCATGGTGGACGCACGTGTGTCCACGCCGGCCGACTGGACGCCGGAAGACATGCAGGCCGTCTGCGCCCGGGGAACGGGCATCGGGGCTGACGGGATCGTGTTCGTCGGGCCGGGCTCGCACGCTGGTGCCGCCCGCATGATTTACTACAATGCCGACGGATCTCACGCCGCCATGTGTGGCAACGCGGCGCTCTGCAGCACCACTCTCGCCGCGCATCTGGGCGTCGGCACGCCCGAGGGGATGGA
>Ga0209056_10000352_pt1 | contig 51424 bp, 38 predicted proteins | sample GraSoiAngelo_114_FD_185876 | JGI IMG/M metagenome (GOLD analysis project Ga0209056, IMG submission 185876) | Grasslands soil microbial communities from the Angelo Coastal Reserve, California, USA - 14_0903_13_40cm (SPAdes) (version 2) | ecosystem: Environmental > Terrestrial > Soil > Grasslands...
CGTGATGATCAGCCGGTTAATTTCGTTCGTTCCTTCGAAGATGCGATTGATGCGCGCATCCCGATAGGCCCGCTCCGCCGGATACTCCTCGACAAATCCATATCCACCGTAGATCTGTACGGTTTCGTCCACGACATAGTCCACCATTTCCGAGGCCCACACTTTGATGATCGAGCATTCGACTGCATATTCTTCGATGGCCTTCAGAGTCAGCTTGGCGGAATCGGCAGCCGATTTATCCACCAACCCAAGGGCCGTATCCATCATGCCGACAGTGCGGAAGACCAGCGACTCGCCCACATAGATCAAGGCCGCCATGTTCGCCAGCTTCTCGCGCACGAGTCCGAAATCAGCGATCACTTTGCCGAACGCCTTGCGTTGTTTGGCGTATCCAACTGTGTTGTCGAGCGAGGACCGGGCGCCGCCAACGCACATTGCTCCCAACTTGAAGCGTCCAATATTCAAGATGTTGAAAGCGATCAAATGGCCCTTGCCGATTTCGCCAAGCAGATTCTCGGTGGGCACCAGACAATCATTCAGGATGATGGGGCAGGTCGAAGAGCCACGAATACCCATCTTGTGTTCTTCGGCGCCAACTGAAAATCCTCGAAACGTGCGCTCGACCAAAAATGCGGTGAACTTTTCTCCATCGACCTTGGCGAAGACTGTGAACAGATCGGCAAACCCAGCGTTTGTGATCCACATCTTCTCGCCGTTCAGGATGTAGCTTTTCCCATCCGCGGCGAGAACAGCACGCGCCCGGCAATTGAGTGCGTCCGAACCGGAGGTCGCCTCCGACAATGCATAGGCACCGACCATCTCACCCGCTGCCAGCCGCGGCAAATATTTCTTCTTTTGTTCTTCCGTACCGAAATAAACAATGGGCAGAGTTCCAATGCCGGTGTGCCCACCCCAGGTAGTTGCGAAGCCGGCATACTTGGCAATATGGTCTGCGATCACGGCGGCAGTGACCTTGTCCATTTCCAAACCGCCATAGGCTTCCGGAATCTCGACGCCACTGAGCCCAAGCTCGCCGGCTTTTTTCAGCAACTGGCGCACTATCGTGAAATCCTTGTGCTCCATCTCCTCGATATTTGGGATGATTTCGTTCTGAGCGAACTCTTCGGCGGTCTGAGCGATCAGACGATGCTGTTCGCTGAAGTCTTCCGGCGTGAATACTTCTTGTGGCTGGCGTGTTTCAAGCAGGAAACTCCCACCCGCGACTTTGCGTGCAGCGGCGTTGGTGACTGTAGCCATCGAGATGAGGAAGGCGCGGCCCATCTGCTCAGACCCCGCCTCGGTGGAGTTCCAAGCAGTTGGTTCACGCGAGCACGACTGAGAGTCTATAGGCACACGGGAGCATTTGCCAGTGACCGAACGCATCTAGTCGGAACTTATCGGTGAATCAAGCTGTACGTGAGGCCCACAATGGAGATCAGAATCATGCAGACGAAGAGAGCATCAAGCCATCGTCTTTTACCACCGTGAGGATGTGTAGTTTGTGATTCCACAGCTTGGGTTTGGAAGAGGATCGGGACAGGTGGCGTGCAATTAGCGGTGAAGTTAATCCTCTTATGCTGTGGATTTCAATGCCACTATAGTAACCATGGGTAATCACCACCGCGTTACTGGCCCGCAAAGTTACTGGCCCGCAAAAAGGTAGCGGATAAAGGATGGAGCACAGGAGTGACTCGATCTTAAGGCGGTTAGCCGGGGTCTGACTGCGTGTCAAATCCAGAGCCCTAGTAAAGGATCTCTCAGAGCTGGCGCGCCCGGAGAGATTCGAACTCCCGACCTACAGCTCCGGAGGCTGCCGCTCTATCCAGCTGAGCTACGGGCGCGTGATCTCAGTGTACATCGGCGGTTTCGGGCCATCAATTTTCTAGTGAGTCATTGGACGGCGAAACAGCGGCCGAAAGTTCAGCGGACTAGCGGCGCCCGCGCTCGCTTCGTCCGCCGCCGGGGCGTTCTGCCTTCGGACGAGCTTCGTTAACGTTGATTGTGCGTCCGCCGAATTGTGAACCGTTTAAGCCAGTAATGGCCTTCTCGCCTTCTTCCGGGTTTGTCATTTCTACAAAACCAAATCCACGCGAGCGACCAGTTTCGCGATCAGTGAGAATGCTCACGCGCTCTACCTGGCCGTAAGCTTCGAAAATCTGGCGCAGCTCATCTTCGGACGTGTTGAAGCTGAGATTCCCAACGAAAATGTTTTTCAAAGTGCCCTCTTTTCTGTCTTTGCGAACCAGGGCGAACACTCCAGCAAACAGAAGGCGGTTTTACCGGGGCCCGCAAACGCGCCGAGAGTATAGCAAATCTTGGGAGTTGGCAAGTCAGAATCAGGTATTCGAGGATTTAGCGGCGGTCGGACATTTGCCTAGATGAAAGCGGGACAAGATGAGGCTCTTGACGCTCGCTGCCAATTCGGCGTAAAAACTGTCTGCAATCAGTGGTTTGTGTCAGTGTCTTCGATCCAGCCGGTTGTCCCTATTTTACTGAACAATTTGGCGAGTTGGAGTGCACGAATGAACAGGTCTATAAGCCGGAGCTCGGAAGATCGAAAGCGGAAGTCAGGCAGGCTGGTGTGGTTTGCCGCAGTGATCATTTTGGTCGCATCAGCGGCGTTTGGCCAAGTCTTGAATCAGCACGAGGAGCCGAAAGCGGCGGACTTTTCGCAAACGGGTTCCACCAAGCAGGAAATTCGTGGAGCAGTTAAAGTGACGGTCCAGGCGGACAAGCCTCGAGGCTTTCTGCCTCCTCGCGGGCTGGGGGTGTTCTCATCGGTGGGTGACAACCAGCTGATGGATCCCATAATGCCGCAGATTCTTCAATCATCACGTGTAACGACTCTGCGGTATCCCGGCGGTGCCTATGCAGATAACTACCATTGGTCCACCTACAAACCTACCAAATGGCAGGGTACTGATCAGTTGGGTTACTACGCATCCCAAAATGACTTCGGCAATTTCGTTCACCTTGTAGATCAAATCGGTACAGCGGTAATCACGGTCAATTACGGATCGAGTCTTGACGGCACGGGCGGGGGAACTCCGCAAGAGGCTGCCGCATGGGTAGCGTATGCCATGGGTGATCCCGCAAACACAAAGCCGATCGGCAAAGATTCGACCGGGCACGACTGGCAGACGATCGGTTACTGGGCAGGATTGCGTGCATCGCAGCCATTGGCAAGCGATGATGGCCTGAACTTCCTGCGAATCGGACTTCCCAATCCTGTGCTCATTAAATATTGGGAAGTTGGAAATGAAGCTTATAAGAATGGCTATTACGGAGGACAGGGCACCGAAGAAGATCTGCATGCGGCTTATCCCAAAGATCCAAAGGACAATGAAAAGCAACGACGCAAGAACGCGAATCTTTCGCCGGACGCATATGGAAATAACTTGCTCCAATACATCAAGACCATGAAGGCGGTGGATGGGAGGATCAAAGTTGGCGCGTCGCTCGACATTCCCCTTGCCGGTGACTGGAATACCTCGGGAGACTGGGTGCAGGATCCAATTACGACGAAGTGGGTAGAGGCAAAGGGAACTGGCCTGGGTGGACCCCAAAAGAACTTTGATGGGTCTCGACTGGGACCGGAACGTTCTCAAGATTGCGGGCAAGGAGATAGATTTCGTTTCTCTCCACTGGTACACGGCCGCAACAACCGAGGCCTCAGGCTGGAAGGACATCGACAACAAGGAACCCTACTCAAGACGCAAGATGACCTTCCCAAGATTATGGCCGGTCTTCTCGATCTCTTTCAAAAATACTGTGGCCAAAACATGCAGAACATGCAGTTACTGGTGACCGAGTTCGGCATTACTCCCTGGATTAAGGTCAACGACGAAATCGTTTCGGCTCTATTGGCGGCCGACGCGTACGCCACTCTTGTCGAGGACGGCGCTGCTAACATTGATTGGGCGGAATTGCACAAGAACGGTTTCTTGAACGATGAGAACAAGCCAGGGCCCGCCTACTTTGCCCCTCAACTGATCCGGCAAATGGCGAACTTGAACGATAAGATCGTGACGGCAGCGTCAAGCAATGCTTTGCTGGCTGTTCATGCGTCGCTACGGAACGACGGCAGTGTCGGCGTCATGTTCATCAATAAGGACCCAAAGAACAATGCGACGGTGAAGGTCACGGTCACCGGCGCAAGCCTCGCAGCCAAGGGAACTCGTTTCGATTTCGGGAAAAGCAATCCGGCAAGTCAATACGCCGTCGCTGGCGTACCCGCAGATGGACTGGGCAACAGTTTTACGGTGATCGTTCCAAGCTACACAATTACCGATTTGGTGATTCCCAAAGCCCAGTGATGGTCGCGTGGGACAGGCGGCCCACCTGTCCTAACCGAGAGCAGCCGGTTCTTGGGATAATGACGCTTGCCGCACCGTGGACACGTTAGATAGCGGCTCTAGGCCGCCTCGGCGATAGTAGTCTGCTGTGACGGCGAAACTGAGGCCACAACTGCAAGGGACTAGGTACATCCGCAACGGCTTCGACTCTGCGCCCTTGCGCGGGCGTTGTTTCGGCTGCGCGCTGGCGTTCTCCATCAGACCACCAAGATAAAATGAGACTAGAAATCGTTAGAGGAGTAAACGACCCGGCCCCCCACTATGGTGAGCAATACCTTAGTTTTGCCAATCTCTAGTGGTGCGACTTTGAAGATGTTCTGCGATAGCACGATTAGATCGGCAACCTTGCCAGCCTCAAGCGAACCTTCAGTCTTCTCTCGATGCCCTGCGAACGCTGCGTTCAAGGTGTATCCCTTGATCGCATCGGCAAGGCTGATCCGCTCCGACGGAATCCATCCACCTTTGGGCTCGCCCTCTGTGGTCTGGCGGGTCACCGCATTCTGAAGTCCTTCCCACGGACTTAGTGTGACCACCGGCCAGTCGCTTCCAAACGCCAGCACACCGCCCGCAGCCTGAATGCTGTGCCACGCCCAAGCCCGCTGAGCGCGCTCCGGGCCAACGTTCGGGGCCCATGCCTTGAGCGTGTCATCATCTGGATAAGCGTGTAGAGGCTGCATGCTGGCAATCACACCGAGTTTCCCGAATCGCGGAATATCGTCGGCAGAGACATCTTCAATATGCTCAATCCGATGACGCACGTCCTTTGTTCCGTTGACCTGGGCAGCATTCTCATACGCATCCAGTGCTGTGCGGATCGCACGGTCGCCAATTGCATGCGTGAAGACCTGAATTCCGCGACGGTCGAGCTCGGCAACGCCCTTTTGGTATTTTTCAACGTCCCAAAACAGCTGTCCTGAGAGCGAGGGATCATCAGAGTAGGGAGCGAGCATCGCCGCAGTATGGGTTTCGATCACTCCGTCCATGAAGAACTTGACCGCTCCGGCGGCAATCCAATCGTCGTGATAACGATCACGCAATTCAACGATCTCGCGCAGCTGTTGCGCGCTGACTTCTGGCGGATCGACTCTATATCCGAGATAGAAGCGAAGCGTAAGCTTACCTTCCCGCTGCAATTCTTGGATTAGATCGACATTGTGCAGATCATCGCGAAGAGCATCGATTTCGGTCAACCCATGCACGCGGGTTATCCCAAACTGATTCGCCAGCTCTATCCCCGCCATCAATGTCTTTATCTTTTGCTCATGGCTTGGCTCGGGAATTGCGCGGCGAATGATCGCATCGGCGGCATCCTCTTTTATGGCCCCTGTCGGCTCGCCGGTCTTGGGGTCACGCACGAACGATCCACCAGGTGGATCAGGGGTGTCCTTGCTTATATGCGCGATCTCAAGCGCCTTGCTGTTTGCCCACCAGGTGTGTCCGTCAAATCCATCGAGGTACACCGGACGATCACGAACGATTTCGTCGAGGTACTTCTTATCTGGCATGCCGGTGGGAGCAAACACCGGATAGTTCCATCCGCGCCCCAGGAGCCACGGCTCGTTCGGATGCGCCCCAGCATAGGCCTTCACCCGGCTCTGGATCTCAGGGATGCTCTTGACTCCATTCAGAAATATCTGCTGAAGCAACAGCGAACCTTCCATGAAGTGAGTGTGACAATCCGTAAAGCCTGGGAGCACCAGGCGGCCCTTTGCATCGATGACTTGCGTAGAAGTGCCACGAAGGCGGCCGATCTCGCGATCACTGCCCACAGCCAGTATCTTTCCATCGCGGATTGCCAAGGCCTCCGCCCAGGGGTGGTTGGTATCCAAAGTGTAAATTCGGCCATGAAGCAGGACGGAATCTGCGGCGCTTTGGGGAGATTGCGCTTCGAGTGAAGGGATGAAAAAAGCGAAAAGGAGTAACCAAGCCAGCTTGGAAAACCATTTGGTCTTGATCAACTTTGTCTCCCTATTAGAAAGTCGGCGGCGTGTTTACCCAAAGAATGCAGGTTTCAGAGCGCCCGGGATTGCTCCACTGGTGCGGCACGGCGCTCTCAAAGTAAAAGCTGTCGCCCGACCTGAGACTGTATTTCTCGCCGCGTAAATGGATTTGCAGCTCGCCCTTCAGTACGAAAAGAAATTCCTCGCCCACGTGGGTGTACGATTCGCCGCTGCCTGCCCCGGGAGCAATGCGGAACAAATGCGGTTCCATAACCGTGTTTCCCCAAGCCAGCAGTTCCATGCGGACTCCCGGTCCTGCTTCGAGAACTTTTCGTCCCTGGGGGCGCACCAAATGTTTGTTGGGCTCGTTGGTGTCGTAAAAATCGAGTATGTTGGTTTTGTAGTAGCGGGCAAGCCTGCGCAGCGTACTGACCGAAGCGGTCATTTGCGAGCGTTCGATGGCGCTGAGAAACCCGACTGAAACGCCGACCGCGTCGGCGACGATTGCCAGAGAAGATCCCTTTTTTAATCGAAGTTGACGTAATCGCCCGCCGACCGCGCTTGCTGCCCCATCGCGAGCAGGCTGCACCAAGCCTTCCCGCTTCAGGGTTTGCACAATCGCGGGAGCGTTCATGCCGCGCACCTTGCGGAGAAAGCTGGCCCGCTTGAGCAGCCGGACGTCGTCTCGACTGTAGAGTCTGTATTTACTGGCGCTGCGCCGCGGCCGGGCAAGTCCGAGGCTCTCCCACATGCGAATGCTGGTTGGAGATGTGCCGACCAGCCTTGCCACGTCTCCAATCTTTAGATAATCGTTGTGATTGCTCGACGGCATGAACTGCAAGGCAGACCCTCGGCGCTGCTACATGGGAACCCCGGTTTTTCGCTTGACAGTATTGTTAACTGCCGACTAACCTTACCGGATTATAGCAAGGTTTGTTTTTCTCGCAATCTTGAAAACGAACCGCATTCAGTAAACCGAAAATTCGGCTCGGAGGCGTTGCATGTCTTCCCCCACATTGCGTCGCACAGCTTTCTGTTTGGTTCTAGTCGCATCATTCAGTCTTGCGCTGTTGCCGGTCAGCGCCCAGAGCACCGGCGGCCGCATCCTTGGGCGAGTCTCCGATTCAACCGGCGCCGTGGTTACCGGTGTCCAGGTAACGCTAATCAATGATGCGACCGGCGTCAGCCGCGATACCAAAACGGACCAGAGTGGCGACTACACGTTCGTGGAGGTTGTTCCCAGCAAGTACCGGGTCGAATACACGCTGCAGGGATTTAAGAAAAACGTCCGCGCGAACGTGATGTTGGAGATCAATCAGGTCCTCACTCTCAACGCCACTTTGCAGCCGGGTGCAACGCAAGAGACGGTCGAGGTTTCGTCGGAAGCACCGCTGGTGGACACCACCAGCACCCAATTGGGCGCTGTCGTAAATGATCGCGCAATCAGCCAGCTCCCGCTCAATGCCCGAGATACCTATCAATTCCTCCAGTTGCAACCCGGCGTAATGTCCACGACCGGAACGGGGAACCAGATTGTTTACGGAAGCGATAAGTCAGGATCGGTCTCAGTTAACGGCGGCCGCGGGCGGGCCAACAACTTCAGTGTGAACGGCGGGGATGCGAACGATTTGTTTGTGAACTTGCCCACCGTGCAGCCATCGCCGGACAGCATCGAGGAATTCCGCGTTCTTACGAATACGTTTGATGCTGAGTACGGGCGAAATTCGGGATCTGTAGTCAACGTGATCACGAAATCCGGCACCAATAATTTCCGCGGGAATATTTATGAATTTTTCCGGAATACGAAGCTGAACGCGAATCCTTACTGCTTCACCGAGAGTGAAGGCGTTGCTTGCGACAAGCCGCAATTTAATCAGAATCAGTTCGGTGGCACGTTTGGGGGGCCCCTCAAGAAGGATCGAACATTCTTTTTTGCGTCTTATGAAGGTCGTCGCATTCGTCAGGGCATTCCGTCCCAGTTGGTGTTTGTGCCGACGTTAGCTGAACGCCCCAGCGCGACTCAGCCCTTCGCGGATTTCTCGGCTGAGTCGATTTTCCCAGGCACCCTAAGTACAGCTTTTCCCTTACTGCAGCGCCCCAATTGCGCCGCAGCCATCAATGCCCAGACACAGGGGCAAGCCACATTGCAGGATGGGGCTGCTTATGGAGCAACATACAATCCGGTCACGGGAAACCGGACAAGCACCGGGATCTTCACAGATGTTGTAAATAATCGAGACAATATTATCCCGCTGACTTGCCTTGATCCCACGGCTGTGGACTTACTGCAGTACATCCCCACTCCGCTTTCCACCAGCGGCGCGCTGGTGACTACGCCGGTGCAACCTACGCGTGGCGATCAGTTCACGGTGAGGTTCGATCACCGATTGAATTCGAAGCAGAACCTGAGCGTCTATTACTACTTTGACGACGATCACACGATTTCGCCTTTCGCGGTGTTCGAAGCAGCAGGGGCGAGTGTGCCCGGTTTCGGATCTATCATTAATGACCGCTATCAGCAGTGGAACTTCACCCACACCTGGACGCTGAGTAATGCCACTGTCAATGAATTTCGGTTCAACTACAACCGCGAGGGGCAGGGAACGTTCCAACACCCGATCTTCACAACGACCGTACAGAATTCCTGCCCAACGCCGCCTTCGTGGTTGCTGGCTGCTTTTCCCGCAGGGAGCACTCCTTTCTGCTTCGACGATCTGCAGCCCGGCAACCCTACTGGCATCCACCCTCATATCGGTCCGGAACACGAGGGACTTCCGTTTATTCAGGTAAGTGGCGGTTTTAACATCGGCAACAATGGCGAAGGCGAGTTGCCCCAGGTTGGAAACTCGTTTCAGTGGAGTGACAGCATCAGCAAAGTTATGGGAACTCACTCGCTGAAGTTTGGCGGCGACGTGCGCCGACAAAGGTTCGATCAGCTTTTGTACTTTGATGTCAATGGCGAATTTTTTGTGGACCAGACCTCGGTTAACACCACTGACGGTGATTCCGCGCTTTCTGATTATCTGCTGGGACTTCCAGGTGGATACGGTCAGGGATCAGCCCAGCATGAAAACGTGCGCAGCACGGGACTTTATCTTTTCGCGCAGGATAGCTGGAAGATGAAGCCGAATCTTACGCTGAACTACGGCCTTCGCTGGGAGCTGAATACTCCTATTGCTGACATCGGCAAGCGGGTGCAAACCTTCCGACCGGGGGAAGTGAGCAAGGTGTATCCGTGCATGGATACCGTAAATACAGACTGCTCGTCCATGACGCCGGTGGGGCTGGTAGTCCCTGGAGATCCTGGCGTGTCGAATGCGTTGACACAGACGTACTACAAGGCTTTCGCTCCACGCATTGGATTAGCTTGGAGCCCGGGAACCTCGGGCAAAACCAGCATCCGTACAGGATGGGGATTGTTTTACAACCCGGTCGAGCAGCTCGTTCTTGAGCAATTCAGCGCTGAGCCGCCGTTCGGCGGTAGTACGTTCCCGTTCAATACTCTCTTCAACCAGCCCTTTGTTGACCAAGGCGGTCCGGCGATCACCTATCCGAATCCATTCGGTTTGGCGTCACTTTCCGGCGTAAATGGCATTCTGGATCCGCCGCGCAACCAGCCGGTTGACTGGGGAATGTTCCGTCCTATCACGTTGTTCGGACAGTTCCAGCCGCATATGCGCTCGCAATATTCGGCGCAGTACAACTTGACCATCCAGCGGCAGTTGACGAACGATCTGAAGCTTGAGCTTGGCTATGTGGGATCGCAAGGTCATCGCTTGCTGGCCACGCACGACATCAATTACGGGAACCCGCAGACCTGCCTGGATATTATTGACATTCTCGGGCCCGATTCTTGCGGCCCATACTTCGCCGACATTGCGTTCTCTATCCCGGCTGGGTCAGTGACTGGGCCGAATGGTCTGCATCTCCCTTATGGACCGAACGGGCCAACAACGATCGCGCCGAACACGACGCTTGCCAATGACATCACTCTAGTCGGCTTGCGGCGATATTCGTCACCCCAGTGCGATCCTATGACAGGGAATGGTTGTCCCGCAGATGGCATTCCGGTTTTCAGCAGCATTTTTGCCCAGGATACGATTGCCAACTCGGCGTACAACTCTTTGCAAGCGTCGCTAGACAAGAGATTTGCCCATGGGCTGCAGTTCACTTTCGCTTACACATTCAGCAAGTCGTTTGACGAGGCCTCGAGTTTTGAAGGCATTCTCAACCCCATTGATCCGCGTCGCAGTCGTTCCCTTTCAGCCTTCGATGCACGTCACCGCCTGGTTCTCAGCTACTATTGGGAGCTGCCTACTCGGAAATTCAGCGGGGCAACCGGCAAAGTACTCAACGGGTGGGCGGCCTCGGGAATCACGACATTTCAGACAGGGTTTCCGATTCGAATTTCCACCCTGGACGATCAGGAGTTAATGTACAGCTTCGATTTTGAGTTGCCCGGTGAGCCCGACCTGGTCGCACCTTTCAAAACAATGAGGCCGCAGAGCAATGGCCTCTATTACTTCGATCCAAGCTCATTCAGCGAAGACAACACTTTTGGTCTTATCGGAAACTCGCCCCGCACAATCTGCTGCGGTCCCCACATAAGCCAAACGGACTTCGCAATTCTGAAAACCTTTCCTATTTCAGAAAGCAAGCAAGTTGACTTCCGAGCTGAGTTCTTCAACATCTTCAATCACACGCAGTTTTTCAATCCCGACGGTAATTTCTCGGATGGTCCGCAGTTCGGACAAGTCAATCAGGTGCGTGATCCGCGACTGGTGCAGTTTGCTCTAAAATTTAAGTTCTAGCTCGATCCGGGCGGGCCCTTGCCGCCCGGTAACAAATCTAATGGCCGCACAATCTGCGGCTTGAGACTCTTCGGAGACCATGATGTACCCCGATCTACAGAAAGAACTTGACACTTTTGTGCGGCGCACGCCCAAATCGGCGGAGGCACACAAGAAAAACCTAAAGCGCATCCCGCTTGGCGTTGCCAGCAATTACCGCGCCTACGATCCCTATCCGATTTTTGTGAAGGAAGGTTCAGGTTCGCACTTTCGCGATTTGGATGGCAACGACTTTCTCGACCACAATCTCTGCTTTGGCGCGCTGATGGCGGGGCATTGTCATCCAGCGGTGATGAAAGCCGTTGGCGCTCGCCTGACTACCGGCACGATGTTCGGCATGCCGCATGACATGGAATGGGAGCTGGCTGAAGAAATCTGCGATCGTTTTCCCGTAGAAATGGTGCGCTTCGGCAACAGCGGAACTGAAGCCACTATGCACGGCATTCGTCTGGCTCGCGCCGCAACTGGTCGCGACAAGATCGTGAAATTCGAAGGCGCTTACCATGGCCTGCACGATTCCGCGCTGGTCAGCGTGAAGCCGCATGCGCCGGACTTCGGCGACATCCACGCGCCAACTTCGGTGCCGGGCGGCCTCGGTGTGCCCAAGGGCAGTCTCGACAATGTAGCCATTGCGACATTCAACGACCTTGCTACGGTTGAACGCCGGTTCCGAGAGAATCCGGGGCAAATCGCTGCGATCATTCTTGAGCCGATCCTAATGAACGTTGGGCTGTGCATGCCGCAACCTGGGTTCCTCGAAGGTCTGCGTGAGATTGCGACCAACAACTGTGCGCTCCTGATCTTTGATGAAGTAAAGACCGGCGCAAAGCTAGGCTGGGGAGGCGCATCAGAATACTTCGGCGTCATTCCGGACATGATCTGCCTTGCGAAATCCATCGGAGGCGGCTTGCCCCTTGCCGCATTTGGCACGCACAAGTCGGTGATGGACCTGATCTCACAGCACAAAGTCTTTCACGGTGGGACATACAACACGAATCCGGTTTCGATGGCTGCAGGGCTTGCGACATTCCGCGAAGTGCTGACGCGCGAAAACTATACTCACGTCGAAAAGCTCAGCAAAAAACTCACAGACGGCTATCGCGACATCGTGGCGAAATCCGGCCTGCAGGCTTATGTGATCAGCGCTGGCGCAAACGGGGCGTTGATGTTGTATCCGCATGAAATTCGCAACTACCGTGACTGGATTACGGTTGATACTGACCTGTGGCGCCACTACTGGTTCGCGATGGTCAATCGCGGTGTCATGCCGCAACCGTACTGGTGGGACGAACAGTGGACGATTTCCGTGCAACACACCGCAGCGGACATTGACAAGCATATTGCGGCATTTGCCGATGTCGCGCCTGCATTGGCGAAAGCTCAACAGGAACACTCATCGGCGGTCGTTGCGCACTAAGCGTTTGTGTGGGTTGTGTGGGGCGGGCGCCCTCGCCCGCCTTCGATTTGAGGAGTCACCTTGTCTGGCGCGAGCGATTCCGCCAATCAGCCGCATCTCAAGCGTGTCCTGGGACGCTGGGACTTGGTGCTGCTTTTCGTCGTCGCGGTCTTTAATCTGAACGTGGTGCCGTCGATCGCGGCAAACGGCGGCGTCACGATCTGGCTGTGGATCATTTCGATCCTGTTGTTTTTCTGGCCGCAAGGCATTGCCGTTATCGAGCTCTCGCATCGCTATCCGGGTGAAGGCGGCGTTTATCTTTGGGCGAAGAAGGAGTTCGGAGACTTCAACGGATTTCTTTCCGGCTGGTGTTACTGGACGAACCAGATGCTGTACGTTCCGACGGTGATGCTGTACTTCGTCGGTGTGTCTGTTTATGTGCTCGGCAGCGGGCACGAGTGGCTGGCGGAAAACAAACTCTTTGCCCTGACGGTGTCGCTGGCGTTGCTTGCGTTGATTACGGCGCTGAATATTGCGGGGCTTGGGGTAGGGAAGTGGATCAATAATGCGGGCGCAATTGGGACCGGAATTGCTGGACTCGTTCTGATCGGTCTGGGCGTGATGATCTGGCTGCGCTTTGGCGCTCATTTGAGCGCTGCTGATTTCAGGATGCCGGCGGACTATCGCTCTGCGCTGAATTCATTTGGCGTGATTTGCTTCGGGCTGGTCGGGCTTGAACTGGCTTCGGTAATGGGAGACGAAATCCACGATCCCGTCCGAACTATGCCAGGGGCCGTCGCCTGGGGCGGCGTTATTTCTGGAGTGCTGTACATTGCGACCACGCTGACTCTGTTGGTAGCGGTTGGAAAGAATGACATCAGCATTTTGCAGGGCATCGTGCAAGCGGTCGGTCACATGGCGGAACGGGTCGGGATTGCAGGGATCACGATCCCGTTTGCGTTGATGCTGTGTTTCGCGATAGCCGGAATCGGTTCGGCATGGACCGGAGGCGCAGCGCGCATACCATTTGTCGCGGGCCTCGATTCGTATATGCCGAGTTGGATGGGAAAGATCCATCCCAAATACGCGACACCGCACGCGGCGCTGATCGTGCAGTTTGTAGTTTCAGCAGTGCTGGTAGTGATCAATTTTGCTGGCGGCATTCACGTGCAGGAAACTTTTCAGCGATTGCTGTCGCTCGCAGTGGTGCTGCAACTTGTGCCGTTCCTCTACATGTTTGCGGCGCTGGTAAAGTTCGGCTGGCTGGGCGATACCTCGGGCCGATACCGAAGAGGAATATTGTTCGCCGCGGGCCTGTTCGGATTTGTGACGACGTTTCTGGGCATGGCGCTGGTGTTTTTCCCGGCACAGCAGGTCACGTCCCTGCTTTCGTACGAAGTGTGGATGTTTGGCGGTACCGCGTTCTTCATAGCACTAGCAGCGTTTTTCTTTTTTGTGTATGGAAGACATAAAGTTCTGATCACGAATCACGTAGGGGCTGGTGCCCTCACCCGCCCGGTCGAGCGTGGCTCGACGAATTAGCAGGAGGTCATCATGCCAGCTGGAGTTTCAGCGGAAGTTAAAACTTATAAACTTTACGTGAACGGCGATTGGCTCGAAGGCGACTCGCGGAAGACCTTTCCGGTTTACGACCCCTCGACCGAAGATGTTATCGCACAGGTCCCAGACAGTAATTCCAAAGACGTGGATCGCGCGGTAGCTGCGGCGAAAGCTGCTTTCGAAGACGGACCCTGGGCAATAACAACTCCGCAGGAACGCGGCCGCACACTCTTTCGTCTTGCCGAGAAAATTCGGCAGAACGTGCCCATGCTTGCGGAGTTGGAATGCCGCAACACTGGCAAACCGATTGTCGAAGCGGAATTCGATATCAATGATGTGGCCACCTGTTTTGAGTACTACGGTGGCTTAGCGACGAAGATTCTTGGCTACGTGAACCCTGTCCCGGATAATGCGGTGAGCCTCACGTTGAAAGAACCCGTCGGTGTTGCGGGACAGATTATTCCTTGGAACTATCCGTTGCTGATGGCAGCGTGGAAGCTGGCGCCGGCGCTGGCTGCAGGATGCACCTGCGTACTGAAACCCGCCGAGCAAACTCCGCTCACCGCCTTGGAGATGGCGAACTGGTTCTCCGAAATCGGACTGCCAGCGGGAGTGGTCAACATCGTTACCGGATTTGGCGAGACCTGCGGCGCACCGCTGGTTAAGCATCCCGACGTGAACAAGATCGCCTTCACCGGCAGCGCTCAAGTTGGAAAGATTATCGTCAAACAGGCGGCGGAGAGCGTAAAGCGCGTGACGCTCGAGCTCGGCGGGAAGTCTCCCAACATTTTTTTCGCCGATGCCGACTTCGAAGCCGCAATTGATGGTGCGTTGTTCGGGGTCTTTATTAATCAGGGCGAAGTTTGCTCGGCGGGCAGCAGAATTCTGGTGCAGAAGCCGATCTACAAGAAATTCGTGGACGCCATGACCGAGAAGGCGCGCAACATCAAACTTGGCCCGCCGCTCGAGCGCGAAACTAAAATGGGCCCACTGGTGAGCAAAGACCAGTACGAACGAGTGCGGTCCTATCAGGATTTAGGCAAGAAAGAAGGCAAGGTCGCAATCGGCGGAGGTCGCGCGGAGAAATTTGCCAAAGGCTATTATGTCGAGCCGACCATCTTCTATGATGTCGAAAATAGCGCCCGCATTGCCCGCGAAGAGATTTTCGGCCCGGTTGCTTCCGTCATTCCATTCGATGACGAAAAGGACGCGCTGAAGATCGCGAACGATTCTCCGTATGGGCTTGCGGCAGCAGTGTGGACCCGTGACATCTTCAAGGCCTTTCGCGTAGTGAAGGCGCTGCGAGCCGGGATCGTGTGGGTGAATCATATGCAGCCGACGTACGTCGAAGCGCCATGGGGCGGGTACAAGCAATCAGGATTCGGGCGCGAGCTCGGCCCTTGGGGAATTGAAGAGTACCTCGAGACCAAGCAAGTGCACATCAATTTGAACGAGCAGCCGATTGGGTGGTACTGAGCAACTGATGGGCGTCATTCAGCTCAAAACCGATATTCCCGGCCCGAAATCTCGTGCACTCGCCGACCGCCGAGATGCTGCCGTGCCTCGCGGGCTCTCGCATGCGACGCCGCTGTACGTCGCGCGCGCGCAGGAAGCCTGGATTGAAGATGTGGACGGCAACCGCTTTCTCGATTTCGCCGGCGGCATTGGCTGCATCAATACCGGCCATCGTAATGAGACGATACTGTTGGCGATCGAAGCGCAGCTGCAGAACTTTCTCCACACATGCTCGCAGGTCACGCCGTACGAGAACTATGTCAGCCTCGCGGAGCGGCTGAATCAGATCACTCCCGGCAAGTTTCCGAAGAAGACCATTCTGCTGAACACCGGCGCAGAAGCCGTCGAAAACGCGATCAAGATTGCCCGCGCGCATACTGGCCGCTCCGGAGTGATTGCATTCGAAGATGCATTTCACGGGCGCACCATGATGGCACTTGCACTGACCAGCAAGACGCATCCTTACAAGGCGGGATTCGCTCCGTTCCCTTCCGAGGTTTACCGCATTCCTTATGCATATTGTTATCGTTGTTCCTATTCGCTGAAATATCCGTCATGTGATGTCTACTGCGCGCGCCATCTCGAAGACACATTCAAGCGCATCGTTGCTTCCGAAGATGTTGCCGCAGTGATTGCCGAGCCTGTGTTAGGCGAGGGCGGTTTCATCGCGCCTCCGGCCGAATTCTTTCGCATTGTGATTGACATCTGCCGAAAGCACGGCGTGCTGTTCATTGCCGATGAAGTACAGAGCGGTTTCGGGCGCACGGGCAAGATGTTCGCATCTGAGCACTACGGGATCGAGCCGGATATGGTGGTCACGGCGAAATCGCTTGGCGGCGGCTTACCTTTGGCAGCTGTAACGGGGCGTGCCGAAATCATGGATGCACCAGGTCCAGGAGGTCTGGGCGGGACATTCGCCGGCAATCCGCTCGCGTGCGCAGCCGCCAATGCGGTGCTCGACGTGCTTGAGCGCGGAGATCTTCTGGCGCGCGCGAAGTCTATCGGGGAGCACTTTGATCGTCGCGCGAAAGATTGGGCGGGCCGATTTGATCTTATCGGCGATATTCGTGGACTCGGCGCAATGCGAGCAATTGAACTCGTCAAATCGCGTAAAACCCGCGAGCCCGCTGCAGAAGAGACCAGGGAGATCACCCAATATTGCTACGAGCACGGACTGATCACGATTACTGCCGGAAGTTATGGCAATGTGATCCGCATGTTGGTTCCACTCGTGGTTGCAGATGAACAGATGGATGAAGCACTTGACGTGTTAGAGAACGCGATTGCATCTGTCGCCCCTCAGCCGGCTGTTGCTGAGGCGGCAAGAAAATAGGACTCTGGACGGTATAGAAGATGACTGTTGCAGCACCGCCGCTTACAAAAATCCCGAACTACATAGATGGCCGATGGCAAGACTCCACCGCCAGCGAATGGCAGGACGTCGTCAATCCGGCCACGGGAGATGCGTTGGGGAGAGTTCCGCTCTCTGATGCCCAGGAAGTCGCGAAGGCCATTCAGGCAGCATCCGCCGCCTACCCGGCGTGGAGGCGCACTCCGCCGCAAGATCGCATTCAGCCACTTTTCAAACTGAAACAGCTTCTCGAAGATCATCTTCACGAACTGGCCCGCATCATCACCCAGGAAAACGGCAAAACGCTGGCCGAAGCGAAAGCCGAACTGCGGCGCGCGATCGAGAACGTCGAAGTTGCGTGCGGCATTCCAATGATGATGCAGGGCTACAACCTGGAAGACGTCGCGCGCGGCATTGATGAAACCATGATTCGTCAGCCGCTGGGTGTGGTTGCCGCGATTACGCCATTCAATTTTCCGGGCATGATCCCGTTCTGGTTTCTGCCTTATGCGATTGCTTGCGGGAACACTTTCATTCTCAAGCCTTCCGAACGTGTGCCTCTTACCATGCGCCGTGCCATTGAGTTGCTTGCGGAGACTGGCTTGCCTAAAGGCGTGGTCAATCTAGTAAATGGCGGCAAGGCGGCAGTGGACACGCTTCTCGATCATCCGAAAGTCAGAGCAATTAGCTTTGTTGGCTCGACCGCCGTGGCGAAGTACATCTATTCCCGCGCGGGAGCGAACGGGAAGCGCGCACAATGCCAGGGTGGAGCCAAGAACCACGTGATAGTTCTTCCCGACGCCGACATGAAAATGGCGACGCAGATCATCAGCGATAGCGCGTTTGGATGTGCGGGGCAGCGGTGTCTGGCAGTTTCAGTTGCGGTAACTGTCGGAGAGGCACAAAAGATTTTTCGAGATTCTATTACGGAGGCCGCTGCGTCTTTGCGTGTGGGCAACGGACTCGACGAAGGCGTGCAGATGGGCCCGGTGATTACTGCGCAGAGCAAAGCGCGAATTGAGTCGCTCATCGAACGCGGCACGCACGATGGGGCAAAGCTGCTCCTCGACGGGAGGCAAGCGAAGGTCTCAAGTGCCGACAACGGCAATTTCGTCAAGCCCACCGTCCTCGACGGAGTTTCCGCCGAAGGCGATCTTACGGATACAGAAATCTTCGGCCCTGTCCTTAGCTTGGTGCACGCTCCTGACCTCGACGACGCGCTGGCATTTCTCGAGCGTAGCGCCTATGGAAACCAAGCTTCATTGTTTACCTCCAGTGGTTCGGCGGCGCGCAGATTCAGGTACGAAGCACCTGCCGGAAATATAGGCATCAACATTGGGGTCGCCGCACCTATGGCCTATTTCCCGTTCAGCGGCTGGAAAGATAGCTTCTTCGGCGTGCAGCACGCACAAGGACGCGACGCTGTCGAGTTCTATACCGAAAAGAAAGTTATCGTGGAACGCTGGGCCGCAGAACATTCGCGAAAATTTTAGGAGATTTGGTAATTGAGCAACGGGTAACTTGGTAATTTGATGCCATGTGACCGTATTGACTCGGGTCCCTCGCGATTGGTTTTCAAGTTACAAAATTACTCAATTACGAAATTACAAAATTATGTCTAACACTATCCAAAAATACAAAGACTACGTGATGACCGGCTTCATGAAGTCGGTTGCGCCCATTGCCATTGAACGTGCTTCCGGGTGCTCGGTCTGGGACGAAGCGGGTCGCGAGTATCTTGACTGCTTCTCCGGAATTTCGGTGGTCAATGCCGGCCATAATAACCCTCGGGTGATCGCAGCCGCGAAGGCGCAGATGGAGAAGCTCGTACACTGTGCATCGTACCTGTACCACGCGAAGCCGGTCGCAGATCTCGCCGAAAAGATCGCGCAGATTGCGCCATCCGGCCTAACGAAGACATTCTTCGGTAATGGCGGCGCGGAGGCCATAGAAGGCGCATTGAAGTTGGCCCGGCTCTATAGCGGCAAGCACGAGTTCATTTCCCTTCACGCCAGTTTTCATGGGAGGAGTTGGGGTACCCTCAGCATCACCGGCAATCAAGCTCGTAAAAAACGCGGCGGACCCTACGCTCCAGGGATTGCCTTTGCGCCTACGCCTTACGTTTATCGCTCGTTGTGGCCGGACGATCCCGATCGTTGCGCGGCTCATTGCGCGAAGTGTCTCGATGATGTGATTCGTTTCGAGACCTCAGGCGACGTTGCAGCCTTTATCGCCGAACCGGTGCTTGGGGAGGGCGGCATCATCGTTCCTCCGGCGAATTATTTCGGCGAGATCAAGAAAGTTCTCGACCGACACGGGATCCTCTTCATCGCCGACGAGGTCCAAAGCGGTTTCGGGCGCACCGGGAAAATGTTCGCTATCGAACATTATGGCGTCACTCCAGACATTCTGGTCACCGCCAAAGGCATCGCCGACGGATTTCCCCTCAGCGCCTTCACCACGCGCCCGGAAATAGCTGCCGCATACAAGCCTGGCGACCATCTTTCCACGTTTGGCGGCAATCCGGTCTCATGCGCCGCTGCGCTCGCCAACATTCAATTCATGCAGAACGAAGATCTGCCCACGCGAGCAGCGAAAATGGGCGAATATGCAATCCAAAAATTGCAGGACCTCCAGAAGCAAAATTCAATCATCGGAGAAGTTCGTGGGCTTGGTCTGATGATTGGTGTCGAATTGGTTCGCGATGAAAAGCTGACGCCGGCAAACTCTGAGGCCGAAGCTATCCGCGATTCACTGCTCCGCCAAGGTGTGTTGATCGGAGTAGGCGGCGTTTACGGCAACGTAGTTCGCTTCCAACCGCCACTCATCATCACGAAAGAGCAGATTAATCATGCGATGAGCGCCTTCGCCTCCGCACTAGCCGAAGTAGCGCAGCCGGCCACGGTCTAGATTTCGTCTCCCGCTTCTTGCTGGCCCAAGTCTTTTGCGGGACTCAGCGCATGTCCGTCGCTCGCGTGGTGAACTTCAATTGTCCCGTTCACGTTGCGAAGCTTGATGTGCGCGCCGCCACCTCCGAGTTCACCTCGTAAATCATGCCCGACAAACCGGTGATTGTTGGTGTGCAGGCCAAAGTTGTTATCAATTCCGCCATGTACGGTGGTCGCTTCGATGGTAGCTTTTGCGTCCGATGGCAACGTCAGATGCAGTGGCCCGTTTATCGACGATAGCTCGACGGAAGTTGCGAGGCGCTCAAGTTCGGCGTCAAGTGGCCCATTGATGGTAGCGAGCTTGAGTTCTCCGGCAAGTCCGCGGGCCTCGATCTTGCCATTGATGCACGAGGCGTGTACCTCGCCCCCGACGCCGGTGAGGTCCAAACCTCCATTGATGAGCTTGATCTCGTCCAGACGGGCCGACTTTGGCACGGTCAGTGTGTATTCGACTTCCGCCGCACGATGATGAGAATTGCGCCAGCTAGTCTCGCGTTGGTGGTATTTAGTCTCAATTGATATTGAATCGGTATGTGCGTCCACAATAATTTCTTCGTCCTTGAGGTCTTGTTGGTCTTCTGCCCGCTTGATCGCGTCCACCTTCACTTCATTACGCTCCCATGCCGTGATGTGGACGGCGCCGTTAATGTTCTGAAGTTCAATGCGGCCGTTGGCATTCAGCGGATACGTCTGGTGGAACTCTTCCATGACGACAGCATCGTCGTCAGACGCACGGGCAACTGCGACATTGAGCAGCAACGCGGCGCATGCGCCGAGGATTAACCCAAACCCGGGGGAAAATAGGCGGCTTTGCTTCATGACTCCTCCAATCTGACTCGGCTTAGACGTGCAGTGTGAGAAATCGTTAGGTGATGCGAGAGACAAACTTTCGAGACCGGATCCCATCTGCCTCTGAGATCACATACACGATCAGGATCCCCAGCTCAGGCTCAATGGGGTGGCGATAGCGTGGATGGGGGAAGACGAAGTAATAAATCGTCGGGTAGGTGACGATCAGCCAGAAGAACAGCCAGGCGCCAGGCCGCCGTTTGCGCAAGGCACGGCCGAGCCCCCAGAAAGCCAGCATCGACGAGGCCAGGAACACAGAGTTCTTGAATGGAGCTAGAGCCGGTATTTCCGAGGATCGTGGCAAACCTCCCCAGTAATAGATGAAGCGTTTCACGCTGAGCCATGCGAATCGAGGGTAGCTTGCGCGGATGAAATCCATCGCCTCGCGTTTCCGGGTGGCGACGTATTCGAGTTCTCCGAGTTGCTGGTAGCGCCGCAGCTCAGCGACATTTTGCGAAGGATGCAGCCATTGCATCCACATGCCGTCCGCAGAGGGGCCGTTGCCTAAACGAAGCTCAGCGCCGAAGTTCGATCGAATGAAGATAAACTTCCCGAAAGTCTCGTAGTTTCGCACCAGCCACGGCGAGATTGTTGCCGCGAAGAACAATGACGCTAGCACCACGCCGGCCAGCGACGGCACTTGTCTTTTTCGTCGCCGATACCATGCCCAGAGCCCAGACGTCGGGAGGAATGCCAGGAGGGAAGTGTTGGTCAACGCGGCGATGCCCCACAACATGCCATAGACGATCCACGGCATTGCGCCTTGCGATTCCTCCAGCTGTAGAGTGAGCCAGAAAAGAACAGCAAGGATGAGCGCTGCCAGACTCGTTTCCCACACCCAGCGCGTGCACCAGTACATTACGGAGGGCAAGAGTGCCCACAGCCACGCTGTCCACACTGCCACTTTTTCCGCGAAACACTTTCTTGCGATTAAGAAAATGGGAATGCAGGTTAGCGCCGAAAAAACACTATTCAGGCCGAGCAGAATCAGCGCGGAGGCACGCGTATAGACGCCCGTGAGCTTGAAGACGCCCGCAATGAAATATGGATAGAGCGGTGGCTCCCAGGCGGTCGGGCCAGTATGCCCTTCGAAGGGATCGGCAAATCCTTGGCCCGTTACGATGGCGCGGCCAATTCGGCCCATCTCGAAGCCAAAGCTGAAGTTTCCATCGAGCGGTTTGAACTTGTAGGTGTGGTCGACCAGAATGTAGCCGAAGCGTAGTGAAAAGGCGATCACAACCATCCAGAGAAAAGACGTGCGGAGGTGAGCCCATGTCATCCGGGGGAAGTTATCTGTTTGTGGATCCTTGGCGAACGAAGGCGCAGATTTAACCATCTGCGAACTAGCTTCTCACAAAATGGAGCCCGCGCCAGTTCAAGAGTCGGGGGAGGGGCGAAACCAGCACGAGATAATGGGCCCTCCCCGGCACTAACTTGCAGCGCCGAGGGGGCAGCTACGCTTGCCTGTAGCGAATTCAAAATAACTCCGTCGAAGGCTTGAGTGAAAGCGCCAAGAAGCGCAACGCTCAACACGACTACTCAGCGCATGTACTTTTTGCAACCTGTTCGTTGCTGCGTGAAATTGACATGCAGGTTTGATGAACGTAGACTTCCGCCACGAGCGCCTGCACGCATGAGCTACGTGAAACTGACCACGGAATCCGACCTTCCCGCCGAAGGGGAGGCCAAAGAATTCGAAATCGAAGGCAAGACTATCTGCGTCGCCAACGTCGGCGGCACCATCACTGCCATGGACAATGTCTGCCTGCACATGGGCGGGCCGCTCGGTCAGGGCTACATCGAAGGCAACAAACTGGTCTGCCCATGGCATGGCTGGGAGTACGATCCCAAGACCGGGCAGCTCGAAGACGACCCGAAGACGAAACTGGCTGTGTACCCGATCAAAATCGAGAATGGGGACGTGATGGTAGAAGTGTGATCGTTGAAAGTAACACATTTTCTGACAGGATGGGTTTTCGCAAACTGTACGCCATTGGACAAGCGGGGGCGGACGCTTGTAACGCTCGCATCGGTTGCACCGGATCTCGACGGCTTGGGTATCATTCCTGAGCTCCTCACGCGCAATTCATCTCACCCTCTGTTCTGGTTTTCCGATTATCATCACTCCCTGCATACACTCGCGTTTGCGCTAGTCGTGACGCCATATCGTTTATCTTCGCCACCCGAAAATGGACCACCGGCTTTCTTGCTCTGTTGAGCTTTCACCTACACCTGCTTGAGGATCTGTTGGGCTCGCGTGGGCCCGATTGCGATCAATGGCCCATTCCATACCTGAAGCCGTTCTCTTCAATGCTGCAACTCACGTGGCGGGGACAATGGGCGCTGAATGCCTGGCCAAATATTTTAATCACAGTAGTGTTGCTGTTCTGTGTATTTTGGCTGGCCTGGCGACGAGGATTCTCACCGCTTGAGATGATTTCTTCTAAGGCTGATCGGGCGTTTGTCGAGACCATGCGTCGCCACTTTCCGTCCAAGATTGTGATGCCAGCTAGGTAAGATACGACCTTCCGTTTGAAACCTTATGCTGCAGCGTTGCCGCCAGGTGATCTATATCGGGCGCGGCCAGGTAACCCGCCGAGCTTTCCAGGAACGCCGCGCGATTGCTGCCAACTGCGTCTCGTCGCAATTGAACCAGCAGAGCTTGAACGGCGGCGGGGTCGAACTTCTGCGGAGTAATTCGCACAATTTCGGTCAGGGTTGAGCCCAGCGAGATCTGATCGCGATAGGGGCGTGGGCTGGTCATAGCATCGAAAGTGTCGGCAAGTCCGATGATGCGGACCTGCATGGGCACGTCTTCGTTGAGCAAGCCGTCCGGATATCCGGAGCCATCGGCACGTTCGTGGTGCCAGCGCACAATCTCGGGAACGCGAGGCCAGGGAAACTGCACTCCGGTGACGATCTGATGCCCAACCGTCGTGTGATCTGCCATTTCTCGAAACTCTTCCGGATCCAGCATGCTGGGTTTACCGAAGAGTCGTTTGTCCACGGCGACCTTGCCGATGTCGTGGAGATATCCTGCCGAGCGCAGGGCTGCGACTTCGTTCGACTCCATGCCCATGGCGTCGCCAATCGCGGCTGCATATCGGCCAACTCGCAAAGAGTGTCCGTGAATGTTGACGTGCTTTACGTCAATCGCAGCGGCGAAAGCCTCAAGAGCATTGTCGTAGAAGCCGTGGAGAGATGCCATCAGGCGCAGGTTTTCGGCCACGCGCTGCGCCAGAGTCTGCGTGAGCGCGTGGTTTTGCACGGCCAGCGCTACGTAGTGGCACAGCAAGTCCAGCGATTGCAGTTCCTCCTCGTCGTAAACGGACTCGCCATCTCGACGTCCGAGGGCGACTGCTCCTACCAACTTTCCGCTTACTCGCAGTGGAGCCACACAGCGAAATAATTCCGGAGCTACATTTCCATTCGCGCTCAGAAATGTGTCGTATGACGATTTCGCGAGCAGCACTGCTCCTTGCGTGGAACTGAGGGCGTGCACGTGCCGAGGCAAGAGAGGAATGACCGAGGGCTCGGGAATCAACGCAAAACCTTGCGCCGCGACCGAACTCAGCATTGCCGGCTTCTCGATCAGCACAAATAAAACTGCTTCTCGCGCGCCGGCAGCGTGCATCAGCGCGGAGAGCATGGTCTGCGCGGTTTGCGCGAACTCCCGCTCCGCCGTTATCTCGGGACCGAGATCGGAGAGGGTTTCAACCGTTCGCAGGAGCCGACGAAAATTTTCTTTTGCTGCCACCTTTGCGGAGGCAACTACGACCAGAGCAATTTGAGAGTAGCACGCGCCAATGTGATTGCAGCCAAGGGAGTTGTTGGTTAGTTTGGTGCTGCGAAGACAACTGGTAACATCTCGTTGATGCGAGATTTGACGGCCGTTCTCGTCCTGTTAACGCTCTCCGTCCCGCGATCATTTGCCTAGGGACCAGAAGGCCACAGGATCATCGCTGACATCGCGCGCTCGCACCTGAATCCTGCTGCCAAGCGGGAGATCAGGAACCTGCTGGGTGACGACGATCTGGCGGCAGTTGCGAATTGGGCTGACGAAATCAAATCCGAACGTCCTGAAACCGCAGGTTGGCATTTCGTGGATATTCCGCGGGACGCCAGCAGTTTCTCGGAAGAGCGAGACTGCTATCGCCCTGCACCGCGACACTTCTTGAGCGATCAAGACCATCACAATTGCGTGGTTGACAGGATTGATTTATTTCAGCGCGTTCTCGCCGACACGAGCGCCTCACGGGGGAAACGAATCGAGGCATTGAAATTTCTGGTGCATTTTGTCGGCGATATCCATCAGCCATTGCATGCCATCGGGGAGGCCCGCGGTGGAAACGAGATTCACGTGATTGAGTTCGGATCAACTGAGTGCGCAGGTAGGCCGTGTAATCTACACTTCGTTTGGGATATCGGGCTGATCGAGCACTCCGCCCGCCGAGAAACAACGTATGCTGCTTCACTTGAAAAAATCATTGCGAGTGAGAACTTGTCGCGCCAAGCGGGTGGAACTCCCGAAATCTGGGCTAACGAATCAGTTCAGCTGGCAAAAAAGGTTTGGTTGAACAACGGCGGCGCCGTGGATGACACGTACTATCGCACTAACATCAATATCGTCAGTCACCGGCTCGCCTTAGCCGGCCTACGCCTGGCGAAACTGCTCAATGAAACGGTGGGCCGCTAACGGAAGGGATACCCTACAAAGCCGCCGAGCGGAAGAGAGCACCCCAGGCCATGAGCCTTCGAAGACCTAAAACGAGCGAGCCCCAAAGGGGCGAAATATGTTAGCCCAGGACGTAAGAGTCTGTGTCAGAACTCCAACTCCGAACCAGAAGTGGCCAGCTAATCGTAATTCCCAGCCGCGAAGCGGCGCCGGAATACAGCCCAGGGCGGACGCCCTGGGTGCAATGGGAAATGACTCAGCCCCAAAGGGGCGTAAGAAGCGTTCTCACACAGACACGTGAGTCCTGGGGATGAGCAAGAATGGAGGGAGTCCCGGAGGGACGACACAATTATGAAACTACAAACCACCGATACAGCATGAAATAAATCACTACTCCCGTCACCGAGACGTAGAGCCACAAAGGATATGTCCAGCGCGCGATTGCGCGGTGCCGGTCGAATCGTTCTCGCAGAGCTCGACTCAACGTGATGATGACCAGAGGCACGATTGCCGCTGCCAGGATCGTGTGGGAGATCAAAATCGAGAAATAAGCCGGTCGTGACCAGCCTTGTCCCTGGAAGCGCACCGACCCAACGTGCCAATGATAGTAGAGATACGACGCGAGAAACAGCGAAGACGTGCAAATCGCTGTTAGCATCAGCATCCGGTGTGCCGCCATGCGTCCGCGCTTGATCATACTGTGAGCGGTGAGCAGCAAGACCGCACTGGTGCCGTTCAGAGACGCGTTGATGACCGGATATATCGCGTATTGAGCGGGAACCTGAGTCATGCGGCGGGCTTGGTTGTGCGACGATTGGCCATTAGAAACGCCAGTCCGAACATGAATAGCGAAAACAGCACGAGCGTCGCCATGGACTCAAACAGCGTTCCTCCCGTAGCCGGGTAGAGCAACTGGCGCAGTGCCTCCACTCCGTAAGTTAACGGGTTAATCTGCATTACCAATCGCAACCATGGCGAAGCGCCCGACAGCGGAAACAACGCACCCGACAAAAGCCAGAGCGGGATCAGGAACAAGTTGATAATCGCGTGGAACGCCGATGTCGAGTCCATCGGCCAGGCGATTGCAAAGCCAAGCGCGGTGAGGGCAAACGACACCAGAAAGACTGTGATCGCCACCAGCGCATAGCTTCCGAACCCAATGTGAATGCCAACCAGTGGCGCGAAGACCAGGAAGATGAGCCCCTGAATCGTGGACAGTGTAGTTCCACCTAACACTTTGCCCAACACAATCGCTGAGCGGGATACTGGCGCTACCAGCACCGAGAGAAGGAAGCCTTCTTTGCGGTCTTCGATCACCGACATCATTGTGAAAATCGAAGTAAACAGCACAATCATGATCAGCGCGCCAGGATAAAAATAATCGAGGTAGTGCTGGTCACCGGCTCCGGACCGAAAAGAGCTTCCGAAGCCCGAGCCTATTACCAGCCAGAAAAGCACCGGAGAAGCGATGACACCGACAACTCGGGTGCGCTGCCGATAGAAACGAACAATCTCGCGCCACCAAAGCGTCAAGGCGGGGAGCAAAAGTTCGTCTTTGTGATTCGTTATGCGCGGAACGACGATCGAGCTCATAGAAGTCAATTTCATCCAACCACCGTCATTCCGAATCCCTTTAGGGATGAGGAACCTGCTTTAGGATTGGATAAGCAGATTCCTCACCGCTGAAGCGGTTCGGAATGACAGCTAGTGTTTTTCCTGCCTCCGTGTCTCCGTGGTGAGACCGTGCTGTTCCTGTTCGCTCCAGAATCGGTGTCCGGTCCGCCTGATGAACACATCTTCCAGGCTCGGTTTTGCGATGGAGACCGCATCAATCTCGCCAGGAAACGCCTCGAACAGGTCCGACACGAATCGGTGCCCATGATCTCGCTCCAGGCGAATCTGCCCGCCGACGACACGCACGTCCATATCAAATTTGGTTTGAATTCGTGATGAAAGTGACTCCGGCTCTTTGACGTCGAGCACGATTACGTCGCCGCCGATCTCCCGCTTGAGTTCCGTCGGCGTTCCCAGCGCCACCAATTTGCCTTCATTCAGAATCGCCAGTCGGTCGCAGCGTTCCGCCTCTTCCATCAAGTGGGTAGTGACCAGCACTGTGACTTGGTCTTGGTCACGGAGAAGCCGAAGATATTGCCAAACATCGCGACGTGCCCCGGGGTCAAGACCAGTCGTCGGCTCATCCAGCAGCAGGACGCGGGGGCCATGCAACAGGCCCTTGGCCAATTCCAATCTGCGCTGCATGCCGCCGGAAAAATTTTCGGCTTTCTCTTTTGCGCGATCTGCAAGCCCAACGCGCTCCAGTACCGATTCAATCCTGGCGGATAGGTCTTTTCCTCGCAGGCCATACAAATGTCCTTGATGGCGCAGGTTCTCGGTAGCGGTGAGCTTCACGTCAATGCTCTGGGATTGAAATACGATGCCAATTTCTCGCCGCAACTGACTCGGGTCGCGGGCGGCATCGTGTCCCAGGATGAACGCGCGTCCACCGACCGGCACCATGAGCGTGGAAAGAATTCGGAACATCGTGGTCTTGCCGCTGCCGTTCGGCCCCAGCAGTCCAAAAAGTTCGGCTGGCCGCACGTCGAACGTTACCCCGTTCAATGCGGTGCGATTGTCGTAGCGGTGCACTAGCTCGCGGACCGCTATCGCCGCTGGACTGGCGAGGTGCTGCTGAGGAACGGACCCAACTGCGGCGAGGGCAGACATGTCGGAGGTCAAATATCATTTTACGACGAGCGGGCGCTTTTACCCCGTCCGTTTCTATGCTCTAATCTCGCGTGAGAAATGAGGCGGACTTTGCCCTCCTAAACAGCTACTCTCCCTAAAGATTCTTATGCTGTCGCTGGTTTGCCTTCGACGGCGACGGATTCTTGCTTCTGTGCCGCTGGAACGTGCCGCCAGACTTGAAGAGTGAGTACGGCAGTCGTCGCTAGTAGGAGAGCACCAACGGCAACGTGCGCCACGGTGGAGAGCACCATGGGCGTTTCAGGCTGGGGTGCATCCGCTCCCCAGATCACGCGAGTAAGGAACGCGGCAAATCCCAGGCAGAGCTGGATGACCAGCAGGAACAACAGCCCCACCGCAGGCTTACGGATCGCGTCGGCTCGTGGAAATCGCAGAATCGCGCGGATTCCAGTCCAAGTGAGGATCAGTGCGACCACGATCGCGTTCAGCACATGCGGCCACCAGGGCATGCCATGATGTCGGAACATCGCTCCCAATATCAGCTGGGCATACTCAATCAAGATCGAAAGCCAGCACAGAGTCAGCAGGGAAGGGCGCCGGTCATCGGCAAGGATTTTGGGAACTTCCTCCACCCATTGCTGACCGGTAAAAACCGCAATCGCCACCGCTATGCAGAAGAACGTCTGCGCCACCGCCGCATGGGCAGTTGAGATTGCGGGCGGAAGAAAATGGCGTACCGTCATCCCTCCCAACACAGCTTGCGCAACGATGGTGCCGAGTGCTCCGAGCGCCAACGTTTTCATCCAGCGGCGACGGTCGGCGAGCCAAGTCCACAACGCGATCGCCACAGTCAACAAGATCGTGAAGCCCGCAATCATCCGATGGCTATGCTCGTACCTGATGCCGCCAATCCACGGCGGAAGGCGGAGAACGTGGCCATAGGAGGTGGGCCAATCCGGAACAGACAGACCCGCGTCGTTACTTGTAACCAGCGCGCCGGCGATGATCAGAATGAAAGTGGCGCATGCGGTGAATACTGCAAAGCGGTGAAATCCCGAGTTGAAAGGCGTCGAGACCGACTTCAAACATCCTCCTTTAGACGTTGCTCGAAACCTGGCGAAGAGTTACCGCACTACACCTTCCAGAGGGGAACTCGCCGTGGCATAAAGCTTCTTTTCCATGCGTCCTGCCAGATACGCCTGCCTTCCTGCGATGACGGCATGCTTCATTGCGTCCGCCATGAGCACTGGATCTTGCGCATTGGCGATGCCAGTGTTCATCAGCACAGCGTCAGCGCCAAGTTCCATTGCAATGGCAGCATCGGATGCCGTACCGACTCCCGCATCTACGATGAGTGGCACGCCCGTGATTACTTCGCGGAGAATCTGAATGTTCGCGCGGTTCTGGATGCCCAACCCGCTTCCGATCGGCGCGCCCAGCGGCATGATAGTCGCCGCGCCCGCGTCGAGCAGTCGTTTTGCAAACACAATGTCATCAGAGGTATAGGGAAGAACTGTAAAGCCTTCCTTGACTAGCATTCGGGTCGCCTCAAGCGTTGCCTGAATGTCAGGATAGAGCGTCGCCTGGTCCCCGATAACTTCTAGTTTCACCCAGTCAGAGATGCCGACCTCGCGTCCCAGCCTGGCCGCACGAATTGCCTCATCGGCGGTGTAGCAACCGGCGGTATTAGGCAGCAGGAAATATTTCGCCGGATCGATGTAATCGAGAAGAGATTCCTTGCTTCGGTCAAGATTCACCCTCCGCACCGCAACCGTAACGATTTCTGCTCCACTGGCTTCGAGAGCCCGTGCGGTCTCCTGGAAGGATTTGTATTTACCGGTGCCAACGATCAGCCGTGATCGAAACTCACGGCCGGCAATGACGAGTGGATCGGACATAGGCTAATTGTAATGGAAGATATTTTGATCTGTTTTTTCTTTGTGCTCTTTGCGATCTTTGCGGTTAAAGTCTTTTTTCAGAAACTATCGAGCCACTTTCGTCTCTTCGTACATGCTCTCGATCTGATCGCGATAGAGTTCCTCAATCACCCGCCGTCGCAGTTTTAGACTGGCAGTCAACGTCCCATTCGCGCAAGAGAGTTCGTCCGCAACGACACAAAACTTCTTCAGCTTTTCGAACTGCGCCAAGTTTTTGTTGAGGGCTGAGACGATTTCGGCATAACAAGCTTTGATCTCGGCGACCCTCACCAACTCCTCGCGAGATGAGAATTGGAGTTCTTGTTGCTTGCAGTATGTTTCGAGTGCGGCAAAATTTGGAAAGATCAGAACCGAAGGGAACTTGCGCTTGTCTCCCACAACCACCGCCTCCGCAACGAATGGATGATGTTTGAGCGATCCTTCAATGGGTTGAGGCGCTATGAATTTTCCGCCCGAGGTCTTCAGCAAGTCCTTTTTACGGTCGGTTACATATAGGAAACCGTCCTCGTCCAGGCGCCCGATATCGCCAGTTTTGAACCAGCGATCCACAAATGCGTTTCGTGTCTCTTCCGGTTTGTTCCAGTAGCTCTCAAAGACCGAAGGGCCTCGTACCAGAATCTCTCCGTCCTCAGCAATGCGGACCCCGACATTGCCGAGCGGTTTTCCCACGCTTCCGATTTTATAGGCTCCCGGTGTATTGACCGCAATTACTGGAGAAGTTTCCGTTAATCCATAACCCTCGCAGATGCGCAACCCGACATCCGCATACCACTCAGCAAGATTGCGCCCCAGTGGAGCGCCGCCGGAAATAAAGATGCGGACCCGCCCACCGAGACCGGCACGAATCTTCGAATAGACCAAAGCGTCAGCCAGTTTCCATCCGAGTGATGCGGGAGTCCTGCCTGCAAGAATGTCGCTCCTGTGCGCCCGCCCCGTGCGCATTGCCCACTGGTAGATTTGCTTCTGCGGAGACTTTGCAGCCTTCATCTCGACTTGTGTATGGACCTTCTCGTAAACGCGCGGAACACTTAGCAGGATGTGCGGACGCAGCTCGAGCAACGTCTGCGGCAGTTGATCAATCTGCGGTAAGTGCGCCAGCGTCACTGCTTGCGAAAGCAGCCCCAGATCAACGCACCGGGCGGTAACATGCGACAGAGGCAGAAACGAAATAGAGATGAGTCCGGCGTGAAATCCAAAATCGCGGCAAAAGTAGTTGATGTTGGCCGCCATGTTGCCATGCGTCAGCATCACGCCTTTTGGAGTCCCAGTTGTGCCTGAGGTGTAAATTATGGTCGCGAGGTCGTCCGCGGTAATGGCTCGGCCGCTAGCTTCCAGGTGCAGATCCGCAGGCAGCCGCATCAGATCTGTCATTCTGGCGGCATGAGGGTCGAATACATCATCCATGATCGAGATTTTCTCAACGACAGTTGCTTCGCGAATCGAGAGGATTTTCTCGAGATGCTTGTTAGAAGAAACGAAGATCGCGCGGGCCCCGGAATCGCGCAGAAGTTCGGAGGTTTGCTCGGGCGTGAGCGTGGTGTAAATAGGGACCACCACGGCCCCGAGCAACATGCAGGCAAAGTCCGCAACCACCCACTGGTGGCGGTTTTCGCTGAGAATTGCGACTCGATCTCCGCGAGATATACCCCACGAGCGAAGCGCGCTCAGTACTCCACCGACCTTGGTTGCGAACTCTTTGGAGGAAATCGGCTCCCAGCCGGTCTGGGTCTTGCGGAGCAAGAAATGTGGCTGGTCCCTGCCGGCAATGTCAAAGAAGATGTCGTTGAGGGTTTGGAGGCTCATCCGCGCAACTGCTGAACTGTAATGCTTTAGGAGTCAGTATGCAATGCGGCAGACGTTGACGTTCTTTTCGCCGGGAGCTAGACTCGCTCAACCGGGAGTCCACAATGAAACGATTTGTCGTTCCTATGGTTCTGGTGTGCGCGGCATTTTTGCAGCCGCTTGCGACAGCCCAAAACAAGGAGGCTGGACAAATGCCCAAAGTCGGCGATCTCGCCCCTGATTTCAAGATGTCATACTTTGACGGCCACGACTTGAAGGAAGTGAACCTCAGCCAGTATCGCGGCCAAAAACAAGTGGTATTGGCCTTTTATGTTTTCGCGTTCACCGGTGGTTGAACGCAGCAAATGAAAAACTTCCAGCAGAACTTGAAAAAGCTGGAAGCTACCGACACCCAGGTCCTGGGTGTGAGCATGGATAGCCCCTTCGCCAATAAAGCTTTTGCTGATTCAATCGGCGTAACCTTCCCATTACTCAGTGATTGGGGCGGCGAAACCACTCACAAGTACGGCCTTTACGTGGACAAGTACAAAGCGGCGCGCCGTGTGAATTTTCTCGTCGGCAAAGACGGACGGATTCTCGAAGAACAGATTGATAGCGCCGCAATCGATCCCACGAAAATTGTGGACGCGTGCGAACGGCCGAAGCTTAAGCAGTAATGTGACGAAATCTGAGATACGGGGGCTGCCATGAGCGAAGCGGAAGGTCCTGGTCCGTACGATTATCTCCTCGCGAGTTTGACCGTGTGAGGCGCGGTTGCTATCATCAAATCGCGGGGTGGAGCAGTCTGGTAGCTCGTTGGGCTCATAACCCAAAGGTCGGTGGTTCAAATCCACCCCCCGCAACCAACCCTAAGCTCCACGAAATCAACATTTCCACAGACGTCCTCTTTCAACTGAATGAAAACTGAATAAAAGAAAATGCTAGACTCCAGTCTAAACCGGAGGGGCTGAAGGTCGATCACCGTTTGCCTTAGTCGGCACCCTGGCTGATCATGGGGCCTCCTTCAACGAATTTTTTTGGAGTGCTCTTTGATGTCTTCGGCCGCGCTTCCAGCAGAAGAATTACAGCTTCAGTCGCTTCCTGCTTCCATCAGCACACGAAACGTAACGGTCTATACGCGGCACAAACCATCCTGTCCGAAGAATGGCGAACCGTACTGGAAGCGCTGTCACTGCATGAAGTACCTGTACTTGTACAAAGACGGTGAATCGAGGCAGGTCAGCGCCAAAACACGGAGCTGGGAAAAGGCCGAGGAAAGAGCGCAGGAGATCCGGGATTCCTGGAATCCGCTCCGTCAACTCGAACGCGCGCTGCAGGCGAAGGTGCGGCAGAGCGAGTCGAAGCAGATCGCCCTAGCGGACGCGGTAAGCACATTCCTGAACGAGGTGGAGCGGCTTAACCGCGAAGAGTCCACGCGAGCGAAATACCGGCTGACGCTAGAAGAGCGTTTGCTTGGCTGGTGCGCGACTCAAAAGCCGCCGATTGTTTTGTTGTCCGAGCTGGACGTCGAAACCGTTCGCCGCTGGATTCATTCCTGGCCCGGCGCTCCAACCACACGACACAACCAGCACCAGCGGGTCATCACGTTCCTTTTCTTCTGCGTGGAACAAGGGTGGATCAAAGAAAACCCTGCCAGGAAAATCAAGAAGGTTTCCCCGGAGCAAGACGAAACGCAGCCCTTCACGCGCGAGCAATATGATGCGCTGATCGAGGCGACATACTCTTATGACACTCGCAACACAAGAAAGGCTGGCGATACGGTGAATTCGCGCCGCGCCCGAGCGTACTTGAAGGTCTTGCGCTGGAGCGGGCTGCGTGCGGGTGACGCCGCCTGCCTATCCAGGGACAAGCTGCGGGACGACGATTCTCTCTTCCTGTACCAAAGAAAGGTGAAGGGCAAAGCAAGCTCGCCGGTGTATGGTCTGCTGCCGAATGATGTGGCCGAGGAGTTGCGCAACGTGCCAGCGAGTGCCTACACGCACCCCAATTATTTTTTATGGAGCGGGCGAAGCAAACGCAAGAGCGAGGTTTCGAATTGGATCAAGATCTTCGGGAAGATTCTGGCCAAGGCCACCGAGAAGCATCCGAAACTCTTCCAGGAAAGCGATGGCCAGTCCAAGCCAGGGCATCTCCACATGCTGCGGGACACATTTGCCGTCGAGTACCTTCTCGCGGGCATGCCGCTCGAAGAAGTGTCCCGCCTGCTCGGCCACTCAAGCGTCCTGATCACGCAGAAACACTACGCGCCTTGGGTGCTCGAGCGGTAGCGGCGATTGGCGACAAGTGTGCGGACTGCGTGGTCGACCATGGGGATAAATACTGACGTACCAGCAGCCAGCGGTGCAAATCGCCGACCAGTTGCCTTTGCGAGATCCGCGACCAGCTCGTGACGTGTTGGTCCATCCCCAAGGGTTCGTCTGTGCGTGTCTGGGCTCGCCTGTTTTCTTTCCTGCCCCCCATTTGATTTCTCTGACTTGCACAAACTGAGTTGAAGCCCGCAATTCTAGTCGGTATGTGTAATCGTGCGCCGAGAAGGTCCCGACGCGTCCGTTTGACGGATTTTCAATCCTGTTCTACATAGAGCAGACGATGGTGTGTAATGGAATCGCAAGCATCCGCCCAGCCCAGCCTTGTCCGTTCAAGTGGCTCGTCGACGCCAGCCAGTGTCGCTTTCGAGAGACATTATTGCGTGAGTGAAGTAGCGGAATTGTGGGGTCTCAGCGAACGAACGATCCGCCGCATTTTTGGCAACGAGCCAGGCGTATTCAAGTGGGAAAGCACTGAAACCAGGTTTAAAAGGGGATACACGACACTGCGAATTCCAGAAAGTGTCGTGCAGCGAGTGCATCGAAAGCTGAGAAAAGCCGGATAGGGAGTCGTTTATGGAACAGGAACCTGGTGCCGATCGGCAAGAAGAGGCCGGATCTGTCGAGTCTGTCTCGGCCAGCGTTGAATTCGTGCTCCGTGCCGCGCTGCGTGACTGTGTTGACGAAGACTTTGTCCACCCTATTGCCGGAAGGATTATTACCGAAACGCAGTACGCAGGGGAGAAACAGGCGGGGCGTATCGAAGCATGCCTCGTGCAATTCGACACAGCACTGGACCATGGCATTGACACAGCAAGGTTAGGCGATGGCATCTCTGGTGAAATCTCCGAGTACTGGGAATGTCTGTTCGATGTGGAAACCGGCTACCTTAAAGAAGAGATACATAGAGCTCGCCGTCCTGCTCAAATAGTTTCACTTCCACCCACTCTCTGACCTTCTGCCAGGGCAGATCAAGCCACTTCTTTTCGCACTGTTGGATCTTGCCTTTCGGGGTTCCGACCAGATAGAAAATCTCGCGTGCCGGATCCCGCATCTCCTGCAAAATCTCTTCGCTCGGAATGCCGCGATCCATCACCCACATGCGTTTTGCTTTCCCGTAGGTCTTCTCGATCTGCTCTAGAAAACCGCGAAGCGTGGTGCGATCACTGGTATTGCCGTCCATAACTTCGTAGGCCAACGGGAAACCATCGGGCGTGATCACCAGCGCTATCACCACCTGCAAACAATCCGTTCGTTTATCCCGACTGTGACCGTACTGGGGCTTTGGGGTTCTCTTCCATCGCGCCTTCAAAGTACGTGCTGGTCAAGTCATAGAGCAGGATTTCGAAGTCTGCTTGGAACAGATCGGCCCACTTCTGGCGCAGCCACAGAAACAGTTCCTGCTTATGTTCCAGCACCCGATCCAGACAGCGATACAAGCGATCTTTCTCGGCCACGGCAAAATCCGTTCCCAGCAGTGCATCCATGGCGGTGCTCAGATACCACTGGCGATGCACACGAAACTCGCTGCCGGGATCCAGCCGCCGGTTCACCACCAGTAGTTGCAGCACTTTTTCCCAAGCCACCTCTTCTCGCCATCCCCCCAGGCGAGAACCCCAAAACTCATCTAAGCCCAGTTGCCGCCACAACTCGCACCCCAACCCGCAACTACCGAAGACACGAGGCCGCCGCAGTTCCAGGCCACTCACTTTTACTTGCAGACTGTCGACGGCATCGGCGGGGATTTCGCGGTCGTCGGGAAACAAACTCAAGTTCGCATACTCTTGCTGCTCTTCGTCAAACACCGACAGCGTCTTACGCCACGCCGCTTGTTGTTGATCGTTGATCTCGCCGAGATAGAGAACGGTTCGCTGTACCGTCTTGCTGGAAGCCAGGCGATGGTTTTCTACGATGCTGAAGTAACGATGATCCTTGCCGTCTTTTTTGCGATTGTTGCTGCGTAGAAACATCCCGACTGCAGATTGCCAGAGTCTGATGTCGAAGGGAAGATACTTGGTCTCCACTCTATCGTTTTTTCAGAGAGCAACGAAGGGAACACACCACTTAGCAATAAAATTCATTGCAAAAAAGCCGGAACATGTCCGCAACTGCGAAGGTTGGGCTAGTTCCGCTTCTTAGAACGCCTGCCTCCTTAGGAAACGCCGCCTTGATGTACGAGGGCGCAGTCTTCACCGGCCTGCCCTCGGCATTCCGCCACATAATTCCGACCTCGCCATCACCGCACAAATGAATCGTGGCATCACAGTCGCCGACGGCGATCTCTGCCTTCCCTTCGGCATCGATGGCATAAGAAGGAGCAGCCACATCTTCCAGTTGGTCAACGGTGAGCCCACTGCGCTCCGCGGCCTCTCGAAGACATTTTTCAATCAACCTCAATGCCACTGTGTACTTCACTTTGGTCCGCAAGCGAGCCAGCTGAGAAATCGCTTCGTTCGATCCCATCTCGCCCAAGGCTTGCACACAGGCGAAGCCGACTTTCTGGGAAACCGCTCCCATCATTGAAATCTTGCGCAGACAAGCGATCGCGAAATCGTTGATGCTAGCTTCGGCCCTCGGCTCAACGCCGCATACCAAACCACGCCCTTTTGATAAGACGAGTCTTCAATCGGAGACCGAGCTCCCGCGGGCTGACCTGGCGTTACGAAGAGCTTGACTGGAAGACCGTGGGAAACATTTGATATACAACACGAGCTTACACGCAAAGGCATTGAGAACTTCGCCGCTGATTATCGAGCAACGCTCTCCCGCCCCGCATAAACGAGACTGAGTTGCGACGCAGTGCAGTTCGGTGACAGCCAGCATCTCGAATCTACCGCAGTATCGAAATCGGCTCGGGAGGCAAATCCTGGCAGAGACACCACAGACCAAGAAACCCGAATTCGACAAAAACCCTCAGACGCGTAGACTTCGTGGGTTTATTCGGCGACCTCCGGACCTTCATTATTCTCTACCGGGCGAGTGGTCAAGCTCGAAATGCCTGACCGCAAAGACCTGCTCCTGCAGGTCGAATCTGCAGATGCGCGCTCTGCAACGGTTTCGAGTCTCACAGTGCAGTGAAAGTAAGAATGTCTTATCGATATATTCTCGCTGCCCACCCGCCTCCCGCTGAGAGATGAATCTTTAGCTTAGTTGATTTATTTACCGGGATGTTGGTCTTCCGATAGTCGCTTGCATTCCGATCGGCATTGGCGCCGTCCTGGTACGTATCGGCCGTGAAGTTTCCGTCCGGCAAAAACGAGAAATCGAGTTCGAGCTCGCGTGGAGTCCAATCAGTCATGGCGCCGACATACCAGTCGGATCCATTCCGCCGGGCGACGACGACATACTCGCCGATGTTTCCCACTAGCGCCTTCGTTTCATCCCATGTTGTCGGTACTGCGCCCAAAAAATCCAGGATTTCAGGTTCCCGGAGATAGTTCGACGGACTATCAGAGAGCATTTGCAATGGCGCCTCATAGACGACGTACATGGCGAGCTGATGGCAACGCGTCCCCAGCGCCATAGGCTGATGATTGATGGGAGCAAAGGTCTGGCGCGTGGCATTTCGCATGGCGCCCGGCGTGTAATCCATAGGCCCCAGGAACATCCGGGTGAAGGGAAGCGTGACGTTATGCTTTGGTTCGGACTCCCAGCTCCATTTGCTCCACTCCATTCCACGAACGCCCTCGGTGTTAATGAGATTGGGCCAGGTCCGCGTCATCGTGGCTGGCTTCTGATCACCGTGGAAATCGACGAGCATGTGTCGTTTTGCGGCTTCGCGACAGATTTTGTGGTAATAATTCATCATGACTTGATCACTGCGCTGCATGAAATCAACCTTGATTCCTTTCACTCCCCATTTTTCAAACTGATCGAGCGCAGGAGCGAGTTGATCGTCGAGCGTTTTCCACGAAGTCCATAAGATCAACCCGACATTCTTTTGCTTTGCGTAGGCTGAAAGCTCATCCATTTTGATATCGGGCGAGACATCGAGTAGGTTGCCGAGTTTGTACCAGCCATCGTCGAGAATGATGTAGGGAACTTTGTACTTTGAAGCGAAGTCTATGTAGTACTCGTAAGTTTTCGTGTTGATGCCTGCCGGGAAATCCACGCCGTCGATGTTCCAATCGTTCCACCAGTCCCAGGAAACTTTTCCGGGCTGAATCCAGGATGTGTCCTGAATTTGTGACGGTTTTTCGAGCAGGTAAACGATGGGATTCACGATGAGGTCGGCATCGCGCTGAGCTACCCCGATTACGCGCCAAGGGAATGCGCGGGTGCCGGGAGTTAGCGCGATGTAGTCGGCGGCCTCGACCACTTTGTAGTCTCGATCACTGGTCTGAGCCTCTTTCAATGGATATGGCGGAAATTTCGCAGCTAGGCCGAACTCTGGCGCGGTTCCGCGCAACCACAAACCCGGATAGTCATCCACGTCTGATTCGGCAATTGCCAGCTTCGCATCCTGGCCTACATCGATGACGGCCGGGAGGGAGGCGATAAAGTCCGGTGAGATTTCGCTGGCGTGCTGCGGTAAGTATTTTCGTTCGTTGTGCGAGTAGAAACTATCTTCTTGCGGGTAGTAGACAACGAAATTTGATGAGAAACGGAAATTTGCTTCTTCTCCGTAGATCTTGACCTGCTTCTGGCCCAGCGAGGTCTCAAAACGGTATGCCACACCTTCGTTGTAAGCGCGGAAGACCACTGCATAACCGCCGTCCAAGCTGAGCTTCAACTCGTTATAGCGATCTCGGATGGCCGCAAACTTCTGCCGGACAACCGGTTCAACTGTTTGATCGTAAGAGCGCTGCTTCGCGTCATGAACGCGGGGTTTGATGCCCAATTTCGTGTGCTCGATATCGAGAGACATCGTCGCGTTTTCAAGCACCGCGCGACCGTTCAGCACGACGTCATAGCGAATCTCACCCGCCGTTCTGATGCGGACTTCGATCGTAGTATCGGGTGAACGCAGGTCATAACTGGATTGCGCGGCAAGGTTTCCAAGCAAGGCCAGTGGCGCAACGAGTGCCAGCAGATTGAGTTCTCTTTTCATGGGCCCCCTCTTCAAACGAGCAACTGTATTCAGAAATTCTCAGTCGCGAATCACATTTAGTGTTTTCAAATGTCGTTGCTAGTGCTTCCAAACGATCGTTTCGAGCGTTTCAAAGTAGCGTGGAGTGTAGCAAAAGTCTGCGCTAAGCGCAGCCAGACAAGTCGCATAAAATAGTTCACGCGGTAAGCTCTTTCGAGAGACCTGGAAGATTCATTGAAGATCATGTCGCGAAAATCTCCGCAAAGCCTCCGAAGTTATCGCTGGTTCGGCCCTGATGATCTGCGATCGTTCGGGCACCGCTCTCGTGTGGCCTCGATGGGATGTGTTCAAGCTGACTACGCTGGCAAGCCTGTTGTTGCGATTATCAATACCTGGAGCGAAGCCAACCCATGTCATAGTCTTCTTCGCCAACGAGCCGAAGATGTGAAACGTGGCGTGTGGCAGGCGGGCGGCTTTCCCATGGAAATGCCGGCAATCACGCTCGGCGAAACTTTCCAGAAGCCCACAACCATGATGTATCGCAACCTTCTTGCGATGGAGACGGAGGAGTTACTGCGCTCGTATCCCGTGGATGGATGCGTGCTGCTTGGCGGATGCGACAAGACCACGCCCGCGCTGCTGATGGGCGCGATCAGCATGAATCTGCCTGCGATTTACGTTCCGGCCGGGCCCATGGTGCGCGGCAACTGGCGGGGGCAGATTCTCGGTAGCGGCGCGGATGTGATGAAGTACTGGGCAGAACGTCGTGCCGAAAACATCGGGCAGCAGGAGTGGCGTGAAATCGAACAGGGCATTGCGCGTTCAGCGGGCACGTGCATGACCATGGGAACGGCATCGACAATGACCAGTGTGGCCGAGGCTTTGGGGATGTCATTGCCAGGCGCAAGCTCCGTTCCCGCGGTCGATGCAAACCATCCCAAGTTGGCCAACCTCGCTGGCCGGCGAATTGTTGAAATGGTCTGGGAGGACCTGAAGCCCCGCGATATTCTTAGCCGCGCATCGTTTGCAAACGCAATTACCACGGTATTAGCGTTGAGCGGTTCTACCAACGCCGTGATTCACATGATCGCGCTGGCAGGCCGGAGCGGAGTCAAAATCACGCTGGACGATTTCGATACGCTCTCTCGAAGGATCCCAGTACTAGCGAACATTCGCCCCAGCGGGCAATATCTGATGGAAGATTTTTATTACGCGGGAGGATTGCCCGCGCTGATGAAAATGCTCTCTCCACATTTAGAGCTCAGCGCTATGACCATCACGGGAAAGAGCCTGGGTGAGAACGTCGGCGGCGCGCAGGTTTACAACGACGACGTCATCCGTGATTTGAAAAAAACGCTATTTTCGTCGGGCGGATTGGTTGTGCTCCGAGGCAATCTGGCCCCGCATGGCGCGATCATTAAAGCCGCAGCGGCGGATCCCAAGCTGCTCAAACACAGCGGGCGAGCGATCGTTTTCGACAGCTACGACGAGATGAACGCACGAGTCGACGATCCTGCCCTAGCCGTTGACGAGGACAGCGTTCTGGTATTGAGGAATGCGGGACCGAAAGGAGCTCCGGGAATGCCCGAATGGGGAAACCTTCCCATCCCTCAAAAATTACTGAAGCGCGGCGTACGGGATATGGTGCGGATTTCTGATTGCCGAATGAGTGGCACGAACTATGGAACGTGCATTCTGCATGTCGCGCCGGAGTCCTTCGTGGGAGGGCCATTGGCGTTGCTGAAAGAAGGCGACATCGTCGAGCTGGACGTCGAAAACCGCGCACTCAATATGCGCGTCAGTGAGGAAGAACTCTCGCGACGTCGCGAGAGCTGGCGTCCGCGCGGCGGTATTTATCCACGCGGGTACGGCAAGTTGTTTATGCAACACATCCGGCAAGCTGATGAAGGATGCGACTTCGACTTTCTCGAAGGAACTGCTCCAATACCGGAGCCAGAGATTCACTGATCTGGATTTGTCGCTTTGCGACCATGGCCCACCAGGAGCATGAACGCGCCGGAGAGGAAAAAGCTTCCCACTAGATACCAAAGCCCAACGTTGAAAGACCGTGTGCGCGTAAGCAGATAACCGACGACGAATGGACCTACAAATCCACCGAGATTACCAATTGAATTGATGAGTCCCACGCAAGCGGCAGCAGCTGACTCACTGAGAAATTCTGTGGGAACGGGCCAGAATGCCGGATGAAAGCCGTAGTAAGCCCCGCCCACCATTGTAAAGAAAAATAACGACCACGAAACACTCGCGCCAAGCCAGATCGCACAGAACAGGAAGACCCCGCTCAAAAGAACTGGCAGAGCAGCATGCCACCGGCGCTCGTGAACGCGATCTGAGTGCCACCCATTAAGCTGTTGCACGACAAACCCTAACAAGTAAGGTAAGGATGCGAGCAAAGTCACATCCATATCGCTCAGGCCCGAGAGGCGCTTCAGCAGCGTAGGCAGCCAGAATGCAATGCCGTAATTTCCTGTCAGGGCAAAGAAATAGCAGCAAGTGAGGAGCGCAACGTCGCGATTCCGTAGGGCTTCAACAATGGTGTAGGAACGCGCTTTCTTCTTTGCCTGCTTTTCGCGGTCGAGTTGGTCAGCGATCCAGTTTCGTTCCTCAGGAGTGAGCCACTTTGCCTGATGTGGCCAATCCGTGAGGTAGAACAGGGCCACAACTCCCAAGACGATCGCGGGAATTCCCTCGAGAATAAAAAGCCAACGCCAGCCGCGAAGACCTAACCAGGTCAGGCCGAGCAACACCCCTGCCAAAGGTGACCCAATTACATATGAGAGCGGCATGGCTCCGTAGAAACCGGCAACCGCCTTGGCGCGGTCCGCCGAACGGAACCAATGGGTCAGGTAGACCACAACCGCCGGGAAGAAGCCCGCTTCAGCGGCACCGACAAGAAAACGAACAAGGTAAAACTGTTGTGACGTGTGGATAAAGGCCATTAACACCGTTAGCAATCCCCACGAGACCATGATTCGCGCAATCCAGCGGCGGGCGCTCCAGCGTTCTGCAATCAAAGCTCCAGGGATTTCAAGTGAAAAATACCCGAGAAAAAAGATGCCCGCACCAAGGCCAATCGCGCGGTCGCTCAGGCCCAGATCATGCGGCATTTGCAATGCCGCAGCGCCAACGTTCATGCGGTCGAGAAAAGCAACGATATAGAGAATGAACAGGAATGGAAGGAGCCGTATGGCAATTCGACGCCGCGCACCTTGCGAAACATCGACGGCCGCGCTAGGCGCGGGAGCTAACAATTCGTCGCGGGATGACATCATTTCCCCCGGCTTACTTGAGTCGCAATAGCTTGGCCCATTTCTTCGGTGGAGGAGCTCCCGCCTGTATCGCGAGTCCGAATTTTGCCGTCGGCCAGCGTGATCGCAATGGCTGACTCGACGGCATCGGCTGCTTCATCAGCTCCAAGGTGGCGCAGCATGAGCGCGCCGGACCAAATCCGGCCAATCGGGTTTGCAATGCCTCGTCCGGCGATATCGGGAGCGGAACCATGCACCGGTTCGAACATAGAGGGGTACTCTCGCTCAGGGTTGAGGTTTGCTGATGGGGCTATGCCGATCGAGCCCACCACCGCGGGGCCAAGGTCGGAAAGAATATCCCCGAAGAGATTCGATCCAACCACGACATCGAACCAGTCCGGATGCCGCACAAAGTGCGCAGTGAGAATGTCAATGTGGTACTGATCAGTGCGGACATCGGGAAAATCCCTACTCATGGCGTAGAAGCATTCGTCCCAGAACGGCATGGTGTGAATGATCCCATTCGACTTGGTCGCGGAGGTAAGATGTTTTCTTCTTTTGCACGCCAAGTCAAAGGCAAAGCGCAGAACCCGATTCACTCCTCGTCTCGTAAAGACAGTTTCCTGAACGACCATCTCATCGTCCGTACCTTCGTAAATGCGCCCGCCGATGTTCGAATACTCGCCTTCATTGTTTTCGCGCACAATCACGAAATCAATGTCTCCGGGCTTCCAGCCCTTGAGTGGAGTTTCGATCCCTTCAAAGAGCCGTACTGGCCGAAGATTCACGTATTGACGAAATCCGCGGCGAATGGGGATGAGCAGACCCCACAGGGAAATGTGGTCGGGAACATCAGGACTCCCGACAGCGCCGAGAAAGACGGCGTCGAAAGAGCGCAGTTGTTGGAGACTGTCGGCCGGCATCATTCTCCCAGTCCTGAGGTACTCTTCGCAGCTCCAGTCGAACTGGTGCCAATGGAAGTGGAATCCGAAGCGGCGCCCGGCAGCATCCAGGGCGCGAATGCCTTCAGGCACTACTTCCTTCCCGATTCCATCTCCTGCAATGACGGCAATGCGAAATGTTTTCACGAATGAACTGGAACGTAGCTGCGCTCAGAAACTTGGCACGGTGAACATTACAAGAGTGCCATCAGGATCTTCCACGTAGAGCTGTTTTTTCTGGAGGGCCTTCACGGTCAAGTGACGCCTTCGCAACATCTTCACCGTTTGCTTGAGGCTGCTGACTGCGAAAACAATTCTTGGCTTCAACTCTACGCCTTGCAGCAGTTCTATGGCATCCTGCGACTTTCCCAGAAGTTCCAGTTGCTTTTCGCTCCGAGGTACAGCGCGAAAACCAAGCTTAGACGCATAGAAACTTTTTTGATCGCCGAGATTCTTCGCTGGAGTCGAAGAACCTTGCAAGTGTCCGGAAATTCGATGTGCTCCCAAGTGCTTTCCAATCTCGTTGGAATGCAGTGAGCCTGGCAAGTACTGCGTGAACTCGAGGAGTTGGCCCTCGGGATCATTCATTGTGAACAAAAGATTGCCGGCACGGAATTTCTTGGCTTCTGTTGGCTGCAGTCCTTCGCTTACATACGCGGCATGAAGGGACTGCAGGTCGGCGCTCTCGAAGCAGATGTGCATGAAACCCAGTTGCGAGCCGGTGGCGGCTTCGTACAGCTCAATAAATTGACGGTCGTTAACTTTGATATAGGAAACGCGCGGCTTTCCGGGATCGGCGAATTCAAAAGCTTGTTCGAATCCCAAGCCTTCGTAGAAAGCGCGCGATTTTTCGTAGTCAGCTACACGGAATGCGACATGAGCGATGCCTGAGAGATCGCGACTTTGGGCGTGCAGTGGCGGAATCCAGAGAAGCACGATCGCCGCTGCCCACCGGAACTGTGAGGTAAAAATGTTTCTGGCTGGATCCAGAGCGTCCCTTCCTCATCGCAACAAGGCGGTCGCGCACCACAGCACGGGGGCTTGACCGTGCAGGTCGCCCGTCAGGCGCTGTCGATCGAGATAGTACTGCAGGTCGTTCTTCTTTGCCGTGCCCTGGCACACGTTGCGGAGATCGCCGTTGGGCTCGAGATAACTCACCAGGCCCAACCAGCCCTTGCGCGCGGCCCGGCCGTAAACCTTCTTATCCAGCCAGCCGTGCTTAACGCCGGTAATCATCGCGAACGTGAACATAGCTGTGGAAGACGTTTCAGGATACGACTCTGGACGGTCGATCAATTGGTGCCAGACGCCATCGTCTCCCTGATACTTGACAAGGCCTTGCATCATTTTGTGATAGCCGTCCATAATGCGCGCGCGTTGCGGATGATTTTGCGGGAGATCGCTCAGGATTTCCGCCATTCCTGCCGCTACCCAGCCATCTCCGCGTCCCCAGAAAAATGGAACATCGGGCGCGTGATAGAAAAGCCCTTTCGGTTGCTGCAGTTTGTCAAGATAGGTCGCCATCTCAAGCGCGGCACGGTCTAGATACTTCTTGTCTCCCGTTGCCCTGTGTGCCTGAAGCTGAACGATCGTGACCATGTACATGTCGTCGATCCAGAAACGCGTTTGCGGGGTGAGGCCGTCTGGTGTTGGATTCTCCCACTGGATGTCCGCAAAGTTCTTGCCCATATCCAAATACTTCTGCTCTTTGGTCAGAATGTAGATCTCAAGCGGAACAGCGGCAAAGACCGTGTTGTCCACGTGAACAGGCTTTGGAACCAGGTTTGCCTCGTCACCAAATAGTGGCTGAAAGCGCTGAACGAGCTTACCCTGCAGATCTTTGTTGCCGGTCACCTGAGCAAACGTCAGCGCGCCATACCACGAGACAACTTCTGGATACGTGACCTGGGGAGGAGGGCCAGGCCTACCAAAATTTGTGTGCGGCGTAACCAGAAAATGCTCGGCAACAAGTTTGCCAATCTCCCTCGGCGATTTGCCTGCGGGCCACTTCTTGAATTCTTTCTCTTGCTTTTGGGCGTTCACAGGAAGCATAGTGGTGAACACACTCATCAACAGCAGCAGAATGGGAAATCGCCGAGGCATTGTGGTCATTATCGTGTTGTACCCTGAAAGGAATGTGCCTCCGGCAATGCAGCGTTCGCCACGTTGCATTATCGAGGCCGACTAACCATAGAAACGACACACTCCAGAGTCAAACACGAAAAACTGAAGTCGCGGTTCAGCTGAATTAAACAGTGAAAGCGAAGGGAATTCCGGCGAGGTATGACACGTCTGTAGTTCTGATTCGTTGAGCCTGACTGAACAGAAATTTCAGTTTTAATTGTTTGACACCGGATTCACCGGTCTCGCATCATGTCCAAACCAAATCGTTTTTGTAATTCAACTCCGAAAGTGTCCACAACGCCTAGTTCGCCTGTGCTTACCCCAACTGAACTGGAAAAACTGGTTTTTCGCCAGACTAACCGGCACCAGGGCCGTCGCTTAGCCGTGACTCCGCAGAATAGCTCCATGCGGCATCTGGCTTATGGCCGAATCATTCTGAATCACTCGAAACGTTCGGAATCGCTTTCCACGGGCGAGCGGGAAACCGGCTTGATTTGCCTTTCCGGGCAAGCGAAAGTGACCGTGGATGGCATTCCTTATTCTTTGGGCGAGTATGACGCGATCTACATCCCGCGCGATTCAGCGGTACAAGTCACGACCAACGCGGATGTGGACCTCGCGGAATTTTCAGCCGCGGTTGAGCACCGGTATCCGCTGCAACTGGTGCGTTTCAAAGATATCTCCGATGATCCTGGTTTAAAGTTCACCACGGGCGGGCCGGGCTGCAAACGACAGCTGCATATGTTGCTCGCAAAAAATATTGAAGCAGGAAGACTGATTGCCGGCTTTACGATTTCTGAGCCGGGCAATTGGACCAGCTGGCCGCCGCATGAGCACGCGAACATGCTCGAAGAACTCTACGTGTATTTCAGGATGCCGGCTCCTGCATACGCTATTCAGCTCGTTTACAACAACACCGAACATCCTGAGCTCGTGACTGTGGTGCGTGATGGAGACGCGGTTCTAATGCCCAGCGGATTCCATCCAAACGTCTCTGTGCCAGGTCATCCGATTTGCTTCCTCTGGGCAATGGCTGCGCACCGCGAGGGCGAGGACAGACAGTTTGGTGTGGTGAACGTACAAAGTGGATTCGACCAAGGATCCTCGGGATTAGAAGCCGGTAGAAAACAATAGCCGAGCTCGGTCCGCTCGTTTTGCGAGCCTTTCCTGTGCTTAAATGCTCACGCTGCATGCGGTGAGCGATTCCATGATTCTCGACAAGTTCCAGCTGAGTGGCAGAAACGCACTGGTGACCGGCTCAAGCCGCGGTCTCGGAGCTGCGATCGCTTTAGCTCTGGCGCAAGCGGGAGCGAACGTCGGTTGCCACGGGAAAAGCGATGCCGGCATTGGCACGTCTAAAAAAATCCGGCAGTTGGGACGAAAAAGTTTCTATGCCGCTGGTGATGTGGCAGATGCGAACGTGCAATCCGAGCTGATCGAGACGACAGTCGCGGAACTTGGATCAATCGACATTCTGGTTAACAACGCAGGCACAATCAGGCGCGCCCCGGCAGTTGAATACTCCCAGGAGTACTGGAACGAACTCATTGCGGTTAACTTGACCGCTGTCTTTCGGCTTTCGCAGTTGGCGGCGCAGCAGATGTTGAAGCGGGGCACGCCCGGCAAAATCGTCAACATCGCATCGCTGCTTTCATTTCAGGGAGGAATCACAGTTCCGGCATATGCCGCTGCGAAAGGTGGAGTCGCGCAGCTTACCAAGGCGTTGTCCAATGAGTGGGCGTCGAAAGCCATTAACGTGAACGCAATCGCGCCGGGTTATATGGTGACCGACAATACGACCGCCCTTCGCAATGATCCTGTCCGTAGCCGGCAAATCCTCGAGCGGATTCCCGCCGGTCGTTGGGGTGAACCGGAAGAAATCGCCGGCGCTGCTGTCTTCCTCTGTTCCTCAGCGAGCGATTACATTCACGGGCACATTCTCGCGGTTGACGGCGGTTGGCTCGCGCGCTAAAGGCGAAAGCGGGAACAACAACCATTTAGCATTGCTGAACGGTCCTCTTAAATATTTTTGAATTCACCGAGCCTGTAAAGGTGTAAGAATTGTGGGCATCCAATTCCTGTGAGCCGACCTGAGGTATTGCGGCATGCCAGACCCAACAGATACTCGTACCACCGAACACGCCGCCAAAAAGCTTTCCCGACGCACGTTTATTAAAGGCGTCATCACCAGCGGAATCGCCGTCTCTTCGGCGAGCTACTTATTTCGGGCATCGTCCGTGTCCGGACAAGGTTCTTCTGCCGCTTTCGGAGAAAGGCTGCTCACGTTGAGCGTCAATGGCCAGCCCCGGCGCGTTGACATAATGAAGAATGAAACATTGGCATGGACTTTGCGCTACAAGCTTGGCCTTACCGGCACGAAGTTGGGATGCGATCGCGCCGAATGCGGTTCCTGTACCGTGCTGATCGATGATGTTCCGCACTATGCATGCTCGGTGTTGACGCACACGGTGAGAACCCGCAAAGTTCTCACGATCGAGGGACTCGCTAGTCCCGATGGAAAGTTGCACCCCGTGCAGCAGGGAGTTGTGGACGAGCAGGGCTTCCAGTGTGCGTACTGCATGCCGGGTTTCGTGATGTCGGCGGTTGGATTTCTGAATACGAACCCGAATCCCACAAGGGCACAACTCGCGCATGGTGTTTCCGGCAACCTTTGTCGCTGCCAGGATTACGACAAGATCCTTACCTCATTAATGCGCGGAGCTGAGTACATGAGGAGGTCAGGCCGTGCCTAGCCAAGCTGATCAGCACAAACCGGGCGCTGAACGCAAATACGGCGATAAGTACAAACTGATCGGGAAGAATTATCAGACTGCCGATCTGGTTGCGAAGGTCACGGGCAAGGCGAAATACGCAGAAGACTTCCGCGTCGATGGCATGCTGTTTTGCAAGCTGCTATTGAGCCCTCTGCCGCACGCTCGAGTAAAACACATCGACGCGCGCAAGGCCCTCGCGATTCCCGGCGTGAAGGCGATTCTCACCGCCGATGAACTGCCCGCGCCTGCCGACAGTCTCACCGATCTTGGAACCGTCATCAAAGCGAATCCACGTGGCGAGCGCGCACTGACGAATGAACCGTTATACCAGGGCGAGCCAGTGTTAGCGGTAGCTGCGGTCGATGAACTCACGGCTGCCGAGGCGATTGAAGCCCTTGACGTCGATTTTGAACCTCTGCCCTTTGTTCTCGATCCGCTCGATAGTCTTCGCCCCGGCGGACCGAATCCGCGCGTTGAAGGCAATATTTGGGTTCAGGCGCCGCCTCCGCCCACGAAACCTGGCGAGCGTCCGCCGAGTCCCCCTCCGCCCGATGTTGGCGAGTTGAAATGGACCAAAGAGGATTTTGCTGAGGCGGACCAAGGACGTATGCCTATGGGCAAGACGCGCGACGAGTGGTCCTACGGAGATGTGGAGCAAGGTTTCAAGAACGCCGCTCTCGTGCTCGACGAAAGTTTCGTTACACCAGATACGAGTCATCAGACACTCGAGACTCGCAGCGCACTGGCGTACTGGCAGAACGGCAAAGTGTATGTCCACACGGGGACGCAGAGCACGGTGCAAACCGTGCCGGCGTTGGCGCGTTGGCTTCATCTCGATCCGAGCCAGGTCGTGCTGGTCAGCGAATACACGGGCGGCGGATTTGGTAGCAAAGTCACGGCGGCAATCAGCGCCATAATTCCCGCGCTCCTATCGAAGAAGGCCAATGCACCGGTGATGATGCGCATCAGCCGCGAGGAAGAGCACTTCATCGGCCGCGGACGTCCAAGTCTTCTCGGGCGGCTGAAAGTCGGCTTCGCGAAAGACGGCCGCATCACTGCGTTGGACATGTTCGTGATCTGCAACACCGGCCCTTACGATGCCGTGGGTGATGCCGGAGCAGCAGGCCGAATCGTCTCGCTGTTGTACCAGCCTGCCGCCATGCGTTGGCGTGGCGCAACCATTATGACCAACACCCCGCCGCGAGGTCCGCAGAGCGCTCCGGGTGGAATGCAGGGAATCGTCATGATGGAGCCAATAATGGGAAAGGCCGCGCGCAAGCTGTCACTCGATCAGGTGGCAATCCGGCGAATTAATTGTCCGGAAGGCAAGGCGGAATTTGGTCCCGCTCAGAATGGCAAACGAACGCATTGCACCAGTTCCTTCATTAAGGACGCGCTTGATCGCGGCGCCGAGCAGTTCAGGTGGAAAGAGCGCATAGCGAACAAGCCCAATCAACAGGGATCTAAACGGCGCGGTCTGGGGGTTTCTGTAAGTTGCTTCTTCGGAGGCTCAACCGGCTATGACGGTTTGTTTCTCGTCAAACCGGACGGTCGAATTGCAATCCAGTCTGGTATCGGAAATCTTGGCACCGAGTCAGTCATCGACTGCCATCGCGTAGTCGCTGAAGAATTAGGCATTCCGTGGGAAAAATGCGATCTCACCTGGGGCAACACGAGCCAGAACCTGCCTTGGACATGCGTTTCAGGCGGCAGCCAGACCACACACGCGATGACGCGCGCGGCGCACGCGGCTGCAGCCGATGCGCGGCAAAAGCTGCAAGAGATCGCAACTAAGACACTCGGCGGCAAACCCGAAAACTATGTAGTCGCCAACGAACGCGTTTTTGCGAAAGGCGGCAGAGGAATGACGCTGGCGCAGGCTGCTCAGCAGGCAATCAAGCTCGGCGGCAAGTACGATGGCCACGAGGCTCCGGACGATGTGAACAAATATACGAAAGCATCGGTCGCCGCGCTGGCTGGCCAAGGACTCGTGGCAGTGGCAAAGGACAAGTATCCGCACGATGGCACTTCCATGTCGTTCGTTGCGAGCTTCGCTGAGGTCGAAGTGGACGTAGAAACCGGCAAGTACCACATCCTCGATTTTCTGGCCTATGCCGACGTGGGTACGGTGCTCCATCCGCGTGCGCTTGGCGGCCAAGTGCTTGGCAGATCTATTCTGGGGATTGGCCATGCGATCGGACAGAAGTGGGTGTTCGATCCGCATTATGGCCAGATGATTTCGAGAAGGTTTTATCAGAACAAGCCGCCGACAATTCTCGATCTGCCGGTGAATATGCAGTGGGCGGCTCTCGACATCCCGGACCCAGAGACGCCGGTTGGTGCTCGCGGCATTGGAGAGCCGCCGGTGGGGGGCGGCTGTGCCTCGGTATTGAACGCACTCACGGATGCCGTGGGAGACGATGTGATTCGCCGGGCCCCTGTGAATGCCGACACAATTCTGGCGTCACTTGAGGCCGGTCGCCCGGCGCAGGATCCGCTCACGGCACATATCTAACGGAGAGAATCATGGCTGTAATTCGCGACGTCATGCCTGCCTTTGAATTGCTGCAGCCGAGTTCCGTTGCCGACGCACAGCATCTTCTGGCGCGCTATGGCAGCGACGGCTGGGTGTTGGCAGGTGGACTCGACAGTTTCGACTGGCTCAAAGACCGCATTAAGAAGCCGAAGGCGGTCATTGATCTGAGCGGAATCCACGAGCTTAAAGGAATTCGTAGTACTGCTGATGGCATCGAAATCGGAGCCATGACCACGCTCACCGAAGTCGCACAAAATCCGGTCATCAAGCAGAAATATTCGTTATTGTCGCAAAGCGCCGAACTGGTAGCATCGCCGCAAATCCGTAATCAGGGGACTATCGGCGGCAACGTCTCGCAAGATACGCGCTGCTGGTACTACCGTGGTGGGTGGCCGTGTTACCGCGCCGGCGGCAATATCTGTTACGCCGATACGCCTGTGGCACGAAATCGGGAACACGCGATTCTGGAAGCAGAACGTTGTGTCGCTGTGAATCCCTCCGATACCGCGCCAGCGCTGATCGCGCTCGACGCGAAGTTCGTGATCCGGACCGCGAAGGGCGAG
>Ga0209056_10000353_pt1 | contig 51329 bp, 54 predicted proteins | sample GraSoiAngelo_114_FD_185876 | JGI IMG/M metagenome (GOLD analysis project Ga0209056, IMG submission 185876) | Grasslands soil microbial communities from the Angelo Coastal Reserve, California, USA - 14_0903_13_40cm (SPAdes) (version 2) | ecosystem: Environmental > Terrestrial > Soil > Grasslands...
GCGCGGGCGAGCAAGGCGGCGACGTCAACCTGACTGAGCTCGAGAAGGTGCGACACAAGCTGGGGCTCGACCGCCCGCTCTACGTGCAGTTCTTCTCCTGGGTCTGGGGCATCGTTCGCCTGGACTTCGGCAACTCGCTGTGGACCGGGGCGCCGGTGATCGAGGAGGTGTGTATCCGCTTCCCCCTGACCTTCGAGGTGGCCGTCTTCGCGACGCTGGTCTCTACCCTGATCGCCATCCCGTTGGGCACGCTGGCGGCCATCCGGCAGGACACCTGGGTGGACTATGGCGTGCGCGTCGTCAGCATCGGCGGTCTGGCGATCCCGAACTTCTGGACCGGCATCCTGCTCATCCTCTTCCTCGTCATCTACTTCGAGTGGAGCCCGCCGCTGGTGTTCGTCCCGCTCTGGGAGGACCCGTGGGAGAACATCAAGCAGCTGTTCTGGCCCATCGTCACCGTGGGCTACCGCAATGCCGCGGTGAGCACGCGCCTGACGCGCTCGGCGGTGCTGGAGATCATGCGGGAGGACTACATTCGCACGGCCTGGGCGAAGGGCTTGCGCGAGTTCCTCGTGGTCGTCAAACATACTCTGAAAAATGCCATGCTGCCGGTGATCACCATCATCGGCGCGGAGCTCGCCTTCCTGATGGGTGGGCTGGTGGTCACGGAGACCGTTTTTACGCTCAACGGGCTGGGCCGCTTCATCGTCGATGCCATCTTGCGTCGCGATATTCCGGTCGTGCAGACGATGGTGTTGCTGACCGCGTTCATCATCGTCTTCGTCAATCTGATCGTCGATCTGTTCTATGCCTGGCTGGACCCCAGGATCAGCTACCGCACCGCCAAGGCCAGCCAGCGCTAAGGAGGTCGAGATGGCCGTAACGCATGAGGTACCCCTCACAACCCCACACCTGAAGGCCGTGACGGTGGGGAGGAGCTGGGCTGTCACGCACGCCTGGCCCGCGGTCCGCAAGTTCATCGTCACGAAGCCGCTGGGGGCCGCAGGTGGAGCCATCATTCTGTTGATGGTGCTCACCGCCATCTTTGCCGACGTCCTCACCCGCTATGATCCCTACACGGTGGACCAGCGCGTACAGTTCACCGCCCCCAGCGTGAACCACTGGTTCGGCACCGACGAGTTCGGCCGAGATTTGTTCACCCGCATCGTCTACGGTGCGCGTGTCGCGCTGTTCATCGGCCTGACCGCCGCCTTCATCGGGGCGACCGCTGGAGCCATGCTCGGCGTGATCAGCGCGTATCTCGGTGGCCGAGTGGACCTGTACCTGCAGCGCGTCATCGATGTGCTGCTCGCGTTCCCTTTGCTGATCCTCGCGCTGGCGATCGTCACTGTCTTGGGCCGGTCGGTTCCCAACGTGGTGATGGCCATCGCCATCCCCATCATTCCCCGCACCGCGCGCATCGTCCGTTCCAATGCGTTGAGCATCAAAGAGAACATGTATGTCGAAGCGGCCCGCGCCGTCGGTAGCTCGCACCCGTGGGTGATCCTGCGCCACATCATTCCCAACGTCATGGCGCCGTACCTGATCATGCTGACGGCCCAGTTCGGGAACGCCATCCTCGTGGAAGCCTCGCTGAGTTTCCTGGGGCTCGGTACCGCCGAGCCAACGCCATCGTGGGGGTTGATGCTCTCCGGGAGCGCGCTTTCGTATGCCGAGAGGGCGGCGTGGCTGGCGATCTTCCCCGGCATCGCGATCAGCCTCGCGGTGTTCGGCTTCAACCTCTTCGGCGATTCGCTTCGGGACGCCCTGGACCCGAAGCTCCGCCACCGCAACTAGCCGGCGGAGTCTCGACGCCGGCCGAGCGGCAATTACCGCGGGCGCTCGAATCTCCCGATGATGTCGGTCGCCAACCGCTCGAGCTGCTCGAGGTCGTCGTCGCACGTCGCCAGCACTCGTCGATTGCACGGTCAATGGGAGGGCCTAGTCAACACCCAGCACCCAGGATTGACGGCCGTAGAGTATACGAAGCGCTCGACGGCACGTCCCCGCGGTATGATCCGGTACGGGAGGAAGACCATGAGCACAGCGCTGAACGGCATCCGCATCCTGGACCTCACCCAGTTCGAGGCCGGCACGTCGTGCACCCAGATGCTGGCGTGGCTCGGCGCCGAGGTCATCAAGGTCGAGGAGCCCGGCAAGGGAGAGCCCGGGCGCTACGGTCGCGCCGAGAAGCCCGGTGTCGACTCGAGCTACTTCCTCCTGCTCAACGCCAACAAAAAGAGCGTCACGCTCAACCTCAAGCACCCGCAGGGCAAGGCCATGTTCCTCGACATGGTCAAGAAGGCCGACGTGGTGGCCGAGAACCAGGCGCCCGGCGGGATGGAGAAGATGGGCCTCAGCTACGACACGCTCTCCGCCCTGAACCCGCGCCTGGTCTATCTCTCCGTGAAGGGCTTCGGCAACTACGGTCCCTACAGCGAGTACAAGAGCTTCGACATGATCGCGCAGGCCACGGGCGGCGCGATGGCGCTGACCGGCTTCCCGGGCTCGCCGCCGCTCAAGCCCGGCCCGACCATCGGCGACTCGGGCACCGGCATGCACGCGGCGCTCGGCGTGATGGCCGCCCTGTGGCAGCGGCAAGCGACGGGTCAGGGCCAGCGCGTCGAGCTCTCCATGCAGGACGCCGTCGTCAACCTCTCCCGCATCGCCATGCGGCTCGCGTACGCGGCCGGCGACTTCGAGCCGCGACGTGGCAACGAGATCGCGAACACATCGCCCTCGGGCATCTATCGCTGCAAGCCGGGCGGCCGCGACGACTACGCCTACATCTACTGCCAGCCCGTGCGACCGCACATGTGGGACGCCTTGCTCAAGACGGTCGGACGCGCGGACCTGATCGGCCACCCGGAGTGGTCGGATCCGAAGTGGCGCAGCGCCCACAAGGACCAGGTCAACGCCCTCGTCGAGGCCTGGACGATGACGCGCACGAAGCACGAGGTCATGGCCGAGCTCGGCAAGGCCGGAGTGCCCACGGGCGCCGTGCTGGTGCCGCAGGAGATCCTGACCGACCCGCACCTGATCGCGCGCGGCATGGTGACCACCATCGAGCATCCGGGCTGGGGCTCGTTCACCATGCCGGCGAACCCGGTGCAGCTTTCGAAGTCGCCCACGCAGGTGCGGCCGGCGCCGCTGCTGGGCCAGCACAACGCCGAGGTCTACAAGGAGTGGCTCTCACTCGGGCCAGCGGATCTGGAGCGTCTCAAGGCCGACAAGGCGATCTGACGGCCGGCTCCTTCGCGCTCCACACGCGGCCGAGTTCTCCAAGGCGGGATAGGGAGAGCCTAGACTCGGCCTGATTCCTTCAGTCTGCTTCCCCTGGCAGCACTCTTGACCAGGACCCGGGCCCGGACCTACCCTCCTCGCCAGGCGATAGAGCCTAAAGGTATGAGCAGTCCCGACCTCCCGCCGATCGAGCGTCGCGCATTCCTGGGCGGCCTAGTGCTGAGTGTGCTTGCCGCACCGATCGCCGTCGATGCGCAGACCGAGAAGAAGGCCCGCATCGGTGTGCTGATGTTGCCACCGCGCAATGGAGCAGGTGGTACGTATATCCAGGCGCTTCGGGAAGGGCTGCGCGACCTGGGCTACGTCGAGGGCCAGAATGTGCTGCTAGAGATCCGGTGGGCAGAAGGTAGGCACGATCTTTTGCCGGATCTCGCTGCCGAGCTTCTGAATACTCGGCCGGATGTGCTGGTTACCTCAGGCAGCGAAGCGATCCTCACCCTCAAACGGGCAACGGATGCGGTCCCCATCATCATGGCCACAGTAATGGATCCAGTGGCCCTCGGCATTGCGGCGAGCCTCGCCCAGCCGGGAGGCAATCTCACGGGGCTGGCCATCCTGTCTCCGGAGCTGACCGCAAAGCGACTTGAGTTACTTAGAGAAGTCGTACCGCGGCTGGCGCGGGTAGCCGTGCTTTGGAATCCGGCCAACCCTGGCAATGCCCTCATGCTTAGAGAGGTCGAGACTGCGTCCCGGGTCCTCGGGGTCCGCTGGCAGGGAGTCGCCGTGCGAGGCCCGGACGAACTGGCTGGCGCGTTCAACGCGATCATCGGCGCGCAATCCGACGGCATCCTGGCAATCGAAGACTCGATGCTGGTGAGCCACCGCTCTCGCATCGTGGAGTCCGTGGCCCGGACTCGGCTGCCCGCGATATATGCCTTCCGGCAATTCGTCGACGCCGGCGGTCTGATGTCCTATGGGCCGAACATACCTGATTCGTTCAGGCGCGCTGCCGCGTATGTCGACAAGATCGTGAAGGGCGCCAAGCCTGCCGGCCTACCCATTGAGCAGCCCACGAAATTTGAGCTGGTCATCAATTTGAAGACCGCGAAGGCATTGGGAATCACGATCCCTCAGTCGGTGCTGATCCGGGCCGATTACGTGGTCGACTGAAGTTGCTGTGTCAGAATTGTGCCAGAACCCGGCTCGCTAGTGCGCGATCGCCTGGTACACGAGGCCACGCACCAGGTGCTGGTAGTGACGCCCCAGCGGCGATTGCGTCATGAAGACGACCACCAGCTCCTCCTTCGGGTCGGCCCACCAGTAGGTCGCGTAGGCGCCCGGCCAGTAGAAATCTCCCGGAGAGCCCGGGATCGGCGCGATCCCTTTGTCCTGGCGGACCGCGACGCCGAGCCCCCAGGTGTAGCCTGGCCACCCAGTCGAGCCGGTGCCGCGGGAGATCGCTCCGAGGTGATCTGCCGTCATGAATTCGACGGTCCGTGGGCTCAGCACGCGCGCGCCGTCGAGGGTGCCGCGGTTGAGGAGCATCTGGGCGAAGCGCGCGTAATCGCCCGCCGTTGATACGGCGCACCCGCCGCCGCAGTCGAACTTCCTTGGCACGGAGGGATCGGCGAGCTTGAACTCGACCCCCGTGTCGGGATGTGCGGGCAGCCCCTGCGCAATGCGCGCGCGCTTGTCCGCGGGCACAAGGAACGTCGTGTCCGTCATCTTCAGCGGCCGATAGACGCGCTCCGCGAGGACCTCCCCGAGCGACTGGCCAGAGACAATCTCGACCACGCGGCCCAGGACGTCGGTCGACAAGCCGTACTCCCAGCGCGTGCCCGGCTGGTAGAGGAGGGGCGCTCGGCTGAGCCGCTCGATCAACTCGTCCATTGTCAGCGTCAGTGAGGACACGCTGGAAGACTCCGGGTACATCTTGTGAATCTCCGTTTGGCCCCGGTTGCCGTACGTGAGCCCGGAGGTGTGCCGCATCAGGTCCTGGATCGTCATCTCGCGCTCGGCGGGAGCCCGCTCCAGGCCGACCGCTTGGTTCTTGAACGCGGGAATATATTTCGACACGGGATCGGACGGCAGCAGCCGGCCCTCCTCGTACAGCGAGAGCGCCGCCACCGTGACAATCGGCTTGGTCATGGACGCGATCCGAAAGATCGAGTCGGGAGTCATCGGCGTGCCCGCCGCCTTGTCACGAAATCCGACCGCCTGCAGCGACGCAACGCGACCTTTGCGGGCAACGACGACGACGGCGCCCGGAATCCGGCCGCGCTCAACGTCGGCGCGGAGTACCTGCCCGATGCGCCCGAGCCGCTCGGACGACAGCCCGACCTGCTCGGGCTTCGTCGTCGGCAGGTCGCTCGCGGCGGCGTGTCCGATCGCGAGGAGGGAGAGGAGCAGCGCAAGGACGATGGGCCGTCGCGTCATAAGGCACCCCCAACGTAGAGGATCTCGGCGCGCGGGCGGGAGTCATTCGCCCGTTACCGCCCTAGCTAGCTAAGCGCGGGGCACAGGCCTGTCAAGGGATTTCACCTGGCGGCGTGCCGTGCTTGACCAGGCCCGCGTCCTGCCCTAGCCTCCGCGCCAGGCGATCGAGCCTAAAGGATGAGCAGTTCTACTCCCGCGCCGGTCGACCGCCGCACGCTCCTGGGCGGCTTCTTGCTGAGTATGCTCGCGACGCCGCTCGCAGTTGAGGCGCAGCCGGCGGGGAAGGTTGCGCGGATTGGTTACATTTCGAACGCACCCAGCACGCCGCTGACCGAGTCGTTCTGGAGGGCGTTCGTCGGCGGCTTGCGAGAGCAAGGGTGGACGGAGCACCAGAATCTCGTCATCGAGCGGCGCTACGCTGAACTGCGAGAAAGGAAGCGTCCCGCGCGGTCGTAGAGGAGTTGGTCCGTCTTAGGGTCGACGTCATCGTAGTCTCGAGCACCCTGACGGCGCTCGCCGCGAGGCAGGCCACCACGACGGTGTCCATTGTCATGACGGTTCCTGGAGATCCTGTGGCCACGGGTCTGGTGACGAGCCTTGCGCGGCCGGGAGGAAACGTGACCGGGCTGAGCTTCGTCGGGACCGAGTTGGCGGGAAAGCAAGTGGAGCTGCTGAAAGAGGCGGTGCCGGGGCTTGTACGGGTCGCCGTTCTCGTGAACCCCACCAACCCTTCTCACGCACCGCGTACGAAGGAAATCGCCGAGGTTGCGCGTGCTGAAGCTCCACAGCGATGTCTTGGAGGCGAGGACGCCTGGGGAGATTCGCGAGGCCTTTGCAACGATGGTGAAGCGCCGTCCGGAGGCCGCCATCGTGTTGGCCGATCCAATGTTCGTTCGCGAGGCGAGCTACCTCGTGCAGCTCGCCGCCGAGCAGCGGCGACCCGTCATGTACGGGCTCAGAGAGGTCGTGGTGGCGGGCGGCCTGATGTCCTACGGAGCGAGCTTCACTGATTTGTTCCGTCGTGCGGCGACGTATGTGGACAAGATTCTCAGGGGAGCGCGCCCCAGCGATCTCCCGGTCGAGCAGGCATCGAAGTTCGAACTCGTCATCAATCTCAAGACCGCCAAGGCGCTGGGGCTGACGATCCCGCAATCGCTACTGGTGCGGGCGGACGAGCTCATCCAATGATCCAGTTCACTGTCGAGAGAGCCTCACGCAACGATCTGAAGAGCCTTGAGCAGCCCTCGATGCACGCACACGTTCTCTCCGGGGTTGAACTGAGCTTCCTTCTTTAGATAACGGAAGAACATCTCTTGGCTGGACGCGACGTTTCCGATGACACTGAAGTGGAAGAGAGTCCTCAAGACCGATTCCGAATCTCGCCGTGGCTCCAGCAATCTCTTCTCGAGGCCGGCTTGGTAGATTTGATCGAACTCAGCCACTCGAAAGAACGGCTTCCTCACCTGGGAAATGACATCCAGGAGCTGCTGGATCTCGGGAAGAATCCCATGAAGCTCATCCTGGATCTCGCTTTTCATATAGTGAGAAAACGCCTCGTTGACCTGTTCGACCGCCGTGAAGGGCACTCGGGCCAGCGACCGGGATAGGGCTTCATTGGCGCACAACTGGAGGTATCTGATGTAGTCGCGGGGTCGGAGATAGGTGCTTCGCGTGATGTAGTCGAACGTTTGCAGCGACTTTCCAGATGGCGTCACGATGATCGATCCCTGCGCGAAGACCGCGTCCCACGCCCGAGAGAACTCCAGCGCGGCTTCCTCTCTTCCCAGCGCCCGCGCAATTCGGAAGGCCAAGAGATTTTTGATCTTCGGCTCCGGCCAGTCCAGATCGATCTTGAGATCGATCCACTTCGTCTTGTCCGGATCTTGTAAACGATCGTAGATGTCGTCGCGCAGGAATATGACGGGAAGGACGCGTCGATGCCGGGCCGAGAACAGCGAACGGATATCCTGGACCGCCTTGAAGAGACTGGTGACGAGCGCCGTGTACTGGTCGTACCGGCTGGAAACCGTCACATTGTAGTCCTCGTCGAGCTCATCAAAGATGATGAGATAGGTAGAATCGTCCAGGTGTTGCTGAATGAGCCCCTCGAGGATCTCGACGCGAGTGATCCACGGGACAGTATTCTGGGTGTCGCGTGGCGTGCGTGCGAGAGTCACGCCCGTGCCGAGCACGTTGAGCGCGAACGTGGTCGAGGTCCAGCGGCGAATGGTTGAGGCGAGGGCCTGGGCCGGGTCGTCCGGATAGAGTTGGGCGAGCGCGGGTCGAATCTTGGCGCTGGTCGCTTCATTGCGCGACATCATTCGCGCGACGCAGGAGTAGATCACATACTTCCACAACGTGATGAACTGATTGGGGGGGCTGAACCCCGCGTTCTGTAGATCGTAGAGCTCGTTGAACGGAAAGTTCTTGAAGGTGAGCTTCTGGGCGAAGGTCTTGGTCTCCTGCCGCTTGTGCAGGTATTCGGAGATCGCGGTCTTGCCGGTGCCCTTGCGACCGATGACATAGGAGCGCGAACCATTTTCGATAGACTCGACTTCCGAAACGTGGAAGAAGTACCGACGATTATCCTCGGACTTTCCCTCGAGCTTCCAGTCGGCAATTTCCTGGAGGACAGATAGACTCATGGGTTCGTCTCCAAGCAATAGAAAGTTCAGACATCCCATAGTACCTGAGGAGGCAGTGAGTTCCGCCCTCCTGTCCGAGGCGCCGATCAAAGCCCGCGAAAACAGGACCTCGCAGTGTTCGACTGGGAATCCCGCGGACTGCGCGAGCCTGACGCCCCTGTCGAAGCAATAGTTAGAAAAACGGCCAAGGCGTCTCGGCCCTGACGATTCCGCAGTCGTTGCTCGTGCGGGCCGACGAGATCATCCAGTGGTCGAGGGGGGTGCTGAGCCGCCCCGACGAAGTGTCGGGGCGGCAAGACAACAGTGCGACCGGGTGTCGTTCAGGCCGTGACGAACGCGGCGTAGTGATCGCCCTTGGAGATGGGCGCCAGGCCGCTGACCGCTTCCCGCCAATGCTCGCCGCCATCGTCGCTGCACCACACCTCGCCCGTGGCCGTCGCGGCGAAGATGGCGAAAGAATCCCCCCAGTCCTCGAGGCACATCGCCTCGAACGCGGGCCGGAGCCGGTCGGGCAACCCCTGGCGCAGTACCTGCCAGGTCTTTCCCCCGTCGGTGCTCTTGGAGACTCGGGAGCCGGCGAAATGACTCTTGCGCCAGGACCCGGGGCCCTTCTCGGCCGACGCCACGAACATGAGCTCCGGTCGTCTCGGGTGGAGCACCAGAAGGTCAGGATAGCCGCCGATCTCGTGGTGCAGGTCGGTCCACTGCTCCCACGTCTTTCCGCCATCGCCGCTCGCGTACATCCCGATGCCCGTGGTGATGTAGATGCGGTCCGGGTTCTGGGGATTGATCACCGTGCGGTGGACGTCGTCATCCATTCCCGGGACCACCTGAAACGTTTTTCCGGCGTCGGTACTCTTCAGGAGGCCGCCCTGCTCCACCCCGATGAAGAGGGTCTGAGGGTCCAGCGGATGAAAGTTGATGTGCTTGGTGTGGGCGACGCCGGGCGGGGCGGGGAAGCTCCAGCGCGACGTGTCCACCGATCGTAGCGCCGGAAGCTCGGTCCAGCCGCACCCGAGGTCGTCGCTGTAGAACAGGTGCGCAGGCTCCGTCCCGGCGAAGACGCGGACGCCGTCGGCCAGGCGGGCACACGCGAGGCTGTACACGTTCTGCTCGGTGAGTCCCTTGTCTCGACGATCCCAGGTGCGGCCGCCATCCGAGCTGGCGAACATCGAGCCGTGCTTCATCCCCGCGAAGATCGTGCCGCTTTCCGGTTCGATCAGAAGGGCGTGGACGTGCTTGTCGGTCAACGCCCGATGGGCGACGTGCCACCCGCCGCCACCGGAATCGCGCTCCAGGCACACCACCCCCTCGATGGTGCCGACCAGCACCTGCCTGGAGGGTTCGGCAGAACGATAGATCGTGGGCCCACCATGCGAGAGCGTTATGGCCATGGGCTCCTCCTTCTCGGGATATGACGACAGTGCGCCGCCTCGCCTCGGGTGTCAAGGCGAGCGGGCGGCGAGACATCAAGTGACACGCCGGGCACGGCGAGTATAGAATCTGCACCATGCCGACACTCTCCGTCGACCGGCTGGACCACCTGGTGCTGGTCGTCCGCGACATGGACGCGACGTGCGCGTTCTATCGCCACGTTCTGGGCATCGAGGTGGAGACGTTCGGCCGGGGCCGCACCGCGCTCCGCGTCGGCCGGCAGAAGATCAACCTGGAGCCCGCCCGCGGGCTCCCGTCGGACCGCCCGACGGCCGGCGCGAGTCATCTCTGCTTCGTCACGAGCGCTCCGCTCGCCGAGTGGATCGCGCACCTCGCGACGCGTGGCGTCCCGCTGATCGAGGGCCCGGTGAAACGCAGCGGCGCCGAAGGGCCGATCGACTCGATCTATCTCCGGGATCCCGATGACAACTCGATCGAGATCGCGACATACGCGACCGCGACGACCGAGATCGCTCCTCCCCACGCGTAGCAACATCGGGCGACAGAGCCCGCGCAACCATCGTGAGCACAACTCATTGTGAAGATGAACGCCGCGGTTCTTGCTTCAGCTCGTCAGTTTCTGTCGGCCTTCGACACCGGGGTGTCACGTGGTGGCTGCGTAGGAACGGCCCTGACGGACGACAGACATTGCGTCGGGGAGCGCTCCATCCGGATCATAAGAGAGCATCCACGACCGCTTGGTACGAGTTCAAGTACCCGGCGCCGACCTGATACACGTCGTAGCCCGGCAGCGGCGTCGCGCTCCCCTGGAGCAGGGATTTGACCTGATCGGGGGTCAGCGCCGGATTCGCCTCGAGCATCAGGGCGACGGTGCCCGACACGTGTGGAGTGGCCATGCTGGTCCCGCTCGCGGCCGCGTAATAAACCGCATCCGTGCCGATGTCGATCGCGTCGATGATGAAGAATGTGTTGATGACGACGCCCGTGGTGGCGCGGGCCGCGACGACGTCCGCACCGGGCGCCGTGATCGTCGGGCGATAGACCGGATCGCCAGGGATTCCGCGGGAGGAAAAATCGGCCAGCGTCTTGCCGTCCTTGAGTCCGGCCGCGACGCAGATCACCCACGACGCGACACAGTACGGGTTCAGGGTGTTGTTGCCGGGCCCCGAGTTCCCTGCGGCGAATACGACGACCAGTCCCGCGTCGTGGGCCGTCTTGCTGGCCACGTTGATCGGATCGTCCGGGGAGAACGAGCCAGTCGTTCCCCAGCTGTTCGAGATGACCCTGATCCCGTACTGGCCCCGTTGCGCCAGCACCCAGTCGAAGGACTCGAGCGCCGTGAGCACGAACAGGGTCTCGCCGGCTCCCAGGCCCACCAGGTTTGCGCCGATCGCGACGCCGCGATACTTCCCCGCGAGCGCGGCACCGGTTCCGGCGGCGGTCGAGGCCACGTGGGTTCCATGGCCGCTCGTCGTGTCGGTGTTGGCAAGGTTTTCCACGAAAATCGGGCCCGTCCCGAAGAGGTCGGGCCCCACCTTCACGTTCTGGATGACTTTCTGGCCGAAAGGCAGGTCCGGGTGCGTCCCGTCAATGCCGCTGTCGATGACAGCGATGCCCACACCTCTGCCCGTCACACCGAGCTCGGTCCAGACTCGATCGGCCCCGATGAGGGGGACACTCTCGTTGAGGAAGTACCAGAGCTGGCTGTTGAAGTAGATGGAGGTGAGGCCGGGCAGGGCGAGCAGGCTGAGAATCTGCGCCGAGGTGCCCCGCACGCCGATCATCGGGAGCACCCTGAACCGGAGGACGTGAACGCCCGTGGCCGCCACCAGCGAGAGAACGGTCGTGCTCGGATACCGGCTGAAAGTCAGGACAGCCTCGACAGGCTCGTCTGGCCCGGCGGTATGAAGGACTTGCTGGAGAATCGGGTCGATCTCGACGGTCCGGCCAATCTGGATGGGCGGCAAACCCAGGAGCTGGGCGAGCCCGGACCCCCGGGGGAAGGCAAGGAGCCCGATCACCACGGCGATCGCCGTGGCTGTCACGTGCCACCGTTTCCTCATACGCTGATTTCCCCTTTCCACAGGACGTCTTTTTCAATGGACGGCCTAGATTAGGCTCGCCACAGCGTAGGCCCCGGGACGAAGGGAGCAATCAGGTGAACAATTGATGCTGACCCCAGGGAATCCCGCAACGCAGGAGAGGGTGGTCCCGTCGGCCTCGGTCCCGGCCCAGGCATTGACCGCCGGTCCCCGTCAAGGACAACTTGCACCGAACGGCTGGTGGGGGCGGCTATGGCGGAGCTGTGGGCAGACCTAGCGGCAGGCCCGCTTGGTATACGGTCCCCCCAGCAGGGGCAGGACCTTCACCACCTCCGACTTCTTGCCCTTCACCTCCACGATGAAGCTGCCCCGGTCGGCGTCCCCCTTCTCGTCGACGTACGTGTCCATGAGGAGCCCGGGCTCCTCGGCCGCGGTGAACAGATTGTTGTGGAGGCAGTCGCGGACCTTGGCCTGGTCGAACGCGCCCACCCGATCGACGGCGGCCTTCAGGAGATGAGCGCCGATATACCCCTTGAATCCGTTGTGGTCGGGCACCCGCCCGAACCGTTCCTGAAATCGCCGGCCCATGTCCAGCATGCTGGGCACCGGCGACAGCGCCGTCATCGGCACGTGACAGCGGGCGCCGTTCATGGCCTCGCCGCCTGCGTCGATGGTGGTCTGCGCGCACAGGTTGTCCCCGACGGGCTCGAGGTTGAGCCCCATCTTGCGCATCTGGATCATGATGCGCGCGTCCTCCTCCTCGTGGCTGTAGATCATGAGATGCGTGGCCCCGGTGGCGCGCACCTGGGTCAGCTCGGCGGTGAAATCGGCCTGCTGCGCCTCGGTGGAGATATCGGCCACGACGGACTTGCCGCGATCCTTGAGGAACTTCAGGAACATCTCGCGGCCGCCACGACCGAAGGCGTTGTTGACGTAGATCAGCGCGATCTTCTCCGCCTTGAGATCCTCCACGATCCAGCGAACCAGCTTGGCGAACCCGACCTGCTGGCTGAAGGACGTCAGAAAGATATTGGGGTTTCCCTTCTGGACGACCATCACCGACTCGGAGCCGCTGATCTGCGGGATCCCGGCCTGCCGGGCGAGCTCCATGTTCGCCACGGTGCTCGAGCTGTACACCGTCCCCATGATGGCGAACGGGCGCTCGTTGATCGCGCGGCGGACCACCGCGACGGAGGTCGGCGGATCCGTCTGCGTGTCCATGACGAAGGACTCCAGGCGCCGCCCCTGGATTCCGCCCTTCTTGTTGATGTCCTCCACCGCTAGGATGACGCCGTCGCGCCACATGTTCCCCGAGGGCGCGCCGCCCCCGGTGATCTCAGCCACGATCGCCAGCTTCACCACGGTCTGTGCCGAGCCCGGCGGCGCCGTCCCCCCCGCCGCGACCAGGATCACTCCGAGGGCGATCAGGATTCGGTGCCGTCGCATGGTTGGCCTCCTGAGGCCGAGAAGATCAAGGCCCCTCGAATTGCAGGATGTTGAGGCCGGCGTTCGAATCGGTCAGATACATGAGCCCGTTGGGGTCGACGTAGCAGTCCGCGCATTGAATGACCTGCGGCCGGCCCGGGCGCGGATCGATCATCCGCTCGGGGTTGGGCGGCACGTAGAATCCGACTTCGCGCGGCTGAAACGGGTTCTCGATGTCGAAGACGCGCACGCCGGCGTTGTAGTACGTGGCGAAGATCAGGCGCGAGCTCTGGAACGAGCCCGGCCGGTTCTCGTGCAGGTTGTGTGGGCCGAAATTTCCGCCCTTGGCGCAGTAATCCGCCTCGGAGGGCGTCGGACAGGTGGAGATGCTGACGGGATTGCTCGGCTCGCGAACGTCGAACACCCAGACGTAGCGCAGCCCCTGGCTGCAGTTGGGGCCGGTGGCTTCGTCGGCGACGACGAGCAGGTTGCGATCGGGCAGCGGCAGCGGCGAATGTGTGCCGCCGCCGAAGGGCGGGTCCCAGTTTCGGTGCGCGACCAACCGAGGTTTGGTCGGATCGGCCACGTCGAGCACGGTGAGGCCGCCGTCGCGCCAGGCGCCATAGGCGAGCGTGCCGGCCACGAGGGCGTGATGGAGCGCATAGCGTCGCCCGCTGCGCCAGGTCGGCGTCTCGGCCCCGGCCCGCCACATGCCCGGGATCCACCAGCGGCCGACGACCTCGGGCTTCCTCGGGTCGGACACGTCGACGACCGCGAAGACGTGGTCGGTGAACTCGGCGAAGTGGATGGACGCGTAGGCGTAACGGCCCCCCGTGTACCAGATCCGGTGCGGCCCGATGCCCTCGACCGGCATGAACCCGATCTCCCTCGGCTTGTCCGGTCTGGAGATGTCGAACACGCGGATGCCGGCGGTGAAGCTGCCCGCGCGCGCCTTCAGCTTGTCGGCCGGTGACGCGCCGAAATAATCCTGCTGGTTCTGGAACTCCTGCATCGTCCAGACGCTCGGCATGTTCGTCGCCAGCAACAAGTCCTCATGGATCTGCAGATGCACGGTGCGCGTGTTGGGCGGGCAGGCGATGAAGTCGACGAACTTCGGGTGGCGCGCATCGCGTACGTCCAGGATCGTGAAGCCATTGCTGAAGGTCTGGCCGATATACGCATAGCCCCGCTGCACGATGACCTGGACGCCGTCGCTGCGGCCCGCCTGGTCCGAATGGCTCACGAACGTGATGTTGCGGGAGGCGACGGCCGTCATCGTGAAGCTCCTCACTCGCTCCGGGGTTGGGCTGGCGATCGGGTTGGGGGGCCACGCGAGTCGCTCGATGGGCCCGAGGATCTGCTCAAACAGATTTGGCGTCAAGGGCCTCCGGTGCCGGACCCGCTCATGCACCAGCGCGTCACGTCGAGGTCCGCGGCGGTCGTCTACCTGCACTGCCGGCTGGGCTACACGTCCGGGATCTTCATGGAAGTCCTCGATGAAGCGCAGGCCGTGCCGCTCATGGCGAAGTTCAAGCACACGCAGATCGAGAAGCCGGTGAAAGCGAAGATGGACTACAAGGCGTACTACGAGCGGCTCTACAAGTAGGCAGGTAATCGGGCTGGTTCGCGGGCCCCCCATGGTACAACTTGAAAAGGTGATAGATCTCCACACCTTCTCGATCACGGCACGGGACCGGGAGACGGGCGCGTTCGGGGTCGCCGTCGCCACGGCGCGGCCCAACGTCGGGAGCCTCGTGCCGTGGGTCTCGGCGCGCGGGGCGATCGCCACGCAGGCGCGGGTGCACACCGAGCTCGGGCGCCAGGGCCTCGCCCTCCTCGCCCAGGGCGTGCCGGTCGACGTCGCACTGAGCGCCCTTCTCCGCAAGGACGGCGATCGCGAGATCCGCCAGGTGCATGGTCTGGACGCCGAGCGCGCGTTCTGCCACACGGGGGCGAGCTGCGTCCCATGGTGCGGTCACGCGCAAGGCGATGCGTTCACGGTCGCGGGCAACATGCTGGCCGGCCCGGACGTCATCGGGGAGATGGCCCGCACCTTCCGCGCCAGTGACGACGCGCGGCGGGACCTCTCGGAGCGACTCCTGCTTGCGCTCGAGGCGGGGCAGACGGCCGGCGGCGACAAGCGCGGCAAGCAGTCGGCGGCGCTCCTCGTGGCAGCGGCACGCGAGCCGCGCATGTACCACAATCTCCGCGTGGACGACCACGCCGATCCCGTCGCCGAGCTGAGACGCATCTGGGAGGTCGTCGTCGCTCACAGCAAGCGGATAGAAGCCGAATACGGTGCCGCGGCAGGCCGGCTCTTTGGCCGGGTGAAGTACTGACATCTCGAGGTGGTGCGCGCCGCAGGCTGTTGCGGGGCTGGGGCCCCGCTGGCCGAGGCGCGACCATTGACTGAGGAGGGTCGCCATGATCCGGGCGATTCCACTACTTGTCGGACTGATCGCGCTGACGGCGGGCACGCTCGCCGACGCCAAGACCTACCGGTGGGTCAACGATCAGGGCGTCATCACCTACTCGGACCAGCCTCCCCAGGTCCGGCCCGGGGATGGTGAGCGCGACGTCCTCATCGCCGAGGCGCTGGAGATTTCGGGGACCAAGAAGGCGCTCGAGACGATTCCGGCGCACATCCGCGCGCAGTACGATGCGCGCCAGACCACGCTCAAGGTCGAGGACAGGACGCGCGTGGTCAGGATCCTCACCGACGCGTTCCGGCCCGACGTTCTCTACGGTGCCGTCCGTGGCGCCTTCAGGTCGAACTACGACGCGCAGCGCATGAGCCTCGTCATGACCCAGCTCCGGTCACCGCTCTTCAGGAAGATCGCCGCTCTGGAGCTCGCCGCCAGCGAGCCGGGGGCGAAGCAGGACCTCGAGCGCTTCGCCTTGGGCCTGCAGGGAGACATCCCAAAGCCGGCTCGCGTTGCGCTCGTCCAGCGACACGAAGCGGCCGTGCGCAGCGCCGAGCTGCAGGTCGAGATGGCCGTCGTCGCCTCTCAGGCGGTCGCGCGGTCGCTCGAACCCGTTCAATCGACCTCGCAGCGGCCCACTGGCCGCGAAACCGATGCGGTCGAGCACAAGCTGCGGGGCCAGCAAGAGGCCTTGACCCGCGCGGCCCTGGTGCGGTGGCTCTATACCTATCGCTCGCTGAGTGACGAAGAGCTGGCGACGTACGTGGAGTTCGGCGAGTCGGACCCCGGGCGCTGGTTCGTGACTGCCCAGCGCCAGGGCTTGATCGACGCGATGCGCGCCGCGATGGCCTCGGCGGCCCGCCAGATGGCGAGCGCCTTTCCCCCGAAACGCTAGCGCTGCGGCCGCCGCTCCTCGAGAAGTTTCATGAATCGCGGGTCCGTCTTCAGGCTGGTCAGCGAGGGGTCGACCCGCAGGTACTCGATCCGGTCATACCCGAGATCGAGCGCGTTGGTGAGCCACACGAAGGCGTTATCCGCGTCGCCGAGGCGCGCGTAGACACGGGCTGCCTCGTACGCCGCCCGGGGGTCGTTCGGGGTGGCGGCGGCCCCTTTCAGGGCGACGGCGATCTGGTCCTGACGCTCCTGAGCGATCGCCTTGCTCCGGGTTGCGTTCTCGAGGTTCGTTCGGGCCGTCGCGTTCGCGGGGTCGCGCTGGAGAACATCCTCGAACTCTCGGACGGCGTCCTCGTAGAGCCCCTTCTTGCTGTAGAGGTTTGCAAGGTTGTTGCGGGCGATGGCGTTCGCGGGATCGAGCTCGAGGACCTTGCGGTAGGCGGCGAGCGCGTCGTCGATCCGTCCCTGGCGGTCGTACGCGTAGGCCAGGTTCGACTGGAAGACCGCGGAAGCCGGAACCGCCTCGGCGGCCTTCTGGAGCTCGAGGACGGCGTCCTCGAGCTTTCCGTCCTTCAGCAGCGCCGCCCCCCGCGCGTTCTGCTGGGCTGCCGCGTCGGCGCGCTTTTGGTCAGCAGCCTTGTCCTGCCCTTGGGCGACGCCCACCAGAAGCGCGCCGAGCGCCAGCGCGATGAGCGATGTTCTCACCGGACTTGCTCACGCCAGGAGCGGACCTGCTTCAAGAACCCAGGCGATGGGATCGGGTTGTTCGGGAGCTGCTGGTTCGTCGTGGCCGTGATTGCCGACGCCGACGCCGACCCCGAGCCCACCGGGGGGTTCACGATCACGACCGGCATCGAGGCGATGCCCGAGCCGATGGTGGTCGATTTCGCCACGGTGTGATCGGTGGAGCTGAGGGCCTGGCCGGTGCTGAAGTTCATGGCCGCGAAGCCCGTCAGCATCTGAACGGAGTAGAGCCGGGCGTCCCCGCCGCCGCTGTCGCACGTGACCGTGGTGGCGGGCGTGAAGCCGGAGAAGAGTACGGTCTGGTTGAAGACGTTGGCCGGCGCGAACGTCTTCTCGTTGGCAGCCAGCTGGAAGAACCAGCCGTCCGTGTCGGGCGTGTTGGATCCCCCCGAGGTGGACACGTCCACGAGCATGCTCTCCGTCACGGTCGCCGTGGAGCCGTTCGTCATGTCGCCCGGGTCCTTGATCCCGTAGAAGCGGTTCGCCGCTGTGTTGTTCGGGTGGTTCCGGTCGCCGGTGCCGACGTAGACCCACACGTTGTGGTTATTGTCGAAGGCGAGCGTCGGAGCGGCATAGATGCCCTGCGCCGGATAGTACTCGCCGCCCACCGGCGGGTTCGCCTGGCTCGGGGCCGCGGCGAAGAGGCGCTTGCCCTTCCAGTTGGAGGTCGACGCATCCTTGACTTCGAACTTCCAGACCTGACCGCCCACGTCGCCGATGTAGACGTGATCGACGTACCCGTCGTTGTCCAGGTCGACGGCGGTCGGATTCGCCGCGAGGCTGAAGTTCATGTACTGGCGGTCGTCCGAGCTGGTGTTGGAGTAGTCCCAGAGGTTCGTGCCGTTCGAGAGGTCGATGGAGAAGAACAACTTGCCCTTGGAATTGTTATTCCCGGTCTCGTACCCGCCCCCGACGAACATCACGAACTTGTCCGCGCCGCCGATCTTCACCTTGCCAATGGCGGGCTCGGACCATGTCTCCGCCATCCTCGTGTCGGTGAAGCTCCACATGAACGTGGGGTTGGTGGTGTCCGTGATGTCCAGGGCGTAGTAGTGACTGCCACCGCGCCGCAGACCGAAGACGAGGACCGTCTTCCAGTTGCCCGAGACCTTGATGTCCGCGGCGATCGGGCTCGCGTCCGCGTAGTAGAGATGCTCTCCTGCCTTGGCGGTCAGGGAGTGCAGGGAGCCGAGCAGGTCCGGCGGGATGAAGGCCCAGAGCTCCGCGCCGTCGCTCTCACGGAACGCGTGGACCATCCCGTCGTTGGCGCCGGCGATCAGGACCTTCGTCCGGCTGGCTTGGGCCGACTTGAACGACTGGTAGCTCGAATCATTCAGCGCGAGCACCGGCGGTGTGACGAGGACCGGCGTCGAATGGAAGATGTCGCCGAGCTTCCACGGCCTGTCTTCCGTCGTGTTGGTGTCATTGTCCTCGTCGAAGGCGTCGATCCCCCGCAGGAAGTCGATGAGCTTGTCCCGCGCGGTGCTGTCCACGACGCCGAGCTTCGTATACGTGAGGGCGCCGTTGCTCTTGTCGAACGACGAGAGGCTCCCGGTGCCGACCGTGGAGCTGCCGCTCACCGCGGTAGTCACGCTCGTGACGGTCTTGATCGTCCGGCTCCCCGGCGCTATGCCGTTCAACACCGCGCCGGCTTCCCAGACCGGACTGTTGATCGGTTTTCCTATGTCAGGCCCCGAGGTATTCACCGGGACCAGGCCGTTGGCGTCCCGCTGGTACGCCTTGAGGAAGCCCTGCCAGAACGGGCTGGACTGGTCGGACTTGAAGGCCGCCAGATAGGCCTTGGTGCTTCCCGTCGTGCTGGTCGTCGGAACGACTGGAGTCGCAAAGGTAAAGGTGGCGGCGAGGATGCTGCGGATCTGAGCCTGGAGCACCTGCTCCAACTGGGCCGAGTTCTCCGCCTCGAAGAAAAGGCCGCCGCCGTTCTTGGCCGCGTTCTTCAGGATGTCGTTGGCCCCCGCCGCCTTGTCGGCCGCGCTGAGGGCGAAGCCAACGGAGTGCACGATAACGTTCTGCTTTCCCGTGAACACAGTCGAATGATCGTTCGCGAAGCGATTGCCCGCCTCCTGCTGCACGTCGACGTAGCCGTTCTGCAGACCGTCCGAGATCAGGATGATGAAGTTCGGCTGGCACTGGCCGACAGTGGACTGGATCGGGGTCGTGTAGGTATTCCCGTTTTTGAGCTGTTTCCCCTCGTAATACAGCCCGGCGTCCTTCATCATCTCGCCCAGCGGGGTGTAGCCGAACGGGCTGATGGCGTCGACCGCGGCCTTCATCACGCTGGGGGTGGTCCCCATCTGTGCGACCATCGACGCCCCGCAGTGCCCGGATGAGTTGCAGGTCGCGCCCGAAACGTCGTTGTTCCAGAACTTCATGAAGCCGAAGCGGACGCCGGTCACGTTGTCGACCAGATTCTTCAGGACCCGCTTGGCGATGTCGATCTTCGCCTCACCGTTGCAGTCGACGCCCGTGCAAAACCCGAGCTGGTAGTTGAGATAGTTGCCGGTGTAGAGGTCCACGTTGGAGCCGCTGATGCTTCCGGACCAGTACCCGACCGAGTTCAGGGCGGTCCGCGCCGCCGACTTGCTCACGTCGGCGACGGTGTCCTTGTACTTGGTGTAGGTGCCGCTCGAGCCGGCCTTGTACACGACCGGGGTGGAGCAGGCGGTGTCCTTGGAAGACCCGCACTTGCTGATGACGCTGTACGTGTTCGAGACGGTGTACGGATACGACCCGATCACTTCGCTCATGCTGCCCGAGTTGTCCAGCAGGATGAGGACGTTGGGCTGGATGTTGGCCCCGAAGATGTCGCTGTCGTCGGCGAAGGCCGCCGGATGGATCGGCAGCACCGCGAAGGCCGCGGCGATCAGGACGAAGCCACTCAGTCTCTTCACGCTGTTCATGGTTGACCTCACTGTGCGACCGGGCCGAAGGAAACCTGGGCGTCGATCGCGCGCTGGGCGCTTCTCGGACCCGTTCCCGTCCCGGTGAGCGCGTAGTTATAGAAGACGAAACCGCCAGGGTTGTACCCCGTGCCGCTGCCGATCGAGTAGCCCGCCTTCTGGATGGTGCTCAGGAAGCAATTCGCATCGGCCAAGGTCCCCGGTGTCGGTGCAAGCACATACGTATAAGCGCCGAGCGTCGCCGTTGTCCCACACGGCCCGCCGACAGCGACGACCGGTGGAAGTTTATCGACTCTGTCGATGCCGACATTGATCCCCGCGTCGGCGGCGAAGAAGCTGCCTTCGGCCGACAGCCCGCCGTAGGCGATATCGCCCTCGGTGCTGGACATGCGGACCAGGAAGATGCCGGCCACGAGCATCATCACCATGATGAAGATGGCCATCACCGAAGCTATTCCACGCTCGTCCGTGCACTGGCGCCACGATCCGCGCATATCCGGGCCTCCCTCAGGGATTCCTGAGCCTCACGTCGGAGGTCAGGGTGTAAGTCTGAGCCGGCTGGCCCGGCACGTTCTCGCGAGCCGTGACTGCGATGACGATCCGCCGCACGGCTCCGCGCTCCACCGTGCTGGCGAAGGTCGGGACACCGACCACTCCCTGGCCGTCGAGCGCATAGGGGCCCGTCGGCGGACTTGGGATCGGCGTGTTGGTGGCGCTGAAGTAGGCGAAGCTCAGCGCCGTGACGCTCTCGGCCATCAGGTCGGCCTGGGCTCCGCTGGGGCACGTGTACGACCCCGCGGCACCGATGGCGCCCCTCACCCGCCACAACCCGGAGCCGTTGAGGCAGAAGGTGAAGGCATTGCTCGCGCCCGTCCCATCGAGGTCGCCGGCGACCGAGAGGGCCGACTGGGTGGCGGCCTGAATCGGGTTGGCGCGGTCGTTCGCGGGGTCGGCGTCGATGTTCTCCGGGAAGTAGCCGGCCATCCGGATCTGCCTGGCCATCGCGTCCATCGCGACGCGAGCATTCTGCTGGACGCCGAGCTTCCGCTCGCTGGTCGAGTACGCCCTGCTGCTCGGGTCGAAGACCTGGAAGATCCCCACGAGGATGAGCAGGAAGATGCTCATGGCGACCATGAGCTCGACCAGCGTGAAACCGTCTTGGCTGCGGACTGTCGGGTAGCGCATCAGAACATCCTCACGAGAATGGTGCTGAGCGTGACTGTGACCGGGTTAGGCGTGCTGGGAATCGTGACGGTGACCGTAGCCCGGCACGTCGTGGCGGTGGTGTCAGAGAGACACGGATTCGCCGGGTTGTCGGCCTGCCTCATTTGAACCGTCGCGCGCGCGCCGAAGGTGTTCACCGTCCCCCAATTCGTAACCTCGGTGGGAGTGAAGGCGAAGCCGTCGCCAGTTCCAGCCAGCATGTACCGCCAGCGTCGGGCGATGGCCTGCTGCGGATCGGCGGCCGGAAGCGTGGCCGTACTGGTCGTGTCGAAGTTGTCCAGGAAGCGGATGTTGGCGAAGGGAACGGCGCCGATGTCTTCGAGAATATGTCTGGCCCCGGTCACCGCCATGGTCATCCTTCCCGCGTCGGTGATCTGCCGGTAGCCCACCGGGAACATAGTCGCCAGGCTCAGCAGACCGACGACCAGGATCATCGCCGCGACGAGGACCTCGACGAGCGTGAACCCGCGGCCGTCGCCGAGGCGCCGCGTGATCCTCAGATCCATATTCATCTTGCTCCTCATGGGCAGGCGACCGTCTGGGCCTGGACCTTGATGCGCCCCGACGGGCTCACGCACACGTCGAGGGATCCTGTCGCCGTCGAGTTCTGGACGCGGAATCTGACGGCGCCGGTGCCGACCGGCGGCGCGCCGAGCGAGGTGAACGTGATCGACGGGCCCAGGACGATCTGGGACGCGTTCTCGAGCGTTCTCCATCCTGAGCCGTCGGTTCCTGGGCCTACATAAACAGCCGTGGTACACGGGGACCCTGCCGCCACAACGCAGGTGAGCCGCATCCGGTTGTTCGGGTTTGTCTGCGTCTCGACGGTGTACGAGATGCCGCGCGTGATCGCGAACTGGCGCGCCTCGTTGAGCGCAGTCACGACCGTTCGCGCCGCGCCATCGGTCTCCTGGGCCCTCGCGTAGCTCAAGTACAGCGGAAAGCCAATCGCCGCGAGGACCGAGATCACTCCGATTATCACGAGAAGCTCGGCCAGCTGGTATCCGGCCGAGTCGGTCCAGGCGCTTCGCCAGAGGTTCCGGGTTCTGTTGGTCATTCGTGGGTCACCTGACTCGCAAACCGCAGCATGGCAAATGTCCATCCGGAGACGACTAGAGCAATGGCAATGCCAGGGGGCCTGAGCCGAGGAAACGCTGACTTAGCCGGGCTGTCACCCGCTCAGTGACAAATTGCTTCGCGCATGGTGACAAATACTGGCCATGTCTCGCACGGCCAGCCGGAGGAATGCGGCAATCGGTGAGCGATTCCGGAAGGGTAGGGTGCTTCAGGCGTCGAGGTAAACCGGGCTCGTCCAGGCCTGAGCGCCATCCTCCTGGGTCACGCGAACCCAGTACAGATGGCACCGGCCGCGCATGGGGGAGGGGTCAATGTGATCGCGTCGAATACCGCATCGCGGGTCAGCGACTCGGCGAGCACGCACGTGAGCCCGCCGTAGGCCCCGAACGTGGACGGCCCCGGACGCGCCCGGACGGCCTTTGTGGCCGTCGGAGTTCGCGACGAAGCCGACCTTGTAGCATTGCTTCATCGCGTCCTCGAGGAGCCAGTCGAACCGTCCCAGTCCGAGTAGATCTCGACGACGGGCTCCAGCGCGGGATCGTGGAAGCCGACGATATCGGCGTAGCGGCCGCCGATGCGCGGGATCAGCATGACGTCCTCACGGCCCGCGAACTGGCCGAACAGCTCGGTGACGGGGAAGCAATCGGTCGCGGCATCGCGCATGTCGTCGACTTCGGCGTGTGAAGAACGATGGAGCCTCACGGCCCGCTGGGTTCATCCGCGAAGTGTATACTAGGCCGGCTTGATCTCCGGAGAGGTGGCCGAGTCGGCCGAAGGCAGCCGCCTGCTAAGCGGTTACAGGGGCAAAACCTCTGTCCCGGGTTCGAATCCCGGCCTCTCCGCCATTCGCTTCAGCGCTCTCGGCTGGACAGGGCGTCGGACCACGAAGCAGACATAGTTCGGCGCGCTCTCCAGCTGGGAGCTCGACGTCCGGGCGCGACCGGGCGGGCCGCTACTGCTTTTTCGTCAACGTGATCCCGACAGCCTTCGCGGCCTCGTCGAACTTTGCGACCGACTCCGCGTGCTTGCCTTCCGAATGCAGCGCCCAGGCCTCGCGCGCGAGAATCTTCGCGTTGCCGGCGCTCGCGTCGTAGCGGTTGCCGACGGCTTTGTCGATCTGGGCTTGCAACAGGGGGCATTCACCGGCCAGTGCGGGACCAGCGGCCGAAGCGACCAAGGCGAGGACCAAGACATAGAGCTTCATCTGTCTCCTCCTTTGGGGCTCTCGGACGGGACCGAACGCCGGGATGATCGGGGCGATCCGGTACCATGTCAAGACACATCGCGCCGGCGCGTCGCGCTACTCCCCCTGTAGTCGTGCCTCAGGGCACGATTCTGATGAAGTCCTCGCCTCTGATCGCTTGCCCGTCGAACGTTTGCGCCTCCAGGACTGCGAGGGAATCCCCGGGCTCGATGAATTGCGCGGTCACCACGTGGCAGACGAGATCAACGAAGCCATCGCCGTTCACGTCTTCCGTGCTGCAGGAGTACTTGTCGCCATGGCCGATGAGCTTGACGCTTGCGCCCGCCAGTCTCACCGTCGCCGGGTTCACCTGAGTGGCGTCGAACGTCGCACTGCCGAGAATCGCGACTGGAACGACCCCGGCAGAGCCGAGGTTGATGCTGTTCGGATGACTCCCGGGCTTGATATCGATCGAGACCCGCAAGAACCGGACAAGCTCAAAAGCCCCGATGTCACAGATGGCGGTGCCGTTTCCGTCGCCATCGAACGGCCGACCCAACCCGCGCTGGTCTTTTGCGTCGCACGTCGCGTTGTCTCCCGCGTCGATCGCGGGACTCCCTGGCAAGAGTGCATGGGTAAGTGTAGGCCCCCCATTGTCCTTAAGGACATCTAGGTTGGCGTCCAGCCCCGTCACGTTCCCGGTGGTGTCGCCGACAATTTCGCAGCCACTGACATCGTGAATGAGGTTGTGACCTTGTGAAGTCAGGGTGCCAAAACAGTCAGGAAAAGGGAAGAAGGGCAGGGCGCTTATCCCGAGCTTGTTTCCCGCGATGATTGTATTTCTCAGGTTGACGGTGCCGCCAAAGTCCCCCGGAAAATTGAGGATCCCTCCGACCGCGCCACCGGATTCGTTGTCGGCATCCGACATATTGTTCGTAATGGTCACGTTGTTCAGGTTGGCCACGCTGAATATGTGGTTCTGAATTCCACCCGTATCATCGTTCGCTGCGTTGCCGCTGATCGTAGTGTTCGTGGCCGTCAGGGTGCCGGTATCGAAGACATTGAGACCGTTCAAGATGCCACCTGCGATACCAGCCGAAAAGTTATCGGAGACGGTGACGCCGTTCAGCGTCAGTTCTCTACCATTTGCGATACCACCACCCCCAAATCCTGCCGTTGAATTCGCGCGAACCGTAACTCGCGTGAGTGTCAACGTGCCCATGTTGAGGATGCCGCCGCCACTCGCATTGGCCGCCGGGCCGTCGCTCCGTCCATTTTGGATCGTCACATCCGAGATGTGCACGACGCTCGCATTGACCACGTGAAGTACGCGGTCTAGTTGGTTACCGTCAATGATAGTGAGTCTTGCGTCCGCACCGACGATCGTGAGATGGTCTCGGATATCCAGGTCCCCTGTTGCGCCGTCGTCCTCGCGCGGGCCACCAATCTGCAAAGTGTAAACGCCGGCCGGGAGAATGATGGTGTCTGCGCCGGCTAGGGCGTTGGCCTCCTGGATGGCGGCCCGAAGTGTGCACACACCCTGAGCTGTCGCACAGCTGCCGTCGCCCGGATTTGCATCCACCGCATCATCAGTGCTGTTTACAGTGAACGTCGCGGCGCCGGCCGGGACGGCAACGGCCAGTACGCCGATGACGACGCCGTAAAGAAAGCATTGGAGTCGGCTCATGAGTGGGTACCTCCCCGCTTGTCGTTGAATCGTCTCGCGTAGAGAAAGCGGCACCGAGTGTAGGCGCAGGGGAGAGAGGCGTCAAGAACAAGAGTGGGCGGTGCCATGGAGGTCGCCTTGAACGAGGTGACCGGGGTGACGGACTTCACCTCGCCCACACACTCGTGTCCAAACAGAACCGCCGCTGTGGAGCATCTGGTAGCGCGGCAGGAAGGCGCTGTAGAACGAGCCCGTAACCAGCCCGCTCGCCCCGGGGCGTCGCGTAGTGTATCGTAAGTGCCCGTTGCGCCCTTAGCTCAGGTGGACAGAGCGTCGGACTACGAATCCGAAGGCCAGAGGTTCGAATCCTCTAGGGCGCACCACCCACACTCCATCGTCGCGAAGTCCGGCTACGGCTGATGTCCGTTCGTGTTGGGGGCATCACGTTTCGCAACAAGCTCAGCCCTGGCCTCTTGAATCCACTGAATGAGCAAATCGATTTGCTCGGGGGTGACGACGACGATGTCGTCTTCGTCATCGCCAAAGCGTTCTTGGCTGATCACGATCTCATCGTTATTCGTGCTGACTGCGAATTGCTCAGCCCGTTTCTCCATCGTCACCACGCCTCCCTCTTCCCGTCGCTTCAAGCTCCACGACCTTCCGAGCACCGCGAGTCTACACCCGCCAGACAATCGTCTCACCAGTGGTTCACTCCGGTGGTACACTCCCCGCTCAAGCGCCTCGAACAAAGTAAAGCCGAGGCTCCGCGCGGGGACGACGAAGGGGACAACGCCTCGTCCGAGGTAGGACAAGAAAGCTAGAGACGACGCGGGATTAGAGTACGTGGTGGTGGCCCCTGATCGAATCCTCCAGGGCGCACCACACTCCACTCTCAGACGTGGGGCCAACAGAAGGGAGGACCGCGTGACGTTCACCAAGTGTGTCTGCGTGGTGCTGCTGGCGGCGCTGGGTGTGATGGTTGTGCAGCCGGCCCCCGCGGAGGCGCTGGAGCCGATGCTGATCTCGCTGATCGCGGGCGCCGCGGTCGTGGTGGTGGTCCTCATCGCGATCCTCATCATCGCCAACATGTCTGAGGGACCACGGCTACGAAGCGGTCAAGGGGTGCCGGGGCCGGTGGCTCCGCTCGTGGCGCTCCAGACGCCGGCGACCCAGAGCCCGTAAGAAGGTGGACGCCGAAGGGTTCATGCGCGCGGCGCTCGCCGAGGCGCGGGCAGGCCTCGGGGCCCGCGAGGTGCCGGTGGGCGCGGTCGTCGTGATCGACGACGTGATCGTCGGGCAGGCGCACAACGCGTCGATCGCACTCGTCGACCCGACGGCGCACGCCGAGGTGCTGGCCCTGCGCGCGGCGGCGCAGAAGGTCGGCAACTACCGGCTGCCCGGCGCGACGCTCTACGCAACGCTCGAGCCGTGCGCGATGTGTTGTGGCGCGCTGATTCAAGCGCGCGTGGCGCGCGTCGTGTACGGCGCGCCCGATCCGAAGGCCGGCGCGATCGAGTCGCGGCACCGGCTGCTCGACGACGGGCGTCTGAACCATCGCGTCGAGGCGCTGGGCGGTGTGCTCGGCGCCGAGTGCGGCGCCCTGCTCAAGGAGTTCTTCGAGGGCAAGCGCGGCTGAGCCGCTACAGCGCCGCCACCGCCGGGATGACCTTCGCGCCCATCAGCTCGATCGAGCGCATCGTCGTCGGGTGGTCCATGCGCGACTCCTGAGCCTCCAGGAGGAGGTGGCCGACCCCCAGCTCGCGCTGGACGCGCGCGAACCGGTCGATCACCTCGTCGGGCGTGCCGGCGACGATGAACTGACCGTCCAGCAGCTCCTGGTAGCTCATCGTGGCCAGCGACCGCGGCCGCGCGCGCAGCGCGAACTGCGTCCCCGCCCGCGAGCGCATCCCCACCGGCGCGAAGTACTCGGTCGGCGCGCGCAGCGTCGGCCCCATGCGCCAGACGAAGTGCCGTCCGGCCTCGATGGCCTTCGCCTTGGTCTCCGCCGTGACGGCGCAGATGAGAAAGCCGAGGTTGTCGGCGGTCACGGTCCGGCCGACCTCGGCGGCGCCCTGGCGATAGTAGTCGAACAGCTCGCGCGCGATCTCGAACGGCACCAGGAACGGCACGTAGGTGTAGCCGCGCCGGCCGGCCCACACCGCCGTCTCCGGGCTCGCGGTGCCGGGGATCCAGATCGGCGGATGCGGCTTCTGGAGCGGCAGGCACCACGGGTTCACGTGGCGGAAATGGTAGTGGCGGCCTTCCCAGCGAAACGGCCCCGGCTCGGTCCAGCACTTGAGGATGAGATCGTGGCACTCCTCGAAGCGCTCGCGATTGTGGACGGGGTTCGTGTTGGACCACCAGGTCTCCACGCCGACGCCGCGCACGAAGCCGGAGAGCACGCGCCCGCCGGAGATCAGGTCCGCCATGGCCAGCTGCTCGGCCATCCGCACGGGGTTGTCCTCGATCGGCAGGATGTTGCCGAGCAGCAGGATCTTCGCCCGCCGCGTCGTGCGAGCCAGCACCGCCGCGGTCATGTTCACGCCGACGTTCACGCACGAGGGCGTCGAGTGGTGCTCGTTGATCATGAGGCCGTCAAAGCCCGCCTGGTCGGCGAACTCGTACTCGGTGAGATAACGCCGGTAATTCGCGGCGGCCTTCTCCCGGTCGAAGAACCGGTTGGGGAACTCGAGTCGGAGCGAAGGATACTTGTCGCCCTCCTCGTCAGGGAACTCGTGATGCGGCATCTCGCTGAAGTAGTAGAGCTTCATCGCCGCGTGTCTCCTCCGAGGAAGCCGAGCACCAGGCGCGCGAAGGCGTCGGGGTGCTCGATGGGCGGCAGGTGGCCGCACCGCTCGAGCACGGTGAGCCGGGCGTTGGGCAGGTGCCGCCGGTACTGTTCGCCGCACTCGACGGGCACGACCCGGTCCTCGCGGCCCCAGACGATCAGCGTCGGATTCGCCACGCGCGGCAGCACGTGCGCCAGCCGGGGATTGTGCATGTACGGTTTCCAGGTCAGGCGCGCGGCCATCTCTCGGTTCCGCGTCGCGATCTCGATCTCCGCCGGCGTGGGCGCCCGGCCGTAGAGCTCGTCCCACTCCGGGACGGTCTTCGGGTCGTGAACGGTCATGGTGAGAAGCTGCGGAGGCGAATAGTAGAAGACGTCGAGGATCTCGCCCGTCTCCGGCTTGAGGCCGACCGGCGCAACCAGCACGAGCCGGGCGATCGAGCCCGGGCTCATCGTCGCCATTTCTGCCGCGGTCCACCCGCCGATCGAGTGGCCCAGGAGGTGCGGCCGGCCGAGCCCGGCGGCGTCGATGAACCAGAGATGGAACCGGGCGAGGTCGTCGATGCCGTCCATCCAGTCGGCGTCGCCGGAGCGCCCGAAGCCCGGATGCGTGGGCGCCCACACCGTGAAGCGCTCGGCCACCTGCGCGAGCCACCGGGTCCACCCACGGTTGCCGCCGGCGCCGTGGAGCACCAGCAACGGGTCGCCCTGCCCGCCGATCCAGGTGTGCACGCCGATACCGCCGATCGAGATCGTCTCCTCTCGAGGTCGCATGCGCCGTATTATGCTCCAGCCATGGAAAAGACGCCCCTCGCCGTACAGCTCGGAGAGTTCGTCGCCCGGCTCCGCTTCGAGGAGCTCCCCGCCGCCGTCGTCGACAAGGCGAAGGCCTTCGTGAACCACGCCGTCACCGTCGGGCTGGCCGGCGCGGACAACGCGCGCACGGCGGCGGCGCGGCGCGCCGTGATCGAGCACGAGAGTCTCGGCCCGCGGCGGGTCGGGGCCGGCCAGGGCGCGACGCTGTGGGCGGACGGTACGCGCGTCACGCGCGCGGGCGCCGCCTTCGCGAACGGTGTGGCGGTGGCCGTGAACAACCAGTGCGACTCGTATCACATGCTCACGCATCCCGGCGTCCTCATCGTCCCGGCCGGTCTGGCGACCGCCGAGGGGGCAGGGAAGACCGGCCGCGAGCTTCTGACCGCGCTCGTCGCCGGCTACGAGGTGCAGTGCCGGTGTGCGCGCGATTTCATTCCGTCGACTCCGGCGCACGGCTTTCGCGCCAGTCCGGTCTACGGCATTCTCGGCTGCGCCGCGACGACGGCGAGGCTGCTCGGCCTCGACGCGCGGGGGACCGGCAATGCCATTGCGCTGGCCGCGAGCTTTGCGGGGAGCCTCATCGAGGGCCAGCGCACCGGCGCGCGCGATGCGGACTTCGCCGAGGCCCAGGCGGCGCGGAGCGGCATGTGGGCGGCCAGTCTCGCCGCCCAGGGCTTTCAGGGGGCGCCGACGGCGCTGGAGGGCGACGGCGGGTTCTACTACGCGTTCACCGGCAGCAACAAGGGCGATCTGGCCTACACCTTCACCGGGCCGCCCAGGGCCAACCTCGACGAGATCGTGGCGGATCTCGGCCGGCGCTGGGAAGTCCTCGACGTCAAGTTCAAGATCTATCCGACGCCGGGATTCAATCAGCCGGTCGTCTGGCTGGCGAGCGAGATGACGGCCCGACACACGCTCGCGGCCGACGAGGTCGAGCACATCACGCTCGAGATGAACTACCTGGAGACGCTCTATCCGTCGCCCCGATTCCCTCGCCCCCCGGCCCCCGACGGCAGCGGGTTCGGACGCACGGCCTACATGCTGGCGTACACGGTGATCGCCGGCGACTATCCCGTGCTGGAACGCAACGTGGAGGACCCGCGCGACGCGGGCGCCTCGAGCGGCGCAGAGCTCGGGGCGCGCGTGGCCGCGCTCCAGCGGCGTGTCGAGATCATCGGTGAGGTCGGCCGCGAGTGCTTCGCGCCGCGATTGACGTTCACGCTGCGGGACGGCCGGCGCGTCACCGGCGAATACCACGGGCGCGAGCTGATGTGGGACTTCGCGCGGGACGCCGAGGTGCTGCGGCGCTTCGTGCCGGGCCTACCGATCTCGGCGCCGCGCTACGATCGATTCGTGGCCGCCGTGGCCGGGCTGGACAAGGCACCGTCGGTCGACGAGGTCGTCCGCCTCACGTTGCCCGAGTAGCGTCGAGGATGCGGCGGTCCGCCGCGATCGCCTACTTCAAGACCGCGTCGGCCATGCGTGACAGCTCCGTCCCCATCTCCGCCTCGGTCTTGACCACGGGCGGCCGCACGATGATCCGGTTGGCGCCCGCGTCGTGGAAGCGTCTCAGGAGGTCGCGGTCGGCCGGCTGGCCGTGGACGGAGATGGTGATCTTCGATGGATCGCGCCCCGCGTCCTTCGCCAGCCGATCGAGCGTCGCACGGCCCTCGCGAAGCTTCTCCGGCGTGACGCGGTTCGGCAGCCAGCCGTCACCCCAGGCGACGATGCGCTCCAGGATGTTCTTCGCCGCGCCGCCCAGGAGCACCGGCGGGTGCGGCTTCTGCAGGGGCTTGGGGAACGACTTCACGAGCGGGAAGTCATAGTACTTGCCGTGGAACTCGGCCGCGGGCTTCGTCCACAGCTCTTTCATGGCCAGGATCGACTCCCGCGTCTGGGTCCAGCGGTGATCGAAGTCGCCGCCCATGATCTGGGTCTCTTCCCGGAGCCAGCCCGCCCCGATGCCGAACAGAAACCGCCCGCCGCTGAAGAGGTCGAGCGTCGAGATCTCCTTGGCCAGGAGCAGCGGGTGGCGCTCCGGGACGAGCACGATCCCGGTCCCGAGCTTGATCGTCTTCGTGGCGCCCGACGCGCGCGCCAGCGCGACGAAGGGATCGACGAAGTGCGAGTAGCTCTCCGGGATGACGCCGTCCTCCGAGCCCGGAAAGCGACTCGTCGCGTGCACGGGAATGAACGGATGCTCGGCGCACCAGAACGACTCGAAGCCGAGCTCTTCGGCCTTCCGGGCCATGAAGGCGACGTCGACGTGATACGCGGGCAGCGGAACGGAGACACCGATGTTCATGGCGACACTCCTTCTATCGGGCTCGCACTTCCTTCAGCGCAGCGCCTGGCGCAGGGAGGCCGCCACGTGAGAGATGGCGCGATTCCCGGTGTCGATGAGCCGGCCCATGGGCATGAAGCCGTGGATCATCCCGCCGTAGCAGACGTAGTCCACGAGCACCCCCGCGTCCGTGAGCCGGGCCGCGTAGGCCGCGCCCTCGTCGCGCAGCGGATCGAACCCCGCGGTGACGACGAGCGCGGGCGGGAGCCTCGCGAGCGACTGCGCGCGCAGCGGCGAAGCGCGCCAGTCCTCGGCGTCGCGCGCCGACGTCAAGTAGTGGTTCGTGAACCATCGCATGCTCTCGCGCGTCAGGAGGTAGCCGTCGCTGAAATCGCGATACGACTGTGACTCGGCGCCGACGTCGGTCACCGGGTAGACGAGAACTTGCAGGGCGATGGCCGGCGCGCCGGCCTCTCGCGCCAGCAGCGCGACGGTCGCGGCGAGGTTACCGCCGGCGCTGTCGCCGGCGACGGCCAGGTGCTGGGCGTCGACGCCGAGCTCGCGGCCGTGCGCGGCGACCCAGCGCGTCGCCGCCCAGGCGTCGTCCACGGCTGCGGGGAACTTGTGCTCGGGCGCCAGGCGGTAGTCGACGGCGACGACCGCGATCCCCGCCTCGGCCGTGAGCTGCCGGCACTGCACGTCGTGCGTGTCGAGGTCGCCGATCACCCAGCCGCCGCCGTGAAAGTAGACGAGCGCCGGGAGCGGCGTGGCGGCCGCCACGCCCGTCGGTCGATAGACGCGCAGCGGGATCGGCCCGCCGGGTCCGTCGGCCATCAAGTTTCTGACCGCGCCGATCTCCGGCGGCGTCGGGGTCGATGCCGGGCGCGTCTCGCGGAACAGCTGGCGGGCGTCCTTGGGTGACAGCGTGTGATAGGCCGGGCGCCCCGACTTGATGACGAGGTTGATCACGTTCCGGGCCTGGGGATCGAGGGCCATGGCGCTCTCCTTCGCGGGGTAAGGCGTGCGGCTAGAAGACGTCGTCGCGGCGACCGGTCTCGAAGTCGTGCGTGCGGTCGGCGAGGGCACCCGCGTCGAGCAGGCCCTTGTCGGCGAGCAGATGCTCGAAGGCCTGGAGCCAGCGCTCGTAGTAGCTCGAGGACTCGCCCGCCTGCTCCGCGTGCGCGATCTCGGCGATGAGCCGGGCCTGGAACTCGCGCCACGCGAAGCACGCCTCGTGGCTCATCGCCACGGTCATGCCGAAGATGCGGCCCTGCCACGCCTCGTCGAAGACCAGCTCGCCGTTCTTCCTCGGCAACGCCGCCTGGCCCGTCATGTCGGCGATCTCACGGCTCGGGACGGGGTCCATCGCCCGGGGCCTCGGGTCAGCGGGCCGCGGCCGTGGGAGGCGGCACCAGCGCCACACCGATCATCGCGTCGCGCGTGACCAGGTTCGCCAGCTCGGCCTCGCTCAGGCGTTCGGTCCCGGGGGGACGTTGTGGGAGAACCAGGTAGCGGAGCTCCGCGCTCGAGTCCCAGATGCGGATCTCCACGCTCTCGGGCAGGTCGACGCCGAACTCGTGCAGCACCACGCGAGGCTCACGCACCGCCCGCGAGCGGTACTCGAACGACTTGTACCAGACCGGCGGGAGGCCGATGAGCGCATGCGGATAGCAGGAGCAGAGCGTGCAAACGACCAGATTGTGTACTCCGGGCGTGTTCTCGACCACCTGGAGGTCGACCCCGCCGAAGCCCAGCTCTTCGATGGCCGCGGTCCCGTCGGTGAGGAGGCGCTGGCGGTACGCCGGATCGACCCAGGCGCGGGCGACGACCTTGGCGCCGTTGTGGGGCCCGATGTCCTGCTCGTAGGCGCCGACGATCCGGTCGACGGCCTCGCTCGAGACGAGCTTCTTCTCGACGAGCAACGACTCGAGGGCGCGGACCCGGAGCGAGAGAACGGACTCTGGCTCGCGGTGATGGTGTCCGTGTTCGTCGTGGGCGCCGCTCATGACGTGCTCCTTGCGGGGGCGGCCGGCTCGAGGTAGCGCTCCCAGAGGTCGATGTGGACCGGCGCGCACGGCTCGGCCGACCCGCCCCACAGTTCGCCGGCGTCGAAGCGGACGCTGTAGAGCGCGTGGGACTGCTCGCCCTGTCCGTGAGCGTTGGTGTCCGGAAAGATGAAGGACCCGTGCACGCGGGCGATGACGCCGGGCTTGCCGCGCGCGTAGCGGGGCAGCCGCGTGTGTCCCACCGGCGCGTCGTTGCGCGTGAGGACGCAATCTCCTGTCGCGAAGCGCGGCGGCGGTCCGGGCTGGCGGTAGCGAGTGCGCTCCCGCGTGGCCCGCAGCATGCCCTCGAGGAGCTTGGGATCGGAGTGCGGCGGCGCCGGATCGGACCCGCCGGCGAGCTGGGCCATGCGGCGCTCCAGCTCCTCGTGCGTGATCACGCCCTTCTCGACGAGCAGCCGCACGTTGCGGTCGAGCCAGCGCTCGTAGTAGCTCGAGGCCAGGTAGTCGATCGGCGCCATCCGCTCGATGGCGTGGCGACTCTCGTCGATGTTGAAGAGGTGCTGCACGCTGCACGCCCGGGTGAGTCCGAAGACCCGCCCCTCCCAGGCCGCGTGGAAGACGGGCTCGGTTGCCTCGCGCTCGACGCGCCCGAAGCCGTGCATGCCGCCCATGTCGTGGATGCCGTTCATGTCACCTGGCCTCGGGGGGCACTTTGCAACGCGCTGATGCCCCTGTCAAGAAAGCGGCGCCAGGAGTAGCCGCGTCAGCTCGTCCGGCTGGCTGAGCATCGGATAGTGGCCGGTGTCGAGCTCGTGCCAGACGGCTTGCAGCCGCTCGGCCGTGCGGCGCTGGTGCGTCTCGGGTGGGTTCGTGGCGCGGCGACAGCGGATGACGGTCGCAGGCCACGCCTGGTTCCAGAAGCTTCCGAGCTCCACGGGCGCCTCGAGCGCCGCGACCGGATGCGGTGTGTAGCGGGCCAGGGCCCAGGCGCGCGTGTCGGGATCGAGGTCCGCGAACAGCCGCTTCTCCGCGTCGGCCCGCGCGGGTCCGGTCGTGATCGCGGTGGTCTCGTTGGCGGCCACGCGTTTCACGATGTCGCCGACCTTCTCTCCCGACATCAGCGCCAGCGCGTCGACGAAGACCAGCCGCGCGATGCGGTCGCGGGCCAGCTCGGCCGCCTTGCAGATCACCATGCCGCCGGAGCTCGTTCCCACGAGGACGACCCGGTCGAGGTCCTCGTAGAACAGGAGCTGCGCGACTTCCTGAGCGTGCGCGGCGGCGGTGATGCCGGGACGCACCAGATGGTGGCGCTCGGCACAGCCGTCGAGCGTGGGCGCGTGGACGCGGTGCCCGGCGGCCCGCAGGCGATCCACGACCGGCTTCCAGATCCAGCCCCCCTGATACGCGCCGTGAACGAGCACAAACGTCGCCATGATCGCTCCTTATATAGGTCCGGCTGCCGCGACGGCGAAGACCCGCAGTGTACACGGTGGGGGGCTCTCTGCGATACTCGCGCCGGCCGAGGGTGCGGCACGCGGGGACGGGCGCGGTAGGGGTCGAACGGACCACGCGGCACGCGTTCGCTTCCCCGCGGTGGCTGGGCTCCATCCGGGCGCGCGGCGTCCGGCGCCGCGTTGAGGGAACGGGTCCTTTTCGACCCCTACCGCGCCCGTCCCCGCGTGCCGCACCCTCGGGTTGTGCGTCGAAGCGAGCTTATGTAAGGAGGAGGAGCACATGAGGCTGGCGGGAAAGGTAGCGCTCATTACGGGTGGCGCGAGCGGCATGGGTCAGAGCGAGGCGGTGATTTTCGCGCGGGAAGGCGCGCGGGTCATGGTTGCGGACGTGCTGGAGTTCGAGGCGCGGCAGGTGGTCGAGAAGATCGCCGCGGCCGGCGGGCAGGCGCTGTTCGTGAAGCTCGACGTCAGCAGCGAGGCGGACTGGCAGGCGGCGGTCAAGGCGACCGTGACGGCCTTCGGAAAGCTCGACCTTCTGGTGAACAACGCGGGGATCAGCGGCACGTTCGATCCGGACACGACCAGCACCGCGGCCTGGGACACCCTCATGAACGTGAACGCGAAGGGCGTGTTCCTGGGCATGAAGCACGCGGTGCCCGCTATGCGCCAGGCCGGCGGCGGCGCCATCGTCAACATCTCGTCGATCTCCGGCTTCGTGGGCCAGGACCGCATCCACATGGGCTACAACGCGTCGAAGGGCGCGGTGCGGATCATGACCAAGTCGGCCGCCGTGCAATACGCGCAGCACGGCATTCGGGTCAACTCGGTGCATCCCGGCATCATGCCGCCGATGCGGACCTCCAAGGCATCGGCGGACCCGGCCTGGCGTGAAAAGTCGCTCAGGGCCGTGCCGATGAAGCGAGAGGGACGCGTCGAGGAAGTCGCTCACGCCGTGCTGTTCCTCGCCTCGGACGAGGCGTCGTACATCACCGGGACCGAGCTGGTCGTCGACGGCGGCTATCTGGCGGTGTGAGCCTAGAAAAGGATGGAGCGGGCCATGGCGGCGGAGTTCGACCGAGCGAAGGCGAAGGCGTTCACGCAGCTCATGGTCCGCCATCTCGAGGGCGCCGCCGTCTCCATCATGATCGAGGTGGGCCGGCGCGTCGGCCTCTTCGAGGCGATGGCTACGATGGGCGCGGTGACCAGCGTCGAGATCGCCGAGAAGACCGGCCTCAGCGAGCGCTACGTCCGGGAGTGGCTGGCGGCCATGGTCTGCGGTGGGATTATCGAGTACGCGGCCGGCGAGCACACCTATCGGCTGCCCCGCGAGCACGCCGCCGGTCTCACCGGCTCGTCCAGCCGGAATCTCACCGGCATGGCGGAGATGTTCCCGCTCATGAATCGGGTCATCCCGGACGTCGCCGACGCGTTTCGCACGGGCCATGGCGTGCCGTACAGCGCCTACCAGCCGGACTTCACAGGCCTCATGGACCGGCGAAGCCGGCCCCGGTACGACGAGCTCCTGTTTAGCACCTACCTCGCGAAGCCCGAAGGCCTCATCTCGCGCCTCGAAGCCGGTATCCGCGTCGCCGACGTGGGATGCGGCACGGGCTACTGCATCACCCTGATGGCGCGGCGATTTCCGAAGAGCACCTTCATCGGCTACGACATCTCCGAGGAAGGGATCGCCGAGGCCCGAGCCGCGGCGCGCGGGCTGGCCAACGCGTCGTTCGTCGTCCAGGACATCAGGAGGCTCGAGACGCCCGTGCCCTTCGACCTCGTCACCGCGTTCGACGCGATCCACGACCAGGCGGACCCGGCCGGCGTGATCCGCCGTGTCCGCGCCGCGCTGGCTCCGGGCGGCACGTTTCTGATGCTCGATGTCTGGGCTTCGAGCGAGCTGGCCGACAACGTCGGCGTCCCGATGGCGCCGTACCTCTACACCATGAGCACGATGCATTGCATGAGCGTGTCGCTCGCCGGCGGCGGCCCCGGGCTCGGCACGGCGTGGGGCCACCAGGTCGCGACCCGGATGCTGCACGAGGCCGGCTTCACCGATGTGAAGCTGTTCGAGCGGGTCGATCCCGTGAACTCGTTGTACGTCGCGCGCTTCGGCAGCTAGCTCACCGCGATGGGCGAGCGCTTGTTCGGCGCGCGGGTGCGCCGTCGCGAGGACGCGCGGCTGATCACGGGCCGCGGACGCTACGTCGCGGACGTGGCGCACCCGGGCCTGCTCCACGTCGCGGTCCAGCGGAGCCCCCACGCGCACGCGCGCATCGTCCGGATCGACTCCGCGCCCGCGCGCTGCCGGCCCGGCGTCGTCCACGTCGTCGTGCCATCGGACGTCGCGGCGCTCGGGCGGCTGCCGCTGCTCGTGCCGCACTCGAGCCTGGCGGCGCCGGCCTGCCCCGAGATCCTGCCCCAGGCAATCGTCTCGTACGCCGGGCAGGCGGTAGCCCTCGTGGTCGCCGAGAGCGCGGCGCAGGCCGAGGATTCGCTCGACGCGCTCCGCGTCGAGTACGAGCCGCTGCCGGCGGTGGCCTCGCTCGACGACGCGCTGCGGTCCGACGGCCCGCTCGTGCATCCCGGCGGCAACGTGGCCTCGCGATTCACCCAGCGCGTGGGCGACCCAACCGGCGAGCTCGCGCGGGCCCCGGTGGTACTGCGCGAGCGCTTTCACGTGCACCGCGGCGCCGGGATGGCCATGGAGACGCGCGCCATCGCGGCCCGCTGGGACAGTGACCCCGGGCAGGTCACCGTGTGGTCGACGACGCAGGCGCCCCAGATCCTGCGCCGGCTGCTCGCGCGCTACCTCGGGCTTCCCGAGCACGCCGTGCGCGTCGTCACCCAGGACATCGGCGGCGGATTCGGCCCCAAGGCGATCATCTACGCCGAGGACATCCTGGTGCCGTTCCTGGCCCGCGGCCTCGGGCGCCCCGTGCAGTTCGTGGAGACGCGCCGCGAGCATCTCCTGGCGGTCACCCAGGAGCGCGACCAGTGGCACGACGTCGAGCTCGGCCTCACGCGCGAGGGCCGGATCGTAGCGATCCGCGACGCGTTCGTCCACGACTGCGGCGCCTTCGTCTCGTGGGGCATCATCGTGCCGATCCTCACCTCGGTCAGCGTGCCCGGCCCGTACCGGGTGCCGAACTACGAGGTGACGCTCACCGTGCTCTACACCAACCGCGTGCCGGTCACGCCGGTGCGCGGGGCGGGCCGGCCCCAGGCGGTGTTCGTGATGGAGCGGATGCTCGATCTCGCGGCCGCGCGCCTCGGGATCGACCGGGTCCAGCTCCGCGCGCGCAACCTGATCCAGCCCGACGAGTTCCCATACGATGTCGGTCTGATCTCCCGTGACAACAGTCCCCGGCGCTACGACAGCGGGAACTACCCGGAGTGCCTGCGGCGCGTCGCCGAGGCCGTGGGCGCGGCCGGCTTCCCGGCGGAGCGCGAGCGCGCCCGCGCCGCCGGGCGGGCGATCGGCCTCGGATTCGCGCTCTTCGTCGAGGACACGGGCCTCGGCCCGTACGAGGGCATCCGGGTGCGCGTCGATCCGGTCGGTCGGGTGTTCGTGTTTTCCGGCACGTCGAGCCAGGGGCAGGCGCACGAGACCACCCTGGCCCAGGTCGTCGCCGACGGGCTGTCGGTGCCGCTCGAGCAGATCACCGTAGTCCCGGGTGACACCGCGGGCATTCCGTACGGAGTCGGCACCTTCGCGAGCCGCGTCGGGGTGCTCGCGAGCACCTCGGCCGCGCACGCCGCCGCCGAGGTGCGACGGAAGGCGCTCGCGGTCGCCGCCGACCACCTCGAGGCGGCGCCGGAGGATCTCACGCTCGAGGACGGCCGCATCACCGTGCGCGGCACACCGGGGCGCGGGCTCGCGCTCGGTGACGTGGCGGCGATCGCCACGGCGCCCCGGCCCGGGTACGCGCTGCCCGGCGGGATGGATCCCGGGCTCGAGGCCTCGGGCTACGTCCACGTCCAACAGTCGACGTACTCGAGCGGCGCGCACGCCGCGGTCGTCGAGGTCGACCCGGAGACCGGCACGGTGCGCATCCTGAAATACGTCGCCGTGGACGACTGCGGCACGATGATCAACCCGCTGGTGGTCGAGGGGCAGATCCACGGCGGCATCGCCCACGGCATCGGGAACGCCCTGCTCGAGGAGATCGTCTACGACGGGGCCGGGCAGCTCGTGACCGGCACGCTGATGGACTACGCGCTGCCGCGCGCGGCCGACGTGCCAGCGCTCGAGGTCCACCACGTGGTGACGCCCTCGCCGCTCAACCCGCTGGGCGTCAAGGGCGCGGGCGAGGGCGGGACCTTACCGGCGCCCGCCGCGATCGCGAACGCGGTGGCGGACGCGCTCCGTCCGCTCGGAGTCGAGGTGACGGAGATGCCGCTCACCCGCGAGCGACTCTGGCGTCAGGTGCGCGCGGCGGCGTCGCGCCCACGCTGATCCGGCCGACATCGCCCTCCCGCGTGCGGCGGGCGTCACGCCTTTCGAAGGAAGTCGAAGTCGCAGCCGTGCTCGGCCTGGAGCACGTGATCCATGTAGAGCTTCCCGTACCCACGGGCGGGAGGCGGCGCCGGCCGCGGAAGGCTCGCGCGCCGCCGCGCGAGCTCCGCGTCCTCGACCCGGAGGTCGAGGCGTCGATCGGTGACGCTCAAGCGGATGCGGTCGCCGTTTCGCACCAGCGCGAGCGGCCCGCCGACGGCCGCCTCCGGCGAGACGTGCAGGACGATCGTGCCGTACGCCGTCCCGCTCATGCGGGCGTCGGAGATGCGCACCATATCCTTGATGCCGGCCCGCGCCAGCTTTGCGGGGATCGGCAGGTAGCCGGCTTCGGGCATCGCGTAGCCGCTCTTCGGTCCGGCGTTCTGGAGCACGAGGAAGTCGTCGGGCCGCACGTCGAGATCGGGCGCATCGATCCGCGCCGAGAGATCGTCGAGCGAGGTGAAGACCACGGCCCGTCCTTCGCGCTCGAAAAGCGCCGGGTCGGCGGCCGACCGCTTGATGATCGCGCCACCGGGCGCCAGGCTGCCGAAGAGCGCCGCGAGCCCGCCGACCTTCTGGTAGGGATCGGCGAGCGGGCGCACGACGTCACGGTCGACCCAGCCGCCCTCGGCGGCGAGCCGCTCGCCGAGCGTCTGGCCCGTCACGGTGAGGCAGTCGAGATGGAGCAGCGGGGACAGCTCGCGCAGCACGGCGCCGAGACCCCCGGCCGCGTTCAGGTCCGACATGTAGTGCTGGCCGGTTGGCTTCAGATCCACCAGCACGGGCGTCTCGTCGGAGAGCGCGTTGAGACGCCGTAGCGAGACCTCGACGCCCACGCGCCCGGCTACCGCGGTGAGATGAATGACGGCGTTGGTGGAGCCGCCGATGGCGAGGAGCACGCGGAGCGCGTTCTCGATCGAGTGCCGGGTGATGATCTGGCTCGGCCGCAGACGCGTCGCCGCCAGCGCCACCGCCTGCCGCCCGCTCGCCTCGGCCGCGCGGAGGCGGTCGGCGTGGACCGCTGGGATCGCGGCCGTCCCCGGCAGCGCCATGCCCAGCGTCTCCGCGATCGAGGCCATGGTGCTGGCGGTGCCCATCACGGCGCAGGTACCCGCCGTCGTCGCCAGGTTCTCCTCGATGCGCTCGATCTCCTCGGCCGAGACCCCGCCCGCGCGGTACTTGGCCCAGAAGCGCCGGCAGTCCGTGCACGCGCCGAGCAGCTCGCCGCGATAGGCCATCGGCAACATCGGCCCCGCCAGGAGCTGGACGGCGGGCACGTCGGCCGAGGCCGCCCCCATGAGCTGGGCCGGCACCGTCTTGTCGCAGCCTCCCACCAGCACGACGGCGTCCATTGGCTGCGCGCGGATCATCTCCTCGACGTCCATCGCCATGAGGTTCCGGAACATCATGCTCGTCGGAGTGAGGAACACCTCGCCGAGTGAGACCGTCGGGAAGTCGAGGGGCAGGCCACCGGCGGCCAGCACACCCCGCTTGACCGCCTCGATCAGCTCCGGGAAGTGGCGGTGGCAATTGTTGAAGCCGCTCGCCGATTGCGCGATGCCGACCACCGGCCGCGCCAGCATCGCCTTCGAGTAGCCCATCGACGTCGCGAACGAGCGGCGCAGGTAGAGCGCAAAGTCGGCGTCGCCGTAGTTGGTGAGCCCACGCGCGAGGCCCCGGGGGCCGTCCGTCATCGCCATGTCGTCGAGATGCTACCTCATGTCGGCCCGGTCTTGCCGGTCGGCGATCCAGGAGGGCAAGGCGCCGCTCACAGAAGCGCGAATCCTATCGCCTGATTGGTCATCGTTCGCACCGCCGCGAGAATCTCATTGATCGCCCGCTCGACCACGATCAGGGTTAGCGCGGTCGTGGCGGTCAAGACCGATTGCGTGGCCCGCACCTGCATCCGGAAGATAATGTCCGCGCTCTCGCGCGTGTAGTACGGGGGGCGAGCCGTCAAGCCTTGTTCGATGTCGACGAAGGTTCCGGCGAGCTTGCGCAGCTCGGGAACCGTGTAGTTCCGCACATCCTTCCAGCCCTGCCCAAACGCGCCCGCCGCCGCCTGCGTCATCGTCGCTACCAGAGCGTTCCCGTCGAGCGCCATCCCTGCGTGCCCTCCCCGGCTACTTTCCCTGCTTCTTGGCAAGCTCCACGTAGAGCACCGCCCGCGCCGAGGTCAAGACGAGCTCACGAGGTGCCCGGGCTTCAGGCGGCAGGCCCAGGGCGCCTTGCGCGTTGTGGAACTTCGCGAAGTCCTCGAACTGGTCTTCCAGCAGCTTCAGGAGCTGTGCCGTACAGTCCCCTACCGAGGCCGCGTCGACGCGCCCGCCAGCCGCCGGCGCTGCGCCCCGGGTCGCGCTCAGGCTTTGCGGGAACAAGCCGCCAAAGGTTTCGGTGCCCGGGCAGCGTCCGGAGGGATTAGCCGCGAGAGCTCTCGCGGTCAGAGTCGTGAGCCTCGGCTGCCACGTGTCGTAGAAGGCCTGGTTCGCCGCAAACGTGCCTCGGGTCCGGCCCTGCTCGATCGTGAACCGCAAAAACTCCTCGTGGAACCTGGAGACATTCCTGTCGATCACCTCGTCGTGTGGCTGGATGAGACGGACCGTGCATCCCACGAGAGCGCCGTAGAGAAGGAGCACGAGCAGCCACTGCTCCGGGCGAGGATGCAGGATCAGGAAGGCTCGCAGTCGCGCCATGTGCCCTCCGGGTTGATATAAAACGGCCAGGCAGGAGGGGTTACGTCGCTCCCAGCCGCACGCCCGGGCGTAGCCCCGCGCTCTTGGCAAACGCCCCCGCGCTAACTTTCTGACCACCCTCGGGCCGCACGCGGGTCACCTGGATCTGGCCGCCGGTCGCGGCGACCGTCAAGACAGCGTCATCGACGGCGATCACTTCTCCGGGCCGACCGGTCGTCGCGCCCACGAGCTTCTTGGCGTCGAGAAGCTGCACGGTCGTTCCCTCATGCGTAGTCCACGCACCCGGTTGTGGATCCGCACCGCGGATGAGGTTCCAGATGGTCTGGATGGGCTTCTGCCAGTCGATCTTGACGTGTTCGCTCTTGCACCACCCTTCGTACGTCGCCTGGGACTCGTCCTGAACGATTCTTGGCGCCGTGCCGGCGCGCACCAGAGCCACGGCCTCGAGCAGCGCCGCGACCCCGAGCGGATACAGCCGGTCGAAGTAGAGGCTGCCCAGGGTGTCGCTATCCCGAATCTCGACTTCCTTCTGTAGCAGGATCGGCCCGGTATCCAGACCCTGGTCGGGCCAGAAGATGCTGAGCCCGGTCCGCGTCTCGCCCATGATGATCGGCCAGTTGATGGAGCTGGGGCCGCGGTGGCGAGGGAGCAGAGAGGGATGGTACTGGATGGTGCCGCGCGCGGGCTGATTCAGCACCGCCTCGGGCACGATGAGCGTGACGTAGGCCATCACGCAGAGATCCGCCTTGAGCCGCGCGAATTCCTCCCATACCTCGGGCTTGTTGCGAAAGGATCGCGGCTGATAGACCGGGAGGCCGCGGGCGAGCGCCGCCTCCTTCAAGGGATCGACCCGCCCTCCCCCCTGGGCCGGCTCAGGGGCACAGTAGACGCCGACGATGTTTTCCCCGCGCTCCAGCAGGGCCTCCAGCACGCTCTTGCCGAACGCCTGCTGCCCATGGACAACGATGCGCATGATGTCATCCCTCCGAGAACCCAGCTGTGACCAGTGTGCCCTCCAGGTCGACGTAACGCTATCAGACTTGTGGCTTCGCCGCGTGTGGGATCCACGCGGTCCGCTCTCGAGAGCGGCGCTCGGCCGCGCCGAACCCTGGAAGCACCTGAGGACGTCGAATGCGGTGGAGTTGCCCTTCGCGGCAGTGCGGTTGCGGACGGCCGAGGCAAAGCGGTACAAGAAGGTCGAGAACGCGACCGCGGTGATCTGGAAGATTCCAAAGGACGCCCGAGCCTGCGCAGCCCGCCACACATCGACTGATCGGTGAGCGGCCGGTGTTCGGGCGGTAGGCGTGACGAGGCACGTAGCCTGGAGGGTCTGACGGGGAAGACATCCCAGGAGCGCGACGGAGGAGAGCACATGAACGCGGAGACTGAAACAGCGATCCAGAACTTGAGCAAAGCCTTCGCGGACACCGCCGACACCATGAAGCGGATCGCGCACTCGCTCGTAAACATCGAACTTCATCTGCAGGCCATGAGGCCATCGGCCGTGCAGACGGTCCGAGGTCCTATCCGCTGACGCGCTCCCGCACGGTCTTACCGATGCTGGACCCGCGGGGGCCAAAGGAGAAGTGATGACCTGCTCGAGGGTCGCCTTGGCCCTGAGCGTCCTTGGTACGGTCGGGGTTGGAGTGATCCTCTCGATAGGCGGGATGACTCTCTACGGGGGCCGATTTCAATTCCGAAGCATCCGGTGGCGGCTATTCTGGTGGGCCTCCTGGCTCAGCTTTCTGGTCGGCATTGCGCTGTCGGCGTTCTTCTCCGGATTCCCGGTTAACCACCTCGCGTTCGAGCTAACGTAGACTTCCGGAACAGCCATCACGCCGAGGAGGCCAGATAGCATGGACGGTCTAATCCAGATTCAAGTGGTGGTGCAAGCGAACGCGGGGGCGGTCGGTGTGATGGGTCTGGATACGCAGGGGCGGGTCTGGTACGGCGAACTCTCGGGAGCACCATCACCCGCGCGCTACTCCATCAAGTGGACAAGGATCGAAGAGAAGGAGAAGTGAAGCGGGCCGAAGAGTTTCCTGGTTCGACTGATCCTGCTCGGTCCTCTCGCGACGTCGTGCGCTGGATCCGGCGTCGGCTGGCGGAGTTGTCCGCGATGGGCCGGACCAGCCTACGCTTCGGCTACTTCGAGCTTCAAGGCGCTCTCGATGATGAAGTCGAAACACTCCTGGCAGTCCTTCAAGGACGGCGGCGGTCGCGTGTCGCCTTCGAGGAGTACGCTAAGGACTGCCTCGCGTGGTCCGCCACCGTCCACCGCGCCCAGGACGAGCAAGGGCTCACGCAAGAGGCGCTGGCGAAGAAAGCCGGGGTCCATCGCGTCTACGTCGCGCAGATCGAGGGGCGGGCGAAGGTCCCTTCGCTGGCGACCCTTGAGAAGTTGGCGAAAGCGCTGCGCGTGAAGGTGGGGAAACTGCTCGAATGACCGCACCTCGACGGAGGCTGACCATGAGGCGATTGGTGGGCGGACTTTTGTTGGCCGCGGCATTGACGGGCTGCGCCAGTAGCCGGAGCTGGTCGTACACCCCGGAGCCACGCGGCGCCATTGACCCGCTCGCGAACGTGAGTGTGATCGTTCTGCCGTTTGAGGATAGACGGCTCAACGAAAACAGCAACTTCATTATGATTTATCTCGTCCCGCTCGTGCCCTTCGGTTGGGCGACGTATCACACACCCGAAGGGGTGCAGAGGCACGTGAACAGTGGCCTGTGGCAGTTCCGGCCAGCGGACGACTTTGCGCGAGCGGTCGCTCAGGAACTCGAGAACGCCAGGATCTTCCGAGAGACCTTCGTGGGTAACAGAGCATCCGATGCCGACTACGTTCTCCTCGGAGAGATCGCGTCCACGAAATACGAGGGGAAGATCATCAGCTATGGCCTCTCGGCCTACGGGCCCTTGCTCTGGCTCTTCGGCTTTCCTGCCTCGACGACGTCCAACGAGTTGACTCTCACCCTGAAGCTAGCCAAAACGCCGTCGACCCCTCCGATCTGGACTCACACAATCCGCGGGGAGGCCTCCGCCGTGAGCTGGATCTATGCGATACAACCCGATTTCACCTACGATCAATTGCTCAAGCAAGGGCTGCGCGAAGCCATCACCTCTCTTGCCGCGACGGCCCGTACGCTGAAATGACGTGGCCTCGGCGTGCGGTGACGGAGCTGCTGGAGTGACGGCGCCTGAGCCCACCTATCCGCCGCTCTCGACGAGAGAGATCCAAACCTTGCCCGAAGGCGCACGCGTCATCGTGACGTGGAGCGACGGGAACGACGGTCCCCACGAGTACCGCGTGGCCTGGCGCCGCGGCGAGCCGTACGCGCAGACCGATGAGGAGCATCGCCAGGGGCGCGTGGACCTTGAGAAGTGGCTGACGTACTACGTCGGGCCGCGGCGCCCATTCACGCGAGTCTGGGCGCTCGCCGCTCGGCGCGCCGAATGACAGCGAAATGAATCAACACCCCCGCACGCGCTCGTAACGCGCCGGGGGCCTGGGCCCGATCACCGGGCGCGGGCCGTGGAGCGACTCGTCGTACCAGCGGCAGCGCCTAGTGCTGTAGAACTTGGACGTAACTTGGACGACGCGAACGCACTCGAGAGCGCAGCGCCGTGACCAGACGTGTAACGTGGTAGAGTCACTGAACAAACCGTGCGGAGGGGTGGCCGAGCCCGGTCGAAGGCGTCCGACTCGAAATCGGATAGGGGCCCAGAAGGTCCCTCGGGGGTTCAAATCCTCTCCCCTCCGCCAATTTTTCTCGATGCATGGAGGGGTGACCGAGCGGCCGAAGGTGCGGCACTGGAAATGCCGTGCACGGGTAACCCCTGTGCCCCGGGTTCGAATCCCGGCCCCTCCGCCAGATGTTTCGGCTTGGCCGTGCTAGACGGGGAGTTAGCGGTGCCCTGTAACCCGCAATCCGCTTCAGCGGGGTTGAATTCCCTCTCGAGGGTGGACCGTGTTGAGTGAGCTTCACGGGGCGGCGTCGAAGGTTGGGCCCCACGCAACGGGAATCGTCGAACCCCGCCAGGCCCGGAAGGGAGCAACGGTAAGGCGACCCTCTCGTGTGCCGTGGGAGTACCTGACTGGAGCAGGCTCCGGGGAGAGATCGCAGGACGGGCCGTTCGAAGGAGGGTGCACGGTCATGAACCCATGAGCTATCAGGTCTTGGCCCGGAAGTGGCGCCCGCAGACGTTCGAGGCGGTCGTCGGCCAGGACGCGATCACGCGGACGCTCAGGAACGCGCTCGCCTCGGGGCGCATCGCGCACGCGTATCTCTTCGCCGGCCCGCGCGGCATCGGCAAGACGACCACGGCGCGCCTGCTCGCGCGGGCGCTGCTCTGTGCCGAGCGGTCCGGTCCCGAGCCATGCGGCAAGTGCCCGGTGTGCGTCGAAGGGCAGGCCGGGACACTCGTGGACGTGATCGAGATCGACGGGGCGTCCAACCGGGGGATCGAGGAGATCCGGACGCTCCGCGAGAATGTGAAGTATGCGCCGGCACGCGGGCGTTACAAGGTCTACATCATCGACGAGGTCCACCAGCTGACCGAGGCCGCCTTCAACGCGTTGCTGAAGACCCTGGAAGAGCCGCCACCGCACATCGTCTTTGTGCTCGCCACGACCGATCCCCGCGAGATTCCGGCGACCGTGCTCTCGCGGGTGCAGCGCTTCGACTTCCGTCCGATCGCGCCCGAGACGCTCCGGACGTCGCTCGAGCACATCCTGGCCCAGGAGAAGATTGCGTTCGAGCCGGCGGCGCTGCCGGTCATCGTGCGGGCCTCGGAGGGCTCGCTCCGCGACGCGCTCTCGCTGCTCGACACGGCGATCGCCTACGGCGACGGCAGGCTCGAGGCGGAGATGACCGCGAAGCTGCTGGGCGCGTCGGCGCCGGTGGCGGTACGCGCCTTCGCGGCGGCGGTGGTCGGGCACGACACCGGGGCGGCGCTCGAGGCGATCGATCGCGCGGCGCGCGACGGCGAGGATCTCCTGGCGTTCACGCGCGACGTCATCGAGCTGCTGCGCCTCACGCTCGTGCTGAAGGCCGCGCCGAACGCGAAGCCCGCCGACCTCACTCACACCGAGGGCAACGAGCTGCGCCGGCTCGGAGAGGCGGCGAGCCTCGACGAGATCCTCTACGTGCTCCGCGCTTTTCTCGAGGCCGACGCGCTCCTGCGCGAGTCGCCGCATCCGCGTGTCGAGCTGGAAATTGCGACGGTGCGGGCCACCCGGCGACCGGTGCCCCAGACGCTCGACGACGTGTTGCGGCGCGTCGACGATGCGCAGCGAGAGCTCCGACAGCAGGCGCTGGCGACGCCGGCGCCGACCCCGGCGGCCGCGCAGACGAGCCTCCTGTCGGGAACGGAGGCTGCGGCGCCCCGTGCGGAGCCGCGCCGGCCCCCGGTGACGGCGCCAACCGGTGGGCCGCCCGCGCCGCGCCCGGCTTCGCCGGCGCCGGCATCCGCACCCGTCCCGTCATCCACGCCGGCGCCGCCCACGGTTCCGGCGGCCCCGTCGGCTCTCGTGGCCGGCACGGATCTGACAACGGCCTGGGAGCGGGTCGTGGACGAAGTGATGAAGAAGAAGCCGACGCTCGGGGCGGTATTGACGCAGGCGCGGCCGAGCGGCGTGAGCGATCGCGAGCTGACGATCGTTCTGGTCGGGAACCATTTCCACCGTGAGATGCTTGCGGATGTCGCGAACCGCGAGCTGCTCGTGCAAGCGGTGCGGCGCTGTGTGGCCGGGGCCGAGCGCGTCAACGTGGTGTCGGGTGGCGAGACCACTGGCGCCGTCGCGACACACCCCGCGGTGCAGGCAGCGATCGCCGAGTTTCAGGGCGAGGTGGTCGCGGTGCGGCCGCGCCTACCGGAAGGAGAAGGCCAGTGAAGGGGTTCGGCAACATCATGAAGGAAGCCCAGAAGCTGCAGGCGCAGATGGCGGCCCTGCAGGAAGAGGTCGGGAAGAGGAAGGTCGAAGCCACCGCGGGCGGTGGCATGGTGACGGTCGAGGCGAACGGCAAGCAGGAGATCACCGCGGTCAAGATCGATCCCGAGGTCGTCAACAAGGACGACGTTCAGATGCTCGAGGATCTGGTGCTGGCCGCGTGCAACGAGGCGCTCAGGAAATCGCGCGAGCTCGTCCAGCAGGAGCTCGGCAAGCTGACCGGCGGTCTCAAGATCCCCGGTCTTGGCATGTAGCGCGGGGCCTCGTTGGCGTACTACCCCGAGCCCGTCGCCCGCCTGATCGAAGCCCTCCAGCGCCTGCCCGGCATCGGCCCCAAGACGGCCCAGCGGATGACGTTCTTTCTGCTCAAGCGCCCCATGGCCGAAGTCCGCGAGCTGTCCGAGTCGCTCGTCGCCCTGAAGGACCGGATCGTCTACTGCGGGAGCTGCTTCAACGTGACCGACCAGGACCCCTGCCGCATCTGTGCGGACCCCGCGCGCGACGGGCGCCTCCTCTGCGTCGTCGAGGAGCCGAACGACCTCCTCGCGATGGAGCGCACGGGCGAATATCGTGGCCGCTATCACGTGCTCCTGGGCGCGCTCTCGCCGCTCGACGGCATCGGTCCCGACGACCTCAAAGTCCGCGAGTTGCTCGTCCGGCTCGAGGGGCGCGCGCCCGACGAGGTCATCCTGGCGACCAATCCCAACGTGGAGGGTGAAGCGACGGCGCTCTACCTGGCGAAGCTGCTGCGGCCGCTCGGCGTGCGCATCACGCGAATCGCGCGCGGGCTGCCCGTCGGCGGCGACCTCGAATACGCCGACCAGGTGACGCTCTCGAAGGCGCTCGAGGGACGACGCGAGATCAGCTAGAAAAGAACCGGCCCGGGCCATTGGGACCCGGGCCGGCGCCCGCGCATCGCGCGGGCTGCAACAGTCTAGAAGTCCCCGTGAGGCATCGGCGGCGCCGCGGCCGGCTTCTCCTCGGGCAAGTCGGTGATCAGCGCCTCGGTGGTGAGCAGCAGCGACGCGACCGACGCCGCGTTCTGCAACGCCACGCGCTCGACCTTGGTCGGGTCGATGATCCCCGCCTGAATCATGTCGACGTACTCCATGCTCTCCGCGTCGTAGCCACGGGCGGGCGCCGACTCACTCTTCACCTTCTCGACGATCACGCTGCCCTCGAGGCCGGCGTTCTCGACGATCTGGCGGATGGGCTCCTCGAGCGCCCGCTTGACGATCATGGCGCCGACTTTCTCGTCACCCGTGAGCTTGATGCCGTCGATCGCCTTCGCGGCCCGCAAGAGCGCCACGCCGCCGCCCGGCACGATGCCCTCCTCGACGGCCGCCCGGGTCGCGTTCAGCGCATCCTCAACGCGCGCTTTCTTCTCCTTCATCGCCGTCTCGGTCGCCGCCCCGACCTTGACGACCGCCACCCCGCCGGCCAGCTTCGCCAGCCGCTCCTGCAGCTTCTCGCGGTCGTAGTCCGAGGTCGTCTCCTCGATCTGGGCCCGGATCTGCTTGATGCGGCCCTCGATCTCCTTCGACTTGCCGGAGCCCTCGACGATCGTCGTGTTGTCCTTGTCCACGACCACCTTCTTGGCGCGTCCCAGGTCGTTGAGCTTGATGCTCTCGAGCTTGATCCCCAGGTCCTCGGTGATAGCTTTGCCGCCGGTCAGCACGGCGATGTCCTCGAGCATGGCTTTACGGCGGTCGCCGAAGCCCGGCGCCTTCACGGCGCAGGCCGAGAGCGTGCCGCGCAACTTGTTGACTACGAGCGTGGCCAGCGCCTCGCCCTCGACTTCCTCGGCGATGATGAGAAGGGGCTTGCCGGCGCGGGCCACCTGCTCGAGTAGCGGCAGCATGTCCTTCATCACGCTGATCTTCTTCTCGTGGATGAGCACATACGCGTCTTCCAGCACGACCTCCATGCGCTCGGCGTCGCTGACGAAGTAGGGCGAGAGGTAGCCGCGGTCGAACTGCATGCCCTCGACCACGTCCAGCACCGTGTCCGCCGACTTCGACTCCTCGACCGTGATGACGCCGTCCTTGCCGACCTTCTCCATCGCCTCGGCGATCAGGTTGCCGATCGTCTTGTCGTTGTTCGAGGCGATCGTCGCGACCTGGGCGATTTCCTTCTTGTCCTTGGTCGACTTGGACATGCTCTTGAGATCGTTCACGACGGCCGCGACAGCCGCTTCGATGCCGCGCTTGAGCCCCATCGGGTTAGCGCCGGCGGTGACGTTCTTGAGCCCCTCGCGGTAGATCGCCTGCGCGAGCACGGTCGCGGTGGTCGTGCCGTCACCGGCGACGTCGGAGGTCTTCGACGCCACCTCCTTGACCATCTGGGCGCCCATGTTCTCGTACTTGTCCTGCAGCTCGATCTCCTTGGCGACGGTGACGCCGTCCTTGGTGATCGTGGGGCTGCCGAACTTCTTGTCGATGACGACGTTGCGACCCTTCGGGCCCAGCGTCGCCTTCACGGCCGCGGCCATGATGTTCACGCCCTTGAGCAGCGCGCTCCGGGCCTCCTCGTCGAACTTGAGCTGCTTCGGCATGGATCGCGTTCCTCCTTACTCGAGAATGGCGAGGATGTCTTCCTCGCGCATGATGAGGTACTCCTTGTCGTCGATCTTGACCTCGGAGCCCGAGTACTTCCCGAACAGGATCTTGTCCCCGGTCTTCACGTCGAGCGGGATCTTCTTGCCGTCGTCGCCGACCTTCCCGTTGCCGGCGGCGATCACCTTGCCCTCCTGCGGCTTTTCCTTGGCCGTGTCCGGGATGATGATCCCGCCCTTCTTGACCTCTTTCTCCTCGAGACGCTCGACCAGGATCCGATCGTGCAGCGGCCGAACCTTCATCTGCCTGCCCTCCCGTTGTGATGTGTGAACCGTTAGCACTTGTAGACGATGAGTGCTAAAGAGTCAAGGGGCCCTGTCCAGAAGGCCGAGCCGAGCAGAATCCGTTATCCAGTCAAAACTGCGGTAACATTGCCGAGAACGGTCGTCAGGGCCTGGCATTCCCCGGTAGCTCAGTTGGTAGAGCGCCTGACTGTTAATCAGGAAGTCGCTGGTTCGAGCCCAGCCCGGGGAGCCAATCTTCTTCCACATTTGTAGTTCGGGATCCTTCGACACTTGTGGAAATGGCGCCCGATTGGTGCCATGTCGTGCTGCAACCATCGCCGCGCGTTGTGCTGATCGGTCCCGCGGGGGCGTCGACGCCGTGGCCGCCACCGCTCCCGCCGCTTCCGCGATCGCCTCTGGGGGCGAATGCCCTGATGCCGATGCCGGGCGCTAGGCTGGCGATGACGGTGGCGATCGCCGCACGCCTCATGAAACGACGGCGCGGTTTTTCCTCACCGGAGGTGGAAGGCTGCTGGGTGTTCGTCATGCTGCTCACAGCTGCTCCTCTCCAAGGGGGTGCACTCGCCCCTTGCGTGGTGTGGTCCGAGAATGACCTGCCCGCCTAGAGACTCACCAGGCCCGCTCCTGGCCAGTGTCGCGGAAATCATTGATACGGCGGGAGA